>Ga0055531_10002058_pt1 | contig 13870 bp, 3 predicted proteins | sample AraplaCvi_mCL_r2_FD_55008 | JGI IMG/M metagenome (GOLD analysis project Ga0055531, IMG submission 55008) | Arabidopsis root microbial communities from North Carolina, USA - plate scrape MF_Cvi_mCL_r2 | ecosystem: Host-associated > Plants > Roots > Endosphere | place: USA: North Carolina...
GCCAGTTGAGCGAGCCGCGGTTTTCTACCGTGCTGGATTCGACTTCGATGTCGAAGCCGCGGCGCAGCAGGTACTTCAGCGTGAGTACCGAGCCGCTGCCTACCAGCGAGACGCCGTAGCCGACGTACAGCTTGGGCGAGATGTACTTGCCCACGCCGATCACAGAGCCGCCCAGCGCGCGCGACTGGCTCACACCCGCGTCGTCCAGGCCGAGCTTGGCGCCCAGCTGCGAGGCCAGCAGACCGCTGCCGGCCGACAGCGCCGCCGAGGCCGCGTTGACCTGCTGGGTCTGGTCGCTGCTGGCGCCGGTAAGGCTGCGGCCGAGCACCAGGAACGCCAGGGCTTCGGACTGCGACATCGACGGGTCCGACCACACGTCCACCCGGGGCGACTGCGCGCGGCCGGTCACGTCAATGCCGGCGGTGACATCACCCACCCGGCGCTCTGCACGGATGTTGATGCGCGGGTCGGACACCGCGTTGAAGTTCCAGTTGAGGTTGCCGCGGGTGATGGTCAGGTCCTGGCCATAGGCCTTGTAGCGGCCACTCACTTCCAGCGCACCGTTGGCGGTCATCTCGCGACCGGGCCGCGCCCACACCTGCATCTTGCCGCCCAGCCCGCCCTTGAGGCCGAAGCCGGCCATNCGNACCTTGTCGCCCAGGCTTACGGTCAGGTCCATGTCCAGCGGCAGGCTCGGGCCTTCNTCCGGNTCGGCCGGGTCCAGCACCACCACGTCTTCGGANACCGAGGTGCCGCGATCCAGCCGCTCCAGGTCCANGTCGGCTTCGGGCACGTGCACGGTGCCGCGCAGCTGCATGGCCGCCTTGGCCAGGGTGAAGTCGAGGTTGGGNTTGGCCACGATNCGCAGTTCCGGCGTGTTGGACAGCAGCACGTTTTCGCCGTGGATATGCAGCTGCAGCGGCTGTGCATCGCCGAACCACGACAGCCCGCCGTCGACGTACAGCGTGCCCTTGCCCGAGTTCGCCTGTGCGGTGATCTTCGCCGAACCATCCGGCTGCGCGGTGAAGCTGCCGCTGCCCTGGTCGAAGGTCAGCCCCAGCGCCGGGAATTCACCCTTGAAGTTGCTCAGCTTCGCATCGCCGCCCAGCGACGGCGTGCCGCGCGTACCGCGCAGGCTGACGTGGCCTTCGATCAGGCCGGTGGGGCGCACGATGTCCGGCGAAAACANCTCGATCCAGTACAGCCGCGACATGTTGAGGTACAGCTCGCCGNTGAGTGGCGCGTTGGCGTCCCAGCCGGTCTGCACCTTGGCATCGACGAAGCCGTTGCCCTGGAAGCCGACNCCGAGCTTGGCGTTGATCTGCGCCGGGGTCATTTCCAGCGTGGCCGAGAACTGGTCGTAGCGCACCAGCTCGCCGCGCGCGTTGTCGCCCAGGCGGATGCCGCCTTCCAGCGAGGCGATCCTGGCGCTGCCTTCCCACGCGTTGCCGCGCGGGCGGATCTGCCCATCCAGGGTGATTTCGCCGCGCAGGTGCAGGCGGCGCCCGGATTGCGGCGGCAGCCACGGCTGCACCAGCGCCAGCGGCAGCGCATCGCCGCGCACCTTCAACCCATCACGCGGCCAGTTGGCGCTGGCGCACAGCGCGCCGCCGGTGGCCGCGCCCAAGCAGGTGTCGGTCAGGGTGAAGGTGCTGCCCTGGATACCGAAGGTGGCCGGTGCGCGCAACGCCCATGCGTCGCCCTTGATCGGTGCGATCCGCAGCGCGGCGATATCGCCCCGCCATGCATTGCCCTGCTGGCGTACCCCGCCCTCCAGCGCCACCGCACCCAGTTCGTTCTTCGCCTGCGCATCCAGCCGCAGGTTGGACACGCTGCCGCGCGCGTCCACGTTGATCGTGTCCAGCAGCATGCCGGCCTGCACCTTGGTGCCCTGCAGCGCCAGGGTGCCGTTGCTGCCCTGCCACGGCAGGCGGCCACGGATGCTGAGCGCTTCAGCGCTGTAATCGGCATAGCGCAGCCCGCTGCCGACCAGGTCGGCGGTGATGTCCGGCGCGGTGCGCGGTCCGCGCACCTGCACCTGGCCACGCAGCGTGCCGGTGCTGCCGGGCATCAGGTCATCCAGTTGCACCGGTTCCAGCTGCGCCTGCACATCGAGGCGGTCGCCGACGCTGCCGCGCGCGGTCAGGCGGCTGTTGCCCACCGCCAGGCGCACGTTGCCTTCGCCCTGCTGCCCGCGCAGCGCGAAGCGGCCCTGCGCATCCACGCGGCGGTTGCGCAGCATGCCGTTGATGCCGGGCACGTCCACGGTGGCTTCGTAGATCCCGGCGGTACCGGCCGGGCTGCCCGCCGGCGGCGGCAGCTGGCGGCCCTTGGAGGCCACGTTGCCGGACAGGCGGCCATCCCACCCGGGCACGAAGTAGCCGGGATCGAATGCAGCCAGCTTGGCGGCCACGTCCCAATCCAGCTGCGGCGCCCACGCCACCTGGCCGGTCACGTCGAGCGCGCCGCCGGGGGTCTTGGCCTGCAGCTGCTTGATCCGGGCGGCGGTGTCGCTGCCGCGCACATCGAACGTCAGGTCGGCCGATTGCTGTTCGCGCTCCACCGAGGCCGTGCCGATCGCCGCCCAGTTCTTGAGCGTGCCGGCCAGNCCCATGCGCGCTTCGTTGAGCGTCACCGGCACCGGCTTGGCGGCGCCCGGCGTGGTGGGATCGGCCTCGGGCACGAAGGTCAGGTCGTTGGCGACGATCGCAAAGCGCAGGCTGGCATTTTCGCGGTCACGGAAATCGGCGGTGCCCTGCAGCCGGGCCTGGCCACCGAAGCCCTTCACCACGAGCGGTGAGACGGTCAGTACCTGGTCGGCCAGGCCGACATTGGATGGCGCCAGCTCCACCGCCAGGTCGCCCTGCTGGATGCGGCCCTGCAGGTTGGCCTGCCCGCCCTTGCCGGTGGCCTGGAAATCCAGCGACAGCGGCGTGCTGGTACTGGCATCCATGCCCGGCACCAGCAGTGCCAGGTCCAGTTCCTTGCTGCGCGCACTGGCCTTCCACACCGGTTCGTCGCGGCCGTCGAAGACCAAGCTGGCCTGCAGCGGCGCGGGGGCATGCCCGGCCAGCGCGATTTCCATGCGGTCCAGGTTGCCACGGGCCACCAGCCCGAGCCGCGCCGGGGTGCGACCACGTGGTGCCGGCAGCACCGCGCCAATGGTGATGTCGGTGGAATAGTCGTTGCGCGGCACATAGCGGCCGTCCACNCGGAAGTCGCCCAGGTCGCTGTCCACCTTGAGCTGGCGCGCGCGGAATTCGCCGTTGGCAATNTCCAGCCCACCGCGCAGCCTGGTGATGTCGATCAACGGTTCCTGCGCCTGGGTGATNCGGAAGCCATCGATGATGATGGTGTCGGCCTGGATCGCCAGCGGCATTTCGATCTGCGGCAGCGAANCGGGCCACGANGGCATTTCGAACGGTTCATCGCTCTTGGCCAGGTTCAACGTGGCGTTCTTGATCTGCAGCGCATCCAGCTGCAGCTTGCGGCCCAGCAGCGGGCGGATATCAGGATCCAAGTACGCGCGCTCGGCGGTAAAGTGGATGTCGTCGTAGCGGAAATCCAGGTTGTGCAGCACCAGCGGCCCGGCCACCGGGCCATCCACCTTGCTCCAGGTCAGCGTGGCACCCACCGGCAGCCGCGCCACCACCTGGGCCAGCAGCACATCGCGCCCGGCCACGGTCTGCAGCAGCCAGTACACCAGCAGCAGCGCCAGCAGCACCAGCCCCAGCACGGTGAAGCCGGACCACGCCCAGAACCGGCGCTTGCGGTAGAAGCGCACGCGCGGCGGCGGCGGGGTTGGCGTGGTCGGGGTCGGCGTGCTCACAGGTCCGCTCCCACGCTCAGGTACAGCTGGAACTTCGAATCCGGATTGTTCAGACCGTGCGCGATGTCCACGCGTACCGGGCCCACCGGTGATTTCCAGCGCACGCCGAAGCCCACGCCGGTATGCAGGTCGATGGTGTTGTCGAACGCGCTGCCGGTNTCGACGAACACCGCGCCGCCCCACGGCCCGCCCTTGAAGTAGTGCTCGTACTCGGCCGAGGCGGTCACCAGGTTCTTGGCACCCAGTGCGAATTTATCCGGCGGAGGCGTGCGCGGGCCTACTTCACGGAACGCGTAACCGCGGATGCTGCGGTCGCCACCGGCGAAGAAGCGCAGGCTGGGCGGCATCGCCACCAGGTCGCTGGTCCAGGTGGTACCACCTTCGCCGCGCAGGATCAGGCGGTCGGCATCGCCGACCGGNATGAACCAGCGCAGCATCACGCTGGCCTGCACGAAGCTGGTATCCGAACCTGCGCCTTCGATGCCGCCACGCATGGTCGCGCTNCCACTGATGCCCTTGCGTGGGGCCAGGCGGTCGTCGACATTCACGTAGTCGGCCACCAGTTGCGGATACACCAGCGTGGAGGTGTTGTAGATCGCGTTGGTGAATTCGGTGCCCGAGGCATAGCGCCAGCGCTCGCGCAGGGCATTGATCGAGGCGATGGCCGTCCAGTTCTCGTTGATCTCGCCGCTGCGGCTGCCGATCAGCTTGAAGTTGCGAAGGTCGATGTAGTCGGTCTGCTCGTCATACGCGCTGGCGGTGAGCCCGTACCACCCGTCCAGCCACTTGAACGCCGGGATCCGGTAGGTGGTGACAAGACTCTTGCGCTTCTGCGCGTAGTCCAGCTGGGTGTTCATCTTGTGGCCGCGGCTGTTGAGGAAACGCCGCTCCAGGCCGCCGCGCACACCGGCACCGCTTTCGCTGCCGTAACTGATACCGGCGGTGTAGATGCTGCGCTTGGCCCGGGTCAGGGTGACATCCACCGGCACGTTGCCGTTCTCATCGGCCTGGTCCGGCTGCGGCTGGATGTCGATGACGCTGAAGTAATCCAGCTTGGTCAGCGATTCGCGCAGGCGGTCCAGCTTGCCTTCGTGGAAGTAGCTGCCCTTTTCCCAGTACACCAGCGGGTCGAACAGGCGCTCCACGAAGTAATCCTGGTGGAAGCGGATATCGCCCATGTTGTAGCGGCGGCCGCTGTCCCAGGTGAGATCGATATCGGCGGCATTCTCGGCGCGGGTGATCTCAACCCGGCGCTGGGTGAAATCGGCATCGAAGTAGCCACGTTCGGCCAGGCGCCGGGTGATGGTCACGCGGCTGGCGTCGTACAGCGTGTGCTCGAAGCGCTGGCCCTTGCGCGGCCGGAAGTTCTCCAGGTCTTCCTGCAGGTACTGGTCCAGCTGGGCCGGACCGGTGATGTCTATGTTCTCGCGGCGTACCAGGGTGGGCGGACCACGATCGACATGGATCACCACGCGCAGGTTCTCGCCTTCGCGCGGGCTTTCCACCGTGATCACCGGGTTGTAGTAGCCGAATGGTTCCAGCGCGCGCCGGGTCTGGCGCTCGGCCTGCGACAGCAGGTATTCCAGCCGCGACTCGCCCTGTTCCTTGCCAATGGTGTCGTACAGCGACAGCGAGACTTCGATGTTCTCGATCATCTCGGCATCGTCGTCCCTGTCCAGGCCGGTGATGTCCACCTTCTCGATGGTGCCGCGCGCATGCGCGGTCGAGGCGATGGCCAGCGACAGGAACATCAGTGGCAGGGCGTATTTCAGTGAAATCATGGGCAACAGGATAGCCGGACGGGTCGATCACGCAACAACGGGGGCCGCCAGGGGCTCACCCAAGCTGGTCGAGGAAGGCCTGCCAGTCGCGCGGCGGCGACACGAAGATTTCATAGACCCCGCTGCCCTGGCCCGATTCGATGCACAGGGTGAAGAAGCGTGGGGGCGCGTGCGTGTCGTCCGGGTCGGGCTGGCAGACGAAGTAGCTGTCCGCTCCGCCCTGCGTATCGCGCATGCCGATCACCTGCACATCCGGCTGCAGGCCCAGGTTGATGGCATCCCATGCCACGCCCTCCGGCGAGGTGGCNTGTTCACGCAGCAGCTTCACCGGCCCGGGCCGGTAGCTGTCGTCCGGCAACCAGCCTTGGGTCAAATAGCCGGCTGCGCCTACCAGGTCGTCGGTGAGCACGCGACGGCCATAGGCCTCGAAATTCAGTTCAGGGTCGCGCAGCGTGGTGAGCGTGTGCTCCTGCGCGGCAGAAAGCAGCGAGGCTGCCGTGCCGGCGATGCCCACCGGAGCGCGAGGATGATGGGGGCTCAGCAGGTTCAGTGGCGCACCGGGTCCGCTCCGTTCGATCTGCATGTTTTCTTCCAGGGATATCGGCACGGCGGCACAGGCGGGGAGATGATCGCCGTTGCCGCGCTGTGTCAGCGTGAAGGGAATGTTGGCGGCCGCCCGGAACGGGCGGCGGGCACGCTCCACCACGTGCCCGCCAACCATGTGCTGCCGGGCTTACAAGCCTCCGTCGTCCAGATCGGTCGGCAGCCAAAGGCGCGGCACCGGCAGGTCGCTCTCACGGGGCGGGTTGCGCAGCAGTTCTGCCTCGGCCGCCTCGCGGCGCGCCGGATCGGCCTTGTCCAGCAATGCACTGCGGATTCCGGCACGAACCGCATCGATGTCCTCGCCGGCCGCCTCCCATTGCGCCCGGGTGCGCTGCAGCTCGCGCTCCACCATGAGTCCCAGGCGCCATTCGGTGCGTTCCGGGTTGTCGACGAAGTGGTAATAGACCCGCGTCTTCACGTTGGGCAGCACCTCCATCAAGGCCTCAATTCGCCGGTTACAGCTGGTGGTGCAGGGATGCATGGCCGTCACCGCAGTCCACTTGCCGTCCACCGCCGGCACCGGGGTGTTGACGTCTGCACGGAGGGCGGCGGCCAGCTCCGGTGCCGCAGCGGTCATCTGGTTGACCAGCTCGTCCATGACCTTGCCCTCGCTGCAGGAACGGACCTCGAACACCCGATAGGGCCCCGGCGTGAGCGCGCGGACATTGGATGGCAGCAGCTGCGCGTCGCCAAGCAGCTTCTGCATCGACTCGGGCAGCGCACTGCGCGGCAGCGCCTCAAGCTGGTTGGCGTCCAGNTCGCGCAACCGCACCCAGCCGGCGGTGCCGTCAGCGCCCACCGGACCGATCCGCGCGCGCAGGTCCTCGTCGGTGAGGNTCACCAGCCCGGAGCCGCGGGCACGTTCGCTGCTGGTGGTCAGCAGGTCGGCACCCATTGCATAGTCCGAACGGAAGCGATCATGGGGCGGAATGGGCGTTTCGGTGCGCTGCTTGCCCTTGCCCTTGTAGCTTTTCTCGACCTGGTCATCGGCTACGAACACGCGCCGGATCGGTGTGGTGCCCACATAGCCGCTCCCTTTCATCCATGCTACCGGGGGCCCGCTGTACGCGCCGCCCTGCAGTGGAAAAGCCGGCAGCGACAGCGGCTCGCCATTGAAGCGCAGGTCCTCCAGCGCATAAGTCATGAAGTTCTTGACCCGGAAATTGCGCTCGTGCATCAGGTCCATTGTCGCCAGCTCGGCAATGCGCGCCAGCTTGGCCTCCGGTAGCGACTTGCCCTGCGCCTGCAGCGCGCGCTTTTCGGCCTTCAATGCCTCCGACTCGGCCAGCAACGCGCGGATGCCGGCGTATTCCTGCTCGGCGCGCTCGTGCAGCTGGTAGAGCTGATGGTTGACCGCGTCGCGGGTGGCTACCTCCTCCTGGGTCAGGGACACGCCTGCGGGCGGATCACACGTGTCCAGGCCGCGCTTGACCCGCGCCCCGGGCAGCGCGCGCGGCAGCGTGCACGCGCGCAGCAGCGGGGTCTGCTTCATGTGGTCGACCACCGCGCGGCGCAACCCGTCGGGGGTCGACAACGGCTGCCGCTCGGTGGCGTCCAGCTGCGCGAAGATTCCCTCCTCCCAGCTCTGCACGGGGTTGCCGCTGCCATCGGCAACCGGGATGTAAGGCCGACCATCGCCGCCGAAGGCCAGCTGCCCGGCCATGCCGTCCCGCGAGGGATGACGGAACACGAGCATCGCCGCATCGCTGGTGGCACCGGCGGTAACACTCCAGTCCCGCCCCGGCACGATGGCCTGCAGGTGGCTGCCCAGCAGCTGCACTTCCGACAGCGAGCGGATACGCCCGCCCACCACTGCTTCGCGCTGCTGCCTCCGCGAACGGTTGCCGAGCACGTCNGCCACCTTGGCCGCGGTCTGCTGCGGGAACAGCCAGGACTCGGCATGCTGTCTNAGCTCGCGATCGCTGTCGACCAGGGCCTGCGCTTCTGCCCGGGTCAGCGCCGGGTAGTGCTTGACCAGGTTGTCGGCAGCCGCGGGCAGGCGATGCTGCATGGCGGCCCAGCGCTGCCAGGTCTGCAGGCTCTGCGCGGGTGCGGCGGCGATGGTGTGCGCCAATGCTTCGCGCACCGCCGTCATCAGCGTGTCCTGGCTGGCGTCCGCCTCCAATCCCAGGCGCGCGAGCAGCGCCTGCTCGTCGGCTGCGTCAACCAGCGCTTCCAGCGTAGGCAGCGTGCGCGCATCGTCCGTGCGGACGAATACGCCGACCGGCCCGTTTCCGAAACGTGCTCCGCGCGTCCAGTCGCCGACTTCCTCGATGTAGGTTTCCACGCTGCGCCCGTTGCCGAGGGCGGGCGTATCGGCCCATGCCCGCAGGATCATGGCTTCATCGCCGGGCAGGCCCAGCGTGTCGGGCGCATCGACGATCTGCTGGATGCGCGCTTTCATGCTCAGCTCGCGCACCGTCTGCAGCAGGTCGGTGTCCGGCCGTTGCTTGAGGGTAAGGAACCCGAACACCGCCTCCAGCTCATCAAGTTTGGCCGGCGGCAGCATCCCGGCCTCGGGCACCGCCTTGACCCACTCCGGCCTGTCCAGCATCGACGCCGGGGTGGTGGTNCCGCGAAGGGACGGCCGCTGGTCCATGCGGCGCCANTGGCCCTCCTGGTAGCGTACCGGCGCACCGGCCGCATCCGCGTCGAGCGGATCGCGCAGGCGGCGCACGCCGTGGGGGTCCAGCCAGGTTTCCACGAAGGCACCTTCGTGCCGCACGAATTCGCGCCCGTTCTGCCGATACAGCGTGCCGCCACCCCGTTCCTCGCGGGTCAGCATCGGCGCCTCGTCCAGGGCCGTGCGAGGGACCGCCAGTGCGTCGGTGAGCACGCCGCTGCGGTCGAACGCGCGACCCTGCGCCTTCCACTCCACCAGTGCCCGCGCGGCCTCGGCGGGGGTTCGCATCGCGCCGCGCCCGAGGCGGAACAGCATGGCCGGAATGGCGCTAATGGCGCTGACCTGGGCGATGTCCACGGCATCCAACAGCCCGCCGCCCAGCTCAAGGATGGCGGCATCCCTGTCACCGCGCTCCAGTTGATCGACGCCCGCACGGATGCTCTCCGCAACCAGCGCCAGCGTGCCCGCCACGCACAGCGCAGCGCCCGCGCCGGCGGTGGCCAGCGAGCACACCGCGCCGACACCGATCGCACCGATCAGCTTGAGGGTGTCGCCCAGCCGTTCCAGCTGGCTCAGCGTCATTTCGTCCACATCGCCCATGCGCGCGGCGATGAGCGCGGCGGCCGCTGCCGTGGGGCCGCGCGTGGCCACGAACCCGACGGGGAGGCCTCGCGAGGTGGCGGTGTGCTGGAACATCGCCGCCAGGTCCGGATGATGCCTGTACTGGGCGCGGGCGCGGATGTAGCCCTCGGCGTCGGGCTGGCGCAGCCATTCGCCAAAGGCGCGCTCATCCAGCAGGCGATCACCGTGCGCGGTGTCGGGCAGGAATACATGGCACCCGCGCGGGGTACGGATGGCCCACAGTCCCACGATGGCATGGCCCTTGAGCGTCACCCCCTGCAACGTGGAAGCCCGCGTGCCGACCGTATCCAGGTTGGCATGCGCGGTCTTCAGCGCGGCATGCGTGGCGGCATCCAACGCACCGTCCTGCCGGGCAACCTCGATCATCCACGCGGTGCGGGCCCGGATCTGGTTGCCCAATGCAGTGGCGAACGCCTGTCCTTCCGCAGTGCCCGGCAGCGCACGCAGGTGGTCGAGATAGGCGTCCGCCAGCCGGTTGCTGTCTGCGAAGTCCTCCAGCACTCCGCAGATCGCGCGGCGCAGCGCCGGATCCTGCAAGGCTCCGCTCAGCGCGTCATCCCTGCTCAACGCGCCCTCCGCGTCGCGCCGGTGGGCCACCATCTGCATCGCGTCCAGGGTCTCATCGTCCAGCCACGACGCCGCTGCTAGCCGCGCATTGGGCAGGCCTGCAGCGTCCGGCGACCAGTCCGGCAGGTTGCCCGGCATCGCCGGGCGGCGCAGCCCATGCTGCTGCCAGCCGCGCGTGGCCCAGTCGGTCAGGTCCATCTCTTGGCCGCCGACACGCAGCCGCACCTGGTCCGGATCGAACCCTTCCAGCGAGCCCTGCAGGCCCGCCATGCGCAATGCAAGCTGCATCGCCTCGGTCACACTGGCATGCGCATGCTGGCGCAGGGACTGCAGCGCACTGTCCTGCTGCTGGCGGTACGCCGTTTCAGCAGCCACGTTGGCGATGCCCAGCGGGCTCCAGCGCAATCGATTGCGCTCCAGGCGCTCGTTCGCCAGTGCCTCGCCGTGTTCGACCAGCGCGTCGGCCCACTGCTGGCGGTTTCCTGCCGCCTCGTCAACCGGCGCGAACGCCAGCTTGAAACTCTCACTGGGGTTCCACGCCTGCGGCCCGCGCTGGCCGCTCTGGTAGCGTGCCAGCCGCGCTTCCCATGACTGCACCAGCCCGCGCACGGCGACGCGCTGGCCTGGCAGCGCGGCCTGCACGATGTCGTCGGCCAGCGTGCGGTCAATACCGCCATCGCCCGCGAACGCGCCCGTACGAGCACGCTGGGTGTCCAGGAACTGGCGGAACGCGCTTTCATCGCCAAAGGCCTGGAAGCGGGCAAGGTCCGCGCGGTACAGCACCACCTGCCCGTACAGGCCCGGCTCACCGGCACTGCGCAGCACCAGGTAGTTCGGCACCTGCACGGTCACGGGCGTGCCGTTGGGCAGACGGTCGGTGTAGGTCAACGTGGCGCGTTCGACCGCGCCGGTTCCCTGCAGGAACCCCAGCACCACGTCGGCTCCGCGCCGGTGCGCACTGCCGCTGCCCAGCACGCCCTGCGCCTTGGCCTTGAGGGCATCGATGACCAGCCGCGACTGCAGCGCGCGGCTCAGCGCTGGCCGTACCTGCTCGGCCGCTGCCGTGATTCGCGCGCGGAGGCCCTCGATATCGGTACCGCTGACGAAGCGGGCCAGCTTCGCCTGTTCGGCTGCCGACACCGGCAGGTCACCGCGCAGGAACGAGGCGCTCGCGTGGTCGTCGCGTCCCATGCAGAACTGCAGCAGTGGCAGGCGATCATCCACCGTCATCCCGGCCACGCGGACGGACGGCAGGCGCACCTCGATATCGCGCCACTCCCCGCTCCAGCCCACGTCCTGCAGGGCGGCGCTGATCGTCGCATCCGTCGCCGCTTCCACCGCTGCCAACGCCGGCGTGAGCGTGCGCAACGCCTGCCATTGGCTCACCAGCAGTTCCTGCTCCGATGCCGGTAGTGTCGCCACCCAGGCCCAGCCCGGATGGGTGGCGAGGTCGCGGGCGACCGCCACCGACCATACGCGTGCCGTCTGCGCCTGCTGCATCAGTGCGGGGTCGGCGCGAAGTGCTTCCAGCTGGTCGGGCGACACTCCCTGGAGCTGCCCGGCAGTGGCGTCGCGGGCAACGGGCAGTGCGCCCGCCGTGTCGGTGGCTGCGCGGCGCAGCCGCGCGCCGCGTGGCGCCGGATCGGGATCGAGATCGCCCAGCAGCAGGTCCAGCCCGGTACCCCACTGGCCACTTGGCAGCGCCACCACCTCGCTGGCCAGCTGTTCGGCGAGCGCGATCGGCGTGGCGGCGGCGGTGTTGGCCCCGAAATAGCCCTTCAAGCCCATCACTGCCGCACCCGCACCCGTTACCGTCGCTGCCGCTACCAGCGCCAGCGGCGTCCGTCGCAGGTTGGGGAACATGCGCGCGGTGCTAGCCGCTCCCGTCGCCACTTCAACTGCTTCGGGCGACATCAGCGGCTCGGTCACCACCTCGCGCAGCGACGAGCCGCCCATCAACGTCATTTCCACCGGCGGGGGCGCCTGCGGCACCGCCTGGAAGCCGCTCCACGCGGCCTGTCGCAGCATGGCAATACCCGCACCCAGCCCGGCCAGCAAGCCCCCTTGCAGGGGCGACGCCGGCGAGCGCGCGGCGTCGCCCGGCGCTACGGCAGGGTGGCCAGGCAGCGGGGTGGCGACCGGTCCGCCGACGCATGGCGCGCCGGGGGGGCGCGCCGCCTCCAGGTCGGGCGTGCTGCCATGCCAGTCCGGCACCACCGCCTCTCGGCGGTCCACCGCCTTCTGGTGCAGGATACGCGCCTGCTTTTCCGCCTTGGTCAGCTTGTTCCTGGGCGCGGCCAGAACATCGCCCTCGGCACGGTGAGTCGGTTGCAACAGCGCGCCGCCCACCCCGTTCAACACGGCAACGCGCTGCCAGTGATTGGGCAGCTCGGCTATGAACCGGGCCATGCCCTGCAGCGGTGCCATTGGTCGGGGCAGCGCGCGTTGCACCTGCCAGAGCAGTGCGGCCACCGCGAGCGCCGACACCAGGTGACCGCCGCCAAGGGTGGGGCGCAGCTGCGCGTCGGCCTGTGCGATCTGCTCATGCAGGGTCCACAGGCTGGCCCGCAGTGTTTCGGGCAACGACTGCACCAGCGCGTCGAACTGCTCATGACTGCGCATCGACGGAAGCGCCGCCGCCAATGACGGCAACACGGCGGCCACGCTGCCCCACGTGCCGGTGAATACGCTGCGGGCGAGCTGGCCTGCGGTCATCGCGCTGCTGGCCCAGCCGGGCAGTTCGGCCATCAGTGTGGTCCACGCTGCCCGTGTCAACGCGCTGTCCAGCGTGTTGATGCCCAGGTGGCGCAGCATCGCCACATCGCGACCTCGCGCGGCAAGCGCCTGCTCCATCCGCTGGGTGATGGCGTCGCGTTCTACCGGCGTGGTGGCAGCGGCGATGTACTTTTTCATCGTCCACGCCAGCGCGGCGCGTTCCGGCGCTTCTGTTTCGAGGATCGCATCATGCACCGCCCTCTCACGCGGGGTCAGCACGACATCCAGTGCGGTGGCTTCCCGCGGATACGGCGATGTCGCATTGCTTACATGGGTGGGGGTATTTGCGCCTGTCCCAGCCGCATCCTGCGCCACAGGCTCGTTGGCCGGTGCGTTGAACGGGTTGAAGGTAGACAAGGCGCCAGCGGCGCGATCGAAGATGGGCATGCGGCAGAACTTCCATGCAAAGCGGGGGCGAGCCGCGCAGGACGCACGCGACGTGTCGGTGCCGCGTGGAAGTGCGGCGCGGGATGATCACGCGGCGCTGGGAAATACCGATTGCACGAATTTATCGTTTTCTGTTTTTTCCTAAGAAACGCTCAATCAATATTCAGATTGATTGCAGTTTTCGTCGCATTCGAGCAAATGCGCATAAAAAGAAAGCGCCCGAACCAGTCGGGCGCTTTCAAGGGTGAGACGCGATCAGGCTGTTGCCGTCAGCTGGACAGATGCTCGATCGCCGCCACGCTGCCCAGGCGGTCGCCCAGGCGCCTGAGCAGCGCCAGACGGTTGCCGCGCAGTGCGGGATCTTCCGCGTTGACCATCACCGCATCGAAGAACGCATCCACCTGCGGGCGCAGGCGGGCCAGGCGCGCAAGCACGCTGACGTAGTCCTTATGGTGCAGGCTGGCATTGCTGTCGTCGATGGCCGCTTCGACGGCTTCAGCCAGTTCGCTCTCGGCCGGTTCGGCCAGCAGGGCCGGATCGACCATGCCGGGAATCGCCCCCTCAGCCTTCCGCAGGATGTTGCGGATGCGCTTGTTGGCGGCGGCCAGCGCTTCGGCTTCCGGCAGCGCGGCGAAGATGCCGATGGCGTCGATGCGGCGGTCG
>Ga0055531_10002059_pt1 | contig 13856 bp, 11 predicted proteins | sample AraplaCvi_mCL_r2_FD_55008 | JGI IMG/M metagenome (GOLD analysis project Ga0055531, IMG submission 55008) | Arabidopsis root microbial communities from North Carolina, USA - plate scrape MF_Cvi_mCL_r2 | ecosystem: Host-associated > Plants > Roots > Endosphere | place: USA: North Carolina...
GAATGACCCGTTCGCCCATGGTCATCGAGGTTGCGCCGACCGCGGCGCGAATCTTCTCGGCCTTGGCGATCGCTTCCGACAGATCGCAGTCGGGCAGGAACACCAGGAATTCCTCGCCGCCATAACGGCAGACGACGTCGCTCGCCCGGACCGCGGCGGCGAGGGCGGTGCCGACGCGGCGCAGCGCTTCGTCGCCGGCCTGATGCCCGTGCGTGTCGTTGAACCGCTTGAAGTGATCGACGTCGAGCAGCATCAGCGCCGCGGTCTTGCCGTCGCGCTTCAGCTTGGCGAGATCGCGCTCCAGCATCTCGTCGAGGAAACGGCGGTTGTAGAGCCCGGTCAGCCCGTCGCGCAGCGCCATGTTCTCCAGGCGCTCGCGGAGCTCGATATTGGTAAGCGACAGCGAGAGCTGGTCGATCAGGCGCTCGACCGAATCGTCGAGCGCAGCACTGCCCTTGCGCGTCCGCAGCACTTCGCCCCGGAGATGCAGCATGCCGAGGATCTGGCCGCGCCCGACGATCGGGATGCAGGTATAAGGTCCTACCTCGCCGTCCGCATCGAGATGGCGGCAGACCAGGGGCGCCGCATCGGTTTCCGCACCGGCNATCGCNNCGCGGCAGCCGGTATGTCTGGCGCCCTGGCGCAGGCCCCAGCAATCCGACGGGTGCAGGTGCTCGGCGAAGGCATGGGTTTCGCCCGGATGGTTCCATTGCGCGACGAGCGCCAGCTGGTCGCGGGATGCGGTGTAGACGTAGAAGGCGCCCGAGACGTCCGTCATGATGCGCCGCGAGAACGCTTCGATGACCGCATACGCCTCGTGCCGCGTGTCGGCGAGCTGCAGCGCAGTGGACATTTCGGCGACCTGGCGGCGGTCCTCGTTGCGGTGGCGCAGCACCTGCTCGATCGCACCGCGTCCGTTCACCTCGCTGCGGAACAGGATGAACTGCAGGATGGAAAGGACGACGGCAATGCCGAGCGCGGCGACGACCAGCACCGAGTGCAGGCCGGCATAGTCGTCCGCGCTGGCCCGCGTGCGCTCCGCCTCTTCGGCGAAGCCGCGGATCTTGTAGGTCAGCACCGCGCGCATGCGGTCCATCAGGTACTTGCCTTCGCCGACGCGCATCTTGTCGAGCGCGGCCGCAACGCCCTTCAGGCGCGCGGTCTCGATCAGGTCGTTGTTCAGCGCCTGGCGCCTTTGCATCAGGTCGCGCAGAGGGAGATCGCTGTAGCCCGGCGCAAACCACGGATCCATTTCATCGCCGAGGGCGGCACGGATCTGCGTGATCTGGTCGCGGCCCCGGAACAACGGCTCGAGGTAGGAGGGGTCGGCGGTTATGAGGAAGCCGCGGATGCCGGTCTCGATATCGACCAGCGCGACCAGAACGCGCTGCGCCGCATCGGTGTTATCCCGGATCCGGGAGAGCTCCGCGTTGCGCTTGACCGCGAGGGAGTCGAGATAAACGGAAATGCCCGCCATCGCCGCCAGCAGGGCGATGCCGGCGCCGAACAGAATGGTGATGATCTGACGCTTCCGGTGCCAGTTCATTTCAGCCTCGGAACACTCCGCCGGTTCGCGGTTCAGCATGCTCCGATATGCAACGAGACGGAGCGTTATTCAGTTCATCGGCAGCTTGACTTCCGTTGGTTAACAAATCGGAAAGATGCGGAAAACATTGACCTTTCTCTATCTCGGTCATTCGACATTGCGGTGTCGCGCTTCCATGGCGGCCTTCGAGACTCCCATCCGCTCGGCGAGCGCGACCACGATCTGGTCGAACAGGATGAACAGCGCCTGCTCGAACAGATTGCCCATCGGCTGGGTCGAGGGCACGACCTCGGCCTTGCCCTTGTAGACCGCGGCGGGGAGGAACAGCACCAGCTTGGACTTCTTCGGCGTGATGCCGGTGGGATCGCCGGTCACGACGACGATCTCGCCGCCGACTTCCGCCGCGCGATCGAATACGTAGTCGATATGTCCGATCGAGCCACCGCCGGAAACCACGATCACCAGGTCGCCTTGCGCGATGCCGGGCGTGGTGTCGTCCCAGATCCAATGCGTCGGCTTGCCGAGATGCATCAAGCGCATGGCGAAGGCCTTGGTCGAAAGCCCCTCGCGCCCGGCGCCGACCAGGAAGATGCGCGGCGCGCGCTCGATTGCCGTCATGAAGGCATCGATCTGCGCGTCATCGATTCGCGTCGCGACCCGCCCCAATTCGGCGACGGCATTGGCAAAGGATTCGGAGACCTTGGGCATGATTCCTCTATGGACGAAATGTGGTAACCTGGGAGAGCGAGGAGGAGAGTAGCATTCACGTCACCCGCGCACCGCATCCGATCTTGCGTCCCTTCGTCGAGCTCATTTGGGCCAGCACGCCCGGAGGGCCGGTATCCCAGCGCGAGCGCATGCTGCCGGCCGTCTCGGCTCATCTCGTCATCCGTCTTGGCGGCAAGCCGCTGCGCCTTTTCACCAGCGATACCGACATGCTCGGCGATACCGTCTCCGACGCCGTGATCGGCGGCGTGCGCGACGCAGCCTATCTCAAGGACAGCAGCGATCCCGCACCGACGGTCGGCGCGGTGTTTCGGCCAGGCGCTGCGGGCGCGTTTCTCGGTGCACCGACCGACAGCTTCGCCGACCGGCACACCCCGCTCGATGCTTTCTGGGGCGGCGCGGTCGAAACCCTGCGCGATGCGCTCAGCGCAACGGGGGATCTCGACCAGCGTCTCACCATCCTCGAACACGCGCTGCTGCAGCGTCTGCCCCGGATCCGCGGCGTCGATCCGGCGATCGTCCAGGCGGCAGTGCTGCTGCAGCGCCGTCCGGTCGGCAAGGTCGCCGCGGCGCTCGACTGGAGCCATCGTCATTTCATCGCTCGCTTCTCGGCCGCGGTGGGGCTNTCNCCCAAGCGCTATGCCCGTCTCGCCCGGTTCGGGCGGGTGCTGTTGCGGCTCGAACGGGAGCAAGATACCGGCCTCGCCGAGATCGCGCAGGAGGCCGGCTATGCCGACCAGGCGCATTTCAACCGCGACTTCCGCACGTTTTCGGGCATATCTCCGGGCGCGTATCGCAGGATCGGCGGCGCCGGGCGTCACGTCCCGGAAAGCAACAGGCCGGAAAAGCCGCGCCGGTAAATTTCGTTCAATACCCTGCGCCTGGCACCGCCCAGACTGAGCTTCTCAGCAGAGGAGAAGAACCATGCAGATCCACGAGATGTTTCCCTATTTCCGCATGAAGGATACCGAGGCCGCGGTCCGCTTCTACAAAGCGGCGTTCGGCGTCGAGGAGAAGTTCCGCTTGGTCGAACCCAGCGGCCGCATCGGCCATCTGGAACTCGCCTTCGGCCCCAACACGCTGATGCTCTCCGACGAGTTCCCGGAATATGGCATCACCGCGCCCGAACCGTCGGACGTACGGATCTGCATCCATCTTCATGTCGAGGATTGCGATGCGCTGATGGCCCGGGCGATCGAGGCCGGCGCCACGCTGGTGCGTCCGGCGGCCGACCACTTCTACGGCGAGCGTGCGGGTGCGGTGCGCGATCCCTTCGGCTACGACTGGCTGATCGGCCATTCACTTGAAGCTGTCGAGCCCGCGGAAATGCAGCGGCGCTACACTGAGATGCTCAAAAGCGCCTGAGCGCTTAAGCGTGGCCGGTATCGGCGGTGAGGAAGGTGAAATCGACGCCGATCTTGTGCAGCGAACGCTCCCACTTGTCGTTGAGCGCGTCGTCGAAGATCAGCTCCTCATCCGCCGGAACGGTCAGCCAGGCATTGGCCTGCAGCTCCTGGTCGAGCTGGCCCGGACCCCAGCCGGCATAGCCGAGGGCGAGCAAGCTGCGCCGCGGCCCGGAACCGGAGGCGATGTCCTTCAGGATGTCGATCGTCGCCGTCAGGCCGACGGTATCGCCGACCTTCAAGGTCGCGTCGTCGACATAGTCGGTGCTGTGCAACACGAAGCCTCGCCCCGTCTCGACCGGCCCGCCGCTCCGGATGCGGATGTGCTGGCCCATGCCCTGCGAGTCGATGTTGAGTTGCTGCAACAGGTCAGGAAAGGTGAGGGAGCCGACCAGCCGGTTCACCACCAGACCCATGGCGCCGTCGCTGGTGTGTGCACAGATATAGATGACCGAGCGGGTGAAGCGTGCGTCGCGCATCTGCGGCATCGCGACCAGCAGTTCGCCAGTCATAAAGCCTTGATGAGACACGGTTTTACCCATAACTTCCCTCTCGCACGCCATCCGGCCGAGGCCACGGAACGCAGCCTTTAACCAATCCTCGATAAGCCTATAATCCGCCTCGAAAGTTGGCAAATAATGAATGCGACATCAAGACCGGCGGATCCAGATAAGCGGCGGAATCACAACAGGTTGACCTCGTACTGTGCTTCCGTTGCCACGCTTCTTGTTGCGCTGTTGTGGACATGCATCGCGCATGCCGAGTCGGGCGCCGGCAATCGGGTTGTAACGGAGCAGAGTGCCGCGCGGCTGGTAACGGCGGTGACCGGAGCCGGCGACCTCCAATCGCTGCCCGCCGGCCTCGACATCACGATGAAACCGGGTTGGAAGACCTATTGGCGCTCGCCGGGCGATGCCGGTTTCGCGCCGGAGCTGACGTTCGACGGTTCGGAGAATCTGGCTTCCGCCACCCTGAGCTATCCGACACCGCATCGTTTCGAGCTCTTCGGCCTGCAGACCTTCGGCTACAAGGACGAGGTGGTCTATCCGCTCGCGGTGACGCCGGCACGGCCCGGCGAGGCGGTGAAGCTCCGCGCCCATCTTCGCTATCTGGTCTGCGAGCAGGTCTGCATCCCTTACGATGCTGACCTCGCGCTCGACATCCCTCCCGGTCTCGCCAGCCCCAGCGACCAGGCACCGCTGATCAACCGCTTCAAGGCGATGGTGCCGGGGGACGGGAAGGGCACCGGGCTTCAGCTCACCAACGTGCGGGTGGAAGCCGGCAACAAGCTGGTCGCCGAAGCGGTCAGCGAAGGCCAGAGCTTCTCCGAACCCGATCTCATCGTCGAGGGGCCGAACGCGCTGCTGTTCGGCAAGCCCGCGGTCACGTTGAGCGATGGCAATCGCCGCGCGACCCTGTCCCTGCCGGTCGAACAATCCGGCGACACCGGCAAGCCGCCCAGCGGCGATCTGACTCTGACCTTGACCGACGGCGAGCGCGGCCTCGAAGCCAAAGTGAACCTGCCGAGCCTCGCGCCGGGTGCCTTGCTGTCGCGTGCCGCGCCCGTGCCGGTCGAAGCGCCGTCTTCGCCGTTGCTGCTGATCCTTGGGATCGCGCTGCTCGGCGGCTTGATCCTCAATGTCATGCCCTGCGTGCTGCCGGTGCTGGTCTTGAAGCTCACCTCGGTGCTACAGCATGGCGGCGGCGAAGGCGAGCATGTGCGCGTGAGCTTCCTCGCCACCGCCGCCGGCATTGTCTCGGCCTTCTTGGCACTGGCCGCTTCGCTCGTCGGATTGAAGCTGGCCGGTTGAAGCTGGCCGGTCATGAGATCGGCTGGGGCATCCAGTTCCAGCAGCCGGTCTTCCTGGGAGTGCTGGCGACGATCTGCCTGGTCTTCGCCGCCAATCTCTGGGGCCTGTTCGAGGTGCCGCTGCCGGCCCTCGCCGGCGATCTCGCGCTGGCGACGGATCGCCGGGCGAGAAACCACAAGGTGCTCGGCGCTTTCCTGACCGGCGTCTTCGCGACCGTGCTGGCGACGCCGTGCTCCGCGCCTTTTGTCGGCACCGCGATCGGTTTTGCTCTGTCGCGTGGTGGTGCAGAAATCTTCGCCATCTTCCTGGCGATGTCGGTTGGCTTGGCGCTGCCTTACCTCGCCGTCGCAGCGGCGCCTCATCTCGCGGTGATGCTGCCGCGGCCCGGCCGCTGGATGGTCTGGCTCCGCAAGCTGCTCGGCATCAGCATGGCGGCGACCGCGCTCTGGCTGGGCTGGGTGCTGGCGGGTCAGCTCGGCCTCTTGCGCGCGACGCCGGCGGAACAGGCACAAGGGGAGGCGGTGCATTGGCAGCTCTTCGATCAGGCGGCGATTCCCGGTCTGGTTCAATCGGGCAAGGTGGTGTTCATCGACGTCACCGCCGACTGGTGCCTGACCTGCAAGGCCAACAAGAGCCTGGTTCTGGATCGCGCGCCGGTCACGGACAATCTAAACGGCCCGAATGTGGTGCCCATGGTCGCCGACTGGACCAAGCCGGATCCCGCCATCAGCCGCTATCTCGCGCATTTCAACCGCTATGGCATTCCATTGAATGTGGTCTACGGTCCGAAGGCCCCCGAGGGCATCGTGCTGCCCGAATTGCTCACTTCCGATGCGGTCCTAGAGGCCCTTGCCCGAGCCCAAGGACATTAGGCCGGGGTGGTTGAATTCCACCACCCGGCCGGTCTAAGTTTCGGTTCGAATTTCCCGACACACTGCCTGACGCTGAAAGGATAATCCGATGACGATCAAGGTCGGCGACAAGCTTCCCACGATTTCGCTGAAGTACATGAACAAGGACGGCATGCAGACCGCCACCACCGACGATCTGTTCAAGGGCAAGAAGGCCGTGTTGTTCGGTCTTCCCGGCGCCTTCACGCCGACCTGCTCGGCGAAGCATCTGCCCGGCTTCGTCACCCATGCCGAAGATCTGAAGAAGAAGGGCGTCGAGGTCATCGCCTGTATCTCGGTCAACGACGCCTTCGTGATGGATGCCTGGGGCAAGGCGCAGAATGCCGGTGAGAAGGTGTTGATGCTTGCCGACGGCAATGCTGATTTTGCCAAGGCGACCGGCCTCACCATGGACGGCACCGGCTATGGCATGGGCTTGCGCACCAGCCGCTGGGCCATGGTGCTCGATGACGGCCAGGTGAAGACCCTCAACATCGAAGCGCCCGGTGCTTTCGAAGTCTCCAGCGCCGAAGCGGTGATGAAGGCTCTCTGACACTCGGCCTGAAGGAATGGGCCTGAAGGAATCGGAATGGCGGTCGAATCCGCAATTGCAGCTTCGACCGCCGCCGACCCGACCCCGGGGGCGCTTTTGGGGCGGGCGGAAGAGATCCTCCACAAGATCTACGGCCATCGCGCTTTCCGCGGCAACCAGGCCGATATCATCCATCATGTAAGTGCCGGCGGCGATGCGCTGGTGTTGATGCCGACCGGCGGCGGCAAGTCGATCTGCTATCAGATCCCGGCCATGCTGCGCGACGGTGTTGCGATCGTGGTCTCGCCGTTGATCGCCTTGATGCAGGACCAGGTCGCCGCCTTGCGCCAGCTCGGCGTTGCTGCCGCCTTCCTCAATTCCAGCCTGATGCCGGACGAGCAGCGCGAGATCGAGCAGCAGCTCCGCCGCGGCGCGCTGAAGCTGCTCTATATCGCGCCGGAGCGCCTCACCACGCCGCGTTTTCTCGATCTCCTCGGTACTCTGAAGCCGGCTTTGTTCGCGATCGACGAGGCGCATTGCGTCTCGCAATGGGGTCACGACTTCCGGCCGGAATACATCCAGCTCTCGATCCTGCACGAGCGCTTTCCCGACGTGCCGCGCATCGCGCTCACCGCGACGGCCGATCACGACACCCAGCGCGAGATCATCCAGCGCCTGAAGCTCGAAGAGGCCGAGGTCTATCGCGCCAGCTTCGACCGGCCGAACATCCGCTATACCCTGGTGGAGAAGATCGACGGCAGGCGCCAGCTGCTGAACTTCATTCTCAAGGACCACAAGGACGAGCCGGGCATCGTCTACTGCCAGTCGCGCAGCAAGACCGAGAAGATCGCCGCCTGGCTCCGGACCCACGGTGTCACGGCGCTGCCGTATCATGCCGGCATGAGCCAGGAGGAGCGGCGCGAAAACCAGCACCGCTTCATCACCGACGATGGCGTGGTCATGGTGGCGACGGTTGCCTTCGGCATGGGAATTGACAAGCCGGACGTGCGTTTCGTCGCGCATCTCGATCTGCCGTCCAGCATCGAAAGCTATTACCAGGAGACCGGCCGCGCCGGCCGCGATGGCGCAGCGGCCGATGCCTGGCTCGCCTTCGGCCGGGGCGACGTCATGTTGCTGCGCAAGCGGATCGCGGAATCGAACGCACCGGAGGCTCGGAAGTTCGTCGAGCAGCGCAAGCTCGACGCGATGCTCCGTTTCTGCGAGACGCCGGAATGCCGGCGCATGGCCTTGCTCGGCTATTTCGGCGAGGAGTCGCAGCCCTGCGGCAATTGCGATCTCTGTCTCAGCCCGCAGGCCACCTGGGATGCGACCGTGCCGGCACAGAAGCTCCTCTCCGCGATTCTGAGGACCGGGCAGCGCTTCGGCATCACGCACCTGATCGACGTCCTGCGCGGCAACCTGACCGAGAAGGTGGTGAATTATGGCCATGATCAGCTCCCCACCTTCGGCGTCGGCAAGGACCTGAGCCTCCATGACTGGCGCGCGCTTTCGAGCCAGCTGATCTCGNTCGGCGTCCTGAATGTCGAAGGCGACGGTTTCAACATCCTCACCGTGCCCGAATCCGCCCGCCCGATCCTCAAGGGTCAGCAGCAGGTGATGCTGCGCAAACCGGCCGAGCGCGGGAAAGGCCGCAAGCGCCAGCTCGGCGCACCGGCCGGCGCGCAAGATCTCGACCAGAATCTCTGGGAGGCCTTGCGCGCACGGCGTCGCGCCTTGGCGCAGGCTCAGAACGTGCCGCCTTATGTCATCTTCCACGACGCCACCCTGGCCGAGATCGCGCGTCGGAAGCCGCTCGACCGCGAAGCTTTTCTCGAGATTCCCGGCATCGGCGAGCGCAAGGCCGCGCGTTACGCCCAGGACTTCATGGCGGTGATCGCGGAGTTCGCGTGATGCCGGTGGACCTCGTCATTGTCGGTGCCGGTGCCGCGGGCCTGGCTGCGGCCCAAGCGGCCCAAGCGCGTGGCCTTTCGTTCCACCTGATCGAAGCTTCGCATCGGATCGGCGGCCGTGCCTATACCGAGGAGATGGCGCCCGGCATGCCGATGGATCTCGGCTGCCACTGGATGCACAGTGCCAGCCTCAATCCATTTCCGGCCATCGCCGACCGCCTCGGCTTCCATTACCGGCGCGACGGCGCCTGGCGGATGAACGGGTTCATGGGATCGCGCCGGCTGACTGACGCGGAGCAGGCGGAGATCCATCGCGGCATGGCGGCGAATTACGCCGCGATCGGCGCGGCGGCCGCGCGCGGCGAGGACGTCGCCGTATCCGATGTGATTGACCTGGAGAGTCGCTGGGTCACGCTCTACGGATATTGGTTCTCGCTGGCGACGGCCAATGACATCGACCAGATTTCCACGGTCGACATCGATGCCTATAACGACACTGAGGAAAATTGGCCGGTGCGTGAAGGCTACGGCGCGTTGGTCGCGCGTTGGGGTGCCGACACGCCGGTCACGCTCAACGCCGCGGCGCAGCGGATTCGCTGGAGTTCTCGCGGTGTCGCGGTCGAGACGCCGAAGGGCAGTATCGAGGGCAAGCGGGCGCTGATCACCGTCTCCACCAACCTGCTGGCTTCCGGACGGATCCAGTTCGATCCGCCGCTGCCGGATTGGAAGCTTGCCGCCGCCGCGGACGTGCCACTCGGGGTCCACAACCGCATCGGCATCAAGCTCGAGCGCAATCCCTTCGGGCCTGAAGTGCCGAACAGCGCCACGATCATGCTGGAGGGAGAACTGCCACTGGCGACGCAGCTTCGTCCCTTCGGCTTCGACTACGTGGTCGGCGTGACCGGTGGTCGCCATGGCGCCTGGCTGGAACGCGCCGGTGCTGCTGCTTCCGTGGAGTATCTGACGGAGCGCCTGGTCGCGGCATTCGGCGCCGATATCCGCAAGGCGCTCTCGACCCGCACCATCGTCACGGCATGGGGCGGCGATCCCTGGACCCTGGGTTCGTATTCATCGGCCTTGCCCGGGGCGACCCGTCAGCGCGTGGAGCTCGCGCGCCCGGTCGACGACATCCTCTATTTCGCCGGCGAAGCCTGCTCCACGGAATTTGCCGGAACCTGCCACGGCGCCTACCTCTCCGCCGTTGCGGCGGTCGAGGCCTTGGCTCACTCCGCCGGAGCGGCGACAGGGATCGGCGCCGGCCGGTAAGGCTGTGCACCGGACGGCAGCGGGCGGCGGATCGTGTAGCCGGGATCGCGCTGCTGCCGGATCAGCACCGGGATGATCTCGGCGAAAGCATGCAGCGTGCTCTTGCAGGGGTCCGGGGTGTCGTGGCGGATCGCTTCATGCAGTTTGGGCAGCGCGTGATAGGGCACCATCGGAAACATGTGGTGCTCGATGTGATAGTTCATATTGAGGTAGAGGAAGCGGAAGACCGGATTCATGATCACCGTGCGCGTGCAGAGCCGGTGGTCGAGCACGTCTTCCGCGAGACCCTGGTGCTGGGTCATGCCGAAATAGACCTGCAGCCAGGTGCCGTACATTGTCGGCAGGACCCCGACCAGCAGGACCGGCAGCCATGATTGCATTGCGAGCGCCGTTCCGATGAAGGCGAGATGGATGCAGAGCCAGATACGCGCGGTCCGCGCGACCTTCGGCCATAGTGTTTCCGGCACATAGGTCTTCTCGTCTTCCAGCATCCGGCCGCCGGCATGGATCATCAGCTTCCAGACGGCGATCGGCGTTCCGATGATACCGAAGAAGTTCAGGAAGACCTTCAGCAGGCTCGGCGGGCGCGGCTGCTGGATCTCCGGATCGCGCCCGACGATGATCGTGTCGGCATGATGCCGCGTGTGGCTCCAGCGCCAGATCTCCGGTTCGCGCATGATCATGAAGCAGGCAAGCTGATAGACCGCGGCGTTCATCCAGCGGGTCTTGAAGGCGGAAGCGTGACCGCATTCATGCCAGCGGCTGTCGCTCGCCGAACCGTAGAGCACGCCATAGCAGATGAAGCTGGGCAGGGACCACCAACTGCCCCAAAGCAGGACGGCCCCGGCGCCGAAGCCGATGAGCAAGGCGATCCAGATCAGGGTGTCGCGGATCGCCGGCCCATCCTTGCGCTGCATCAGCTGTTGCAGCGTCTCGCGTGGAACGGCGCAGCGATACCATTTGCCGCCGGCCAGTCCTCTTGCGACGGCGGCGGCATTCTCCGGACCGAGCAGGCTGTAATCGCGCATCCAGAGCCTCAGGCGAAGCTTCCGCACCGATGCTAGCGGATGTCGTGGGGAAAGCTAAGCTGTTTCGATGACCAGAAATTAGGTCAGGACGGCGAGAAGATGTCGTTCAGCATCTTGTCGCAGGGCTTGTCCTCTGCATCGCCGATCCGTGGTACGGGCAGGGGGAAGCCTTTTCCGAGGGAGAATTTCGGTTTGCGGATCTTGCCTTCGATCTGCACCGGGGCGGGGATATTCAGCACGCTCACCACCTTGGAATCCGCATCGAGCTCGGTCTTCATGCTCTGCGCTTTGAGATCGATATTACCCTTCACATAGATCACCGACTCTTTGGTGTCGATCAGCGTGCGCGAGAACTTGGCATTGCCGTCGGAGAAGGTGAGGCCGCCGGCGACGCAGCGCACCGGAATGCGATGGTCGTCGGTGATGTAAAGAAAAAGCGCGTTCTGGATATCGAGATCGGCGAGAGCGAGCATCAACTCGCTGAACGAGCCTCCAGTCATGCCGACCTCCACCGCACCGTCCGCCGTGCCGAAGACGTCGGCCAAGGACCGGCCGTTGCCCTCCAAAGTCACCTTGCCGCCGATCTTTCCGCCGGTGGTCTGGACGTATTCAGACCCTTGGAAGAAGGTCGCGAGATCGAGGTCCTTGAGGAAGAGGTCCGCCGTTGCCTTCGGCGTATCCTTACGTGCATCGAGGCCGAGCTTGCCAGTGATTGAACCGCCGGCGACCGCCATGTCGAGCTTGGTCACCTGGGCATTGCCGTCATCGACCTCGACGTTGAAGGTGATGGCCTTGACCGGCAGATAGGGTGCCGCATGGACCTTCTTCGCGTCGAGCGTCACGTCCATGTCCATGGCGCGCAGCTTCTCGACCTGCATCGGCTTGTCGGGGAACAGGTTCTTCTCCGCCTTCATTTGCGACGCCTCCTGCTTTTGCTCTTTTGAGGCGGCCTCATCCGTGTTCGGCGGAATGCCGATCAGGGGACCGAGATCGTCGAAGTCGAGACTGTTCGAGTTGAGCTTGGCCGAGAGATAATTGCGCTTCTCGCGCGGCTCGACCGCCACGACGCCGGTGACGTCGCTGTTGCCGATCTTGCCCTTCATATTTTCGAGCCGCCATTCCTTCTCGGTGCGCTTCAGCTGGCCGGCGAGATCATAGGGGGGCGTGGACGGTGCCGGAATGCCGAGCAGCGGGAAGACGTCGGCGAGATCGGGGCCCTTGAGATGCATCTCGACATCGGCATTGCCGAAGGTGAAGGGGTCGCCGACCTTGCCCTTCAAGGTGATGAAGGTGGCGCCATAATCGACGCGGAGATCGATCGGATAGGGGTTGGCGGTGTCGCGCAGCATGGCGATCGACCCGCCCTTGAACGCAAGCTTGAGCGGCCGGTCTTCCAACGTACCTTCGGCTTTGAACTCGACCGTCGGATCGCCGCCTGAAGCCTCACCCGCCGCGAGATCGATATCGCCGTCGAGCTTCAGCTTCCGGCCCTTGTCGCGGTAGGCGATCTTGCCCTTGGTGATCTCGAGCTGGCCGATGAAGGGCGCTTCGGAACGCTCGTCCGGCCGCACGGCTTCGACTGCCGTTGCCGCGACCGGGTTCTCGTTGAAATCCCAATTGCCGGTCCCGTCCTCCCGCTTTTCCAGGGAGACTTTCGGACTCTCGACACGGATAAACGGCAACACAACGTGGCCGCGCAGCAGCGGCCAGGGCTTGATGGCGAAAGCGACGGTGTCGGCCGAGAACATCCGCTCGGCCTCGCCCCAATCGGAGTTGGCAAGGTCGACCTTGCGGAGATGAATGACCGGCGTCCAGCTCCAATCCACATCGAGCGAGCCGATGGTTACGGCGCGGCCGGTCGCCTTGCTGGCGCGGCTTTGCGCCTGTTCCAGCAGCACACTCGAATGCAGGAGTGTGTAAACGCCGACGGCGGCCACCACCATCAGCGCGACGAGGGTTCCCAATACCCAAAGCAGGATCTTTCCGAGTCTCCGCACGGGAACCATCCCATTGAACACCGGGCCGATGGAGATCAACCGGGGTCGGGTCGGGGCGTTCCCTGTGGGCAGCGGGTTGTGGCGCTGAATCTGCGGGCGGCGAGAAGCTCTACCCGACGGCCTTCGCCGGGATCGCCAGCCGCGCCAGGAGATCGACGCGCTCGTTCTCGACATGGCCGTTATGGCCTTTGACCCAGAGCCATTCGACCTTGTGCGGCAGCTCGGCCTTTTCCAGGCGCTGCCAGAGATCCGAGTTCTTGACCGGCTTCTTGTCGGCGGTGCGCCAGCCGCGCTTCTTCCACTGCGGCACCCATTCGGTGATGCCGTTCTTCACGTACTGGCTGTCGGTATGGACCCGCACGATCGCCGGACGCTTCAGCGCCTCGAGCGCGGCGATCGCCGCCATCAGCTCCATGCGGTTGTTGGTGGTCTGCTCCTCGCCGCCGGAGAGCTCCTTTTCGACCGTGCCGTAGCGCAGCAGCGCACCCCAGCCACCCGGTCCGGGATTTCCGCTGCAGGCGCCGTCGGTGAAGATGTCGACAATCGGGCGTTCGGTCATTTCAAGCCATAGGCACCGATATCGTGCGCCTGCTGATGGAAGCGGAGCTTGCGGATGTATTCCACCGGATCCTTCGGCTTCACGAAAGCGCCGGGCGGATGGTTGAGCCAGTCATAGAGCCGGGTCAGGAGGAAGCGCAAGGCGGCGCCGCGCGCCAGCAGCGGCATCGCCTGCATCTCGGCCTCGGG
>Ga0055531_10002065_pt1 | contig 13840 bp, 9 predicted proteins | sample AraplaCvi_mCL_r2_FD_55008 | JGI IMG/M metagenome (GOLD analysis project Ga0055531, IMG submission 55008) | Arabidopsis root microbial communities from North Carolina, USA - plate scrape MF_Cvi_mCL_r2 | ecosystem: Host-associated > Plants > Roots > Endosphere | place: USA: North Carolina...
TCGCATTTCCTGGTGAGCCGCGCATCGGCCACCCATCATCGCGATCTCCGGACCGGCCAGTCGATCTGGTCGGCACGGCGTCGTCCCGCGATTGCTGCGCAGCCGCTGACAAGGGACATTGCGTGCGACGTGGTCGTCGTGGGCGCCGGCGTGTCGGGTGCGCTGATCGCCGAGGCGTTGTCGGAAGCGGGGCTCAAGACCGTCATCGTCGATCGCCGGGGTCCCGCGGAAGGATCGACCGCAGCGTCGACCGCGATGCTGCAATATGAGCTTGATACGCCGCTGACCTTGATGGCCGCGCGGATCGGTCGCGAGAAGGCCGAGCGCATCTGGCGACGGTCCCGCCAGTCGGTCGATGCATTGCGCGAACGGACCGAACGGCTGGGCCTCGCCGTCGATGGGGCGACGCGCGGTTCGATCTATCTCGATGGAAATGTGCTCGACGCCAGCGGGCTTGCGCTCGAAGTCGACGCGCGGCGACGCGCTGGATTCGAGGTCGAGCTGCTCAAGCCCGCTGCGGTGCAGGAGCGATATGGGATCAAGGGACGCCATGCGCTGATCGGTTTCGGCAATTATTCCGCCGATCCCCGTCGCCTCACCGCAGGCTATCTGAACGTCGCGCTTGCGCGTGGGGCGCGGCTCTACTCGCCCGTCGATATCTGCGACATCGCGCCGACGGGCAAAGGTGTAACATTGGTCTCGGCGCGGGGACCGAGCATTCGCGCGCGCCATGTCGTCATGGCAACGGGTTATGAGATGATGAAGGGGATTCCTCGCAAGGGAAACAAGATCATCTCAAGCTGGTCGATCGCGACGCGCCCGCAGCCCAGCGCCATCTGGCCGACTGCCGCAATGATCTGGGAAGCCGCCGATCCCTATCTGTACATCCGAACAACCCCACGCGGAGAAATCATCTGCGGCGGCGAGGATGAGGAAATCGGTGACGCGGCTCTCCGCGATTCCAAGCTCGCTGATAAGGCGGCAACGCTGTCGCGAAAGCTCGCCGCGCTGTTGCCGGGAGTGGACGCGACGCCCGCCTACAGCTGGGCCGGCAGTTTCGGCGACAGCCCGGTCGGTACGCCGACTATCGGCCGAATTCCCGGCATGCCGAATTGCTATGCCGCGATGGGATATGGCGGAAATGGAATCACTTTCTCGATGATGGCGGCCCAGATGCTTCGCGGCCTTATCTGTGGCTACGGCGACCCGGACTCCGACTTAGTAAGTTTTCATCGCAAATTTTGATTACAGAGACGTTCTTCTATCGAAAAATTGCCCGCTTTCCGCATTTGTCGGCTCGGCGAGAACGACAGCTTCGCCATCCCGTTTAACCAGTTGGCCGACCGCTACGGAAGTGGAGCGCGCGAAAAAATTACGCGTCCAAACCAGTCCTAATCGCCAACTGCGACGCCGTTGGCCGCTGCGCCAACAGAAAGGCCGCAAGGTTTGTGATCGAACCTACGACGAACAGTGCATCTTTGAGTGAGGCCTCGCCTTCCTCCTTCATATGCCTTCCTTGGTTTGAGACGATGCCCCACATCGCGTCGGCCATTTTGCGGTAGGCGCCCGGAAACAGATCTTCCCGTTTTTTAATGATGTCTCCCAAGCTGAGCTTCGTATCACCGCTGATTTCACGTGCGAGGCATTCTATCGCCGCGCCTGCATGCTGTATCCCTCCCGAGATGTCAGGCAGCGGTCGTCGGGAGAGATCGCTATGCGCCTCTCGGAGTTCACGCGCGGATGTCCTCAATTGCGCGGCCTCGAGCCCATCAATGATTCTTGCCGCGTTGTCGTGTTGCGCGGTCGATGCGACGACTGTGAAGATATCTGCTTCCATCTTCCAGCCGAGGCTGTTGGCGCGGCGGGCTTCGTTGATGGCGCTCGTAAGACTTAGCCTTGTCCGGCCCGAAATATCACTCCGCGTGAATGGCGGCGTATCATCATTTACCGGCGATCTTTTGACGCTGCGCAGGCACGACTTGGAACCAAAGTTCAAAAAACCTTGCGCAGATTAAAACTTACGACGCGGCCGATGGGGTCAAGATAGGGGGATTGATAATTCAGGGGAATCAGGCCCATTCCATCTTGAACCTTTGGACGAGTATTGAGCAGGTTGGTGATCCCAATGGTCGCGCGCAAACCCTTCAGCCATCCGCGTGAGTTCAGTCCGCCAAATGTGTCTGCAAGGTTTGCAAACAGATAAAGATCCATGGTGGCGAGGCGCGAAACGGTGAGGTTGCCACCACCAGTGTCGCGCAGCCGCATTCCGCTTTGCCAATTGAGAGTAATACGTGCGCCTTGGCCCTTCTTAAAAACCCCGGCCTGGAATTCCAGGCCATGTCGCCGCGGTCCATTGTAAAGATCAAGCGCCCCGCCGTTCAACAGGTCGAGTGCCGGCAAGCTTTGATCGATCAGCAGATCATTCTGGAGATTCCAAGTTTGGTAGGCGCTGAAATACAGTCGGCTATCCATATTATCCATGCGCCGCGTCAAAGCACTGCCAGGCTCAGCCATTACAACGACCGTACCTGTGGGTAGCGCTGCACGCATTTCCGCCTCGCTTGCAAAAACCATTGAGGAGGAATTTCGCGTTAGCGCGTCCGTGGCACCCAGTGGGCGTACGAAATTAATGCCCCAGCGCAGCAACTGCTGACGCGACCGGGCAAAGTTGAGGGGGCTGGCATCGATCTGCAAAAGCCTTCCATCGGCATCGCGAGTAACGCGATCGCGAAAGGCGGCCTCGATTTGCGAATTCAATAGGGGAAAGTCCGCGATCGGGTTGGTAACCCGCGTTGAAACATAACTCACACTGACAGTGAGGTCGGTGTCAGCCAGTGGTTTTGCGTTAAGTCCAATTCGCAAGCTGCGGCGATCATCGTGGCGTAAGGCTGAGTTGCCTCCCGACAGCCGAGTAATATCCACCACTTCCCGACGGTTGAAATCATAGGTTCGAACGCCTGGTGTCGTAATCAACGGGGCGCCCAGTTGCTCCATCGTAGGCGCACCTTGTTCATGAGTGGCCGATGCGATAACATTGATCGCGGCAATGGGCGACCAATTCAAGCCATAGCCATAGGTGCGTAGCGTACCCATGTCGGACAGGCGTTCGATCTCAAGATTGGCGTTTACCGACAGATTGCCGATCGGCGAACCTGCCTCTCCCTCAACGCGGCGCGACACCGGTATGTCGACACTCATTTGCGCAGCGCCAACATCGCGGGCGATGTCTGTCCGATATGCCAGAGCGTGCCGAGACACAGCAGCATCAAAATCGCGCATCTCGGTTTTAATCCGGACGCTGGAGGTTACTGGCCCTGCGGGTAGTTTAAAGATCGTTCCGCTGAGAAGAAGATCCGCGCTGGCAAAGCTGTCGATCGAACGCGCGCGATCCTGCGCCGTGCCGTCGCCGGCAAATTCCGTATGCATATTGGTGCGCAGACGATCATAGTTGCCGGCAAACGTCCACAGCCACTTTCCTACGCGCCCATGCAATGTGGTACCCGTATGCATGGAGCGCGTCGCGATATTGCGCAGTAACACCGCATCACCATCCAGCCCTAGCAAGCTTCTCATCTCGCTTGTCTCAAAGCGGCCATTCAACGTGGCCGCGACACCGCCGAACAGATTGTCGCTGACCAGGCCGTTGAGCGTTAGCCGGTCGGTCTTTGGCAACAATGTCCGAAAGCCGCCCGAACTTGACACGCTCTCAAGTTGCGCGAGATTCCGCTCGCTTTCCAAAAGAGAGGCCGATCTGCCGTATTCCGCCCCAAAATCGAGCCGCGTATTTCCTCGGATAGCGAAGTAGTTGGTGGCTACGCTCGAGCTATCATACCCGCCCTCGGTCGATAGAACCTGCCCAAGCTGACCGAAAAAGGACCGGAACCTCTCGAAGGTCACGATATTGAGAATCTTTTGGTCTGCCCGATAACCGTATTGCACGGCGAGTTCTTCTGGAAACACCTCCATCCGTTCAATGGCCTCGGTCGGGATCTGGGCAATTTCAGTGAAGCTAGAAACCCGGCGCCCATTGAGCAACGTGACGGGGCCAGCATTTTCCCGTCCGAGATTGCTGGCAACCTGCGGTCCCAATGCTTTTATGAGTTCTCGAATATTGCGCGCCCCATAAGCACTGATTTCCAACGGGCCAAACGTCCGTTCAGCCGGCATGTCGCTGGTCACGGATCCACGCAGCCGCTGTCCCGTCACCATAATATCTGGTTCGTTTGACGCGGGCGTTGCCGGCTGCCCATCGGTCGGGATCTGAATAATCTCCCCACCGGATTTTAACATTTCGGCAAGTTCGCGTTGGACATCATCAGGCAGAGGATTGCCATCGGCATCCAGAAATCTGGGCGTTTGGAGCGCAGTTTTGGCCGAGTCAGCTGGCTTCCGAGATGAAATTCCCTCTTCTGAGGGGGCCACGGTCGACGACGTCTGCGCTTGAACCGCATGGGCATGGATCACAGGGGTCCCGGCAAGCAGGGCTACAAATCCAAGTTTTAATTCCACGGGCAGGTGTCCGGCACTCAACAATTCATCCGTTTAAAAGCAGGCCAATTGCGAGCTCCGCCAGCGTATCACTCAACCGTGACACGTTCACCCATCGCGTCGGACAAAGCTTTTTCTAATGCAGGTTTCATGTCCTCCGGAATATTGCACTCATCAGGTCGGCTCCCAACGTCCCCGTCGCACCGGCGCATAATGTGATCGGACAGGCGCGAAAAATATATGTCGTCCGCACTAAAGAGAACGCCACGAAAAGCGTCAGATCTTTCATTGCTAAACGGAGAATGAATTCCTGCCAGAGCAGAACATGAAACCAGCAAAACCGTTGCCATAGTATCAATGATTGGCATCGCTATCCGAATCCTTGTTCCAATTTATGCCTATATATGCGAATGTTAAGTTAGTGGCCACACTAATGTGTCTCAGCATATGTTGTTACGTCTCGCGAAAAAGAGCGCTCGCTGTAACCGAGACAAGGGTCCCGCCTCGAGGCCAGCCATGCTGCGAAATCGAAATTTTGGTCGACTCTATCAAGAATAATCCCAAGCGGGAAAGTCTTTTTGCATTTTTCTTCTAAAAATGATCCAAATAAGGCTGATCTATAGTAATACTCCATGACGTGATTTCCAAAATCGCTTCCATGCTCAATGTACAAAACATCATATCCTCTTCTGCTTGGCTTTCTAAAAGGGGATTCGCGTTCGTTCATGGGGTGATCTGATGTTAAAAATTTCGACCAACTATTGTAAAAGCTATGGGTGTATTTGTTATTGATTCTGTTTTTTCTGAGGTCGGGCCTTTCGCATCCGACAGAAATGACTTCTTCAAAAGCCATGGGGATGCTTCGACCGCGAGCGTGCGCATGAACGAATTTGTGACATATCTCGTGACTCAGAACTTCGCGCGCAAGGGCGGTGACGGCTTGTTCCGCCTCAATTCCTGGACGCGCCTCACCGAGCGCTTTTTTTCCTTCGGGAAGGGGGATTTGTCCAACTCGATAGTATGGTAGCGTCCACCGAGAGAGCATTCGGGCGACAAGGGGCGGCCTCAACTCACTGTTTAGGACAATTGTACCATATTCAGCCCGGCGCCCGGTCATGGCACGAAAGCGTTGCGCGCTGTAGCTGGCAACGCGTGCAACTCGATTCCTCTCCATTGGATCATCGCCGAGAATGTAAGCGTGATCAGAAGGGGTGCACGAGGTAAGGCTCGTGCACCCCCCAAATACTGCGACGCTCAAAATTAGACAAAGTATCGAAAGATAAAGAGTGACACTTTTTTTACTTATGACAACCTCCGTATTAAATTTCGGCTACCAGTGTCAGATAAAACTGGTTTTCACCAAAATCATAATACTTCATTTCCATTTCCGTCGTCATACACCCTAATGCATCGAATAACTGTTATCCCATTTGATGTGGTTTGTTGGCATATGCTCTGAGCGCGCGCATTCGCCGCCGCGGGTGGAATTTCTGTATGTGCTGCGAATGCTGAAAAAAAGCAAAATGCAAGCGCAGGAAAAAAATATTTCATAAGATCCCCTGTAAGATAAAATACTGTGTAAGTGAAAATCGCATTTTCTGCTTTGGTATGAAAACGCAGTTCACGTCGCCATCGTAAATGCTCTCCCGCAGGAGAGCGGATTACAGGGTTACGTTTCCGTTGCCGTCATCATATACCCTGACGCACCGCATCACTACCGTCCCATTGCTCTCGGTTCTCACGCAAACATTCTGATCGGTGGTGGCTCTTGAATGAAATTCGGGTTCATCATGCGAGGAAGCGACCATGAAGGTCGACGGAACTAAAGCGAAGGCGATCAAAAAAGATTTCATAAATCCCCCATATTTGACGGTTGAACGGGCTATTGTTCCGCGCGCAAGACAAAAACTCGGATCAACATTTCGCCCGCACGAAAGTGAATACGATAGATAGTATAGAGTCAATATGATTGTTCTTTATCTTCGCCCATGACGCAGATTTGAGCAAGGTTTGAAAATGATGATAGCAAAACGATACCCGGTTGAACCCCCCGGCCTGTGAAGCCGCACGGTAAACCAGTAACGATTTCGACAACTGGTCCCAACGTGATGCGCCGTTGTTAGAAAAGTCGTGAAGTCTCGATTTTTCCAGTTTATACGGGCGAAGATGCGTTTCGACATGTATTGGCGCGGTCCAAGACCAGCAAGGTTTCGGGTTTTGCGAATGTCGGTTTTTTGTGATTTTCGCGCCGAAACAGGCCGGCTCGATCGGTCATAGGAGATGATGGTACTTCGAACCGGGGAAGATTGCTCCCGAACGCGCGCTGGCGAGCGTTGGTTGCCGGCCATGAGCTTGGCCTCGCCGCCGATGTCGATCGCGGGTGCCAGCCGCCGGCGCATTCGTTGGCGCGCTCTACCAGTGAGCGTCACGCCTGCTGCGGCCTTATCTCGAAGCCGATGACGGCCTCGTCTGCGGCCCAGGTGGCGGCGAGCCGTTCGCCCCGCTCCTCCTCAAAGCCGTTGGCCACCGCACCGAACTCCATGACCTCGTCGGCAAGCTTCTGGTCGATCACGATCGCCTGAAGGTCATGCACTTTGAGAGTATTTTCGAAACCTGCCGCCGAGGCGCCCGCCGAGCGTCGATACCGAACTTTTACATGAACGATCCGCCGCTGTGGCGCGCGCCGTTCGGTGAACGCCACCGCGGCGAGGACGAGCAGCGAGGCGATCGTGCCGAAGATTGCCAGTTCATAGAAGCCGATCCCGAACAGTATCCCGAGTGTTGCGGTCATCCAGAGCGACGCAGCGGTCGTAAGCCCGCGAACATTCATCCCCTCGCGGAAGATAACGCCTCCGCACAGGAACCCGATGCCCGTGAGGATGCCGTGCGCCATTCGGACGGGATCGATACGAACCACTTCCAGGGGCGCGTCGTTGAGCCACGCCATCTGGTGCACCGCCGACAGCATCAGCAGACAGCAAGACAGGCCGACGAGGATATGCGTGCGAAGGCCGGCAGGGCTGGCGCGATACTCGCGTTCCGCACCCAGGATGGCGCCGCCAATGATCGCGCCGACGATCGGCCAGAACAGCTGCGGGTCGAGTATCTGCATCGCTGGTTTACGATCAACCAGGCTTGCAGGTTCCTTCGTTCGGCGCTGTTAACTACGCGCAACGAGATGCGCCTTGCCGCGTTAGATCGGAATGACACCGCGCTGGCCAACCACATTATGGGTCGTCCGTCATGGCCAGAGCGCTGGCAATGTCGCGCGAGACGCCGCCGATGCGGCGGGCGCCTTTCGCATTCCGCTCGATCACCGCGACGTCGATGTGCCGCTGTCGAAACTTGGCGAAGAGCAGTCGCGGGCGCTCGGCGAATGGTTCGCGGATGGCGAAGAGGATGGACGTCCCGAGATCATGGTGTCCTCGCCCTACGTACGCGCCTTCCAGACGGCAGAGATCTTCCGCGCCGCAGGCGGATGTGCAGCGGATGAGAAAATCTGCGTCGACGAGCGGCTTCGTGAAAAGGAATTCGGCATCCTCGACGGCCTGACCCACGTCGGCATCGAGGCCTCGCATCCCGAGCAGGCGGCATTTCGGACGCTACTCGGCAAATTCTATCATCGGCCGCCCGGCGGCGAGAGTTGGTGCGACGTGATCCTGCGCCTTCGCTCGCTGCTCGATACGGTCTCGCTCCATTATGGCGGGCGGCGTGTGATGATCGTCGCGCATCAGGTGGTCGTCCTCTGTCTGCGTACAATCATCGAAAATCTCGGGGAGAAGGAGATCATGGCGATCGACAGGGAAGGCGACGTCGCCAATTGCGCGATCACCGAATATCGTTTCGATCCCGGCATTGGCCGCGACGGCAATCTCGTGCTGTCGCGCTACAATGTCACAGCGCCCATGAAGGACGACGTCGCCGTCACGCGTGAGCCCGACGCAATGGTGGCCGCGCGTGGGTGAGGAAGCGCGGCTCGATACGGCGTGGCTGAAGGCCAACCCGCTTCCCGATCACCATGACAATGTCGACAAGAACGGCCGCGGACGGGTGCTCGTCATCGGCGGGTGTGGCCGGGTGCCGGGAGGTATGCTGCTGACCGCTGAGGCGGCTTTTCGCGCGGGCGCGGGCAAGGTCACGATTGCGACGATCGCCTCGGCCGCGATCCCGATCGGCATCGCTTTTCCTTCCTGCGCCGTCGTCGCGCTTCCCGAGACCGAAAGCGGCGAAATCTCCCCCCAGAGCGCAGACTTGCTCATCGCCGAACTCAAGCTGCATGACGCGATCGTTTTCGGGCCGGCGATGATCGATGAGGCGATCGTCGGATCGCTTCTCGCGGCGCTGCTGCCGGCGCTTCCCGAAGACATGTTCCTGCTGCTCGACGCCTTTGCGCTGCGCGCTTCTGCCGACCATGCCGAAGAAATTCGCGCGCACGGTGCGCATATCGTCATGACGCCGCATGAAGGCGAACTGGCCGCCTTGCTGGGCGCCGAGCGCGAAGACGTTGCGGCCGATCCCGCCGGCCATCTAGCTGAAGCCGTCAGACGCTTCGGTTGTGCGGTGATGGTAAAGGGTTCGACCAGCCACCTGATGGCCGGCGACACATCGCTGAGTTACGCGGGCGGCGGCCTTGGCTTGGCGGTCAGCGGGTCGGGCGACATCCTCGCCGGGCTGATCGCTTCGCTCGGGGCCCAAGGCCTTTCGCCGCTCGACGCGGCAGCATGGGGCATATGGCTCCACGGCGAGGCGGGGCGCCGCTTGTCGGAGACGATGGGATCGCTCGGCTTTCTTGCTCGCGAACTTCCGCCGTTGGTCCCCGGACTAATGCGGGGGGTCTGAATGCCATTCAGTTGCGTGGGGGTATGAAGGCGAACGACGCCGCCTAGCGGAGCGCCGCCCGGGTCAGTTCCTTGCAGTTGACGGCCGATACGGGCGGGGCCTTGATCTTCGGGCCATCGTCCTTGCGCAGCCCCAGCGCGCTGCCGATCGAACGGCCGATCGATCCGATGATGCCTTTGCCGGAACCTTTTCCCGTTGCGGGCTTGTCGGCGATCGTGATCGACGGGTTCGAGAAGCTGCCGCCGATTTGAAGCGGGTCGACAAGCTTCAGGGCAGGCTTGTCGCTAGACGCGCCTATTATCGTCAGCGCGACAGTCTCGCCGTCGAGATTGATCTGTCCACGCCCGCTTCCGCGCGAGACGGCCGTCGCGATCAGGAACGGTGCGGGGCGAAGGATTCCGTTCCTGGCATCGAAGGCAAGGATCGCGCAGGTGAGCGGGGTCATCGCATCGTCATTTCCGAGCTTCTGTCCGATCGCACCGCCAAGATCCTGCCCGAGTACGAAGGCAGCCGAGCGGTTCATCGAGCCGCGGCTGGCAGTGAAGGCAATCTTGCCCGTGCCCTTGCTGAAGGCCTCGCGGATCGTTGTCCCGCGGCCCGTGATCCGGACGAGGCCTTGAACCGCGCCACCGATCATGTCGGGCTGGCCGACGAGGGTTTCGAGCAGCGCGCCCTCGACCCTGAGTTCGGTCGAAAAGACCGGCATCGGCTTGGTGGAATCGACTTTCACCCAGCCGGTCATGCGTCCGGCATCGAGCTTGGCTACAGCATTCTCAAGCTTGAGGACGCGGTGATCGAGCGTGAGATCGCCCTTGAGGCTTTGGAAAGCCGACCCCCCCTCGACGAGTAGCCGAGCGATGGAGAAACGGATGATGCCATCGGTCGGTCCCATCCGGCTGAGATCGATCCGCGTGTCGGGAATGACGCGCTTGCCGATCCGGGCCTCTTTGGCGCGCGCAGCAGCCAGTCCCGCATCGTCGGCGAGATCGTCGAAGTCGAACTGCGGCGAATCGATCGTCGCATCGATTTTCGTTCGTCCCTCGCGCTTTAATACCTTGGCCTTTGCATTAATCCGCGATCGACCGATCGTGCCGCTCAGCCGGTCGATGAACCAGTCCTCGCCGACGTGGCGCACCGAGGCAGCGAGATCGATGTCCTGCGTCCCGAAGAGACCGGCTTCGATCACATAGTCCAGCTTCTTGAGACTGGTACCCGTTGCGGTCATCTTCATCGTCATGTCGCGGAAGTTAAGCGCGCCGGCGGTCGTCCCGATTGCGGTTACGCCAAGGACGCCGGAGGTCAGGCTGGCCGAGAAGGGCCAGGCATCGGCTCTGCCTTGACCGGTCAGCGCCTTGCCGCCGGCCTTGAGACGGACAGGGGTACCGTCGAAGGCGCCTTCGGCGTCGATGGCGAGGCCGGTTGCGTTCGCAGTGATCGTGCCTGCGACATTGAGACGACGCTTGGCATCGCGAAGCGTGAACCGGCCCTTGTCGATCAGCAGGCGATCGAGCGAAGGCGAATCCTTGCTTGCCGATTCCGGCTTGCCCACGCGTCCCGCCCAGTTGCTGTTGCCTTCCGCGTCGCGCGCAAGCGCAACGTCGAGGCCCGTGATGGTGATCGACCGCGGATCGGCGTTGCCGGTGAGGAGATCGAAGATCGACACATGCGCGCTGGCGCGCGCGACTTTCAGGAAATCGCCTTTGCCTGCCCACGCCGGCTGGACGATGCGCAGGTCGCGCACGACGATTTCGGGGGTGAAGGAGAAACTGCTCGTTCGAGCGAGAGAGCCGATGGTGACCGGCGCATCGAACTCGGCCGAAAGCCGGCGCTCGGCTGTCCCCTTGAGCAGTCCCACCGGAAAGGCGGCGGCCGCGAGCAAGAGGACAAGGAGCGCGATGACGATAGCCGCCACAGCGATCCTTGCTCTTCGTGGAAGGCGATCGCGCGGAATCGGTCCTGTCGCCATTCGGGGTCATTCTCCTGTTTGCCAGTGGATAGAATACGCCCCGCTGCCAAGCGTTCCGGTGAGGCTATCTCTCGCCACTTTGCGGAGTCTTAACTTAGGTTGGCTCTTCGCTGTGGGCCTTGAGCTAGTCGAGCAACGCTGCGACGAGGGGGGATGTGCCGCGACCCGCGCATGGTCTCGTCGCAGCACCTTTCACCAGCTTCGGATTTGCCACTGCGTCCACGCGTGTTGAGGCGGGCTGGGCACATCTCTCTGGCCTTACGATGCGGATGATTGATGATTTACTGGGTCTCAAGGTCGGACCGAACGCCAGCGAGGCAGGGATCACCGTGCTATGGCGAGGATTGGCCGGGTCTGATGATACATGATCCTGGAGAGGGATGGATACCCGTCCGGTTCGTGGATCGAGATGTCGCTGCGAGATGAAGTCTCTTGAGCACCGGACCCGAAGGCTAACTTGTTCGGACGGCGTCGCCTGCTCCAACGCGGGGTGCACCCCCCAGGAAATCGGGGCACCAGATCGTACCACCATCAAAAATGGCGCTTGGTGCCCGGTCATCGCTAAGCAGGATGGGACCATCGAGATCGACGATATTGCAGAATTGGCCGACAGTGAAAGCGGGCGCCATGGCGAGAGATGTTCCCAGCATATTGCCGACCATGACGCCCATGCCGTGCGCTTTGGCGGCCGCGACCATCGCGAGCGCCACTGTGTCAGGGGGGCCTGCGTCTGCTTTCCGCGATCTGCGTTTGAAAGCTGACTGACCGCAGCCGGCCACTCTTTAAACCATCTTATATCGGAGCGCATCGACGAGAAGGCGGAACGCCGGCGTTGGTTGCCGACGGCTCGGATAATAGAGATGATAGCCATCGAACGGCGGGCACCAGTCTTCGAGTACATATCGTAGCTCGCCGTTCTCGATAGCTTTGGGGACGTAATCGTCCATGAGAAACGCGATGCCGTGGCCGGAAAGCGCGGCCTCCAGGATCAGATGTCCGCTGTTCAATGTCACCTGCCCGTCGACGCGCACATTGACGGCTTGTCCGTCCTTTTCAAACTCCCAGGCATAAAGCCCGCCCGAACTCGACATGCGCAGATTGATGCATTTGTGGTGCGTCAGATCATGCGGTGTCCGGGGTATCCCGTTGGCTTCGAGATAGGCAGGGGCTGCGACCGCCACCATACGCAGCGGCGGTCCGATACGGACTGCGATCATGTCCTTGGCAAGCTGCTCGCCGAGCCGGACGCCGGCGTCATATCGCTCGGCGATGATATCGGTCAGACCGGACTCGGCGTTGATCTCGATTTCGATGTCGGGATAGCGCTTCAGAAATTGGTCGATTGCCGGCCAGAGAAGAGTCCGCGTCGCGTGGTCCGAGGCCGTGATCCTTATGCTCCCCGAGGGACGCTCGCGCAGATCGCTGAGGTCCGCAAGCTGCCGGTCGATTGTCTCGATGGCGGGACGGAGTGCATCAAGCAGCCGTTCGCCGGCCTCGGTTGTTGCGACGCGGCGCGTTGTCCGTGCGAGAAGCCGAAGTCCCAGCCGTGTCTCGAGTTTCCGCATTTGGTGGCTGAGCGCTGACGGCGAGACCCCGAGGCGCGCCGCAGCGCGCGTAAAACTGCCTTCCTCGGCGACGACCGCGAAGGCTTCGAGATCGGCAAGGTTCTGGCGCCGCATCCATGTCTCCATTGCTGAATATTGTTCACAAGTTCATCTCACATTGCATGGCTAATTGCACGATCTGCTTTGCGGTAGAAGGCTCCTCAACTTCCGCCGAGGAGCGCATGATGACCCGCCACACGAGATATCTCGCACCGCTATTGGCCTGCTGTTCTTTCGCGGCGGCGCCCGACGCCCTGAGTCAGCAATCGGCGCCCGCTCCCTTGGTCATCACCGAGCAAGGCAGCTTTGCGGTGGGCGGTACCGTGGTCACCACGTCCGGGACATACGACAACAACAAGCCGACCGTTGCCGGGCAGAGTATCCACGCCGACCATCTTTATGCCTTTTATCAGGTGCCGCAGAAGGCGAAGCCGCTGCCGATCGTCATGTTGCACGGCGCCTTCCAGTCAGCGCGGAGCTGGGAGACAACTTCCGACGGCCGCGAAGGCTTTCAGACCCTCTTCCTGCGCCGCGGCTTCCCGGTCTATCTCGTCGACCAGCCGCGCCGCGGGCGTGCGGGCAACAGCAGCGTCGCGGCGATGATCGAGCCGGCGCCGAACGATCAGCTCTTCTTCGACCAGTTCCGGATCGGCAAATGGCCTAACTATTTCGCAGGCGTGCAGTTCGATCGGAAACCCGAGACGCTCGATCAGTTCTTCCGATCGGTGACGCCGAACACCGGCCCCTATGATACCGGCGTGATCGCCAGCGCGATGTCGGCGCTGTTCGATCGCACCGGGCCGGCTATTCTCTTCACGCATTCGCAGGGGGGCGGTCCCGGCTGGCTGACTGCGATCCGGAACCCGAACGTCAAGGCGATCGTCGCCTTCGAGCCGGGCAGCGGCTTCATCTTTCCCGCCGGCGAGCTGCCAGCGGCAATGCC
>Ga0055531_10002067_pt1 | contig 13832 bp, 8 predicted proteins | sample AraplaCvi_mCL_r2_FD_55008 | JGI IMG/M metagenome (GOLD analysis project Ga0055531, IMG submission 55008) | Arabidopsis root microbial communities from North Carolina, USA - plate scrape MF_Cvi_mCL_r2 | ecosystem: Host-associated > Plants > Roots > Endosphere | place: USA: North Carolina...
CGAGGCCGTCGAGGCGGACGGACCGTGGCCCGAGTACGTCGGCATCATCGACGACGACATCCTCATCTCGGTGGCCCAGATCAACACCGCGCTGCATCTGGCGCGCTGCGAACGGCTCGACGTCTTCTCGCCCTCGCTCAGCCATGACAGCCCGTACTCGCATCAGTGGATGCGGCATCAGCCCAACCGGATCTACCGCGAGGTCGACTGGGTCGAGGTCATGATGCCGTTCTATCGCGGCGACCTGTTCATGGCGGCGCGCGCGTACTACCAGGACAACATCTCGTCCTGGGGGCTGGACCGCTTCCTGATCCCGGCGCTGCAGCAGCTGCGCGGACAGACGCGCACGGCGCTGCTGGACGCGGTGATGGCGAGCCACCGCCGGCCGGTGACCAGTGGCGGCAAGGTCTATCGCAACGGCCGCACGGCTTGGCAGGAACGCCAGATCCTGCGCCAGGCCAGCCTGGCGCTGATCGCCCGCGAGGCGCCGGCGCTGCGGGAGAGCCCCTGGTACCACCGCACGTTCGTGCAACGCGAGACCCCCAACAAGTGGATCCGCTGGAAGCGGCGCGCCGCGCGCGTCGTGGCCGCGTGGCTGGACGAATCCAGCTGAAGCGATCCGGCGACACGCCCCGCGGCGCTTGCCGCTGGCGGTCCGCGACTCCGGCACAATCGCCAGTTCCTCCTTTCGACCATCTGGCTGGAGCCCGCGCCTGGCGCCCGGCGCCGGCCGACGCCATGACCGACAAAGTCCCCGTCAGCGACAACGAACCGCTGGGTCCCACCGCCAGCCGCCTCTGGCGCTTCATGAAGCCGCACCGCTGGGGCCTGCTGCTGTCGGTCATCGCCTTCGCCCTCGTGGCCTCGACCGAGCCGCTGATCCCCAAGCTGCTGGGCTACGCGCTCGGCGAGGGCTTCAACGCCAAGTCCACGACCGTCGCCGGATTCGCGATCCCGGGCGCTGCGCCGGCCGCGTCAACCGCGGTGGTGGCCCCTGCCGCTTCAGCCACCGCCGCCACATCGATCGCACCGTCGGCCGGCGTGGCCGCGCCGTCCGCGTCCGCGGCGTCGTCGCCGTCGCGTCCCTCGCTGGCCGAGGTGAATCAGAACTACAGCTTCCCGATCTGGATGGTGCCGATCGTGCTGATCGGTCTGTTCGCTGTCCGCGGGCTGTTCACCTTCTGCGGCCAGTACATGCTGAACTGGACGATCTCGCGCACGGTGATGGACATCCGCACCGCGCTGCTGCAGGTGCTGCGCGCGGACGCGCGCGTCTACACCAGCCTTCAACCCGCCACCGCGGTCACCAAGGTCGTCAACGATCCGCAGCATGTCGTCACCCTGATCGCCGGCGCGCTGATCACCATCCTGCGCGACGGCCTGCCGGCGCTGGCGCTGATGGGATTCCTGTTCTTCATCAACTGGAAGCTGACGCTGCTCTCGCTCATCACCGTGCCGGGTCTGGCCTTCGTGGTGCGCAAGGTCAACCGGCGCGTGCGGCGTATGGGCAGCTGGGCCTATGACGCGCAGCTGCGGCTGGTCTCGGTGATCGAGGACGTCACCCGCGCCTGGCGCGTGGTGCGCAGCTTCGACGCGGCCGACTACGAGCGCCGCCGCTTTGCCGAGCGCGCCCGCGAGGTGCAGCGCAGCACGCTGAAGACGGCGGCCTCCAACGCCATGGCGCAGCCGCTGTCGCAGCTGATGGCCAGCGTCGGCATCTCGATCATCGTCAGCCTGGCGCTGTACCAGTCGCGGGTGAACGGCACCGGCGTGGGCGAGTTTGCGTCCTTCGTCGCCGCGCTGCTCTTCATGAGCTCGCGGCTGCGCCACCTCAGCGACGTGATGCAGCCCATCACCAACGCGCTGGTCGTGGCACGCGGCTGCATGGGCCTGCTGGACACGCCGCCCGAGCCCGACACCGGCACCCGCGAGCTGCGCGACGTGCGCGGCGACATCGCGCTGCAGCAGGTCACGCTGCGTTATCCCGGCGCCAACCGCGACGCGCTCGCGGCCATGGACCTGCACATCCCGGCCGGCCGCACGACGGCGCTGGTCGGCAGCTCGGGCGCGGGCAAGAGCTCGGTGGTGAACCTGCTGCTGGGCTTCGAGCGTCCGGACAGCGGCCGCATCCTGCTGGACGACGTGCCGATCGACGAGCTGACCAAAGCCAACCTGCGGCGCCAGTTCGCGGTGGTGTCGCAGGACATCGTGCTGTTCGACCTCTCCATCGCGGACAACATCGCCTACGCGCAGGAGCGCGACGACGCCAAGCTCGAGCAGGTGCTGCGCGCGGCGGCGCTGTGGGACTTCGTCCAGTCGCTGCCTGAGGGACTGGACACGACGGTGGGCGCCAACGGCAGCAAGCTGTCGGGCGGCCAGAGACAGCGCCTGGCGATCGCGCGGGCGCTCTACAAGGACGCGCCGGTGTGGATCTTCGACGAGGCGACCTCCGCGCTCGACACCGAGAGCGAGCGCGCCGTGCAGCAGGCGCTGGAGCAGTGGCAGGGTCGCAAGACGCTGATCGTGATCGCGCATCGGCTGTCGACGATCCGCCGCGCCGATTGCATCCAGGTGCTGGCCGACGGCCAGGTGGTCGAGTCCGGCGACCACGACGCGCTGATGGCCCGGGACGGCGTCTACGCCGGCATGGTGAAGGTGCAGCACTGAAGGCTGCGGGGCCTGCCTGTTTCACTGCTTGTCGGCCTTGACACAAAGACGATAAGCGCCGGACAAGACGCCTCGATCCAATGCGGGTCATCCACTTCCGGAGCCCCGCATGCAGCCTCATCGCCACACTCTCGCCCACGACCACTCGCACTCGCACGAGCACGAGGGCGGCCACGACCATGACCAGGGCCTGGCGCACGACCTCGCCGTGCTGCAGCAGCGCCGCCGCGCCCTGGGCCTGCTGGCCGGCCTCGCCGGGATCGGCGGCCTGTCGCTGATCGGATGCGGCGGGGGCGGCTCCGACGCCGGCACCAGCACCGTGAGCACGGGCAGCACCGGCACCACCGGCAGCTGCTCGGTCATCCCGGAGGAGACCGCCGGCCCCTACCCCGGCGACGGCTCCAACAGCAACGGCAGCGGCGTGACCAACGCGCTGGCGCTCAGCGGCATCGTGCGCAGCGACATCCGCAGCAGCATCGGCACCGCCAGCGGCACGGCCGGCGGCGTGCCGCTGACGCTGACGATCGACCTGGTCAACACCAACAGCAGCTGCGCCGACCTCTCGGGCTACGCGATCTACCTGTGGCACTGCGACCGCGAGGGCCGCTACTCGCTGTACAGCGCGAGCATCGTCAACGAGAACTACCTGCGCGGCGTGCAAAGCACCGGCAGCGACGGCACGGTCACCTTCACGACCATCTTCCCTGGCTGCTACGACGGCCGCATGCCCCACATGCATTTCGAGGTCTATCCGAGCGCCAGCGCGGCCACCTCCTACGCCAACAAGATCAAGACCTCGCAGATCGCGTTCCCCACCGACGTCTGCACGACGGTCTACAGCACCGCGTCCGGCTACAGCAGCAGCCTGACCAACTTCAACCGGATCAGCTTCTCGACGGACAACGTCTTCAGCGACGGCTACACCACGCAGCTGGCCACGCTGAGCGGCGACGTCACTAACGGCTACACCGCGACGCTGACGGTGGGCATCTCGGTCTGACGGCGCGGCCCATGCAGCTCCCCGCCGACGACGGGACGCGCGGTGTATCGTCCGTGGCTCAGGCCGGCATGCCGCCGGCCGCGGTCGTGGAGGCGCGCATGACGCGGTGTCTGGTGGTCGACGACGACGCGGAGATCCGCCGCTCGCTCGACGCGTACTTGCAGAAGTTCAGCGTGACGGTGAGCGCCGCGGCCGACGGCCGCGAGATGCGCCGGCTGATGGCCATGCAGGTCTTCGACGTCGTCGTGCTGGACCTGATGCTGCCGGACGAGAACGGCCTGACGCTGTGCCAGTGGATCCAGCAGCACCACCCGTCGGTGCCGGTGATCATGCTGACGGCGCATGGCGACCCGATCAGCCGCGTGCTCGGGCTGGAGATGGGCGCGGACGACTATCTCGCCAAACCCTTCGAGCCCCGCGAGCTGGTGGCCCGCATCCATGCGATCCGGCGCCGCGCGCGTCGCGGCGACCACGAGGCGCAGACGCGCCGCGAGTTCCGCTTCGAGGGCTGGGCCTTCGACCGGCTGCTGCGCCAGCTGGTGTCGCCGCAGCAGGTGGTGGTGCCGCTGTCCAGCGCGGAGTTCCGCATGCTGAGCGCGCTGGTCGAGCGTCCCGGCCGGGTGCTCAGCCGCGAGCAGCTGATCGAGCTGACGCGCGCGCCCGGCGTGGAGGTCAACGACCGCAGCGTGGACCTGACGATCTCCCGGCTGCGCCAGAAGCTGGGCGACTCGCCCAAGGAGCCGCGCCTGATCCGCACGATGCGCGGCGAGGGTTATCTCTTCGACGCCCAGGTGCAGGCTTGAGCGGCGCCCAGGCTCCAGGCGGGCCCAGCGGGCCCAGCGGGCCTGGCGGCTTCGGCGGTCTGGGCCGCGCGATGCGGGAGCGGATCGGGCGCGCGCTCGGTGACACGCTGGCGCGGCGGATCTTCATCCTGCTGTGGGTGACGCTGGTGGCGGCGCAGGCGCTGGCGATCGGCGTGGTGACCTGGGTACGCGGCGACTTCAACGTGGCACGCATGCCGGGCGCGCCCACCCTGCCCCCGATGCCGGGCCTGATGCATGACCCGAAGGGGCAGCCGCAGCAGCCTGGGCCTTCCGACCTCCATGAGCCGCCGTTGCCGGGCGACCTGCCGCCGCCGGCTGGCGAGCCGCGCGAGGTCGAGCACGAGCCGCCGCCGATGCCCAAGGGCCCGTGGCGAGGCCCGTTCAGAACACTCTCGGCATGGGAACTGACGCTGGATTACGGCATCCGCCTGCTGGTCACGGGCCTGGCGGCCTGGATCGCGTCGCGCTGGCTGGCGCGGCCGATGCGGGACCTGGTCCGAGCCTCGCAGGCGCTGGGCCAGTCACTGCACAAGCAGGAACCGCTGCCGCTGCTCGATGAGCGACGCGGCACGCTCGAGGTCCGCGAAAGCGCGCAGGTCTTCAACGCGATGGCGCGGCAGCTGCGGCGCCAGTTCAACGAGCGCGGCCTGATGGTGGCGGCGATCTCGCACGACCTGCGCACGCCGCTGACGCGGCTGCGGATGCGGCTGGAGACGCTGGACATCGAGGAGCTGCAGCGCCAGCGCTCGGTCGAGGACATCCGCGAGATGAATGCGCTGGTGGACGCGGTGATGGAGCTGTTCCGCGGCGATGGTCCCGGCGCGGCCGAGCCGCTGCAGGACGTGGACCTGGGCGCGCTGGCGCAGGCGCTGACGGACGACCTGGTCGAACAGGCGATGCCGGTGAGTTTCGAGGGCGGTGACGCGCAGGTGCTGGCCAAGGGCCAGCCGATGGCGCTGCGGCGGGTGCTGGGCAACCTGATCGGCAACGCGGTGCGCTACGGCGGCCGCGCCGAGGTCCAAGTGGGTCGCGACGCGCAAGGGCCGTGGCTGCGCGTGACGGATGCGGGACCGGGCATCCCGGCCGACCAGCTGGAAGCGGTGTTCGAGCCCTTCTACCGGCTGGAGGAGTCTCGCAACCGCCACACGGGCGGCGCGGGGCTGGGGCTCTACATCGCGCGTGAATTGACGCTGCGGCAACGCGGCTCGCTGGTGCTGAGCAACCGGCCCGAGGGCGGGTTGATGGCGGAGTTGCGGTTGACCGCCTGACGCGAACGAGGGACAGCCGCGGTCCCTGGTTCATCCCCAAGGTTGCGGACGGCTCGGAATCAACCCGGATGCCGGCGGGCAAGCGGCGCGGGACATTGGCGGTACGAGCCAATGGGAGGCCGCCATGACCGCAGCAGCACCGCCCCCGCCCGAAGCACCGCCCCCGGTGCCGGACGGGTCCGAACGCCAGACGCTGGCACAGCCATGGCCGCGGCGCGACGACGAGGTCCTGATCGCCGAGGCCATGGCGCTGCTGCCCCCGCTGCGACCGCGTCTGCAGGCCCTGATCCGCCGGATCGAGGTCCCGCCCCCCTGGGACGACGAAGCGCAGCGGCAACGATGGAAGCAGGACCATCCCCGAGTCCCTGTCAGCTCGGACTGGGCGACTTACGAGCGGTGGCGCAAGGCGCTGATCGATGCCCGCCTGAAGTGGCTCCGTGCCTGGATCCATCGCCTGGGCGAGGATGAGGCTCCGGCGGCGCTCTGCCTGTCGGGCGGCGGCATCCGCAGCGCGACCTTCAGCCTGGGCGTGATCCAGGGGCTCGCCGCCAAAGGCGTCATGCGGGACTTCCACTACCTGTCCTCCGTTTCCGGCGGCGGGTACATCACCAGCCTGCTGTCGGCCTGGATCCGCAACGAGGCCCTGCTGCGCCAGGCCGACGCCGCCGGCATGAGCCTGGCCGACTACATGAATGCCGGCATGGGCTCCCGGGCGCCGATCCAGACCGAGGGGCCGGCGCTCAGCGATGCGCGGGCGGCGGTGCTCGACACCCTGGGCCGGGTCGGCGACGCCCAGTCGGAAGAGCCCCAACCGGTGCGGCGCCTGCGCGCCTTCAGCAGCTACCTGAGTCCGATGCGGGGCGTGTCCGCCGACTTCCTCACGCTGCTGGCGATCTACGCGCGCAACCTGACGCTCAACTGGATGGTGTGGATCCCCGCGCTGTTGGGCGTGCTGCTGTTGCCGCGCCTCTACCTCGCCTGGCTTCAGGCGGGGCTGCCGGGCGACGGCTGGCGTCAGGCCATGATGTGGGCCGCCTGGCTGCTGATCGTCTGGACCATCGCCTACATGGCGTCGGACCTGCCGGCGCCACCGCCCAAGCGCAAGCCGCGATCGCCGGTCCAGCACCTGCAGGCCGGCGCGCCGCCGGCCTCCTCCGGCGCAGCGGCCGCGCGCACGGAGGAGCGGCTCAAGGGGCCGCCCCCGGACAGGCCGGACGACACCTGGCAGATGGTGCTGCCGCTGTTCGCCGCCGCGTTGCTGCTGACCTGCCTGATCGGCTGGGAGGTCCGCGACCCCGCGGGCAGGCCCGTCTGGTCGATCTGGCTGCCGGGGTGGGCGCGCCAGGCGCTCGCCGCCGTCACGCCCGACCCCGAATGGCAGGTCACGCTGCTCGGCTTCGTGCTGGGCGCCTTCACTCAAGGCGCCGCGTCGCTGCTGGGCGGACTCGTGCTGCGCAAGGCGCGGGCGCGGGAGCCGGGGACGCGTCCGGCGGACGGCTGGGCCTTCATCGCCGTCACCGTCGCGGGCGGCGGCACCGGCGCGGCGCTGTATTGGGTCATCCGCTGGCTGATCACCTTCTCCCCGCCGCCCGAGGCGCTGCCGTGGCAACCCGTCGAGATCGGCCTGGCCCCGCACGACCTGCGTCTGCTGGCGCTCTGGGGCGTGCCGCTGTTGATGACCCTGTTCTGGGTGGGCGTCACCGTCTATGCCGGATGGCGGCGCCCCGTCGGCCTGGAGGATGAACGCGAGTGGTGGGCACGTGCCGCGGCGCGCTGGATGTTGCCGTCCGCCTGCTGGATCCTCGGCGTCGGACTCGTGTTCTACCTGCCCAGCCAGATGCTCGCGCTGTTCAAGCTGCAGGGCGGACAGGCGGCGGCCTTCGGCGCCGGGACGGGGGTGCTCGGGCTGTTGCTCGCGACCATCGGGTTCATCAGCAAACAAGGGCCCGCCTGGCGCCAGAAGGCCGAGTCGTTCGCCGACAAGACCGGCATGCGCATCGCCGACCTGCTCTCCATCGTCTTCATCGTGCTGTTCCTGACCGGCCTGTCGTACGCGATCACGGCCATGATGCGACTGCATGAGCCCTACCTGAAGGCGCAAGAGGCGCGGCTCGGCGTCGATGTGCAGGCGCCCGCCTTCTCGCGCATGGTCTGCGCGAAGCTCAAGGCGCAGGATCCCGAGACACGTTTCAGCCTGGGCTCAAGTTGCCGGCCGCTCGACTGCGGCCACGCCGGCAAGCGCTGCGCCCCCTGGACGGACGAAGCCGCCCACTTCTACACCGCCTCCCTCCTGACGACGATCGACCCGCTGCCGCTCGTCGGGGCGCTGCTCGTGGCCGCCATCCTGGCGCTCGGCACGTCCTACCGCATCGGCGTCAACGCGTTCTCGCTTCACAGCCTCTACGGCAACCGGCTCGTGCGGGCCTACCTGGCGGCCAGCCGTCGCGACGAGGATCGCCGGCCTCACTGGTTCACCGGTTTCGATCCGCAGGACAACCTGCCCATCCACGAAACCTGGCCCGAGAAGCATGCCGAGCGGGACGCCCGCCCGCGGCTGATGCACATCGTCAACGTGGCCCTGAACCTCGTGAAGCCGACGGGCAGTCGCCTGGAGTGGCAGGACCGCAAAGCCGTCGCCTTCACCATCTCCCCGCTCTACTCGGGCAGCAGGACCACCGGCTACATCCCGTCCAAGCACTACCTCCAGACGCCTCACATCGACGGCATCAGCCTGGGATGCGCGATGACCGTCTCGGGCGCGGCGGCGTCGCCGAACATGGGCTATCACAGCTCGGTGCCGCTCGCGCTCGTGATGACGCTGTTCAATGTCCGGCTGGGCATCTGGTCCCCCAACCCGATGCGCGCGAGTTCCCCGAAGTGGCCCCAGGAACGTTCGGAACCGGCGCTGGGCCTGTCGACGATGATCGATGAGGCCTGGGGCAACACTTCCGCCGAGACGGCCTTCGTCAACCTGTCGGACGGCGGGCATTTCGACAACACCGGCCTGTACGAGATGGTGCGGCGCCGGGTCCGTCACATCGTCGTCGTGGATGCCGGCGCGGACCCCGACTACCAATACGACGACCTGCTCTCGACGGTCCGCCGCATCCGCATCGACCTGGGCATCGGCATCGAGTTCACCACCAACATGCCGGGGCCGCTGGAGCGGCAGCGGTCCGGCGCGGCGGTGGCGCGGGCGCGGATCCGATATGGCCAGGCCGATGCGGCCGCGCCGGACGGCACGCTGCTGCTGATCAAGCCCGCGCTGGTGCACGACGATCCGCGCGGTCCATGGTTGCCGCTCGATGTCCGTCGCTATGCCGAGGAGAGCCGGCGCGGCAACCAGCGCTTTCCGCAGCAACCGACCTCGGACCAGTTCTTCGACGAGTCCCAGTTCGAGAGCTATCGCATGCTGGGCTTGCACACCGTGCTGGCGGCGTACGGTCCGCCCCCCGGATCGGCCGCACCCGCCACCGCTGGATCGCCGCTTCCGGGCTTCGGGGGATTGTCGCGGGCCATCGAATCGGTCGCCGTGGCGCCGCCCGCGCCACCGCGCCCGGAAGGAGAAGGCGGAAAACCGGCCCAGGCGGGGGAATCGGCGCTGAGCAAGTTGCTCGGCAGTCTCAGCGACAACGCGCAGATGGTGGCTGCCGGCACGCTGGTGAGCGTCGTCACGGTCACTGGCGTCTCGTCGGTCGGGTCGTCCGCGCCGCCCGCCGCCCCGCCTCCGGCAACAACGGTCGCGCCTCCGACGCCGCCGGTGGGGAACGGCGACGTCAACCTCTCCCTGGCGGAATTCGCCTCGCAGATCAGGAACGCCTCCAGTTCGGCCCAGACCTTCACGCTCGAGGTGGTCGCCGCCGCTTCCGCGGCCAGCGGCGTCGGTCGACGAGACGGCACGCTGACCGTCAAGCTCGACACCGCCGACGTCGAGCGGCTGAAGCAGGCCGCCAACGCCAGCGCTGCCGCCGCGACCAGCGCGAACTCGGCCGCCACTCGCGCCGACACCGCCGCGACGCAGGCCGCTTCGGCAGCGGACAGCGCGGCCACGGCCAGCAAGACGATGAGCGGCATGGCCACTGACATCGCCGCCATCAGGCGCAGCGTCACGCAGGTGCCACCACGATCCAACGTGCGCGGCGGCGAAGGAGCCCGGCCATGATGCGGCCGTCCGCGGCGATGAGAGCGCTCGGAGTCTGGATGACGGCGTGCCTGGTCGGCTGCGCGCCGATGCCCAAGCTCAGCGCCAACTGGTACACGGTCGTCGACCCCGAACCGGATCCGGCACGCCAGGCAGAAACCCGGCAGGACGGCTCGACCGAGATCCCGACGCGGGAGGTGACAAGCCTCCTCCTGGCGATCCTGAACCAGGAGCGCACCATCGTGACCTTGAAGGACATCGTGATCAATCCGATCGTCGACGACCAGGGGAACACCGTGGACGGCCTGCGCCTGACGGGCCCGGATCCCATTGCCATCGAACCCGGGCAGATGCTGCTGCTGGAGATTCATCGGAACCCGCCCCGCGGGACCTCGACCGCCCTCAAGCCGGCGGCGCCGCCCTCGTCCGATCTCCGCACCTGGAAATGCGCCATTCCGACCCGCGTGCAGATGACCGCCGCGTTCGTGAAACGTTGGGACTGGGCGCATTACCGGGTGGATGAGCACCGCTCGACCCTGGAGCTGTCCAATCCGATGCCGTCGGCGTTGCCCTACGACTGGCAGCATTGCTGGAATCCGGAGCGCGCGATGCGGAGCTCTCCGCCCGCGAGGCCCTGATCCCGTTCACGCCACCAGGCGCGGCGGCCCCGGCGGATTCGGCGGCATCTGCAGCGCGAAGCCGCCGGCGCGCTTGCGCATCGTCGCCGGATCGACCTGCGGCGCCTGCGCCGGCCAGTCGAAGAACTTCTGGATCTCGCTGCGCCGCGCCAGCGTGTCGGCCATGCCCAGCGTGATCAGCTCGCTGGTGTACTCCGGCTCGAAGAGCAGGTAGCTGACCAGCGCCGAGCCGCTCGCCGAAGCGCCCTCCCCGGACACGCCGATGCCTCTCAGCAGCCCGCGGATCGGCGGTGGCAGCGCGCCCTGGTGCTCGGCCGCCAGGCTGTCCAGCGGCCGGCTCGGCGCGATCACCAGGGCCTCGATCGGCTTGAGCGGCGTGTTGCGCAGCGCTTCCTCCGGCAGCAGCGCCAGCGTGCTGTTGATGCGCTTGAGTCGTTCGATGTCCACGGCCAGCGCGTCCAGGAAGATGTTGGACAGCGCATGCCCGGCGATCTGCGCCAGGCTCGGATGCCCGGTCGGCGTCGGGCCGTGCTGGCCCTCGCCACCGGCCTCGTGCATGCGGCCTGCCCCGATCACCAGCACCTTCTCCGCGCCCAGGTGCACGGCCGGCGAGATCGGCGCCGTCTGCCGCATCGAGCCGTCGCCGAACCATTCGACCGCGCCGGCCAGGTCCAGCGGCTCCGCCGGGAAGATGAACGGGATCGCCGACGACGCGACCAGGTGCTCGATCGACAGCCGCGGGATGCGCGTGGCGATGCGCTGCGTGCGCACCCAGGGCTCGCGCTGCTGGTGGGTCTGGTAGAAGGTGACGTGGTGGCCCGAGGTGTAGCTGGACCCGGTCACGGCCAGCGCGTCGATGTAGCCCTTGGCCAGCATGTCGTCCAGGCGGTCCATCTTGATCCACTGGCCGAGCAGGCCGCGCAGCGGCGTGTTGTCGAGCAGGCTGCGCGGGCGCGTGCGGCGCCAGCGGTTCAGCGCCCAGCCCAGCGACACCATCGTCAGCCACTTCGCGCCGGAGCGGATGACGCCCAGCGAGTCGGCGGCATAGACCTGGTCGACGTGGATGTTCTGCCAGATGTACATCAGGCCATCGACGGCGGAGCAGAAGTCGTCCGCCTGGCAGGCGAGCGTGGCGGCGTTGATCGCGCCGGCGGAGGTGCCGGCGATCACCTGGAAGGGGTTGTCGCCGGTGGTGCAGGCGTCGCGCCGGAGCTGCGCGATGGCCGCGAGCACGCCGACCTGATAGGCCGCGCGAGCCCCCCCTCCCGTAAGGATGAGGCCGGTCTTGGGCTTGGCATCCTGCATGAGGCGCAGCTTACGCCGGGCAGGACGGCGGGGTGTCGCCGGTTTACCCGGCAAATGGGGATGGCGAACAGCCGGGATCGCGAGCGATCCCGGGATCAACGACGCCGGCCGACGCGGCGCGGCTTCAGATCCGGCTTGGACGCAGCGCTCATCGAGGTTTCCTCTTTGCGTGCACCGTCCGCGGAACGGTGTCCGCCATCAGCTCGGCCAATTCCTTGTCGGAGCCCAGGTTGGACAGCGTGTCGAAGGTGCCCTCCAGGCCCAGGGCCCACAGGACCATCAGCACGGAGCCGATCTGCACCGTGGGCGCGCCCCGTTCCACCGCCGACAGGGTGCTGAGGCCGATGCCTGCCTTCGCGGCCAGATCGGGTTGCGTGATCCGACGCGCCCGCCGGGCCAGTGAAATCCGCTCACCGAGATCGACCAGCGAGTCCTCGACGATGAACGGCAGGGTCTTGATACTCTTCATACAGCAAGATTTTTAGCCTAAAAATCTTGCTATAGCAACTTTTTAACTTTCGACGGCTTCGACGCTGGCAGGGGCGATCAACCGCCTTCCGAGTACACGATCTCCGCCGGCTTGAGCTGCTCCAGCGCCTCGTCGCTGGGCCAGAACTTGCCCGCGCCGCCCAGGCCCAGCTCCGCCGTCGCGCCCGCGCGCTTGATCGGGATGCGCAGCTCCAGGCCCTGGCTCAGCACACCCTGCTCCGTCTCCACCCGCTTGGCGGGCCAGCTCTTGACCAGCTCCAGCACCGTCGCCGCCGGCAGGTTGGGCGCCGTGCGCAGGTAGCGCCCGAAGCGCGCGCGCGCCGCCGCCAGGCTGAACACCTGCTGCACGTTCATCCGCAGCCCGCCCGAGAAGCGGTCGTTCTGCACCTTGCCCACCGCGATGATCAACTCGTCCTCGGCGAGCAGCTCCTTGTTGGCGTTGAGCAACTCCTCATTCGCCACCGCCTCGATCGCATCGGTCTTGTCGTCGATCTTGAAGATCGCCACCCGGCCGCGCGAGCCGTTGATCACGCGCATGTCGGACACGATGCCCGCCACCGTCGTCGGCTCGCGGCTGTCCTGCAGGTCCACGATCCGGCGCTTGACCATCTTGCGCAGCTCCGTCTCCGCCTGGTCGAACAGGTGGCCCGACAGATAGAAGCCGATCGCCGTCTTCTCCAGGCTCAGCCGCTCCTTGATGCCCCAGGGCGGCACCTCGACGAAATCCGGCTCCGCCGTCGACGAGCCATGCGCGCCGTCGAAGTCGAACAGCCCGCCCTGGTTCACGTTCTGCGCCAGGTTGTCCGCATACGTGTAGCCCAGCGCCACGCTGGCCAGCAGCCGCGCCCGGTCCGGATGCAGCGCGTCGAAAGCGCCCGCCTTGATCAGCGCCTCCACCACGCGCTTGTTCACCGCCTTGCGGTCCACCCGCGCGCAGAAATCGAAGAAGCTCTTGAACGGGCCGCCCTCGGTGCGGGCGCGCACGATCGCCTCGATCGCGCCAGCGCCCGTGCCCTTGATCGCCCCCAGGCTGTAGTTGATCTTGCGCGCGCGCGGCGTCAGGCCCGGCTTGCCGCCCTCCTTCGGCGCCGTGCGCACCGTGCCCTCGTCCGCGCCCATCGGCTCGAAACGCCCCACGCCCAGGTTGATGTTGGGCGGCTCGAACTCGATCCCGAACAGCTTGGCGTCATTCATGAGCACCTTGAGCTTGTCCGTGTCGTCCGATTCGATCGTCATGTTCGCGGCGAAGAACTCCGCCGTGAAATGCACCTTCAGCCAGCCCGTGTGATAGGCCAGCAGCGAGTACGCGGCCGCGTGCGACTTGTTGAAGCCGTAACCCGCGAACTTCTCCATCAGGTCGAAGACCTCGTCGGCCTTGTCCTGGTCGATGCCCTTCTCCGCCGCGCCCTTGCGGAACAGCTCGCGGTGCATGGCCATCTCTTCGGCCTTCTTCTTGCCCATCGCGCGGCGCAGCATGTCCGCGCCGCCGAGCGAGTAGCC
>Ga0055531_10002110_pt1 | contig 13671 bp, 13 predicted proteins | sample AraplaCvi_mCL_r2_FD_55008 | JGI IMG/M metagenome (GOLD analysis project Ga0055531, IMG submission 55008) | Arabidopsis root microbial communities from North Carolina, USA - plate scrape MF_Cvi_mCL_r2 | ecosystem: Host-associated > Plants > Roots > Endosphere | place: USA: North Carolina...
GAGCGCAGACGCGGCCCGTTCAACGACGCGGAAGACCTGGCGCGCCGCACCGGCCTGAACCAGCAGCAGATGACGATGCTGGCGGCGGGCGACGCGCTGACGAGCCTGAGCGGTCATCGGCGCCAGCAGATGTGGGACGCGGCCGCGCAGCACGCGCCGCCACCGCTGCTGGCGACGGCGCCGGTGCAGGAGGACTTCCTGGCGCTGCCGCAGGCGCCGGAGGGCGAGGAGATCGTCTTCGACTACGCGTCGCTGGGCCTGACGCTGCGGCGGCATCCGCTGTCGCTGCTGCGGCCGATGTTGCGCGAGCAGCGCTGGATGTCGGCGCGGGAGCTGAACGAGTTGCCGGATGGCCGGCCGGCGCGCGGCTGCGGGATCGTGACGGTCAAGCAGCAGCCGGCGACGGCCAAGGGGACGATCTTCATCTCGCTGGAGGACGAGACGGGGGACATCCAGGTCATCGTGCACCGCGCGTTGTGGCAGCGNCAGCGCCAGGTCATGCTGCATTCGCGGCTGATGGCGGTGAAGGGGAAGTGGCAGCGCAGCGGCGAGGTCCGCAACCTGATCGCCGGCCACATGGAAGACCTGACGCCGATGCTGGGGCGCTTGAGGACGGAGAGCCGGGATTTTCATTGAGTCCCAATGGGGGGAGAGAACGCTCGATCGCCCGCCGATGCTCCCTCTCCTGTAGGTTCCGTCCGACGGCGCAATGCGCCGTTCGGGGGGTATCCATCAGCCAGCCCTTGCGGAAAGATCGACTCAACCTGTCCTCACGCCGGCCCCGTCAGCACGCGCTGGAGCGGCCGCCCCTGGCAACATGAAAAAGATCGCCGCACGTCCGCGCGTGGTGCCCGTCCCGGCACCGCCGATCCCCTCCCCGTCCTGGGCNCTGCTGGGCATCGAGCCGCTGCGCGCNGCGATGGAATACGCCAGNTGCCGCCTGATGGACCGCAGCGGCCATCCCCCCGGTGATGGTCATCCGGTGATCGTCTTCCCCGGCCTGGCCGCCGACGCGCAGTCGATCGCGCCGCTGGTGGGCTTCTGCCACGGCCTGGGCTACGCCGCGCGCGACTGGGGCCGCGGCCTCAACACCGGCCCCGCCGGCGACATCGACCGCTGGCTCGACGCGCTCGCGGCCGACATCGAGGCGCTGGTGGCGGATCGGCCCCAACCCGTGTCGCTGGTGGGCTGGAGCCTGGGCGGCATCTATGCGCGCGAAGTCGCCAAGCGCATCGCGCTGCCCGTGCGCCAGGTCATCACGATCGGCACGCCGATCACCGGCGAAGCCGCGCAGACCAACGTCAGCCTGATCTATCGATGGGTGAACGGCACGCTGCCGGTGCTGGACGAGGACTTCAAGTCGCGTCTCATCACGGCGCCCCCAGTGCCCACGACTTCGATCTACAGCCGCACGGATGGCGTCGTCGCCTGGCAGGCCTGCGTGCAGCCGGAGGACCACCCGATGATCGAGAACGTCGAGGTCGACGGCAGCCACTGCGGCCTGGTCTGGAATCCCGCGGTGCTCAAGGTCGTGGCGGACAGGCTGTCACATGCGCCCGAGACGTGGCGCCGCTATGGCGAAAGCGCCGACGCGCCTGGCGCGCTGGCGCCCACGGCGCTGAACTGATTCGCCGGACCGCGAAGCGCGGTCCGGCGTCAGCCATGCTCATCGGATCAGCGCGATCAGGATGATGATCGGAATGGGCACGCCGAGCAGGTAGAGCAGCAGTGATCGCATGTCGGTTCTCCTTGTCGTTGGATGAAGGTCCCGGTCACTCGAACCGGTCGCGCTGGCGGCCGCCGATGGTGGCCAGCCAGCTCGCCGTGAATGCGCCAATCAGCAGCGACACGAACATCCACAGCGCCGTCTTGCGCGCGGCATCGATCGCGTCCTGGCTCAGCGCCGGCGCGGAGGCCGAAGGGGCCGCAAGCGCCGACGGGGCCGCCACCGCTCCGCCATTGGCGCTGGGGGCCGTCCCCGCCGTCGTGTTCGCCGCGGCGGCTACCGCGTTGGCCGCGGTTGCGGCCACGCCGGGCGCTTTCACGCCGATGCCTGCGATCGCGCCGACCGAGGCCGTGAGCGCCGCCGCTGTGAACAGCGTGGCCACCGCCCACGACAGCAGACCGTGCGCGGTGTCGCGGAAGTGGACCTCGTCGACATCGGTATCACGCCAGCGCACGCGCAGCCGGCCCGCCAGATAGCCGCCGAGCCCCGACGCCGCCAACTGCGTGAACGCCAGCCACACCACGCTGGCCATGCCGAGCGCCCCGGCGTTCGAGCCATCGCCGCCCCAGGGCGACACCGCGCTCAGTCCCAGGCCGACTCCGAGCAGCAGCAGGATCAAGGAGAGCGCCGCCGCCGCCGCGGCCCCGGCGAGCACCGCCGCCCACGACACCGCCGACACGTTGCCGCGCGCCGGGNCCACGGCCCCGACACCGCTCTCACCCGCGTACCAGGCTTCATTCGCGACCATCGCAGTCCCCACGAGTTGTGATGAATCGTCTCGGCAAAACACAGACCCGGAGCACCTGGTAACCCGGCGGCGTAACGCGCGTTACGGCGCTGGCGTCACATCGCCGGCGCACTCCGCGCAGAATGCGCCTCCAATGACCGCCGCCTCCCCAGCCAGCCCCTGCGCCTCCAGTCCCGGCGCCGCCGGGCCCGCGCCCGTCGCGGGCGCCCCCCTCCCCAGCGTGGCGCGCGCCGGCGCCCCAGCGCCCATGCACCGCATCCAGCTGCTCGCGCAAGGCCTGCGCATCGACGGGCTGCCCGAGCTGCGCAACCGGCTGCTGCCGCGTCTGATCGCCGCGCTGCTCCAGGCTCACGAGCAGGGCCTGGCGCGCGTCGACAGCCCCTGCTCCCGCGCCGAACTGCGCGAGCGCATCGCCGGCATGGCCGAGCTCCACCGGACCCAGGTCTGGCGCGCGCTCGCGTTGCTGGACGACGGGCCNCTGGCGGCGCTGATCGAGGCCAGCGCCCGCAGCAGCGGTCCGTTCTGGCTCAACGCGGCCCTGCTNGCNCGCTGCCAGGTCGAGATCGACGGCGAGCCCGCCGCNGGCGCGGCGCTNGCCCGCTGGCTGGGCCAGCAGCGGCCGGTGCGCGCGCCGGCCGCCGCGGCGCTGCTGCCGCTGGCCTACGCCGAGGCGCTCGCCCGCGCCGACTATCTGCTCGACCGCGGCGAGCTCTATCCCGCGCGCCTGGCGCTGCAGCAGGCCGCGCCGCACATCCCCGCTGGCGACGACGGCGCCACCGCGGCGCTCGGCCTGCGCCGCGCCCGGATCGCGCGCCGCCTGGGGGACTGGGCGGCCCTCCAGGACGAACTGCGCGAGCTCGGCCAGACCCTCAACCATGGCCGCCTGCCCCGGCTCGAGCGGCGCCAGCTGCGCGCCCGCGTCGCCATCCTCGCCGCCTGGCACTGGTACGGCAGCCTTGGCCAGGCCGCGGCGGCCCTGGACAAGCTTGAAGAGGTCGATCCCGAGGTCCTCGCCAGCGACTCCATGCTGCGCTGCGACCACGGCAACCTGCGCGGCATCGTGCTGCGCGAGCTCGCCATCACGCGTGGCGACGCGGCCCTGGCGATGCAGTCGCTGGCCAGCCTTGGCGACGCGCTGCGGGCCGCTCGCTCGCCGGACTGCCCGACGCGCTGCAGGTCTGCGCGGCCAACCTCTCCAACGCGCTCGGCCAGCTCGTCGAGGCGGGCCTGCTGCCCGAGGGCGGCGCGGCGTCGAGGACGCGGTGCGCTGGCTGCTGCTCAGCGACGCGCTGTGCGCGCGCTGGCAGCTGGGCCGCAGCTCGCTGCTCAACACCATCTTCCTGCTGCGGCTGGCCGCGCTGGGCCGGCTGAGCTTCGCCGCGCTGCAGCGGCTCGCCACCGCCCAGGGGCTGCCGCTGCCGGCCTCGTCCTTCGGTGAGCTCGCGTCACAGCGCTGGGCTTCCTGCCGCGCGCGCCAGTCGCAGATTCCCGCGGACCAGCGCTGCGCCTTCCTGCTGCTGTGGGCGCGGCACGCGCTCGACGAAGGCGACGCCTTCAGCGCCACCGACCTCGTGCGGCAGGCGCGGCTGCAGGCGCGCAAGCTCCGCGACGAAGCGGCGCGCCAGCGCTATCTCGACGAGGCCGAGGCCCTGATGCCGCATTCGCGGCGCGCCTGAACAGCCGTAACGCCGAATGCGCGTCCGAAGCGCGCAGCCCCTTCGCACACTGTCGGCCTCGACCACTTCCCAGGACGCGTCACGCGTTTCAAGTCCATGCCGATGCCCGCCCTCTCCCACCGTCTGCTTGCCGGCGCCTTGCTCGCGAGCCTGGCCCTCAGCGCGTGCCGCGCCTCGATCGCGCAGACCGTCCCCGCCCCGGCGCAGAACGCCGCGCAGAACACTGCACCGAACGCCACCCCCTCCCCGGCCGTGCCCGCCGATCAGCGCGAGCGCTGGGAGACCCGTCCCGAGCTCGGACGTCACTTCGAAGAACTCGGCACCCGAGGCGTCATCACGGTGCTCGACACCCGCATCCATCGCTGGATCGCGTCGGACAGCGCGCGGGCCTTCGAAGCCTTCCTCCCGGCCTCGACCTTCAAGATCCCGATGACGCTGATCGCGCTGGACACCGGCGCCGCCGCCGACGAGACGCAGCCCTTCAAGTGGGATGGCCAGCAGCGCGCGATCGCGGACTGGAACCGCGACCAGACGCTGGCCTCGGCCTACCGGGTGTCGGCGGTCTGGGTGTTCCAGTCGCTGGCCAGGAAGATCGGGCAGCCGACGGTCCAGCAGTACGTGCGCGACTTCCGGTATGGCAATGCCGCGGCCGGACCGGTCGGCGACCGCTTCTGGCTCGATGGCGACCTGCGCATCTCGGCGGTGGGGCAGATCGACTTCCTGCGCCGCGTCCATGACCGCGCGCTGCCGCTGTCCGACCGCAGCTACGACATCGCGCGCAAAGTCCTGCTGCGCGAGCAGGGCCCGGGCTGGCGCATGTACGCCAAGACCGGCTGGACGGACGCCTCCCGGCCGGCGATCGGCTGGCTGGTCGGCTGGGTCGAGCGCGACGAGGACCCGCGCCCCGTCTACTTCGCGCTCAACATGGACATGACGAGCGACGCCTTCGGCCCAAAGCGGGAGGAGATCGTCAAGCGCGTGCTGCGCAGCTTGCGCGCCCTTCCCCCGCAGGAGGGTTGAGGCCGGGGCGCGGCAGGCGCTTCAGTGCCGCAGCGCTTGCGCCAGATGGTCGACCAGCGCCTTCAGCCGCTGCGGCAGGAAGCGCTGACTGGGCATCAGCGCATGCAGCGGCATCGTCCGCCCCACCCACTCCGGCAGCACCTCCACCAGCGCCCCGCTGGCGAGGGTGTCGCGGACGTCCAGTTCACTCTTGTAGGTGAGTCCCCTCCCCTCGAGCGCCCACTGGTGGGCGATGCCGCCGTCGTCCGCGCTGCGCCGGCCCTGCACCGGCACGTCCAGCGGCGGCGCCTGCAGGGCATCGCGGCGCCAGAAGCGCCACTCGCGCTCCAGGCGGTCGCCGATCTTGAAGCGGATGCATTCGTGCTGCGTCAAGTCCGACGGATGCGCCGGCCACCCATGCCGCTTCAGGTAGTCCGGTGACGCGACCAGCAGCCGGCGCCCGTCGTGGAGCTTGCGCGCCACCAGCCGCGAGTCGGCCAGTTCCCCATAGCGCAGCGCCAGATCGACCTCGTCCCGGACCACGTCCTGGAGGGCGTCACCCACGCTGAGCTGCAGCTCCACGCCCGGATGGCGGTCCAGGAACCCGTCCAGCAGCGGCAACACGATGCGCCGCGTCAGGTCGCTGGAGGCGCTGACCCGGATGCGCCCGCGCAGCGCGGTGCCGTCGCGACCCTTGCCGCCAGCGGCGTCCCCGCCTTCGGAGACCAGCGCCACGCCCTCGTCGAGCAGCTCCAGCGCGCGCTGCGCGTAGTCGCGCAGCCGCTCACCGGCGGCGGTCAGGCGCAGCGCCCGCGTGCTGCGCTCGGCCAGGCGCACGCCCAGCCGCGCCTCCAGCTTCTTGAGCATCGCGCTCGCCGCGGCGGGGGTGATGCCCATCTCGCGCGAAGCCGCCGTCAGGCTGCCGCCCCGGGCGCACTCGATCAGCAGACGCAGTTCACTGGTGTTCTCGATGTCCATCGCGCGATTCCCCTCCCGGCGCCAATCTTCAACGCAGCATTGAAACTGATAGCAATTCAGCCGACTTCATTGATTCTGCCGGGACTCGCACACTCTCGCCCATTCATCCCGTCTGACCCTTGCTCCAGGAGTTCCCATGAAAGCCGTCGGCTACTTCAAATCCCTGCCCATCACCGAAGCCGAGTCGCTGCTCGACCTCGACCTGCCCATGCCCTCGCCCGGGCCCAAGGACCTGCTGNTCGAGGTCTCCGCGATCGCCGTGAATCCGGTGGACACCAAGGTCCGCGTCAGGCGCGCCAGCGCCGACGGCAGCACGCCGGTGATCCTCGGCTGGGACGCGGCCGGCACGGTGCGCGCGATCGGCCCGGAGGTCCGCGGCTTCGCCGTCGGCGACCGTGTCTGGTATGCCGGGGACATCACCCGGCCTGGCAGCAACGCGCAGTTCCAGTGCGTCGATCACCGCATCGCGGCCCGGGCGCCGGCCTCGCTNGGCGATGCCGAAGCGGCCGCCCTGCCGCTGACCGCCATCACCGCCTGGGAGCTGCTGTTCGACCGCCTGCAGGTGCAGCAGGCGCCGCAGCGCCCCGTCAGCCTGCTGGTCACCGGCGCCGCCGGCGGCGTCGGCTCGATCCTGGTCCAGCTCGCGCGCCGGCATGAGCACCTGACCATCATCGGCACCAGCTCCGAGCCCGAGGGCGAAGGCGGCCAGTGGCTGCGCGCGCTCGGCGCCCATCACGTGATCAACCATCGCGAGCCGCTCGCGCCGCAGATCGCCGCGNTGCAGCGGGATGGCNTGCCGCCGCTGCGNTACGTCACCAGCCTGACGCACACGCCGCAGCACTTCAAGGACTTCATCGACGCGCTCGAGCCGCAGGGCAAGCTGGCGATNATCGACGACTTCGGCCCCGCCGACCTCGACGTGATGGCCTTGAAGGGCAAGTCGCTGTCGCTGCATTGGGAACTGATGTTCACGCGCAGCATGCATGCGACCCACGACATCGGCGCGCAGGGCCAANTGCTGGCCGAGGTGGCCGCGCTGGTGGACGCCGGCGCGGTGCGCACCACGCTGTCCGAGGTGGTGGGCCCCATCTCCGCGCAGACGCTCAAGCGCGCCCATGCGCTCCAGGAAAGCCAGCGCCAGCGCGGCAAGCTGGTGCTGCAAGGCTGGCCGGCCTGAGCCNCCGGTCTTCCCTCGCTGGGGGCGNGCGNGCCTCCTCACGCTCCCCTCACGTTGCGCGCNCGCTGCACCGTCCGCGACGGTTGTGACGTCTTACCGCCCCGGCTCGCCGGGGCGTTTTTCATGGGACGGATCGCGGGAAAACCTGAGTGCGCGAAGGCCGCGCACAGGCGATACCTCCGCCCTGGCGCGCCACGAAGCGCGCCAGGCGACAACAAGAGTCACAAGCGTCCAACAAACGGCCGACCACGGCCATGCAGCGAGGGATCGTCATGAACATCCGCAAGGTCCTGACCGCCGTTCTGCCGGCGGCCGTCTTCCTGTGCGCCGGCAGTGCCGCGCCGGCCGCCACCATCGGCGTGATCCTGCCGGGCAGCTATCCCAGCGCCGAGCAGTCGGAGCAGCTCCAGCTCGGCATGACGCTGGCCCTCAAGACCTGGCCCGGGGACGCGGCGCCCAAGCTGATCGTGAAGGACAGCGGCTGCGATGCCCGCAAGGCGGAAGCGATCTCGCAGGAGTTCATCAAGGCCAAGGTCGACGTCGTGCTGGGCAACTGGTGCGAGATCAGCGCCGGCGCCGACGCGCTGCGCGCGGCGGGCATCCCTTTCGTTTCCAGCAACGCCGAGCGGGTCAAGGACCAGGACCTGCAACTGCAGCTGGGCCGCATCGAGCTCAATGCCGGCGANAAGATCGCCGCCGACCTGCGCCGCCAGACGGGGCTGCGCATCAGCGCGCGCACCTCGTGCTGGATGGACTTCGAAGCGACGCTGTCCGAGCGCGTCGACGCGGTGCTGTGTCCGGTGCTGACCGTCGATCGTGGCCGCTGGGACCAGATCGCCAACACCTATGGCGCGGCCTTCCGCAAGCCCTTCACCGCGTCGTCCGCGCGCGGCTACGCGGCGATGGAGGTCGCGCTGAACTACCTGCGCCGCGCCAAGGCCATGAAGGCCCCGGCGGCGCTGAAGGAGACCCAGTCGATGGCGACGCTGCTCGGCCCGGTGCCGGCGGCCGACACGCCGGTGCCGGCGACGGCGCTGCAACTCGTNTTCGCGCCGCACTTGCCCAAGCTCAATCCGCAGCAGACGCAGACGCTGGACCAGCTCGTCAAGACCAAGGGCTGTGCCTGCCCGGGCGGCACGCTGCGCGACGGCTGCCCGCGGGACTCCGGGCCGTGGGGCGCGCTGCCCTTCGTCGTGCGCGGCGGCGGCACGCCGGCCGCCTGCGCCAAGCCGATCAGCCTGCTCGATCTCTGAGCGCGTTCTTCAGCGGATGAGCAGCGCCGCCAGGCGCAGCGCGATCTCCATCAGCGTGGGCGGCAGGCCCTCCCGTCCCTCGGGCCATCCGGACACGGGCCAGTCGCGGCCCTCNCGNCGCGCATTCTCGGCGTCGTAGCGCCGCTCGTATTCGCCCTTCCAGAGGATGCCGTGCTTGCCCCCGGCNGCATCGCGCGGCGCGAGCTCCCCGTAGGCCGCGGCCCGCTCGCGGCGCTCGCGCGAGCTCAGTTCATCCTGCAGGTGCCAGTCGTTCTCGATGGCATCGAGCAAGCCGTCGAGTTCATCGAATGACGGCGCCACCACCGCATGCTGGCAGGTCGAGCAGCGCGTCTCGCGCGTCGGATCCATCGGCGCCCCGCAGCCGCGGCAGGACCAGCCCACGGGCTTGCCGCCATTGGGCATCAGCAGCGGCTCCGATGCCGCCCGCTTGCGCAGCGCGCTGGCGAGCCGCGGCATGTCGGCCATCAGCAGCGGGCTCTTGCACCAGGCGCAGCACTCGCTCTTGCCGTCGGCCGGCGCGCCGCAGCTCAGGCAGAGCAATTCACGGCGCTCGGCCTGCAGTGCGCCGCGTTCCGCCGGCAGCAGCGGACGCAGCANACCGCGTTCGGCCAGCATGCCGGCCTGGCTGTGCAGATGCCCGCCGCAGCCGCCGCATTCCAGCGCCGGGAAGCGGCCGTAACGGGTCTGGTTGTGGACTTCCTTCAGCGCCTGTGCGCAGACGGGGCAGGCGCGGTCCGGCTGGTGCGGCCGGTCCNGGCGGCGCAGCCGGTTCAGGTCGCGCAGCAGTTGAACCCAGGCCAGCGGCGACAGGTGCACCGACTCGCGGGCGTCGAACCACACCAGGCCGCAGGGGCCGCAGTGGTCGATGTCCACCGTCGCCGGCGCGAGGTGCCCCGCCAGGACGACATGCCGCATCGGCGCGCGGCATTGCGGNCAGGCGATGAGGGCGCCGTCGCGGCGCGGCGCTTCGCCCACCCAGGCCAGCGGCGGCAGGGCCGGCGCGGCACCGCAGGCNNAATCGGGCACGGTGTCGGGGAACTCGTCGCCGGGGCGGCGTTCCGTCGCGGGGCGTGGCAAGGACATGGGCGCATTCTGGTCCCTGCGGCGTTCGCCCCAATGGGGGAAACAGGGCAGCGGCGAGTCAGCGTGACATCGGGCACGGCCCCTATAGTCCGGTTCTCGGTGAGCGGCGGGCGTCAGGCCTGCCGCCCCGCGACGACAAGGAATGCCCCATGGTCAAGAAGCAGCAGAAGACGGCCGCCGCGACGAAGGCGAAAGGTCGCCGCCAGGCCGCGACGCCCGCGCCGGCCGCGGACACGCCGTTCGCGGATCAGGTGAGGGCCTCGGCGCAGCAGATCTGGTCGGCGGGCCTGGCGGCGTTCGCGAAGGCGCAGGACCAGGGCGGCGCGGTGCTGGGCGCGCTCGCGACGGAAGGCGCCCGGCTGCGGGGCAAGGCGCGGGGAAATGCCCTGGACGAGGCGAAGGCCAAGGCCCGGGAGGCCGAGGCGGCGCTGGACGCCGCCGCCCGCCGCATGAGCGACATGGCCGGCGAGGTCGGCGGCCGCGCCGGACAGCACTGGGACAAGCTGGAAGCCATCTTCGAGGACCGCGTGGCGCGCGCGCTGTCAAGGCTGGGCATGCCGACGGCCGAGACGGTGGCGAGACTGGCCGCGCGCATCGAAGCGCTGGAGCGCGAGGTCGCGATGCTGCGCACGGCGGGCGCGCCCGCCGCTCCCAAGCCCGCAGCCCGCAAACCCGCCGCCAGGACTTCAGCCAAGGCGACAGCGGTCAAGACCCCCAAACCGATCAAGGCGGTCAAACCGATCAAACCAGTCAAGCCGGCCAAACCGGCGAAAGACCGGTGAGGCTTCGGTGAACATCCGGTGAGAACCCGTAGCGGAGCACGGCCTGCCCCCTCACCCGCGCGCCGAGGCGGCGTGCAATCCGTCACGAATGGCCACAGCACCCCCAGCGCACAGGGGGATGGCACCTGAAGGGCGGACTCGAACAATTCGACACAAGCGCCGGACCCATGCGCCCTCCTTGTCGAACTTCCCGAGTCCACCCCCATGAAACGCCTGATCGCAGCCTCCCTGTTCGCCGCCCCGCTGTTCGCCCTGGCCGCGCCCGTGAACCTGCTGACCAACGGCAGCTTCGAGTCGACCACCGTCAGCAACGGCAGCTTCGTCATCCTCGACAGCATCCCCGGCTGGACCGTTGGCCCGCATGGCGTGGAACTGCGCAACAACGTCGCCGGCAGCGCCCTCAACGGCAGCAATTTCGCCGAGCTGGACACCACCACCAACAGCTGGATCAGCCAGTCGCTCAGCACCGTGCTGGGCGCCTCCTACACGCTGACCTTCTCCTATGCGAACCGCCCGGACAACCAGGGTGCCGTCAGCAACGGCCTGTCGTGGAGCATCGGCAGCCTGTCCGGCACCGTCGGGGCCGACACCGCCACCAGCTGGCAGTCCTTCACCACCAGCTTCACCGGCACCGGCAGCCCGATGACGCTGCGCTTCGGCGCCGTTGGCCGCAGTGACTCCTACGGTACCTCGCTGGACAACATCAGCGTGATCGCCGCCGCCGGCGCGGGCGGCAACGCCGCCGCCGTGCCGGAGCCGCAAAGCCTGGCCCTGATGCTGGCCGGCTTGGGCGCGATGGGCCTGGTGCTGCGCCGCCGCAAGGGCGCGGGCAAGGTCTGACACCAGAACACCAGGTCTTCGACGACGCGTTGGGAGCGGCCGTGGGGTAGAGACCGCGGGCGCAGACAGGAAGGGCACCTCGAGAGGTGCCCTTTCTTCATGGTGCGGCGCTTCATGGCGCGGCGTTTCATGGCGCCGGCGCCGATCAGCCCAGGTAGCGCGTTTCCAGATGGCGCCGGAAATGCGCCGGATCGAGCGCCTCGCCGCTGGCGCGCCGCACCAGCTCCGGCGTTTCCCAGCGGCTGCCCTGCGACCAGATGCGCGACTTCAGCCAGTCGAAGACCGGTGCCAGCTCGCCGCGCGCGATCTCCTCGTCCAGCGCCGGGCGCTCGCGCCGCATCGCCGCGAACCACTGCGCCGCGTACATCGCGCCCAGCGTGTAGCAGGGGAAGTAGCCGTAGAGGCCACAGCCCCAGTGCACGTCCTGCATGCAGCCGTCCTTGTAGTTGCCGCGCGTGTCCAGGCCGAGCAGTTCCTGCATCTTGGCGTCCCACAGCGCGGGGATGTCCTCGACCTCGATCTCGCCCTCGATCAGCGGGCGCTCGATCTCGTAGCGCAGGATCACGTGCGCCGGATAGGTCACCTCGTCGGCGTCGACGCGGATGAAGCCCGGCGCGACCCGCGTCATGAGCCGGTGCAGGTTGTCCGCGGCAAAGCCGGGCTGCCGGCCCAGGTGGCGCTCCACCAGCGGCTGGAGCAGGCCCGCGAAACCGGGATGCGCCCCGAGCTGCATCTCGAAGGACAGGCTCTGGCTCTCATGCAGGCCCATCGAGCGCGCCTGCGCCACCGGCAGGCCCAGCCACTCGCGCGGCAGGTTCTGCTCGTAGCGGCCATGGCCGGTCTCATGGATGGTGCCGGTCAGGCTCTGCAGGAAGCTGTCGTCGCGGTAGCGCGTGGTCATGCGCACGTCCTCGGGGACGCCACCGCAGAACGGATGGGCGCTCTCGTCGAGCCGGCCCGCCTCGAAGTCGAAGCCCAGCAGCGTCATCGCGTCCAGGCCCAGCGCGCGCTGCGCGGCGGCCGGGAACGGCCCTTGCGGATGGATGACGCGATCGCCGGCCTGCCGCGCCATGACCTGGCGGATCAGATCCGGCAGCCACTGCCGCAGATCGCCGAACACGCGATCGACCTCGGCCGAGCGCATGCCGGGCTCGTAGTGATCGAGCAGCGCGTCATAGCGGCCCAGGCCGCTGTCGTCGGAGAGGTATTGCGCCTCCTCGCGGGCGTAGCGCACGACCGGCCGCAGGTTCTCGACATAGCCGGTCCAGTCGTTGGCGGCGCGCTGGTGGCGCCATTCATGCTCGCAATGCGAGTTCGCGAGCGAGCGCGCCTCGACCAGGCGCTGCGGCACCGCGTTCGCGGCGCGCCAGACGCGGCGCATCTCGCGCAGCGAGGCGCGCTGGAAGTCGTCCAGCGGCTCCTGGGCCGCCTCGTCGAGCAACTGGCGCAGCGCCGGATCGGTGCCCATCTGGTGCAGCAGGCCCCCCATCTCGGCCAGCGCCTCGGCGCGGGCCTGCGCGCCGCGCGCCGGCATGAAGGCGGATTGATCCCAGGATGCGATCGCCTGCAGATGGGCGAGCCGGTGGATGCGCTGGTGGCGCTGGCACAAGGCGTCGTACGCCGGGGTGCTGGGGGTGCTCATGGCGGGTCTCCTGTCGAAGCCCGCATTGTGCAAGCGCGCCGGCGCGCTCAGCCCGCCATCGACAGCATCGCCTTCCACTGCGCCGGCAGCATCGACACCCCGATGCTGGTCATCAGCACGTAGCGCGCGAACTTGCCGATCGCCATGTACAGCACGCAGGGCCAGAACGGCAGCCGCAGCCAGCCCGCGAGCGCGCACAGCGGGTCGCCGACGATGGGCAGCCAGCTCAGCAGGCAGGTCCTGGCGCCGAAGCGCCGCAGCCAGCCCAGCACGCGCTGGTCGCGCGGCGAGTGGTGCACGGCGGCCTCGTAGGCGCGCTCGGCGCCGTAGCCCATCCACCAGGTGATCGCGCCGCCGATGGTGTTGCCCGCGGTCGCCACCAGGATCGCGGGCCAGAACAGCTCCGGCTTGGCGGAGACGAGCAGCAGCACCACCGGCTCCGACCCCATCGGCAGCAGCGTGGCCGAGACCAGGGCGATGACGAATACCGCGCCGAGCCCCACTTGCGGCAGGGCAAGGGTCTCCAGCATCAGGTGAACCATGTGTTGCAGCCAGGCTTCCATGCGTGGGATTATCCGAAGACCATGTCCTTGCGCAGCCTCGCTGCATCGTCAATCGCGCTGATCGGCCTGACCCTCGCGGGTCCGGGGCCCGCAGGGCCGATGCCCGGCGCCGGCGCCGCGATGGCGCAGACCGCTCCCGCCCCCCAGGCAAGCGCGGCGCCCGGCCCTGGTGCGGCGCCCGCG
>Ga0055531_10002130_pt1 | contig 13576 bp, 8 predicted proteins | sample AraplaCvi_mCL_r2_FD_55008 | JGI IMG/M metagenome (GOLD analysis project Ga0055531, IMG submission 55008) | Arabidopsis root microbial communities from North Carolina, USA - plate scrape MF_Cvi_mCL_r2 | ecosystem: Host-associated > Plants > Roots > Endosphere | place: USA: North Carolina...
CCAGATCGCGGCCATGGCGCTGTCGACGCTTTCGCTCGGCGCCAGCTTCAGGGCGCGGCGCAACTCGGCCTCGGTGCCGCCGAGCGCGTCGGCATGTTCGAAAAAGGTCTGGATCGCGGTGCGGTTCTCGACGATCGCCGCGAGCAGTTTTTCAAGCCCGGTGTCGTCGGCAAGGTCGAGCACGATGGCGAAGGCGCGCGCCAGTTCCGGATCGTCCTTGGCGGCCGTCGCCGTCAGCAGCATGCGGCGCGCATCGGCAAGCAGCACGGCGGCAGCGCGGTCGTCGAGAACCGAAAAATGCCCGGCGACATTGGCTTCCAGTGGAAACTGGTGCAGCAGCGCCTCGCAGAAGGCGTGGATCGTCTGGATTTTGAGGCCGCCGGGCGTCTCGAGCGCCCGGGCGAACAGGCGCCGCGCCTCCTGCAGCTTCAGCAGACCAGGCCGCTCGCCCTCGATTGCCTCGATCCGTTTTTCGAGCGTCGCGTCGTCGAGCGTTACCCATTCGGCCAGCCGTTCGAAGACGCGGTTCGACATTTCGGAGGCCGCCGCCTTGGTATAGGTCAGGCAGAGGATCGCCGAGGGTCGGCAGCCCGCAAGCAGCAGCCGGATCACCCGCTGGGTCAGCACATGTGTCTTGCCGGATCCGGCATTGGCCGAAACCCAGGCAGAACGCGCGGGATCGGAGGCTAGCGATTGCCGACGCGAGGTCCAGTCGAGCCAGGCTTGCGGCGTCGCCTGTTCGGGGCCGAGGCTGTCATCCCTCATCGCCGTCCTCCTCCTCGCTATCGGCCGTCGACCATTCGGCAACGCGTGCCAAATGGTCGTATTCGCCGCCGTAGTCGCGCTCTTTCTGAACAATCACGCGGGATGCAAAACCATGCTTGCCCGAAAGCAGCGCACTCAGGAGTTTTCTGAGCTCGGTGAGGGATTCGTCCGCAAGCTGGTCGGCGGATTTGGTTTCCTTCGCCTTACTGCCCTCGTTGTTCACGGTCTCCTGCTTGAAACGCGATCCAGGCTTCAGCCGGACATAGAGCAGCGATTGCGGATGGCTCGGCGGCATATCCTTGAAGGCGCCGGCCTTGAGGGCTGCGGCTTCGAGGGCGAGCTGCGGGTCGAGCAGCACTCGGGCTTCCTTGACCGATGGGCTGGAGCCGGTCTTGTAGTCGATGATCTCCACGCTGCCGTCGGTCAGCATATCGAGCCGGTCGGCAATGCCCGTCAGCCGCATATCGGCGACGCCGAGCTCCATCGATGCCGGAGCTTCCGTGCGCGAGCGGCGGATGAAGCGTGCGCGGTCCCGCTCCCATTTGATGAAAGCCAAGCCGACGGCGGCGAAGCGTGGCCGCCAGATCGTGTCGATATGTGTGGGCAGCCGCGCCTCGTCGAAGGCCTCATTCAGCAGCCGATGCATGGCCTCTTCGGCTGCGGGGGACATGAGGTCGAAGCCGCCGCGAACAAAGCGCTCGACGATCTGGTGATAGAGCGTGCCGCGCTCGGCCGGACCGGGATCGCTGTTGAACGGCAGCAGCGGATGCAGGCGAAGAATGCGCCGGGCGTAGATCGCGTAGGGGTCGCGCCTCAGCCGCGATACCTCGCTAAAAGAATATTTGCGCGGCTGCAGGTCCGCCGGCGGCTTGGGCGCAGGGCGTTCGGCAAGCGGCTGCCGCCCTCCGTCGTCGAGCATCCGGGCCCAGGCCAGATAGTCGGCGCCATTGGCCTGCAAGGCCGCAGTCAGCCGTTCGCCGCCAAGCGCGAGCAGCCGCTGNAGCCAGCGCGAGGCAACGGTGGGTGTTGCNCCCTGGCGCATCGAGCGGGTGAAGATCAGCCGCCGTGTGCCGCAGGCCATCTGGAAGTCATGCGCGAGCTGGCCGATGCGCCGCTCGGGGGGCTCGAGACCGATGCCCGTCTTCATCGTGCGCGACAGGAACGGGTCGTTGGCGGTCTGGCCTGGCCAATTGCCCTCGTTCATGGCGCCGAGCACCACGAGATCCATGCTCTGCAGGCGTGATTCCAGCGCGCCGAAGATGAAGACCCGCGGATGGCGCATGGACCGCGGCTTGACCGCTGCACCTGCAGCAAGCGCCTCCATGACGTCGCACCATTGCGGCCCGTCCGCCGTCATCTGGCCATCGGTTTCGATAATGCCGCGAAGCAGGGTCGCCAGCGTATCGGCCGCCTCGCCGGACCAGAGCCCACCGAGATCGCCGCGCTCGTCGGCCGAGGCCGCTTCCAACGCCTGGCCGGTACGCGTCGCCCAGTCGGCAAAGGTGAATTCGTCCGAGAACACGCGGCTGCCGTCCTTGCTGCGCGTGAGCGCGGAAGCCAGCGGCGCCACCGCGAGGCCGATCTTGATCGCCAGATCGCGTGCTGCCTGAAGCTCCTCGGCGCCGATGCCGGCACGCCATTCCGGCGGGTGGCGATCGACCTTGTGGCCGGCAATCGCCGCATCGAGCAACGGCTCCAGGGCGAGGATATCGACGGTTGCGGTGCTGCCGCGCAGCGCCATGCGTTCGAGCGCGTCGGCGCCCTGGCGCATCTCATCACGCGAAAGCCCGAAGCGCGCCAGCGGGTGCTTGAGCAGCGCAACGAAGGGCACGGGATCGCCGGGGCGCAGGCTTGCCTCCAGAAGCAGACGCATGAAGCTGCCCTGGGGCGTCGAGGACAAAGGCGTGCCGGCGGAATCGTCCGCCTCGATGCCGAAGCGGGCGAGCTCGGCGCCGACCCGCCGCGCGAGATTTCGGTCGGGCGTGATCAACGCCGCCTGGCTATCCTCGCTGCCTTCCAGCGCAAGCCTTAGCGCAACGGCAATCGCCGCCGCCTCCTCGCGTTCGTTGGCGGTTTCGATGAGAGCCGTATCGCCGAAGGCAGCGCGCAGCAATTCGCCGTCGAGTTCGCTGCGCATTTCGGTCCAGGCATCGGTGGCCTTTGCCGGCAAAAGGGCGTGCGAGAGGATCGCCGCGCGGAAATCGAGGTCGGTTTGGGCGCCGGCTAGCGCGCCCACATCCGAGCGGATGACGCCCATGCGCTTCAGCAGCCTGTAGAAGCCGTATTGCGGGTGGCTGCGGCTTGCCGGGTCCGGCCTGCCGTCAAAGGCAGCGTCGGCGACGATCATGTCCCATTCGGCATCGCTCATCGTCTGGTCGAGACCAGGCAACACGATCGTGCCGTTCTGAAGCTTCTGCACGGCGGCAATCAGCGCGGCCGTGGCGGGAATGGAACCGGTCGAGCCGGCGATGATGATCGGGCCTTCGATCTTGCCGCCGGCGATGCGCTGCGTTTCGGCCTGAAGGATGGCGTTGCGATGGCGTGCGGGCGAGGATTGCTTGAGTTCCTCGAGCCGTTCCGGCCAGTAGGTTCGGGCGATCTTGAGGAATTCGAGCGTCAGCTGCCACCACAGCGCATGCTCGCCGGCGTCGAGCCGGTCGAGCGCGTCCCAGTCCAGCTCTTCCGTCTCCATCGCATCGATGAGATCGGCAAGATTGCGTGCCAGCCAGATCGCATCGGCAGGACTTGCCGGCGCGATCAGCGGGCTTTCCGCATGGATGTCGAGCACGACCTTTGGTAGCCGGTTGCGCCAGGCGAGAATCAGCCGGCCAAGCTCGATCAGCCGTGCCGTGCCCGGCAGCGGCGGCGCGAGATCGAGGATTGCCGGTACTTCGGCGTCGAAGAAGCCACTGTCATCATCGGTCTCGCCGAGCGCCTTGATGGTGGGCAGGATGGTGGAGCGGCCGCCGAGCAGGTCGACGAATTCGGATCTGAGCACACGGGCCGAACGCCGCGTCGGCACGAAGATCGTGACGCCGGCAAGCGGCAAGGGATCGGCCGGATCGTAGCGGAAGTCCGGAGTCAGGATACCGTCGCAAAGCTTTTCGGCGAGCGTCTTCAGGAAGGGGAGGCCAGGCGGGATCGTGAAGACGTTGGACCGGCGGCCGCGCACGCTCATCCTCCTGGCTGGTGGCGGCGGATCGCCGCTTCCGCTTCGCCGATCGCGTCGGGCGTGCCGACCGTCATCCAGTGNCCATCGAGCAGGAGGCCGTGGAGGCGCCCTTTTTGGGCAGCGCGATCGAAGTAGATGTTGAGGTTGAAGGCATCATCAGGCGCGTCGGCAAAGAGCCGGGAGTGAAGCGCGATCGCGCCGGCATAGACCACCGGGTTTGGCAGACCTTCGGTGTATCGCGTCAGCTTGCCGTCGGCACCGAGCGAAAAGTCCTTCTTGCCGTTGTGACCGGTCGTGTCCTCATCGCGCACGCACAGGAGCAGCATGTCCATGCGGTCCGCATCGAAGGCTGCGGCGAGGCGCGTCAGGTTGCTGGGAACGCCGACCGGTTCCCCGACCCAGAAGAGGTCGGCATTCATCACCAGTACGGGGCCTTCCGGCAGCAGTTTCAGGCCCTTGGCCAGGCCGCCGCCGGAATTCATCAGCGCATCGCGCTCGTCGGAAATCAGGATCTCCGGGCTTCTTCTCTGGCTGAGATGTCCTTCCATCTGGTCGGCGAAATGATGCACGTTGACCGCGGCCTTGGTGACGCCGGCCTCTGCCAGAAGATCCAGTACGTAGTCGATCATCGGCTTGCCCGCGATCTCTACGAGCGGCTTCGGCATGGTGTTGGTGATCGGGCGGAGCCGGGTGCCGAGGCCCGCGGCGAGCACCATCGCATTGCTGATCGACATTGCTTCTCTGTCAGTTCGCTGATTCGGAATCTAGGATTCCGGTCTTCATACACCAGTCGTGCAAGGGTTTCAGCGATTCATGTGTGAGCGCCGCCTGAAGATAGGCGAAAGTGCGGGGCATATGTTTCATGTAGCCGGGTTTGCCGTCCCGCTGCATCAGCCGCACCCAGATGCCGACGAGCTTGCAGTTGCGCTGCGCCGACATCAAATGCCAGTCGCGCAAGAAAGTCGCCTCGTCGAAGTTGCCGCTTGCCTGCCGTTCGGCGAGATAGGTTTCCATCATCCGGTTGGCGAGCGGAGGCGCGACGGTCACGCGCGCGTCCTGCACCAGCGATGCCACGTCATAGGCCGTCGGGCCGATCATCGCGTCCTGGAAATCGATGAGGCCAATCCGGTCCAATCCCTGGCGCTCTCCGCGCCAGATGATGTTCGGCGAGTGAAAATCTCGCAAGAGCAGGTTCGTCTCGGAGGTCTGGAGAAGATCAATCAGCCCGTCCCAGATCTCTCCGTATTCACGTTTTTCGTCATCGCTTGCCGGCGCACCGCGCTTCCACGGCAGGTACCAGTCGGTCAAAAGCCGCGTCTCGATCTTCATCGCCGTCCGGTCGAAATCCGGAATGCGGTGGATGACCGCTCTGTCGAGGTTGATCTCCCTGTCGGTCTGCTTGGCATGGAGGCGGGCGAGCAGTCGTACGCTTTCGATGTAGCGCTCGTCGATCGGCTGGCCGGCCGCGTCGAGAACGCCATCCGACCCAAGGTCCTCGATCAGCAGGATGCCCTGGTCGAGATCGCGGGCGTAGATCGTCGGCGCTGCAAAGCCGCGTGCAATGAGCAGCTGGTCGATCGCGACGAAGGGAACGACGTCTTCGGCGATATGCGCGAGCTGCTGGTAGTATTTTCCGTCCTGGAGGACGGGGCCGGGCTTGTGTCGTGGCGAATCCATCAGAATCCGGCTAACGGAGCCGTCTGCCGGGTAAATGCGCTCATAGGCCCGGATCGAGGCGTCGCCGCTGAGGTGCCGGCGCCGTGCGTTTGGGTGATCGTTCTGATCGAGGAAGTCGCGGATCGCCAGCGTGCGGGCGATGCGCTGCAGCTTTTCGTCCGGACCGGAAATTTCGACGCGGCGACCATCGCCTTCATGGGTGATGCTCAGCGTGATGCGGCTGGTGGGTAGGGCGTCGTCAGCCCGTTCCGGCCATTCGACGAGACAGACGCCTAGCGATAGCGCCTCGTCGAAGCCGAGTTCGTCCAGTTCGCTGGAATCAGCCAGCCGATAGAGATCGAAATGCGCGACCGGAATGCGCAGTTCATAGGATTGGACCAGCGTAAAGGTCGGGCTGGGGACCTCCAGCCCGTCGTCATCGGCAAGCGCCCGAAGGAAGGCGCGCGCCAAGGTCGACTTGCCGGCTCCGAGATCACCCGAGAGCGCGACGCAGTCGCCGGGCTTCAGGGCCAGCGCCAGATCTTCGCCGAGCTCGATCGTTGCCGCCTCGTCCGTCAGGAAGCGCTCGATCGCCGACATCATTCGGCCGCGACGATCGCCGGCACTTCGGCCGAGGGTATGCGGCAGGTCACTTCCGTGCCTTCGCCTTCCTTGCTGCGGATGGAGACGGTGCCGTGGTGCAGGCTGACGAAGCTCTCGACGATCGAAAGGCCGAGGCCTGCGCCGCCGCGCTGGCCGTAGCTTTCGAAGCGGTTGAACACGGTATCGAGCACGTCCTGCGGTATGCCGGGGCCGCTGTCTGAGACAGAGAAGATGAAGTCGCTGCCCTCGCGGCGGCACTTCAGGTCGATGGCGCTGCCGTCGGGCGCAAAGTTTGCGGCATTGGTGAGCAGCTTGACGAAGATCTGCTTCAGCCGCTGCTGGTCGGCGACCATGCGGCCGAGATTGTCAGGGGCGGCGATCCTGAGGGTCACGCCGCTCTCGAGCAGCCGGTCGGCCATCTGGTGGGCAATATCATCGAGGAAGTCGGTGAGACTGATGTCGGACATGTCGAGCTGGACGATGCCGGCATCGACGGTCGCGAGATCCAGGATGTCGTTGACGATCGTCAGCAGCAGCGACGAGGAGGTGGCGATGTGGTCGACATACTCCGCCTGCCGCTCGTTGAGATCGCCGAAAGCCGGCGTCTTCAACAGGTCGGCGAAGCCGATGATGTTGGTGAGCGGCGACGCAGTTCATAGGAAACGTGGTGCACGAAGTCGTTCTTCAGCGCATCCGCCTTGCGCAGCGCCTCGTTCTTTTCGGTGAGCGCGCGCTCGACCCGGACGCTGTCGGTGATGTTGACGAAGGTCAGCATCGTCTGCGCGTTCGGCAGCGGGATGACGGCGTAGTCGAGGATCAGTCCGGTCCGAAGCTCAAGGATGCCGCGGCTGGAGGGCCGTTCGTCGTCGAAGCTGGTGATGATGTGGGTGAAACGCTTCCACCCATCGGGCTGGTCGTAGGAGATGAGGCAGGCCTGTTCGATCGCCCGGATATGGGTGCCGGGCTTGGCTTCCGCCTCGCTGATGCCCCAGATCGCGCGGAACGCCGGGTTCGACAGGCGAATGCGGCCATCGGGCCCAAACACGGCGACGCCTTCGGCGAGATGGTCGATCGTCTCGCCTTGAACCTGAACGAGCGTATTGTAGCGCGTTTCGAGATCGACCTTCTCGGTCAGGTTCTCGAACACCCAGGTGACCCCGCCCTGTGGGCGGGCGGTCGCGAAGACGCGCAGCGTCTGGCCGTTCGGCAGGTGCCAGAGGTCGCTCTGCGTGTCGAGCGCCTGATAGACGGAAAGCGCGGTGGCCTTCCACTGTTTCCAGTTGAGCTGCTCCGGCAGCTGGCCGCCGGCGCGCAGCCGGTCAAGCACTTCGCCGTTGTCGGGCTTGCGCTCGAGGAAGCCGATGTCGAGGTTCCACAGACGCTGGAAGGCCTGGTTGTAGAACTGCAGGCGCTGATTGCCGTCGAAGATCGCGACGGGGGTCGCCAGATGATCGAGCGTTTCGGCATGGCTCTTGAGCGTCCGGTTGAGTTCCTCGCGCACGGCCTCGATGCCGGATACGTCGACGGCGACGCCGGCCGAGCCGGCANGGCTGCGGGCATCGACGACTTCGAAGAAGGTGCGGTTACCCCTGACGACGGTCGAAACCTTGTCGCGGAACGGTGTGTCGAAGGTGGAAACCGCGCGGATCTTTTCGCGCGCGACGGTTGCGAGCAGCTCGCGCCCTTCGGCAACCGCGACCGCGACATCAGGAGCCTCGACGGCGTCGGCATAGGCCTCGTTGACCCAGGTGAGGGCGCCATCCGTGCCGCGTTGCCACACCGGCAGATCGATGGCGTCGAGAAGGGTGCGGAAGGACACGAGCGCAGTATTGAGCCGATCGTGCTCAAGCTTCAGCTCAGCGAGTTCTGCGCGCATATTGTTGAGAGCGATGAAGCGTACGAAAGCGCGCCCGCCCGAGACCCGTCCCTGGGCCTCCAGGACTTCGTTGCGCTGCGTTTCGAGCACCAGGTCGAAGCTGCGNGCCTGGGTGCGCAGCGCGTCGATCGCATTTTCCAGTTCCCCGGCGGATTGCGCCTTGATCCAGCGGCCGAAGGCCAGGAACTCGCGGTCGTCTGCCGGCGCGCCGGTTTCGGGCGGCAGCTGGCCNAGCAGCTCAGCCCGCTCGAGCAGNCCGTCCCAGACGACGATCCGGCGGTTCTTGTCGGCCACCAGNGCCTGATAGCGCGAGAGNCGCTGGTTGGCGTCCGACAGATCGGAGCGCAATTCGCGGTTCTCGGCTTCGATATTGCCNCGCTGGCGGATCAGCCAGATCGCCGAAATCATCGCTGCGGAAACGACGCCGATGAGCACGGAGAAGGTGACGACCTCCGACGAGCCGAAGATATTTGCCTTCTGCGGCGCGACCTGGGCGAGCGCATCTGTTGCTGCAAAGAGAGTGGTACCGGCCAGAAGGTGGCGCAGGAACTTCGGGCCCTTGCGGCGGGTGCCCGGAATAGCTGTTTGGTCTCTGTTCATGGCGCTGCCATCCCCGTCTGTCCGAAGGGTGCTGCCGGCCTTGTTGCGCCTTGCACAGTTCCATCGAGGCCCTGGTCAAGGGCCTGCGTCAGTTCCGATTGCATCCCCGGTCTGTCTCCGTCTGTTTGCCGCTTATCGACAAGACATCCCATCCGNGATGTCCAAGGTCCGCACCGACATCACGAATCAATGGGTTAGAGCATACTTCCTAGTCGAATCGTCGGGAAGGGAGAGGCCCAAAAAAGCGGCCGCGCTCTCTTGTCAAGAACGCGGCCACAAGATGTTGTGGATTGCCCGGGTAAGGATTAGTACCGGTAGTGCTCAGCCTTGAACGGGCCCTGCGTCTTCACGCCGATGTAGTCGGCCTGCTCTTCGGAAAGTTCGGAGAGCTTAGCGCCGAGCTTCTTCAGGTGCAGGCGAGCGACCTTCTCGTCGAGCGCCTTCGGCAGGACGTAGACTTCGTTCTTGTACTTCTCACCCTTGGTGAAGAGCTCGATCTGCGCCAGGACCTGGTTGGAGAACGAAGCCGACATCACGAAGGACGGGTGGCCGGTGGCGTTGCCGAGGTTCAGCAGGCGGCCTTCCGAGAGCAGGATCATGCGGTTGCCCTTCGGGAACTCGATCATGTCGACCTGCGGCTTGATGTTTGTCCACTTCAGGTTACGCAGTGCGGAGACCTGAATTTCGTTGTCGAAGTGGCCGATGTTGCCGACGATCGCCATGTCCTTCATCTCGCGCATGTGGTCCATGCGGATGACGTCCTTGTTGCCGGTCGTCGTGATGAAGATGTCGGCCGACGAGACGACGTCTTCGAGTTGAACGACTTCGAAACCGTCCATCGCCGCCTGGAGCGCGCAGATCGGGTCGATTTCGGTGACCTTGACGCGGGCGCCGGCGCCGGAAAGCGAAGCTGCCGAGCCCTTGCCGACGTCGCCGTAACCGCAGACGACGGCGACCTTGCCGGCCATCATCACGTCGGTGCCGCGGCGGATGCCGTCAACGAGCGATTCCTTGCAGCCGTACTTGTTGTCGAACTTCGACTTGGTGACCGAATCGTTGACGTTGATCGCCGGGAAGGGCAGCAGGCCCTTGGCCTGAAGCTGGTACAGGCGGTTGACGCCGGTGGTGGTTTCTTCGGTCACGCCCTTGATGGCGTCGCGCTGCTTGGTGAACCAGCCCGGCGAAGCCTGGAGGCGCTTCTTGATCTGTGCGACGAGGATCTCTTCTTCTTCGGAGCCCGGGTTGGAGAGNACGTCTTCACCGGCTTCGGCGCGGGCGCCGAGCAGGATGTACATGGTGGCGTCGCCACCATCGTCGAGGATCATGTTCGAGACGCCGCCATCGGCCCACTGGAAGATCTTGTCCGTGTAGGTCCAGTATTCTTCGAGCGTTTCGCCCTTGACGGCGAAGACCGGAACGCCGCTTGCGGCGATGGCAGCGGCAGCGTGATCCTGGGTCGAGAAGATGTTGCACGAGGCCCAGCGCACGTCGGCGCCGAGGGCAACCAGCGTCTCGATCAGAACGGCGGTCTGGATGGTCATGTGCAGCGAGCCGGTGATGCGCGCGCCCTTCAGCGGCTTTGCAGCGCCGAACTCTTCGCGGCAGGCCATCAGGCCCGGCATTTCCGTTTCGGCGATCGCAATTTCCTTGCGCCCGAAATCGGCGAGACCGATGTCGGCGACGATATAGTCCTGAGTGGTGGTCATGGAATTCTCCGGGCTGATCTCTTCAAGCCGCATGGCTTCAACCGAACTGCGGCGCGATTATGCCTCCCGCGCCTACCGACACGGTGAGAGTGCGACCGATCTATCAGGAATCAGGGGAGAGGGCAATATCGATATAAAGAAGTCTTTATATCTTTATATTGTCCGTCACATTTCTTCGCCGAACTTGTCGGCGACCAGCGCATCAAGCGCGTTCAATGCTTCTTCGGCCTGCGCGCCGCTCGCGGTCACGCACACGCTGCAGCCGGTGCTGGCAGCCAGCATCATCAGGCCCATAATGGACGTTCCGCCGACCGTCATGCCGTCCTTCGACACGGTAATCTCGGCTTCATAGGCCTCGACCGTCTGTACGAACTTCGCAGATGCCCGCGCGTGCAGGCCTCGCTTGTTGATGATCAGCAGTTCGCGCGTCAGCGACATGTCGGGGCGATGATCCATTACTTACCACTCAGGACGCGGCTGGCGACGTTGATGTATTTCCGTCCGGCTTCCGAGGCCTCGACCAACGCCTTGTCCATGTCGCTCTCGCCGCGCACGCCGGCAAGCTTGATCAGCATCGGCAGGTTGACGCCGGCTATCACTTCAACCGAGCCGCTGCGCATGACCGAGATGGCAAGGTTGGAGGGCGTTCCGCCGAACATGTCGGTCAGGATAATGACGCCGTGGCCCTCGTCGACCTTGGTGACCGCGTCGAGGATATCCTGCCGACGCTGGTCCATGTCGTCCTCGGGACCGATGCAGACGGTCTCTATAGCTTTTTGCGGACCGACGACATGCTCGAGTGCAAGTCGAAATTCCTCAGCCAGCTTGCCATGGGTGACAAGCACAAGTCCGATCATGGGTATCTTCGCTCCAACTGCACGCGCAATTCACTGATGGCCAGATATCGCAATGCAGCAATTTCGTCCACCTGTTGGGGCGGCCATCTTGGCAAGGAAAAGGGGAAGTGCAAGCCAAAAATGCTGAAAAACCAGCCTCGCTGACGGTAAATCGGGCTAGGATCCTATTTTTTCAGCGATGAGCGCATGCAAAATATTGAGAACATACGCCCCCTCTTCAACGGGAACGCGAACAATCGGGAGTACTCGCCCGAGTGGTAAGGGCAACGTCTCGTCTTCCAGCGGTAACCGCGGGTCGAAAGGCGCACTCACGGGCAGCATGGCCCAGTCCATCACCGCGGCAGGCACGGTTTCGATCTTGCCGATNCCGGCGCCGCGTATTTCNATCAGGCCGTGAATGGAGGGCGGACAGCGGGCGACGATCCTGTCNTGTTCCAGGCTCAGATCCACCCGATCGTCGGCGACGAGTGCCGCNAAGTGCCCGGCCTGTCGTGCGGCCGTGATGCATGCAAGCGCCAGCCTGGATTTGCCGATGCCGGAAGGGCCCGTGATCAGGAAGCCGCGCGTCCCGAGCACGATGGCAGTGCCGTGGACATTGGCGCCCGTCGTCACGCGTGCGGCTCGGCGGGTAGCGACAGGATGAAGCGCGCGCCGCTGACGTGGCCGTCCTGCGCGACGATGTTTTCCGCCTTCAGCGTACCGCCGTGGGCTTCGGCGATCTGCCTGGAAATCGACAGGCCGAGGCCGGAGTTCTGGCCGAAATCCTCTCCTTCCGGCCGATCGGTGTAGAAGCGTTCGAAAATGCGGTCGATGTCTTCCGCCTGGATGCCGGGGCCGTTGTCCTCGACATAGACGAGGCAGCGCGATCGCGACCGTGTGAGGCGCACGACGATCCGCCCGCTGTCTTCGGGAACGAAGGACCGGGCGTTCTCGATCAGGTTGGTGATAATCTGGCCGATGCGCAGGTCGTGGCCGTTGACGGCGAAGCGGGCCNTGGGACTGTCCTTGCGGTCGATGACGAAATCGAGCAGCACCGTCTTCTTCTTGCTGCGGACCTGGCGCGAAATATCGACGAGGTCGCCCAGAAGTCTTTCGAGGTCGATGATCCTGGCATCGCTGCGGGCAAGTTCCGCGTCGAGGCGCGAGGCGTCCGAAATATCGCTGATCAGGCGATCGAGGCGGCGGACGTCNTGCTGGATGACGTCCATCAAGCGCTTCTTCGATTCGTCGGTCCGCGCAAGCGGCAGGGTCTCGACGGCGCTGCGCAGCGAGGTGAGGGGGTTTTTCAGCTCGTGACTGACATCGGCCGCGAAATTCTCGATCGCCGCGATCCGATCGTAGAGCGCGGTCGTCATTTCCCGGAGCGCGACGGACAGGTTGCCGATCTCGTCCTGGCGAGAGGAGAAATCCGGGATCTCCTCGCGCTCCTTGGCACCGCCGCGCCGCACGCGGACTGCCGCCGCTGCGAGCCTTCGAAGCGGGTTGGCGATGGTCGAGGAGAGAAGCAGCGACAGGATGATGTTGACGAGGGCAGCCACGCCGAAGACGCGGATGATGGCGAGGCGCTCGGCCTGGACGATCTTGTCGATGTCGCCGGCTTGCGTCGAAAGCAAGAGAACGCCGAGCACGGCGCGGAACCGCTGGACGGGAACGGCCACTGAAACGATGAGCTCGCCCTTCTCGGTGACGCGTTCGACATAGCCGCGCACGCCGGTCAGCGCGTTGGTGACCTCAGGATAGATCGAGCCGTTGCCACCCGGCGGTTCCTTGTAGAGTGGCAGATTGCCGGGCTGCAGCAGCTTGTTCAGCCAGCTGTTGAGCTTTTCGCCGATGCCCGTCGATTCCGGCTCGATCGGCGGCAGGTCGAAGCGCAGCACCTGGCCGCCGCTATAGAGATGCCGGGAATCGAGCAGCAGGTCGGCATCGGCGTCGAAGAGGCGGGCGCGGGTGCGCGTCGGCGAGATCAGCCGCCTGAGAACCGGCGCAACGCGTTCCTGGATGATCGGGAAATCGAGATCCTCGTCGCTCGGCAGCGGCGTTATGCTCTGGCCGGCCTGCAGTTCGAGCAGTTTTTCGGGATCGATGGTGATCGAGTTGGTATCGACCGAGGCGGAAGCCGAGATGGCACCGGCGATGATTTCGCCCTGGGTCAGCAGGCTTTCGACACGGGCGTCGATCAGTCCCTCGCGGAACTGGTTGAGATACATGATGCCGCCGACGAGGACGACGAGTGCCACCAAGTTGAAGAAGACGATGCGGCGGGTGAGGCTCGAGAAGACGGCATTGCCGAACAGGCGGCGAATCAGCGTGAAAGGATGTGCCCAGCGGCGCTGGCCCATAT
>Ga0055531_10002168_pt1 | contig 13409 bp, 9 predicted proteins | sample AraplaCvi_mCL_r2_FD_55008 | JGI IMG/M metagenome (GOLD analysis project Ga0055531, IMG submission 55008) | Arabidopsis root microbial communities from North Carolina, USA - plate scrape MF_Cvi_mCL_r2 | ecosystem: Host-associated > Plants > Roots > Endosphere | place: USA: North Carolina...
GCCCGTCCCCACGCCCGATGGCGAGCCCTGGCGGGCCGCCGTGTTCGAGATCACCGAGGACGCCACCGGCGCGCTGTGGTTCAACGGTCATCGCTACGGGCTGATGCGATACGCCGACGGCAAGACCACGCGCCTGTCGGGCTCGGGCGTCTTCCCGCGCAAGGGCCCCGACGCGATCGCCAGCGACGCGCAGGGCCGGGTCTGGATCGGCTACTCCGACGGCACGCTGCTGCGTCACGAGGCCGGCCAGACCACCCGCCTCACCGCGGCCGACGGCCTGGCGATCGGCGCGATCAAGGTCATCGCGCGCCAGGGCGCGCACCTGTGGGTCGGCGGCGAACGCGGCGTGCAACTGCTTTCCGAGCCCGGGTTTCCTCGGCTGCGGCTGGCCGATGCGGACGCGCTCGAGGGCGTGTCGGGCCTCGTCGAGACACCGCAGGGCGAGCTCTGGATCAACGGCGCGAACGGCATCACGCGACTGCGCGCCGACGAGGTCCGCCGCGCGCTCGCCAGCACCACCGAGGCGGCGCAGCGCCCGGCGGGCCGCCGCTTCGACCTGCTCGACGGCCTGACCGGTCGCGCCGAACAGTCCTGGCCGCTGCGCACCGCGGCCCGCACGCCGGACGGGCTGCTGTGGTTCTCGCTGAGCAACGGCGTCGTGCGCGTCGATCCGCGGCGACTGCCCGAGGGCGAGTCCAAGCCCCCGGCGGTGGACATCCACCAGCTGTCCGTGCATGGCGAGCCCGTCGCGGCTGGCCTGGATGGCGCAGATCGCGTTTTGCGCCTGGCCCCCGGCACCCGCGATCTGGAGATCGCCTACACCGCGATCAGCCTCGCCCAGCCCGAGCGCACCCGCTTCCGCTACCGGCTGGTCGGCCAGGACCGCGACTGGCAGGACGCGGGCGCGCGACGCCGCGCCTTCTATACCAACCTCGGCCCGGGCACCTACGAGTTCCGCGTCGAGGCGTCCCAGGACCGTGGTCCCTGGAGCGCCACGCCGGCCGCGCTGCGCTTCGAGATTGCGCCGACGCTGACGCAGCACGCGGGCTTCCGGGTCGCGGCGGTCGCCGTCGGTATCGCGCTCCTGGCCGGTCTGGCCGCGCTGCGCGCCCGCCAGCGCCGCGCCCATGAGCAGGACCGCCTCGCCGCCCGCATCCAGGAGCGCGAGCGCATCGCGCGCGACCTGCACGACACGCTGCTGCAGGGCGTCTACGGCCTGATCCTGCGCTTCGAGGCGATCGCGCGCCGGCTGCCCGGCACCGAACGCGCCGCGATGGAGCGCGTGCTGGTCGATGCGGACGCGCTGCTGGTCGAAGGCCGCGACCGCGTCACCGACCTGCGCCTGCCGCCGCCCGACCTCAACCGGCTGGAGCAGACGCTCGAGGCGCTGGGGCGCGAGCTCTCGCACACCCACGGCGCGGACTTCGTGCTGACCGTCGAGGGCGCGCCGCGCCCGCTGGCGCCGGCGCTGGCGGCATCGATCTGCCTGATCGCGCGCGAAGCCATCTTCAACGCCTTCCAGCATGCGCAGGCCGGGCGCATCGAGGTCGCGCTCCGTTATGGCGACGGCGGCTTCACGCTGTTCATCCGCGACGACGGCGTCGGTGTGCCGGACGAGGTGAAGGCCCGCGGCGGTCGCCCCGGCCACTGGGGCCTGTCGGGCATGCGCGAACGCGCGGAACTGGCGGGCGTCGCGTACCGGCTGGACTCGCAGGCCGGCATCGGCACGCAGGTCGAGTTGCACGCTCCCGCCGCGCGCGCCTACGAAGGCGCCAGCGACGCCAGGCCGGCGGTCTCCCGCGGCCCATGGTGGCGCCGCGTTCGACGCGACTGAAGCGAATCAGTCGTCAGCGCCCACCGGCACCGCGTCGGCGCGCGGCGCCGGCTTCACGCGCCGGTAGAGCCACTCCAGGACCCAGAACACGAACAGCACCCAGGTGAGGAAGGCCAGCCCGACCAGCAGCGTCTGGAAGATGCTGATCGCCCAGGCACCAGCGGCGCTGAAGCGCTCGACGCGGCGCGGGAAGCGCTCGATCAGGCGATCGAAGAAGAGCTGGATGCTGTCGTAGAAGCACGGGACCATCAGCAGCGTTAGGAAGGTCGAGGTGATGGTGCCGCCGATGATGGCGACCGCCATTGGGCGGTAGAACTCGCCGCCCTCGCCCACGCCGATCGCCACCGGCAGCATGCCGGCCACCAGCGCGAAGGTGGTCATCAGGATGGGCCGGAAGCGCTTGCGGCCCGCATGCATCAGCGCTTCCTCGCGCGGCACGCCGGCGGCCTCCTCCTGGCGCGCCGCGTCCAGCAGCAGGATGGCATTCTTCGCCACCAGGCCGGCCAGCATGATGATGCCGATGAAGCTCATCAGGTTCAGCGTGCCCTTGGTCAGCAGCAGCGCCACCACCACGCCGATCAGCGACAGCTTGAGCGAATACATCACCCCGATCGGCGCCGAGAAGCTGCCGAACTGCATCACCAGGATCAGGTACATCAGCCCGATGCCGGAGAACAGCGCGATGAACATGGCGCCGAAGACCTCTTCCTGGTCCTTGGACGCGCCGGCCAGCTCGATGCCGTAACCCTGCGGGAAGTTGATCGAGCGCGCCAGCTTGACCGCGTCCTTGGTCACCTCGCCGGGCGAGCGGCCATGCGCGTTGGCCGACACCGCGATCATCCGCTTGCCGTCCGAGTGCTGGATCTTGGCCGGACCCTTGCCCATCGACACCGTCGCGATCTGCTCCAGCGGCACCATCACGCCGGCACCGCTCACCGCGATCGGCAGGCGCTCGATGTTGCTCGCGTCGACGCGGTCCTCCGGCGCCAGGCGCACCGCCACGTCGCGGGTCTCGCCGCTGGGGTCGACCCAGTCGCCGACCTCGACGCCGGCGAAGGCCACGCGCAGCGCATTGGCCGCGTCGCCGACGGAGATGCCCAGCGAGTTGGCCAGCCCGCGGTTCATCTCGATCTGCAGCTCGTCCTGCGGATCCTGCTCCGACAGGCCGACGTCGACCGCGCCCGGCACGTTGCGCAGCTTGGCCATGTACTCGGTGGTGATCTCCATCAGCTTGCGCGACTCCGCGCCGTGGAAGCGGATCTGCACCGGCTTCTGCGCGCCGTTGTTCAGGTCGTCCAGCACCACGTACTCGGCGCCGACCAGGCGGGCCACGCGGGTGCGCAGGTCCGCCGCGATCTCGGCGGCGCTGCGCTTGCGCTCGGTGCTCTTGCCCAGGTCCACGTAGATGCGACCGCCGCTGACGTTGACGTACTCGTTGGTCGCCTTGGTCTCGGGCAGCTGGCGCGCCAGCGCGGAGCCGGCGGCCATCTTCAGCCGCGCGTATTCCAGGCTGGAGCTCGCGGGCGTGCGGACCTCGATGGCGATGGTGCCGGAGTCCGAGGCCGGCAGGAAACTCGAGCCGCCCAGCGTCGACTGCAGCACGATCGCCAGCACGAAGCTCGCCGCCGCGAAGAAGGCCATCCAGCGGCGGTGGTGCAGCGCCCACTCGATGACCAGGCCGTAGCGGTCGGCCTGGTGGTCGAACCAGTCATTGAAGCGCTGCAGCAGCCGCGACACGCCGGTCTTCTTCGCATGGTGGTAACCGGGCGGGTCGCCCCAGTAGGCCGACAGCATCGGGTCCAGGGTGAAGGAGATGAACAGCGACACCAGCACCGAGGCCACCACGGTCAGGCCGAAGGGCCGGAACCATTCGCCGGACACGCCCGGCATGAAGGCCACCGGGATGAACACGGCCACGATGGAGAAGGTGGTCGCCGCGACGGCCATGCCGATCTCGGCGGTGCCCTTGAGCGCCGCGGTGCGGCGGTCGGCGCCGCGTTCCATGTGGCGCACGATGTTCTCGCGCACCACGATCGCATCGTCGATCAGCACGCCGATGGCCAGCGACAGGCCCAGCAGGCTCATGAAGTTCAGCGTGAAGCCGCACAGCCAGACCGCGATGAAGGCCGCGATCACCGAGGTGGGCAGGGACAGCGCGGTGATCAGCGTCGAGCGCCACGAGTTGAGGAACACATAGACCACGAACACCGTCAGGCCGGCGCCGAAGACCAGCGCGTGGATCACGTTGTTCAGGCTGTCCTGCGCGTCGCGGCCGCCGTCCTGCGTCACCTCCAGCTTGGTGCCCTTGGGCAGCGTGGCGTTGATCTCCTCGACCAGCTTGCGGGTGGCGTCGGCCACCGTCACCGTCGATGCGTCGCGCGAGCGGGTGACCGAGAGGCCCACGTTGGGATGGCCGTTGCGCACCGAGAAACCGGTCTGCTCGGCGAAGCCGTCCTGCACCGTCGCGACCTGACCCAGGCGGATCAGCTCGCCGCCGGAGCGCTTGACCACGATCTGGTTGAAGTCGCTCGGCGAATCGATGCGGCCCAGCAGCCGGATCGACTGGTCCTCCATCAGCCCGCGCACCTTGCCCACCGGCGCGGTGGTGTTCTGCATCTTCAGCGCGTTGACGACCTCGGTCACCGAGACATTGAACTCGCGCAGCTTCTGCGCGCTCAGCAGCACCGACAGCTCCCGGTTCAACGAGCCGTTGACCGTCACCGTGGCCACGCCGGAGATGGCGCGGAAGCGGTCGGCGAGCTGGTCCTCGGCCAGGCGGGAGATCTCCGCGTGGGTCTGCGAGCTCGACGACAACGCCAGTTGCATGATGGGCTGCGCCGACGGATCGATGCGCTGCAGCACCGGCTCGCGCATCTCCAGCGGCAGCTTGTGCCGGACCGCGGCGATCGCGTTGCGGACCTCATCGGCCGCCTCGATCATGTTCTTGTTGAAGTTGAAGATCAGCAGCAGCTGCGCGTAGCCCTCGCTCGCGGTCGAGCGCACCTCGGTCACGCCCGAGATGCTGTTCAGCGACTTCTCGATGCGGTTGATGATCTCGCGCTCGGCGGTCTCGGGCGAGGCGCCCGGGTAGGTGATGCCCACGACCAGCAGCGGCTGCTCGACGTCGGGGATCTGGTTGACGCGCAGCTTGGACAGCGCCAGCAGGCCCAGCGCCATCAGCCCGATGATGATGACCACCATCGAGATCGGCTTCTTGACCGAGAAATTGGACAGGAACATGGCGGAAGTCTCCTCGAGTCCGGCCGGTCGTCAGATGCCCGAGGCCGCGGAGGCCGCGAAGTCCGGCGCCGCGCCGGCGGGCACGGCGGACCTGGTGCCGGCGCCGCTGGCCATGGGCACGGCGGCCTTGGTCAGCTCGACGCGCTGGCCGTCGATCAGCGTGCTGGTCGGATGGCGCAGGATGCGGTCGCCCTGCTTCAGGCCGGTGGTGACGACGTACAGCCCCTGGCGGTCGTCGCGCGCGCCCAGGCGGACCGCGGACTTGCCGACCTTGCCGCCGTCCACGCGCCAGACGAAGGCCTTGTCGCCCTCGCGCACCAGCGCGCCGTCGGCCACCATCAGCGCCGAGACGCTGTTGGTCTGCACCCGGCCTTCGGCGTACAGGCCGGCCACGCCGGGCTGCTGGGCGCCGGCGAAGTCGACCAGCACTTCCACCTGGCGGGTGCTCGCGTTGGCGGCCTGCGCGATGCGGCGCACCTTGCCCTGGAAGTCGACCTGCGGATAACCGTTGACCCGGAAGTAGACCGTCTGGCCCAGCTTGAGCTCGGCCATGCGGTCGGCGGAGACCAGGCCCTCGAAGCGCATCGACGCCGGGTCCATCACCTTGATCAGCTCCTTGCCGATCTGCGCCGAATCGCCCGGCGAGACCTTGCGGTCGCTGACGACGCCGTCGAACGGGGCGCGCACCTCGGTGCGCTGCTGCTGCTGGCGCGCCGTGGCCACGCGGGCGCGCGCGGCCACCAGGTCGCTCTGGGCGTTGTTGCGGCGGATCTCCGCGTCCTCCATCGCCTGGATGGAGCTCATGCCCTGGGCCTGCAGCGTCTTCAGGCGCTGGTACTGGCGCTCGGCCTGCTCGAAGCTCTGCGAGGCGGCGCGAGCGGCTTCGTCGGCGGACTGCACCGTGTCGCGGATCGCGGTGTCGTCCAGGCGGACCAGCAGGTCGCCGCGCTTCACCCGCTCGCCGTTCTCCTTGAACACCTGCAGCACGACGGCCTGCAGTTCGGCGCGCAGGTCGGCCCGGCGTTCCGGCTGGATCGAGCCGGTGATGACCGGGCCGCTGGCGTATTCGCTCACGCCCAGCGTCTGCACGTCCTCCGGCGCCACCAGCAGGCTGGGCGCGCTGGCCGCGGCGGCGGCGGGCGATGCCTGCTTGTCGGGGGAAGGCTTGCCGCAGGCGGCAAGCAGGGACGCGGCGACAACGGCGATCAGCGACAAACGCAACATGAAGCGGGCTCCGGCGGAGATGACAAGGTCGTAAAAAAATGTCCTTCGTGCGCAAGCCGCAAAAAGGGCGCGCTAGCTTAACTTCAATGACCCTGCATGCAGGTGGTCACCCCCTGCAGTTCATCCCCGGGAAACAGCGCTTCGTCGCGCCGTCCCCGCTGCCCGGGAACCACCGGCGCCGGTTACCTGAGGTTTCATCGCGACGCCCCGTCCGCCGCTTGACCGAGGGTCAGGCGTTCACAAGCCGTTAATGCCCCACCGGGAATTGCGCACACCTGCTGCACATGCGCTACCCGTACACCCCACGACTAGGGGAAGTGCCGTCCATATTGCTGATTGTTAAGAAATAGACTCGAAACGTTTCTTAGCTTTTTTGCCGTTTCGACGTCATGCGCGCACTCTCCATCGTCCACGTGGTCTTCTCGTCTCGCATCGCCGGTGGCGAGCATCACTGCGTCGACCTGGCCAACGCCCAGGCGGCGCTGGGCCACACCGTCCATGTGATCGGCCCGGCCGGCTCGGCCGTCCGGCATGCGCTCGACCAGCGCGTGCGTTTCCACGGCCTGCGCCTGCCGGTGCTGCGCGGGGCGCGCGTGCGGCGCCTGGCGGCCCGGCTGGGCGCGGACATCGTCCACGGCCACCTGGGCCCGGCCTGCAAGGCGGTGGCGGCGGCCCGGGACCGGGTGCGGGTCGGCACGCTCCATGTGGGCTACAAGGCGCACCACCATGCGCGGATGGACGCGCTGGTGTGCGTCAATTCGGCCCAGGTCGGTCACTTGAAGGATTTCGGCGGCATGCATCGCGTCATCTACAACTGGGCGCCGGAACGCAGTCCCGCGTCCTGCGCGGCGAAGGCGCCCTCGGGCTCGCTGCGGCAGGAGCTCGGCATCCCGGCGGCCGCGCCGGTCATCGGCTGCGTCGGCCGGCTGCACGCGGCCAAGGGCATGCACACGCTGATCGAGGCCTTCCAGCGCCATGCGCCGCCGCAGGCCCACCTGGTGCTGATCGGCGAAGGCCCGCAGCGCGCGGAACTCGAGTCGCTGCGCGGCGACGACCGGCGCATCCACCTGCTGGGCTTCCGCTGGAACATCGACGAACTGCTCGGCGAGATGGACCTGTACGTGTCCTCGTCGCGCGAGGAGCAGTTCCCGCTGGCCATCCTCGAGGCCATGCGCGCGCGGCTGCCGATCGTGGCGACGGCCACGCTGGGCGCGCGCGAGATGCTGGACCCGGCGCAGTCGGCGATCGTGCCGGTCGACGACGCCGTGGCGATGGGCCAGGCGATCGCCGCCGCGCTGGCCGAGCGCGCCCGCAATGCCCGCCGCCCGGTGGACTACGACATGGACCGCTACGACCGCTCCAGCGCGGTGCGGGCCACGCTGGGCCTGTACCAGGAGGCGCTCGCGCGCCAGGGCGTCAAGATCCACGACCTCGCGGGACTGAGCGTGGAAGACGCCCGTGGTTAAGCGGCCGAAGTCGGATTTCTGGACCGTCGGCGTCGTCCCCGAGCGCCTGGACCGCCTCAGCCCCGAGCGCCTGCGCGAGCTGCGCGACCGCATCGTCTGGATGCCGGAAGCCGGCGACTGGCGCTACTACGCCGACCCCTTCGCGCTGCGCGAGGGCGACGCGCTGCATGTCTTCGTCGAGCACTTCGACTACCGGACCAAACGCGCCGACCTGCAGCGCCTCACGCTGAACCTGGCCGATGGCGCCTGGAGCGCGCCCAAGCCGGTGCTGCGCCAGCCCTTCCACCTCTCCTATCCCTTCGTCTTCGAGCACGAGGGCCAGGTCTGGATGGTGCCGGAGTCCAGCCAGGCCGCCGAGGTGGCCCTGTACCGCGCGGTGGATGGCGCCGAGCGCTGGGAGCGCTGGGAACGGGTCTGCGCGCTGCTGCCCGGCGTGCATGCGGTCGATGCCTCGCTGCTGCGGCATGAGGGGCGCTGGTGGATGTTCTATGCCGTCATCGGGCCCGACAAGCGCGACCAGCGCGAATTGCACGTCGCCTGGGCCGACACGCTGCGGGGTCCCTGGACGCCTCACCCGGCGAATCCGGTGAGGTCTGCGCATGACGGCGCGCGTCCGGCCGGCACCCCCTTCGTCGACGTCGACGGCCGGGTGACGCTGCCGGTGCAGGACAGCCACACCAGCTACGGCGGCGCGACGCGCTGGCTGCGCTTCGACCGGCTCACGCCGCAGGCCGTCGAGGTGCGCGCCTTGCCGGCCACCTTCACCGGCGACCTCGCGCATCCCGGGTTCCTCAGCGGCCTGCACACGATGTCGGCTTGCGGTGAGTTCACGCTGATCGACGTCAAGCGCATCGACCGCTCGCGCCATCGCCAGTGGCTGGATTGGAAGCGCCGCGTGCGGCGCTGGTTCGGCCAGCGCTGATCCGCCCGGCGGCTTAACGACGCGCGACCACGTCGCGCGACACGCCCTCGAGCCCGTCGCCCCCATCGTGCGCGCCGTCCATCGACGGCGCGATGTCCTCCAGCGGTTTGCACTCGGCGTCGACACCGAAACGCAGCGCCAGCAGGCCGGCCACGATCACCAGCGCCGAGCCGATGCCGTAGCCGATCGCCACCTGGCCGCGCTGGGCGCTCTCGACCAGCCAGCCGAACAGCAGCGGCGCCGCGAAGCCGCCGGCCCCGGTGCCCACCGCATAGAAGATCGCGATCGCCATCGCGCGCATCTCGAGCGGGAAGACCTCGCTCACCGTCAGGTAGGCGGAGCTCGCGGCGGCGGACGCGAAGAAGAACACCGCCGACCAGCACAGCGCCTGCGAGCGCGCGTCCAGCACATCCGCGACGAAGGCCACGCCCGTGGCGGCCAGGCCCACGCCAGCCAGTCCGTAGGTCAGCGCGATCATCCGCCGCCGCCCGACGCGGTCGAAGAGCGGCCCCAGCAGCAGCGGTCCCAGCACATTGCCCAGCGCGAACGGGAAGATGTAGAGCGCCACGCGGTGGTCCTCGACGCCATAGAAGCGGGTGAGCACCAGCGCATAGCTGAAGAAGATCGCGTTGTAGAAGAAGGCCTGCGCCAGCATCAGCGCCAGCGCCACGGCGCTGCGCGTCCGATAGCGCCGCAGCAGCACGTGCAGCACCTCGCGCAGGTCGGGCACCGCGCGGCGGTGCTCCCGGCGCGCGACCGGCGGCACCTCGGGCAAGGGGCCGTGCTGGGCGGCGACCTGCGCCTCGATGTCGGCCAGGATGCGCTGCGCCTCCTCGACGCGACCGTGGCGCAGCAGCCAGCGCGGGCTTTCTGGCACGTGACGGCGCACCAGCACCATGGCCACCGCCAGCAGCGCGCCCATCGCGAAGCCGACGCGCCAGCCCCGCACCGGGCCCAGCACGTCCGGATGCAGCAGCAGCAGGCTGGCCGCGGCGCCGAGCGCGGCACCGATCCAGAAGCTGCCGTTGATCGCCAGGTTCACGCGGCCGCGCACGCGGGCGGGCACCAGCTCGTCGATGGCGGAGTTGATGGCGGCGTACTCGCCGCCGATGCCCAGGCCGGTGACGAAGCGGCACAGCGCGAAGAAGGCGAAATCGGTCGAGAAGGCGGTGGCGAGCGTCGCGACGGCGTAGACGGCCAGCGTGGCGAGGAACAGCCGTTTGCGGCCGAGCCGGTCGGACAAGCGGCCGAACACCAGTGCGCCGACGATCGCGCCGGCCAGGTAGAGCGAGCCGGACCAGCCGACCTGCACCGCGGACAGACCCAGCGTGTCAGGTCGCTCCAGCACGGCGCCGACGGAGCCGACCAGCGTCACCTCCAGGCCGTCCAGCACCCAGGCCACGCCCAGCGCGAGCACCACGCGCCAGTGCCAGCGTGACCAAGGGAGCCGATCGAGCCGGCGGGCGATGTCCAGGGAAGCGAGCGAGGCCGTCATCGACGGGCGATGCGGCAATCGGCGTTCCCCGCTCGGGGCGTTCGACGGCGCAGGCTCGGTCAGGCCCTCCAGGCCGCCGCGGCTTCGTCCCACACCTCGGGGCTGCGCGCCACGAGCAACCCGGGCTCGCGGTCGCCCGCGCGGTACGGCGTGCCGTCCAGCCGCGCGGCGACGCCGCCGGCCTCGGTGACGAAGAGCGTGCCGGGCGCGTGGTCCCAGGCGAGCTTGCGCCAGTAGAGCGTCGCGTCGAAGGCGCCCTCGACGAGCGCGGGGTATTCCGCACCCGCGCAGTTCAACCCCGGCAGGATCTCGACGCCTTGCCAGGTCGCGACGCGGGCCTGGTGTTCCTGCGGCAGGAAGCGCGTCTTGACGACCGCGCGGCGCAGCCCGGGTCCCGGCGCCGCCTTCAGCCGCTCGCCCTCGCGCCAGGCGCCCTGCCCGCGCCGCGCGTGGTGCAGCACGCCGCCGATCGGATCGAGCATCCAGGCGCCGACCGCCACGCCATCCTCGAGCAGCGCCACCATCGACGACAGCGGCTCGCGCCCCGAGATGAAGTTGAAGGTCCCATCCAGCGGATCGACCAGCCACACCTGACCCTCATCGAGCTGGTCCAGCAGCTCCGGGGTCTCCGCGCACTGCTCTTCCCCGACCACGCGCGAACCGGGCACCAGCGCGCGCAGCTCGGGGGTCAGGAAGGCCTCGACCTCCCGGTCCACCGTCGTGACCCATTCCCCGGGCGCCTTCTGCATCACGTCGTCATCCGCCAGGCGGCGGAAGCGCGGTGCGATGTAGGTGGTGGCGGCGTGCCGCAACAGCTCGGCGACGGGATCGGGACGGGTGGCGCTCATCCGGCGATGCTACCCGCACGGGCTTGCCCCTCGCGGCGACAGGCGCGCCGGCACGCTGCGCGGCATGCGCCCGGGCGACGCTCAAGACCTGCCCCCGGCGGTCGATATCCCGAGGGTTGCCGAAGGAGTTTCCATGCATGTCGCCGTTCCCACCGCCGCCGCCCCCGCCGGATCGTCCGCATCCGCGCCTTCGGGGTCGGGAAGCGATGCGCAGATCGCCCGCCTGCAGGCCCAGCTCAAGCAATTGCAGAAGCAGATGAAGGACCTGGCGACCGATTCGACGATGGACGCGTCCGCCAAGGACAAGCGCCAGAAGCTGCTCCAGACGCAGATGCAGATGGTGATGGAGCAGATCGCGCAGATCCAGAAGGCGGCCGCGGAAGCCGCCCAGGCGAAGGCCGCGGCCCGCAGCGCCCCGCCGACGGCACCGACGGCACCGACGACGGCTCGCGCCGAGGAGGAGCCGGTGGGCCGGCGCTCGCCGGCGACGTCGATGCTGGGCGCGCTGCTGGACGAGGTCGCGTGACGCGCGCCGGGCGCTCGGGCGCGGATCCTGCCGCGCTACGATTCCCCGCCTGAAGAGGTGTCAGATGGTCACGACGATCAAGCGCGAAGAATTCTGTTTCCTGGTGGTCGACGACTTCTCGACCATGCGCCGAATCATCTCCGGGCTGCTGCGCGAGCTCGGCTTCAAGAAGATCCTGGAGGCCGAGGACGGCAAGGCGGCGCTGCGGCAGCTGGAGCTGTCGGCCGAGTCCGGCGAGCCGGTGCACTTCGTGCTCAGCGACGTGAACATGCCGGTGATGAACGGCTTCCAGCTGCTGGAGGCGCTGCGCACCAGGCCCGAAGGCGACTCGCTGCGCACGATCCCGGTGCTGCTGGTCACCGCCGAGGGCCGCAAGGAAGACATCATCCGCGCCGCGCAGCTCGGCGCGACCGGCTACATCGTCAAGCCGTTCAACAAGGACACGGTCGGCGACAAGATCCACCTGACGCTGAAGAACCGGAACATCCTGGTCGATTGAGTCGCTCCGGCTGACGCCGTGCCGGCCGGGTCCGCCGCGCTCAGCCCCCTCCCAGCGCCTTCACCACGTCCTCCGGCGCCTGCACCAGCTCGATCAGCACGCCCTCGCCCCCGATCGGGAACTCGTCATTGCTCTTCGGATGGATGAAGCAGATGTCGTGGCCGGCCGCGCCCTTGCGGATGCCGCCCGGCGCGAATCGCACGCCGTTGGCCGTCATCCACTCGACCGCCTTCGGCAGGTCGTCGACCCACAGGCCGACGTGGTTCAGCGGCGTTGCATGCACCGCCGGTTTCTTCTCCGGATCCAGCGGCTGCATCAGGTCGACCTCGACCTTGTGCGGCCCGCTGCCGATGGCGCAGATGTCCTCGTCGACGTTCTCGCGCTCCGAGACGAAGTTGCCGGTGACCTGCAGCCCCAGCACGTCCACCCACAGCCGGCGCAGCGCCGTCTTGTCCGGGCCGCCGATCGCGATCTGCTGGATGCCGAGGATGCGGTAGGGCTTCGCCGCGGCGGTCGTGGATGCGGTGGTCGTTGCGGTCGTCGTTGCTGATGCGGTCATGGCCTGCCCCTTCATTCGAAACGCACGATCGGCTGGTCGACCGCCAGACTCTCGCCCACCTTGGCCAGCACCTCGGCGACCTTCACGTCCTGCGTCGCGGTGAGGATGTTCTCCATCTTCATCGCCTCGATCACCGCCAGCCGTTCACCGGCCTGCACCAGTTGCCCCGGCTGCACGGCGATGTGGACCAGCAGCCCCGGCATCGGCGACAGCAGCAGCTTGCTGGTGTCCGGCGGCGCCTTATAGGGCATCAGCCGGTGCAGCTCGGCCGCCCGCGGCGACAGCACCGTGACCTCGATCGCGCGCCCGTTGTGCAGGATGCGATAGGCCAGCGGCGCCCTCGGCGTGCCGCGCTCGGCCTGGGCGACAAAGGGCCGTCCGTTCACGGTGCCGAAGAGCCGCGTGTCGTTCAGCCGCGAAGTGCTGACGATGCGGTAGGACTTGCCGCCGCCCTGCGCCTGGCCACGGCCCTCGACGCCATCCGCGCCCTCGGCGCCGACGTGGATCAACGCCTCGCCCTGCGCGCCGACGTACTCGGTGATGTTGAGCGGATACCGCCGGAAGCTGCCCTGCCCTTCGTTGACCACCGCGACGTAGTCATGCTCGATGCGGACCTCATGCCCCGGCAACTGGCCGGTGATGCCGGCCTCGCGCTCGCGGGCCTTGCGGCGGATGAAGCCGGCCAGCGCCACCAGGAAGTCCGGATCGTCGTGCGGCACGTCCTCGGCATGGAAGCCGCTGCCGTAGTGCTGCGCGATGAAGCCGGTGTTGAAGTCGCCCGAGCGGAAGTCCGGAT
>Ga0055531_10002175_pt1 | contig 13391 bp, 9 predicted proteins | sample AraplaCvi_mCL_r2_FD_55008 | JGI IMG/M metagenome (GOLD analysis project Ga0055531, IMG submission 55008) | Arabidopsis root microbial communities from North Carolina, USA - plate scrape MF_Cvi_mCL_r2 | ecosystem: Host-associated > Plants > Roots > Endosphere | place: USA: North Carolina...
GTCCGCCGCGAGCTCGACATAGGGAATCTTCTTGCCGTCGGGGAGGATCACGTGCCCGGATCGGGTACGGATGTCGGCCACCGCGACGCCCGAACGCTTGGCAGCGGCGGCCTTCAACGTTTCACGCGCGATGGCGCCGGCCTTGCGCAGCTTCTCATAGGTGTCGGGGATCGTGCTCGAGCCGCCCGTCATCTGCATGCCGGACTTTCGAAGACCTTCGAGCGCCGCGGCGCGACCCGCTTCGGCCGCGGGGCTCTGATCCGAGGCGAGGAACGGCGCCAGCTCCTCCTTGAACCCGGTGTTGAAATAGGCGGGACTGGGACCAGCGAAGCGAACTTCGAACTGGCCGGGATCGAGGTCCATCTCCTCGGCGATCATGATCGGCTGCACCGAGCCGACGCCCTGCCCGATGTCGGCATGCTGTGCGATCAGCGTGATCTTGTCCGGGCTGATCTCGACCCAGGGATTGAACGTCACGGAATTCGGCCCGAGGCCGGCGGTCAAGGGATTGTCGCCGGCGGCCGGTGCGGCCGCTTCGGCACCGCCATAGCAGCCGAAGGCGATGCCGCCGGCCATCGCGGCGGAGCCGAAGACAAACGCGCGCCGCGAGAGGTCCTGCATGTGGCCCATATCACTTCTCCGCCATTTTCTTGGCCGCGGCCGCATGGATCGCCGCGCGGATGCGCGGATAGGTGCCGCAGCGACAGAGGTTTCCAGACATCACCTGATCGATCTGCTCGTCCGTCGGTTTGGGGATCTTCGTGAGCAGGGAAATCGCCTGCATGATCTGACCGGTCTGGCAGTAGCCGCATTGCGGAACCTGGTGCTCGATCCAGGCCTGCAAGACCGGATGGTGATCCTTGTTGCCAAGGCCTTCGAGCGTGACGACCGATTTGCCGGCGACCTCGCCGATATGCGCCTGACAGGACCGTACCGCCTTGCCGTCGATGTGAACGGTGCAGGCGCCGCATTGCGCGACCCCGCAGCCATATTTGGCACTGGTGATGCCGAGCTCGTCGCGCAGCACCCACAACAAGGGCATCTCGGGAACGACGTCGACACGGTGCTTGGTGCCGTTGACGGTGAGCTCGATCATGTCGGTATATCCCCTAGCGGACTTCGTCGGCACAACAGCACTGCCTGATGGACGCTGAGCCGTATTCCCGATTCCTGCGGAATCATGCGCAATCCCTGCGGAATGCCGGATCGGCTTTCACCTCGGCCTGGCCGCAGCACAATTCGCGATACTGCCCCGGCGTGAGACTTGCGGACTTGCGGAACACGCGCGTGAAATTGGCTTGCGAGCCGAAACCGAACTCCAGGGCGATTTCGACCAGGGAGAGATGGTTGCGTGCGAGTTCGTGCCGCGCAGCCTGGACGCGGCGATCGGTCACGTAACGGTGCGGTGACAATCCAGTCGCCTCGCGAAACAACCGGGAGAAATGATAGGGGCTGAGGCAAGCCTGGGCCGCGAGATCCTCCAGCCTGATATCGCTGCCAAGAGAAGCCTCGATATAATCCAGCACGCGCTGCAGGCGCCTGGGATCGAGCGCCGGCGACTTGTCAGGCGCGCGCCAGCGGTCGATCGTGTAATTCCCGAGCAGATGCGCCGCGAGCGCAACCTGGATTCCCTCCACGAACAGCGCGTCGGTCGGCTGGCGCGGGCGATGGAGCAGATCGCGAAGCGGCGAGCAGATGTGGAAGAGGATCTGGTCCGCCAGACCGTGGGCATAAGCAATCTCGACCTTGGCCGGATCGATATCGAAGTCCGCGAGCGCGGCCTGGTCCAGCAGCGCCGGCGGCAGATAGAGATGAAGGCATTCCATCCGGTCCGAAAGCTCGAGGTGACTCTCCTGCGTCCCCACCGGCACGAGGTAGCTCATGCCCGGCCGGGCGAGGCTCTGCTGGACTTCGCCATTGCCGGCGCGGCACACCATGCCGCCGCCTGACAGCAACATCACGAGCTCGGTGCAGATGGGGACAGGCGTTGCCTGGCGCCCCGCCTCGAACTTGCGATGCTCGATGCTCAGTCCCGGCCAGTCGCTGGCCGCCGCGAGCTTCTCGCTGTTCTGATATTTCTGATCTCCGTGCGTCACGAGTGCCATATGACCTCCGCTTCGTTGCGGCGAATCCCGGCTCCGTATCGCAAGCGAGCGATCATTCCATCCGGTGATAGTTGCAGCCCGGGCCGCTGCCACGCCGATCTCTGAATTTCTCACAAGCGGCGATAGCGAAGTCCAGAGGCGGCGCGGTTAAAAGAGGTAAAACGCAGGCACAGCAAAGACTTGAAACGCAGCGCGATCGGCTGCCAAAGCCGAGATCAGCAAGATGCGTCCGTCATCGCGCAGGAATCGGAAATACCGCAACGCCTGCCTGCGCTAGTGAAAGGCTCTTCAACGGCAATGCCGCCGCATCGAGGATTGGAGCCTGGTATGAAGACGCTTATCTCTGCTATCTCTGCTATCTCTGCACTTGCCGCGATGTCGATCGCTACGGCCTCCCCCGCCGTCGCAGCCGAGAAGACCGTCTCCATTGTCCTTGTCCACGGCGCCTTCGTCGATGGCTCGGGCTGGAAGGACACCTACGACATTCTCTCGAAGGCAGGCTATGAAGTGCTCGTCGTCCAGCAGCCGACGATCTCGCTGCGTGACGATGTCGCGGAGACCGAGCGTGTGATCGCCAAGGCGCGGCATCCGGTGATTCTCGTCGGGCACTCCTATGGTGGAATGGTCATCACCGAGGCCGGCGACAACCCGAAGGTTCGCAGCCTCGTCTATCTCGCCGCATATGCGCCCGAGGCTGGGGAGTCGGTCAGCACGCTGTCGGAAATACCCGTGCCGCCCGGCGAGCACGCGGGTCCGCTGGTCAAGGAGGGCAATTATCTCTTCGTCGACCACGATAAATTCCCGACCGCGTTCGCCGCCGGCGTCGATGCCGCAACGGCCCGCTTCATGGCTGCGGCGCAATTGCCGTTTGGATTGCAGGCGGTGCAGACCAAGGTCGACCGCGTGGCCTGGAAGACGAAGCCGACCCATTACATGGTGACGATGGAGGATCACATTATCCCTCCGTCCTTGCTGCGCATGATGGCCAAGCGCTCGGGCGCGAAGGTGACGGAAATCAAGAGCAGCCACGCGGTGATGCTGGCGCATCCGCGCGAGGTCGCGGCCTTCATCAGAAGCGCAGACACCTCCCCGGCCGATTGAGATCGGTCCCACGGCCGTCACACGCAAGGATACGCAACATGGCCCTCAAGACTATTCTGCCGGGCAAGCTCGGCTTCGGTGCAGCGCCGCTCGGCAACATGTTTCGCGACATCCCGGAGCAGGAAGCGCTCGCGACGGTGAANGCGGCCTGGGATGACGGCATCCGCTATTTCGACACCGCGCCGTTCTACGGCGCGGGCCTCGCCGAGATCCGCTTGGGCGCGGCGCTCGCCGGCCGGCCGCGGAATGACTACGTCGTCAGCACCAAGGTCGGCCGCCTGATCCTGGACGAGGTCGAGGATGTCGGTGCACGCGACCTCGGCGAGAAGGGCGGCGTCTTCAAATACGGCCGTCCGAACCGGATCGTGAACGACTACTCCGCCGATGCCACGTTGCGTTCAATCGAGGACAGCCTGAAGCGACTCGGCATCGACCACATCGATATCGCCTTCGTGCATGACGTCGCGCAGGATTTTTACGGCGACGAGTGGCTGTCGGTGTTCGAAAGCGCGCGCAAGGGCGCATTCAGNACGCTGGACCGGATGCGCGACGAGGGCGTGATCAAGGCATGGGGCCTCGGCGTCAACCGGGTCGAGCCGATCGAGCTGCTGCTCGCGCTCGAAGAGCCGCGCCCCGATGGCTTCCTGCTCGCGGGGCGCTATACGCTGCTCGACCATGCGCGGGCTCTTCAGCGGGTGATGCCGATGGTGGCGGAACACGAGCTCGCGATCATCGTCGGCGGCCCCTACAGTTCGGGCGCGCTCGTCGGCGGCCCGAATTTCGAATATGCGCCGGCGCCCCCGGAAATCCTCGACAAGGTGGCGCGGATCAAGGCCATCGCCGACCGCTACGGCATCGGCATGAAGGCGGCTGGCCTGCAGTTCGCGCTGGCAAACCCGGTCGTCGCCGCCGTGATCCCCGGGGCGAGCCGGCCCGGCCGCATCGCCGAGGACCGCGCGGCGCTTGACCAATCAATACCCGGCGATTTCTGGCGCGAACTTCGATCGGCCGGTCTCGTCAATCCGGCGGCTCCGCTTCCGGACGCCGGCTGACCGGCACATGACATCACCCACAGACCGAGGAGACGAGAATGACCGACGAAACCTGCAACGTTGCCGAGATCGAGCGCCGCACCCTGCTTCGCACGGCAGGCGCCGCGATGATCACCGGTCTTGCGGTCGGCAGCATCCCGTCAGCCGCGTCCGCGGTGCCGGGCGGCATGTCGTCAACCGAGCGCGACGAGGCGCCGCTCGGTGCGCGGCTGCAGGGCGTCCAGCATTTCGGGCTGACGGTGCAGAACATGGAGCGGGCTTATCAATTCTATACGGAGGTGCTGGGCGGCACCGAGGTCTTCCGTCACGGCGACTTCCAGGGCGACGGCGTACAGAACACGCTGCTGGCCGACCAGGAGATCGAGGCGAACGTGCGCGGGATCAATCCGCGGACCATCGGGGTTCCCGACCTCAGAAGCGGAGCGCAACGGCTCGATGTCCGCTTCATCCAGTTCGACAACATGGTGCTCGAACTGTTGCAATATCGCGAGGCCGACCAGCCCATGGGTAGCGCGAAGAGCTTTGCCGAGCCGTTGGAGCACATGAGTCCGGCTTTCCCGCGCATGATGCACATCTGCTTCCATGTTCGCGACGATGTCGACTTCAACAAGTTCATTGCCGACCTCGAAGCCGAATCCGCGCGCCGCGGCATGACGCAGGTGAGAGCGAACCGTACCATCCGCGTCATGACAGAGGCGGATCGCAAGGCCGCTCCTCGCAGCGCCAACACCAACCGGGTGACCGCGGAACCCTCGAACGGCTGGGAGCTGATCTATTGCAAGGGGCCGGAGGGCGAGCAGCTCGAATTCGTCAAAGCGCTCGGCCCGGTCAAGCAGCGCTTCAGCGAGGCCCTGGCGAAGCGCCAGCAGACAATCGTGCGCTGACCATCAATCGTCGGGCGACCGGCTTCCGCTGGTCGCCCGACAAGGCATCCATGATCTCAATGTGGAGGATTGCATCATGCAAAAACTCGTCCGCAATTCGCTTGGCGCCCTGCTCTTCGCTGCCGCGATGGCCATGCCGACGGCATCGGTCGTCGCGCAGGAAGCCCCGCGCGTGCGCTATCANGAGATTCCGGAAGGCGCCTATTCGGTGGTCGCCCAGGTGCGCGCCAAGGCCGGGAAGGAAGACGCGTTGCGTNCGGCCACGCTTCCGCTGATCGACCTGGTTCGCGGCGATCCCAAGAACCTGGTCTATTTTCTCCAGGAAGACCGCGCCAAACCGGGTCATTTCATCTTCTACGAGGTGTTCGCCAGCCAGGCCGATTTCGACGCACATAATGCCATGCCTTATGTGCAGGCGTGGTTCGCCAAGCTTCCGGAACTTGCCGATGGCGGCGTCGAAGTCCTGCACATGGCGGTTCTCGGCGTGCCTAAGAAATAGCCGGCCCGCGCGAGCGGTTTTGTCGCAGCCATTCCGCCGGCAGCAATCGTGCGAATTCAGAACCGGTCACTTCAACAGCTTTGCAGCGCATGATAATTGCAAGCGATCCTTTCGATCGATNTGGCAATGGTCAATGCGGGCTGCCACGGAAACACAACAACGGGGCACACGCCNACGGGAACTCACTTACTGCTTCGGCCCATTTCGACTGGTTCCCCGCCGCCAATTGCTCCTTCTCGAGGGGCGCCCCGTCAAGCTGGGCGGACGCGCATTCGAGCTCCTGCAGGTGCTGGTACAGCGCTGCGGCGATCTGGTCAGCAAGAATGAGCTGATGGCTGCGGCCTGGCCGGGCACCTTCCTCCACGACAGCAATCTCAAGGTCAACATGTGGAGCCTGCGGCGCTCGCTGGGAGATACCCAGATCGAGCCCCTCTACATCGCGACCGTGGCGCGCCGCGGGTACAAGTTCATCGCGGACGTGCAAATCGGTATCGGCGAGGTCGAGGACGATCTGGCGCTTGCCGATCCGCCTTCCCTGTCCAATCCGCCATTGTTGCGCGGCATCGTTGGTCGCGAAGCGGACATCGCCGAAATCGCTGATCTGTTGGCTGACAACAGGCACGTGACGCTGGCTGGCACGGGAGGGATCGGCAAGACGACGGTTGCGGTGGCCGTCGCCCAGGCGTTTGCACCACGGTGCCGCGACGGCGTCTGCTTCGTCGACCTCGCCACGATCTCCGATCCGACGCTGTTCGGCGCGGCGCTGCTGACGGCGCTGGGCATCAGAGGCAACACGGACAACGGTCTGGCTGCGGCTCTCGATTATTTGAGGCCGCGGCAGATGCTGCTCATCCTGGACAATTGCGAGCATGTGCTGCCCGCCGCCACGATCTTTGCCGGCAAGTTCATGACGGATACATCGCCGTCCAGGCTGCTTGCGACGAGTCGCGAGCCGCTCGGCACCGCCGCCGAGCATATCGTGCGGCTAGGTTCGCTGGCCTCACCGAAACCCGGCCTCGCCCTCACCGTCGATCAGGCCGTCAGGTTTCCGGCGGTGCAGCTGTTCGTCCGTCGCGCGGCCGAATGGTCGGACTACCAGTTCGCCGGTGACGATTGCGAGGACGTCGCCTCGATCTGTCACGCGCTCGACGGCCTTCCGCTGGCGATCGAACTGGCGGCGGCCCAGATCGGCAAGTTCACCCCTCGCGAATTGGTGGCGCTGCTCGATCGGAAATTGGGTTTTCGCGCCCCCGACGCCGAGGCCGCTCCGCCGCGCCATGAAACCCTGATGGCGACAATCGACTGGAGCTTTCGTCTGTTGCCGCAGAACGAAGCGAGACTATTCTGCCTGCTGTCGGTGTTCAGTGAGGCGTTTGACGCCGGGGATGCGGTTTTCGTCGCAGAGGCGGCGGGGATCACCCCGGTCGACGTCGTCACCGGCCTCGGCAGTCTCGTCGCCAAATCGCTGTTGAGTGCGCAGGCGCGCGGCGCCAGCCTGCGCTATCGGCTGCTCGACAGCACGCGGCGGTATGCCGCCGAGCGACGCTTGGCCGATCCGGCCTGCGGCCAGGCACTACGCCGCCATGCAGAATGCGTCCTCGCGCTGTTCGAGCAGTCCGAGGAGGAGTGGAACTGGCGCGAGCCGGCCGATTGGACCCAGCGCTACCTCGGTCGCATCGCCGATCTGAGAGCTGCGCTTTCTTGGGCATTCGGAGAGGCAGGCGATGCCCATCTGGGAATCAAGCTCACGGTTGCGGCGATCACCCTGTGGTCGGAAACCTCCATCCTGTCGGAAGCGCAGGCACGGTTGAACGGTGCGCTCGCTTTGGCCAAGACGGTCGCGTGCGATGATCTGTCGAAGGCAAAGCTCGCCTGCGCCCTTGGATGGAGCCTGTTCTACGCCCGCAACATGTCGAATGAAAACGAGGTTGCCTGGCTCGATGCGATCGCCTTTGCACGGCGGGCCGGCAACATCGAGTATCAGCAACGTGCGCTGGTGGGCTTTGCCTTTTACCTGTTGCAGATCGGCCAGCTCCCGCGCGCCATAACCTATCTCGAGGAGGCCACCGCGCTGGCCGACCGGGAACGCGACCTGACGGCAACGTCCGAAGCCGACCGGGCACTGGCCTGGGCCCGCGCCTTTGCCGGCCAATTGAGCAAGAGCCGCCCGGTTCTGGATCGTCTTGCGGCGAACTATTCCCTGGCAGAGGGCCGTTCGCGCAAAGACGCGAACGAGGTCTACCGGTTCATCACCGTCCGCTTCAACCTGCCCTTCGTGGCCTGGATGCAAGGACAATCCGACTACGCGGCGAGGCTGGCCCAAGACGCCGTCGATGCCGCGGACCGCAGTGGTCATTGGGTATCGCAATCGAACGCACTTGGGCTCGCCGCCCTTCCTGTCGCGTTCGAAACCGGCAATCTGGACGCGCTCGAGAGCTACACGATGCGGCTGCGTCGCAACCTGGAACGCGAGCGCATCTCGCGCTGGGTTCCGGTCGAGCGCTATTTCTCCGCCTGCCTTCGCGACTTGCGTGGCGATCCGCGCGCGGTGGAGCATATTCGAACCGCGATCGAAGAGTTGATCGATAGCCGCTTCCTGATGCGGATAGGCAGCTATCTCGCGGTCCTCGCCCGCGCTTATTTGCGACAAGGGCGGATCGCGGAGGCGCGCGAGGCCATCACGCGGGCGATCGGCCATCAGGAACGTCAGGGCGAGCGCTGGTGCCGGTCAGAACTTCAGCGGGTCGACGCAGCGGTCCTTCTTCATTCCGGCGAGCCGCTACGCGCTGAAAAGCGGCTGCAACAGGCACTCGCCGAAGCACGCGCCATCGGAGCGGCGACATTCGAATTGCGCATCGCCACCGATCTCGCCGCACACTGGATCGGGACCGACCGCAGGATCAAGGCTGTCCGACTGCTGGCCCCGATCTATGAAGGCTTCGCCGAGGGCTTCGAGACGCCGGATCTGGTTGCGGCCTCGCGCCTGCTGGAGCGCGAGCCGCCGAGGGCGATCGGCCGCGGCCACTATCGCCAGCCGAAGCCAGTGCACGCCCGCGATGCATAGCTGGCCTACCGCCGCACCTGCCGCACGCGCTTTACGCCTCGCGTAATTCCTGATCCTCTCTCCCCAACCAGCCGGATCAACCGGCCTCGCCAGGGAGAGAGACGCCATGAAGCTCGGCACCGCCATTGCGGAAATCATGCGGCGCGAGGGGATCGAGATCCTCTGCGGCTATCCCGTCAACCATCTGATCGAGCACGCGGCCAAGGCCGAGATCCGCCCGGTGATGGTGCGGCAGGAGCGCGTCGGCATCCACATGGCGGATGCGATCTCGCGCGTGACGTCGGGACGCAGCATCGGCGCGTTCTGCATGCAGCATGGGCCGGGCGCGGAGAACGCGATGGGCGGCGTCGCGCAGTGCTTCGGCGAATCCGTTCCGGTGCTGGTGCTGCCGATGGGCTATCAGCGCCGGCTTGCGCATATCGAGCCGAACTTCAATTCCAGCGAGGCGATGAAGCCGTTTTCGAAATCGTCCGAGCCGATCATCCTCGCCGCGGAAGTCGCCAACATCTTCCGCCGCGCCTTCACGAAATTGAAGAACGGCCGCGGCGGTCCTGTCATCGTCGAGATCCCCTCGGACATGTGGAACGAGGAGGTGCCGGAGCCGCTCGACTACACGCCGGTGCTGCGCACGCGCTACGGCGCCGATCCCGTGCATGTGAAGGAGGCGGCCAGCCTGCTCGTCAACGCCAAGCGTCCGGTGATCTATGCCGGCCAGGGCGTGCATTACGCGCAGGCCTGGCCGCAATTGAAGCGGCTCGCCGAGCGGCTGGCGATCCCGGTGACCACCAGCCTCGGCGGCAAATCGTCGTTCCCGGAAACGCATCCGCTCTCGCTCGGCTCCGGCGGCCTCGCCGTGCCGCGTGCGGTGCCGAAATTCCTCACTGAAGCCGACGTCATCTTCGGCATCGGCTGCTCATTCACCGAGACCAATTTCGGCATCGCGATGCCGAAGGGCAAGACCATCATCCATTCCACGCTCGATCCCAATCATCTCAACAAGGATGTGGAAGCGAAAATCGGCCTGGTCGGCGACGCCGGCCTCGTGCTCGACGCGCTGCTGGAGGAGATCGGCAAGACCGTCACATCCGATCGCAATGCCTCCGCCGTTGCGGCGGAGATCGCGGCCTCGCACGAGGAATGGCTGGCGAAATGGATGCCGAAGCTCACCAGCAACGACGCGCCGCTCAGCCCCTATCGCGTGCTGTGGGACCTGCAGCAGACCGTCGACATCGACAACACCATCATCACGCACGACGCCGGCAGCCCGCGCGACCAGCTCTCGCCGTTCTGGAAATCGACAAAACCCCTCACCTATCTCGGCTGGGGCAAGACGACGCAACTCGGCTACGGCCTCGGGCTCGCGATGGGCGCCAAGCTCGCAAGGCCCGACAAACTCTGCATCAATGTCTGGGGCGATGCGGCCATCGGCTTCACGGGCATGGATTTCGAGACGGCGGTGCGCGAGCGCATCCCGATCATGTCGATCCTGCTCAACAATTTCTCGATGGCGATCGAACTGAAAGTGATGCCGATCTCGACCGAAAAATACCGCTCGACCGACATCTCCGGCGACTACGCCGCAATGGCGCGCGCCTTCGGCGGCTATGGCGAGCGGGTGTCGAGGCCCGAGGACATCATCCCCGCGATCAAGCGGGGCATCCAGAAGACCAAAGAAGGCGTTCCCGTGCTGCTGGAGTTCATCACCAGCAAGGAAACCGAGGTGTCGCGGCCGGGCACGTGAGGCCCGTCGAACGCTGGCTCCGGCCGCGGGGGATGTGATAATCCCGCTTGGTGCCGCGCAGCTCGCGGCATCGAGCCGGATTGCGGATGACTGACCGTCCCAACGATATCGCCGAGGAACTCGCAGCCGAGAACGCCCGGCTGCGCAGCGAGCTGGCGATTGCGCGGGATCGCCAGAGCGCCAGCGCCGAGATCCTGCGCAATATCGCGGCCTCCCCCTCCGATGCCCGGCCCGTGTTCGCGGCGATCGCGTCCAGTTCCAGGCGCTTGCTCGACGGCTTCTCCGCCACCGTGCTCCGGTTCATCGGCGACGAGCTGCATCTCGTGGCGTTCACACCGACCAGCCCGGAGGCGGACGAAGGGCTGAAGGCTTCTTTCCCGCGCAAGATCGCGGATTTTCCGACCTTCGCCCTGGTGCGCGGCGGCGAGACCATCCAGTTTCCGGACAGTGAGGCCGATGACGTCCCCGAGCTGAACCGCGCGCTGGCGCGGCTGCGCGGCTTTCGCAGCGTGTTGTTCATGCCACTGATGAACCGGGGAACGCCGGTCGGCATGATCAGCGTCACGCGCGCCCAGCCCGGCGCATTCGCGCCCGACCTCGTGCAACTGCTGCAGACCTTCGCCGACCAGGCCGTGATCGCAATCGAGAATGCGCGGTTGTTCAACGAGACGCGCGAAGCGCTGGAGCGCCAGACCGCCACGGCGGACATTTTGAAGGTGATGGCGGCCTCGCCCTCGAACGTGCAGCCGGTGTTCGACGCCATCGCCGCCAACGCCAACCGGCTGATCGGCGGCTTCTCCACCGCGGTGCTGCGCTATGCCAGCGGCGCCGCACACCTTGCCGCCTTCACGCCGACCGATCCGGCCGGCGACCAGGTGTTGCAGGCGTCGTTCCCGGTGCCGTTCGCGCAATTTCCACCCTATTCGCTCGTGGCGAATGGCACGGCGGCGCAGTTGCCCGACACCGAGCTCGAGCCGGCGGCGCGCGACATCGCGCGTGCGCGGGGCTATCGCAGCATGCTGTTCGCGCCCTTGATGAGCGAGGGCGAGGCGATCGGAATCATCATCGCGACGCGACGCGCGACCGGTGCGTTCGCCGATCATCACGTGCGGTTGCTGCAGACTTTTGCCGACCAGGCGGTGATCGCGATCAAGAATGTCAGCCTGTTCAACGAGGTCGCGACCCGCACCGGGGAGCTCGCCCGCTCGCTCGACGATCTGCGCGCCGCGCAGGACCGGCTGGTCCAGACCGAGAAGCTCGCCTCGCTCGGCCAGCTCACCGCCGGCATCGCGCACGAGATCAAGAACCCGCTCAACTTCGTCAATAATTTCGCCTCGCTCTCCGCCGAATTGACCGACGAGCTGAACGAGGTGCTCGCACCTGTCAGCCTCGCAGACGACGTTCGCGCCGAGGTCGACGAGCTCACGGGGCTGCTGAAGGACAATCTGGGCAAGATCGTGCAGCATGGGCGGCGCGCCGATTCCATCGTCAAGAACATGCTGCTGCATTCGCGCGAGGGCGGCGGCGAGCACCGAGTAAGCGACATCAATGCGGTGGTCGAGGAGAGCCTCAACCTCGCCTATCATGGCGCGCGGGCCGAGAAGCCGCAGTTCGACGTGACGCTCGAACGCGATTTCGATCCCGCGGCAGGCTCGGCCGATGTGTTCCCGCAGGAGATCACCCGGGTGCTGCTCAACCTGATCTCGAACGGATTCCATGCGGTCGCCACGCGCAAGGCGGAGAACGCGGCGGCCGGCTACGCGCCGGTCGTGACCGCCGCGACCCGCGACCGCGGCGACCACATCGAGATCCGCATTCGCGACAACGGCATCGGCATCCCGGACGCGGTGAAGGAGAAGATGTTCAATCCGTTCTTCACCACCAAGCCCGCCGGCGAAGGCACCGGGCTCGGACTGTCGATGAGCCACGACATCGTGGTGAAGCAGCACGGCGGCACGATCGACGTCGCGACCGAGCCGGGCAAGTTCACTGAATTCACGATTCGGTTGCCGCGCAAGAGTGGTCTGTCCGACAACAGCCGAGGATAATCGCCCCGTGGGTGCTTTCAGCAAACTTGCGTGGCTCATGCGGCGGCAATTGCTGTCGTTGTCCGGCGTCGGCCTCATGCTGGGTGCCCTGTTCTTCGCGGCCTCGCTGACGCCGACGCTGGTCCCGCGGAGCTATCTCACGCAGGGCGCCGTCGCCGGCGCCTGCTTCGGGATCGGCTATCTCGCGGGCAATGTCTGGCGCTGGCTGTGGCACTATCTCGAATTGCCCGAGCCGTCGGCACGCCTGAGATCGACCGCAAATGCGCTGGTCGCGGTCGCCTGCCTGCTCGTCGTCATCCTCTTTCTATGGCGGGCGGCCGGATGGCAGAACTCGATCCGCGCCGTGATGAAGATGGCACCGGTCGAGACCGCCCATCCGCTCAAGGTCTGCGTCGTCGCCCTGATCACGTTCGTCGTGCTGCTGGCGCTGGCGCGGCTGTTCGTGCTCGCCGCCGGCTTCATTGCCGCGCGGACCAGGCGCATCGTTCCGAAGAGAATCGCGAACGTCCTCGGCGTGCTCGCCGCGGGCCTGCTGTTCTGGTCGATCGCCACCAATGTCCTGATCCGCACGGCGTTCAACGCACTCGATTCGTCCTTTCGCGAAGTCGACGCCTTGCTCGAGCCCGAACGGCCGCAGCCGACCGNGCCGGAACGGACGGGAAGTCCCGCCTCGCTGGTGAAGTGGAAGCAGCTCGGACGCATGGGGCGCAGGTTCATCGCCTCGGGGCCGACCGCAACGGAGATCAGCGCCGTGACGGGACGGCCCGCGAAAGAGCCGGTGCGGGTCTATGTGGGCCTCGGTGGCGCCGACACGGCGCAAGCGCGCGCCAGGCTCGCGCTCGACGAGCTGAAGCGGCAGCACGGTTTTGAACGCAAGATCCTGATCGTGGTCACGCC
>Ga0055531_10002179_pt1 | contig 13370 bp, 10 predicted proteins | sample AraplaCvi_mCL_r2_FD_55008 | JGI IMG/M metagenome (GOLD analysis project Ga0055531, IMG submission 55008) | Arabidopsis root microbial communities from North Carolina, USA - plate scrape MF_Cvi_mCL_r2 | ecosystem: Host-associated > Plants > Roots > Endosphere | place: USA: North Carolina...
GGCGGACTCGACAGCCTGCTGGAGCCCACCGGCAACATCAAGCGCACGCAGGAAGCCGTGGCGCGCGCCTTCGGCGCCAAGCGTGCGTACCTGGGCACCAACGGCACGTCGACGTCGAACAAGATCGTCGTGCAGGCCGTGTGCAAGCCCGGCGACATCGTCATCGTCGACCGCAACTGCCACAAGTCGCATCACTACGGTTTCGTGCTCAGTGGTGCGCAGCCGTACTACGTGGAAGCCTTCCCGCTGACGCAGTACTCGATGTACGGCGCCGTGCCGCTGCGAACGATCAAGCAGGCGCTGCTCGATTGCGCCGCCGGCGGAAAGCTCGATCGCGTGAAGGTCATCGACATGACCAACTGCACCTTCGACGGGCACATGTACAACCCGCGCCGGGTGATGGAGGAATGCCTGGCAATCAAGCCCGACCTGATCTTCCTGTGGGACGAGGCATGGTTCGGCTTCGCGCGCTTCAACCCGATGCACCGCCGCCGCACCGCGATGGGTGCCGCCGCCGCGCTCACCGCGCGCTATCGCAGCAAGGCCTATCGCGAAGAGTACGACGCGTGGAAAGCCAAGCACGGCGACATCGACCCGCGCGACCCGAAGATGCTCGACGAACACTGGCTGCCCGATCCGGACAAGGTCCGCATCCGCGTCTACCAGACCAACTCGACGCACAAGTCGATGTCGGCATTCCGTCAGGGCTCGATGATGCTGGTGTGGGACGAGGACTTCCACCAGGTCGAAGGTCCGTTCGAGGAAGCGTTCTTCGCGCATACCTCGACCTCGCCCAACCTGCAGCTCATCGCCTCGCTCGACCTCGCGCGCCGGCAGATGGAACTGGAAGGCTACGGGCTGACACTTCGCATGACCGACCTGGCGCTGAAGCTGCGCCATGCGATCAACACACACCCGTTGATCTCGAAGTACTTCAAGGTTGCGACGCCGGAAGACATGATCCCGGCCGAATTCCGCGAGTCGGGACTGCGCGATTACGGCCCGCCGGCTTCGAGCTGGTCCGACGCGATCGACGCGCTGGACACCGACGAGTTCGCCCTGGATCCCACGCGCCTGACGCTGATCTGTGGCGCCGCCGGCTTCGACGGCACGCAGTTCAAGGGCCTGCTCGCCGAACGCTTCGACATCCAGATCAACAAGACCTCGCGCAACAGCGTGCTGGTGCAGACCAACATCAACAACACGCACAGCGATGCGGCGCTGCTGATCAAGGCGCTGGCCGACCTGTCGCGCGAGATCGAGTCGCGCCTGTCGCAGGAAGGTACGGTCGGTGCTCAGGTCTTCGCCGACCGCGTGAAGTCGCTGATGACCGACGTGCCCGACCTGCCGAACTTCAGCCGCTTCCACGATGCCTTCCGCGAACATCCCGACGGCGCGAGCAACGAGGGCCACATGCGCCCTGCGTTCTTCATGGCGTACGAGGAAGACAACTGCGAGTTCGTGAAGTTGAACAGCGACGAGGTCGACAAGCGCCTGCGCGAAGGTCCGGAAATGGTCTCGGCGAACTTCGTCATTCCCTACCCGCCGGGCTTCCCGATCATGGTGCCAGGACAGGTCATCACCGCCGACACCATCGCCTTCATGCGCAAGCTCGACGTGAAGGAAATCCACGGCTACCACGCTGCGCAGGGCATCAAGCTGATCAAGCCCACGAAGCTGGACAGCCGCCGCGCCACGTCCATGTAGGCAAGACCCACTTCGCCAGCACCACATCCGGCTACCACCATCACGGAGCACGCCGTCATGCAAGGTTTCTTCCAGTTCCTCGCCGACAATCCGTACATCCTGCTGTTCTTCACGGTGGGCATGGCGGTACTGGTCGGCAAGTTCGCAGTGAAGGGGTATGGCCTGGGCATGGTTGCGGCGGCGGTGGTCGTCGGCGCGGCGCTGGCGACGTGGGCGTCGACTTACGGCGTGAAGCTGCAACTGGACAACTTCGCCAAGTCGCTCTTCTACTACCTGTTCATGTACGGCGTCGGCCTGCGCGTGGGGCCGGCGTTCTTCAACAGCNTGAAGAAGGACGGCATCACCTTCACCATCCTGGCGGTGATCTGCTCGTTCCTCGGCCTGGGACTGGTGGTGCTGATGTCCAAGTGGCTCGCCCTGCCCGCCGGTTCCGCCGGCGGCGTGCTGGCCGGTTCGCAGACCATGTCCGCCGCCATCGGCACGGCCGAAATGGCGATGGAGCAAGGCGCGTACAAACTGCCCCCGGGCACGACGGCCGAACAGGTATCGGGCATGATCGCGCTGGGTTACGGCGTAACCTACATCTGGGGCACGGTCGGCATCATCCTGATCTGCAAGTACCTGCCGCGCTGGTGGGGGGTGGACGCACGCGCGGCTGCACGTGAGTACGAGAAGGCGCACGGCGTTCGCAATGTGGACGATGCCGCGCTCACCGGTTATCGCGGCGGCGGCCTGCGTGCGTATCGGCTGGACAATGCGCAGACGGCCGGACAGAGCATCGCGCAGTTCCGCAAGACGTACCCGCAGTACCGCATCGTCAATGTGCGACGCGGCGAAGAGACGCTGGGTGCCGCGCCGGAGCTGGTGCTGCAGCAGGGCGATGTGCTCGCACTCGGCGGCAAGCTGGGCGACCTCACGTCCAACCTCGGCCTGATCGGTGCCGAAGTGGACGACCCCAAGGCACTCAGCGTGCCGCTCGACCAGGCCGAAATCCTGGTCACCGAAAAGGACTTCGTCGGCAAGCCGCTCAAGTCGCTGGCCTCGGAGGACTTCGCCGGCCAGTTGCAGGTGACGCGCATGGAGCGCGCGGGCGAGCCGCTGCCGGCCGGTCCCGAGACCGAACTGAAGCGACTGGACGTGGTGTTCGTGACCGGTCTNCGCAGTGCGGTCGACAAGGCCGCCGGCCTGCTCGGCAAGNTCGCCCGTCCCAGCTCGTCCACNGACCTGCTCACGCTGTCGGGTGGCATGGTGCTCGGCCTGCTGATCGGCAAGATCAACGTGCCGGTCGGCGATTTTTCCGTGGGCCTGGGCAACGCGGGCGGCCTGCTGCTGTCGGGCATCCTGGTGTCCTCGCTCGTCTCGCGCCTTCGCTACTTCGGCAGCACGCCGAACGCCGCGCGCAACATCCTGGAAGACCTCGGCCTGGTGACCTTCATCGCCATCGTCGGCATCAACGCCGGCGCGACGCTGCTGGAACAGCTGACCGGTTCGATCGCGCTGAAGATCTTCCTCGCCGGTTTCGTGGCCAGCACCATCCCGCCGTTCATCACGTGGGCCATCGGGTATCACATCTTCAAGATCAACCCGGCCGTGCTGATGGGCGGCGTCGCCGGATCGCGTTCGCACTCCGGGCCCGCGCGCGAAGCGGCCAAGGAGATCGACAGCACCGTGCCGTGGGTCGGCTTCCCTGTGGGCTACGCGATTTCCGGCGTGCTCTACACGGTGTTCGGTTACTTCGCGATGGTGCTGTCGCAGTAGCACGCAAGGAGAGCTGCCATGAATGCCAAGCGCCCTCTCGCCGTGTGCGTGGCGGTCGCCGCCACGCTTGGCTGCCTGCTGGCGATCCCCGCGCTGGCGCAGACCACCGCGCCGGCGCCTGCCAGTCCACCAGAGGACTCCGACGAGGACGCCATCGAACAGGCGGCCACGTCGACCGAACAGGGACAGACGCGCATGAACGAGGCGTTCGCGCCTCGCGACCGCGCGCAATGGGTCCGCGATACGCGCCGCAAGGCGTTCGAAGACACGAAGTGGGACCTGCAGGTGCGCTCGTTCTACCTCGACCGCGAGAAGTACGACGACACCGCGAGCGAGGCCTGGGCGCTGGGCGGTTCGCTGGGCTTCAAGACGGGCTACTTCCGCGAACGCTTCGCGTTCGGCGCCACCGGTTACACCTCGCAGAAACTCTACGGCCCCGACGACCGCGACGGCACGCTGCTGCTCAAGCCCGGCCAGGAAAGCTACAGCGTGCTCGGCGAGGTCTACGGCGAGTTCCTGATCAACGAGGATTCGCGCCTGACGCTGGGTCGGCGCGGCATGGATACGCCGTACATCAACCGCAACGACGTTCGCATGACGCCGAATACGTTCCAGACCGTGCTGTTCCAGGGGCTGTACGGCGGCGACGAAGGGCGGCCGGAATGGCGCGTGGGCGGCGGCTATGTCGACAAGATCAAGGAGCGCAACTCCGAGGATTTCGTGTCGATGTCGAAGGACGCCGGCGCGCCGGCCGGCACCGACCGCGGCGTCTACGCCGCGGGCGCGAACTACAAGTCGGGCGATTTCTCGCTCGGCGCGATCAACTACTACAGCGACGACATCATCAACATCTTCTATGCCGAAGGTAAGTACGGCATTCCCCTGGCGGAGAAGACCAAGCTGACCTTCGCCATGCAGTATTCCGACCAGACCAGCGTTGGCGACGAACTGCTGCGCGGCACGGATTTCTCGTCCGACCAGTGGGGCGCCAAGGCCGAGCTCTCGCACGGCGCCGCGATGTTCACCGCGGCCTACACGCGTGCCGGCGGCGACACCAACATGCAGAACCCGTGGAGCGGCTATCCCGGTTTCACCAGCGTGCAGGTGGAGGACTTCAACCGCGACGGCGAATCGGCATGGATGCTGCGCGCCGGCTACACCTTCCCCTTCATCAAGGGCGCGAGTGTGTACGCGCTGTACGTCGACGGTTCGGACCCGCAGTCGCCCACCGAGTACGCCAAGGACGAGTACGACGTCAATTTCCAGTGGGCGGTCGCCGACGGATTCCTGAAAGGGCTGCTGTTCCGCATGCGCTACGCGCACGTGCGCCAGGAAGGCCCGCTGGAAACCGACCTGGACGACTTCCGCCTGATGATCTACTACGACCCGCCGAATCTCTGACGCCTGCCTCGGAGGCAACGCATGCAGTGGTTCGCCTCGACGCTGTCGCGGTATCCGGAACTGGCGGTGTACCTCGCGCTCGGCATCGGCTATTGGGTCGGCGCGATCCGCGTGCGCGGCTTCACGCTGGGCGGTGTCACCGGCTCGCTGCTGGCGGGCATGCTGCTGGGCTGGCTGTTCGCGGTACCCGTGGCGGCAACAGCGAAATCGCTGGTGTTCCTGCTGTTCCTGTTCGGCATCGGCTATGAGGTCGGCCCGCGCGTTCTTTCGGCCATGAAGGGCGACGGGTGGCGCTTCGCGGTGCTGGGCGTGTTCATGCCGGTGGTCGGGCTGGTGGTCGCGGTGATCGTGGCGAAGTCGCTGCGGCTGGACCCCGGACTTGCCGCCGGCATGATGTCGGGCGCGCTCACCGAATCACCCGCGATGGGCACCGCGACCGAGGCGATCCAGGCGCTGCCCATCGACGCTGCCACGCGCGAACGGTACCTGGCGCACATCGGCGTGGGCGATGCGCTGTGCTACGTCTCCGGCGCGCTGGGCGTGATCCTCACCTGCACCGTGATCGGGCCGAAGCTGCTGCGGCTGGATCTGGCGGCGCATGCGCTCGAAGTCGAGAAGCGCTACGGCATCAAACGCCAGCGGCACGGCGTGGCGCCGGCATGGCAGCCGTTCGAGACGCGCGCCTACCGCGTGGCCGTCGCCGCACCGATCGCCGGGCTGACCGTCGCCGCCGCCGAGCGCGTGATCGTCGGCGCGCGCCTGTTCGTGCATCGCATCCGGCGTGACGGCGCGCTGCTCGACGTGGACGGCGACAGCGTGATCCAGGCCGGCGATGTCGTCGCCGTCGGCGGGCGGCGCGATGTGCTGGTGGACGTGATCGGCGATCGCGGCGAGGAGGTCGACGACGCCGCGCTGCTCGACATTCCCATCGCTTCGCACGAGGTCTTCGTGGGCAAGTCGCGATGGGCCGGACGCACGCTGGAAGAGATCGCCGGCAGCGACGAGGTGCGTGCGGTCTTCCTGCGCCGCATCCGCCGGGGCGGCCAGGACATTCCCGTCGGGACCCGCACCACGATCGAGCGTGGCGACGTGCTCACGCTCGTCGGACCGGAGCCGGCCGTGTTGCACGCGGCCGCCGTGCTGGGCGAGATCGTGCATGCCAGCGACGCGACCGACTTCGTCGTCGTCGGTTTCGCGATCTTCCTCGGTGCGCTGTTCGGCATCGCCGCGTCGGTGCCGATCGGCGGCATCACCATCAGCGTGGGCACCAGCATCGGCGCGCTGCTCGCGGGCCTGGTCGTCGGCCACATCCGCGGCCGCCGGCCCTTGTTCGGGCGCGTGCCCGATGCCGCCGTGAAGTTGATGCAATCGTTCGGGCTGGCAGCGTTCGTCGCAATGATCGGCCTGGGCGCCGGCCCGCACTTCATGGAGGCGCTGCGGCAGTCGGGCATCGGCCTGTTCTTCGGCGGGCTTGCGGTGACCATGGCGCCTCTGCTGCTGGGCCTGTGGTTCGGCAGGAAGGTGCTGAAGATCGACCCGCTCCTGCTGCTCGGGGCGATTTCCGGCGCCCAGACCTTCACCGCCGCGCTGGCGGCGGTGCAGGAGAAATCCGGCAGCCCCGTGGCCGTGATCGGCTACACCGGCGCGGTCGCGGTCGCGCACCTGCTCCTGACCACCTGGGGCACGGTGATGGTCATGGTGATGGCCTGAACGCGCCTGGCGTTGGCGCGAAACCTGCCGGGCGCGGCTCCGGTGCAGGTTGGGCCAAGGGCCAATTGAGCCGGCACCGGATCGGCGTAGAAATCAGCGGTGGACGGGACGCTCCGCAGACGCCGGGCGTACCCCGCCGGACCTCACGAGGATCTATCGATGAACAAGCGCACGCTCCTGAAGTCGTTGTCGCTCGCCGCTGCCATGGCGACCGTCCTGGCGGTCTCGTCCGCCTCCGCCGCCGATGGCGACAAGAGCAAGATCAAGGGACTGATCACGTCCGTCCAGGGCAACACCATCGTGGTGAAGGACGCCAACAACGTCGACCAGACCATCACGTTGTCGCCGACCACCAAATACAAGAAGACCAAGGGCCTGACCGGCGTGGTGCACGAGAAGGTCGAACAGACCTCGCTGATCCCCGGTCTGCCGGTCAGCGTTGACGCGGTCGCCTCCGGCAGCGGATTCGACGCCGCCGAAGTCTCGTTCAAGTCCGAGGACTTGCGCACCGCGCAGCAGGTGCAGGCAGGCCTTGCGCCGACCACGGCGCGCATGAACGAGTTCGGCAAGTACGAGGCGCTGGCCACGGCCGAGGTCAAGTTCGATTCGGGCAGCGCGACGATCAACGCGGCGGGCAAGTCCGACCTCGACGCATTCGCCGCCAAGGCGAAACAAACGCAGGATTACCAGGTCGTGTTGCAGGGCTTCACCGATTCCACGGGCGACGCCGCCGCCAACCAGCGACTGAGCACGCGCCGCGCCAACGCGGTGGCCAATTACCTGCAGCAGCACGCGGGCCTGCAGCCGGGCCGCGTGCGCGCGGGCGATGGCATGGGCGTGGCGACCGATGCCGGTGCAGGCAGCAATGCGGGTGCGCGCAAGGTCGTGGTGAAGCTCATCGTCGACAAGGGCGTGCAGGCCGGCAAGTGACGTAGCCGATCAAGGCGGGCAATGCGACGGCAGGCTGCCTCCCCCGGCCTGCCGCCGCGCGAGTGGAGGCTTCCATGCGCATCCTGGTGCTACATGCGGCGATCGCCGCGCTGCTGCTGACGACGCTCCATCCCGCGTCGNCGGCGCCCCTGCAGGCGTCTTCGACGCCGTCGGCTTCGACGAACACCGCCTCCTCGGGCACGTTCACGCGGGAAGAACTCGACCAGATGATGGCGCCGATCGCGCTGTATCCGGACGCGCTGCTCGCGCAGGTCCTGATGGCCTCGACGTATCCGGGCGATGTCAGCGACGCGGTCGCATGGTCCAAGGCGCACAAGGACGCCAAGGGCGAGGACGCGGTCAAACAGGTCGCGAACGAGTCGTGGGATCCCAGCGTGCAGTCGCTGGTGGCGTTCCCGCAGCTGCTGGCGGTGCTGGGACAGGATCCCAAATGGGTGCAGCGCATGGGCGATGCGTTCCTCGCGCAGCCCGACGCGGTAATGGAATCGGTGCAGCGACTGCGCCGGCAGGCCGATGCCGCCGGCAACCTCAAGTCGAACGAGCAGCAGAAGGTCACCACGCAGCCCGCGCCGGCAGGCAGCACGGCCGCGCCGCAGACCATCGTCATCGAATCCTCGCAACCCGACGTCGTCTACGTGCCCAGCTACAACCCCAGCGTCGTCTACGGCGCCTGGGCGTATCCGTCGTATCCGCCGTATTACTACCCGCCGCCGGCCTACTACTACCCGGGCGGCGCGCTGCTGAGCTTCGGCATCGGCGTGGCCGTCGGCGGCGCGTTGTGGGGCGACCTGGACTGGGGCCACGGCGACATCGACATCGACGTGAACCGCTACAACGAGTTCAACCGCAACACCAACCGCGAGCGCAACGTCAACCGCGAGAACATCGGCCGCGACGGCAAGTGGCAGCACAACGCGGCCAATCGCGACGGCGTGCCGTACCGCGACAGCGCCAGCCGCGAGCAGTTCGGCCGCCAGCTGGACGGCGCCGGACAGCGCGATGCAGCGCGTGGACGCGACCCGGCGCGCTCGGCCGAACGCGATCGCGCGCGGCAATCGATGCAGCAACGCGGTTTCGAAGCGCCGGCGGCGAGCAATCGCGAAGCGCAGCAACGCGCGGGACAGGCCTCGCGCGACATCAGCCGCACGGGCGACCGCTCGGGCGCGACCGGCAATCGCGCGGCGCAGAACCCGGGCGCGTTCCAGCAGCGCGGCGGCCAGAACAACGCGCAGGCGCGCCAGGGCGCACGCGACAACGCCGGAATGAATCGTGCATCGCATAACAACGCGTTCTCCGGCGCGGGCAATCCCGGCCAGTCGCGCGGCGACGCCGGGCGCGGCCAGCGCAGCATGCAGCAGTCGCAGCGCCCGGCCGCCTCGCGCGGTGGCGGGCACCAGATGAGCCGTCCTTCGCGGCCGCCTTCGCGCGGCGGCGGTCGTCGTCGTTGAGCAGGAGAACCCCATGAGCCCTTCCATCCGCTGGCTCCCGCTCGCCCTGTCCGTGCTGCTGGCCATGCCGGCGCACGCGCAGGAATCCTTCACCACGCCCGATGCGGCCGCCGATGCGCTCGTCAAGGCACTGGGCACCAAGACTGCCGATGAGGCCCGCCTCACCGCGATCCTCGGCCCGCAGTGGGAGCAGATCGTGCCGCGCGGCAGCGTGGACCGCGACGACGTCGATGCGTTCCTGGCGCGCTATCGCGAAAAGCATGCCTTCCAGAAGAAGGACGCGACGCACCAGCTGCTCGCGGTCGGCAAGGACGCGTGGACGCTGCCGGTTCCACTGGTGAAAGGCGGCAACGGCTGGGCGTTCGACATCAAGGCCGGCGAGGCGGAAATCCGCGCGCGCCGCATCGGACGCAACGAACGCGAAGCCGAGCAGGCCGTGCTGGCCTATCACGACGCGCAGATCGATTACGCCAGCGAGGACCGCAACGGCAACGGCATCCTCGAATACGCGCAGAAGTTCGTCAGTACCGACGGCAAGCACGACGGCCTGTACTGGACCGATGACGACGGCGGCGAGGAAAGCCCGCTCGGGCCGCTGTTCGGCGACGACACGCCGCAGGGCACGTGGCACGGCTACCGCTATCGCATCCTCACCGCCCAGGGCCCGTCGGCGCCCGGCGGCGCGTACGACTACAAGCTCGGCGATGCGATGAGCCGCGGCTTCGCGCTGGTCGCATGGCCGGCCGATTACGGCGACACGGGCGTGATGACCTTCATGATCAGCCACGAAGGCGAGGTCTTCGAGAAGGACCTCGGCCCACAAAGCGACCAGCTGGCACGCGCGATGGCGACGTTCGACCCGGACAGCAGCTGGGCCGAGTTGAAGGACGCGAAGACGGCGGCGGCGCCGTCGAAGTGATGCGCACGGAGATCGCGATGAAGACCCCTGCCCTCACCTTTGCGCTGATGGTCGTACTCGCCGCCGCCTCGCCGGCGAACGCGCAACAGGCCGCGGCAGTGGATCCCAAGGCGATCAAGGCGCTGTCGCAGATCGGCGAGAAGCTGCGCAGCCTGCGCGAATACACCGTGTCGGCCGACGTGAAGACGCGCGCGCCGATGGCCTCGGGCCAATACCGGGATTTCCGCGGAACCGCGAAGTACCAGGTGCGCGCGCCGGACCACATGCACGCCTCCGCGCGCGGCATCGGGTTCGATCGCGACATCGTGTACGACGGCCGCACCATCACCGTGTTCTCGCCCACGCAGAACCACTACGCGCGCATCGATGCGCCCGGCACGTTGCAGACGCTGGTGTCCACCGTCGAGCAGCGCACGGGTTTCCGCATGGTGCTGGCGCAACTGTTCGCCTGGGACGACCAGGCGCGGCTGCTGCAAGGCGCGCAACGTGCGAGCTATTCCGGCGAAGCGCTGGTCGGCGGGCGTTCGTGCGCGCACTACTCGTACAAGAAGGACGGCGTGGCGTGGGAGGTGTTCGCCGACGCACAGCATCTGCCGTGCAAGCTTGCCTTCGTCGATACACGCGACAGCCGGCTGCCCGGCTACGACGCCGAGCTGACGTGGGTCGAACGCGCCACGCTGCCCGATTCCACCTTCGTATTCACGCCGCCGGCCGGCGCGGGCGAAGTCGGCTGGGACGCCTTCGGCGCGCCGGGGAAATAAGGCTCAACCGTCCCCTGTGTCGGGATCGAACACGAGGATGTCGCCGGGCTGGCAGTCCAGATACCGGCAGATCGCCGACAGCGTTTCCCAGCGGATTCCGCGCACTTTCCCCGACTTGAGCAGGGACAGGTTCGATTCGGTGATGCCGATGTGCTGCGCGAGGTCCTTGGAACGGACCTTGCGCAGCGCGAGCATGACGTCCAGGCGCACGACGATTCCCATGGCGGCCTCCTAGACGATCGACCGGCTGTCGTCTTCCAGTCGCGCGGCTTCATCGAAAAGCCGTGCCACCAGCCACAACAGCGCCGCGACCAGCAGCGTCACCANCTCGCCGCCGTCGAAGCTCATGCGCAACGCACCGCTGCCATCGCGCACGGACTGCACGGCCATCGCCAGCGCAGGCATCACCGCGCGTACCACGGTAGCGAGCAGGAAGAAGAGCGCGAAGCGGCGGAAGTGCCGCGCCGCATCGGGCGGGAATACGCGCTCGCGCCCGACGCGCGCGAGCATGCGCGCCAGTTCGAACATGGCCGCGCCCAGGAGCAACGCGATGGCGACTGCCGTGGCTGCTGCCCAGGACAGCGGCATGTCGCCGGCCTGCAGCGTCGCCTCGACGAATCGCCCACCCCATCCGCCCAGCGACGCCAGCGCGGCGATCGTCGCCGCGACATAGAGCCCGCCCGCGACCAGCGCCGCGAAACGAAGCACGCGCGCATGCCGCGCCAGGGCGTTTGACATTGCCGTATTTTGCATATTAGTTTCTGTTTTACAGTAACTTATAACTGATCGGCAAATACTACCATGCGAACCACCCCTCCCTCCTCCCTGCCCCGGCTCGCGCCCTGGGCCTTCTCGCTGCTGCTCGCCCACGGCTTCGCCGCGGCCCGGCCAGCCACGCCGCCGCCCGCGGTTTCCATTCCCGTGGCGTTCGAACAGGCGCTGGACGATGCCGACGCCGGCGATGTCTTCGCGCTCGAACGCCTCGGCACCGCGAGTCCCGATGCGCGCATGACCGCCATCGCGAAGGCGCGGATCGCGGCCGCTCGATTGCAACCGCGCGATGCCATCGCCCTTGCGAACCCGGTCGCGCGCGATGCCACCGCGCCGCCTGCGCACCGCGCGCGTGCGTTCGCCGTGCTGGCCGATGCGGCCTTCACCGCCGGCGACTACGCCGATGCCGCATCGGCCGCCGCCGGCTGGCAGCAGGCGCTCGACCAGAACAACGCACCACAGGACGAGCGCGACGACGCGCAACGCCTTGGCGCGCTCGCCCATGCGCTGTCTACCGCGCCGCGGCAGACGACGCAGGCGCTGATGCCCANCGCCGTCGTCACGCGNCGCGACAAGGTGGGCCTGTCGCGCGCGGACGCAACGGTGAACGGCCANGNGCAGGAAGCGGTGCTCGACACCGGTGCGGGCCTGTCCGTCGTATCGCAAAGCACCGCCACGCGGCTGGGCCTGCGCATCCTCGACGCCGCCGCCACCATCGACAGTGCCAGCCGCGATGCCGTGCCCACCCGCATCGGCATCGCCGACCGTTTCGCGTTCGCGGGACTGGAACTGCGCAACGTCGCCTTCCTGGTGCTGGATGACAAACAACTGGAACTGCCGGTCCCGGGCGGGTACACCATCGATGCGATCATCGGCTTCCCGGTGCTGCGCGAGTTCAGGCGCCTGCGCTTCGAACACACCGGCTCGATGGTGCCCGAACCCGGAGCGCAGGCGCAGACCACGAAGGAGAACCTGCGCATCGTCGCCAGCGCGCTGTACGTGGAAGCACGACTGCGCGACGTGCCGGTCGCGCTGCACCTGGACACCGGTGGCCCGCATTCGTTCCTGTCGTCGCGATTCGCACAGCGTCACCCGCGCTTCGCCGACGCAATGGCCCAGCAGGACGAGCGAATGGCCGGCGCCGGCGGCTCGACGACACGTCGCGTGGCGCGCATTCCCGATGCGGTGCTCGAACTGGCCGGCACGCACGCGACGCTGCCGGAACTGACCATCGTCACCAGGGACGGCGACGAGGTGCAGGCGCAGAACTTCGGGCTGATGGGCGGCGACGTCCTCGACCAGTTCGATTCGTGGACGGTGGATTTTGACCACATGACGTTCGAGTTGGGGACACCCGTCGCCGCAACGCCATAGCCGGGGACCGCGCGGGCAATCCACGCCGCGTGCACGAAGGATTTACCCCGCGCCCGCGACCATCACCGCAACGTTCTTGACGGAGCTGACGCGATGGCCGGATCCGGCCGCNTGGTGGTGGTCGCCGCGCTGCTGGGCAATGCCGCCGTGGCGACCACCAAGTTCGTCGCGGCCGCCTTCACCGGTTCTTCGGCGATGCTCAGCGAAGGCGTGCATTCGCTGGTGGACACCGCCAACCAGGTGCTGATGCTGCACGGCATCCGGCGTGCGGCGCNGCACGCCGGATNCCAAGCACCCGTTCGGTTACGGGCGCGAGCTGTACTTCTGGGCGTTCATCGTCGCATTGATGGTGTTCGCCCTGGGCGCGGGCATCTCGTTCTANGAAGGCCTCGCGCACCTGCGCCATCCGCGCCAGATGGCCAACCCGCTGGTGAACTACATCGTGCTGGGCGCCTCGCTGCTGTTCGAAGGCNTCACCTGGTTCATCGCGCTGCGTTCGTTCCGCGCGTCGAAGGGCCGGCGCGGCTGGGTGCAGGCGTTCCGCGACAGCAAGGACGCCAGCACCTTCAC
>Ga0055531_10002216_pt1 | contig 13190 bp, 11 predicted proteins | sample AraplaCvi_mCL_r2_FD_55008 | JGI IMG/M metagenome (GOLD analysis project Ga0055531, IMG submission 55008) | Arabidopsis root microbial communities from North Carolina, USA - plate scrape MF_Cvi_mCL_r2 | ecosystem: Host-associated > Plants > Roots > Endosphere | place: USA: North Carolina...
CAACCATCGGCGCCCGCACCAGGCGCTGGGCATGAAGACACCCGCTGAGGCTTACGCTTTAGCGGCCTGACCTGTGCAGGAACTGCTGGGTCATTACATCTATGCCATAGGCTGAGAACCGAATCGTTATCAGACCGACCGACGTCGGAACAATTGGGCGCCTCATGGGCAAATAGCGCCCGCAGCCCGGCCCGAGCCGCCGCAAGAGAGCTTCGACGATTTGACCGCGCCGCCTCAGGCTATCGGACACGTTCCACCCTCGAGCATGGACGGTAGGCGCTGAGTTGGCTTTCTCCCTGCCACGCATCTCATAGAGTCCCGCCGACGGCCGCTCTTGCAGACTATGCGGGGGCATTGCTGCCGGCTTCATGTTCGGTGGGCCCGTTGCTGTATTGGCGGCGCCGTATCCGGCGGCCTGCATACGTTCGTTGCTTGGCAACTAGCGTAACGCAAGCACCATCATCTCGGAGGTCACCCGTGCCAAACATCCGGAAGTCGCTTAACCCGATTTTTGCAGTGCCTGGCATTGTCGGAGTTAGTCTCGCAGCGGGCCTCAATTTGAACACCCCCGCCCGGTGGCTTTCTCTCTGCTTGGCAGTCATATGCGTGGTTCTTATTGCTGCCTTCTGGCTGGGCCGACGCTACGCATCAACACACCGACGCGAGTAGCAGCAGTACATCCAGATCGGGCTCGGTCCTCATTGAGTGACTCAAATTCCTGGGAACTGGCTTCCATACGAAACCGGTTCGGGTGCGCGTCCATCGGACGCGCACCCTTTAGAGGGGGCTGGAATGCTTGCGCCTCCGCATGGTGATCACCAGCGATCCGTAGCTCTCGATGTCTGATGATCAACCCGGTCAGCCGCTGATCGTCGCGGGCGCTGGCGCTGGCCGGAGAACGAAGCCACGCGTAGTAGCCGCTACGATGCACGTGCAGGACCCGGCACATCGCGGCCAGCCTGAACTCGTCGGCGTGCTGCTTCATGAAGGCGTACTTCACCTTTACCCCTTGGCAAAGTACGCGGCGGCTTTTTTTAGGATGTCTCGCTCTTCGGTGACGCGCCGCAGTTCCGCCTTCAGGCGCCGGACTTCTGCGTTCTGGTCCTGCTCGACGCGCCGCACCACTTCGCCTTTGCCTTGCTGACGCTTCCAGCCGTACAGGCTGTGAATCGACACGCCAACACGCTGTGCTACTTCAGCAACCGGTCGACCGTATTCCACGATCTGGCGGACCGCTTCGATCTTGAACTCATCGGTGTATCGCTTCGCGCTCATTGCCACCTCTGCTTAAGCCAGAGTTCTTGGCTGCAAGGTGTCTACGGAAGCCTGGCGATTCAAAGTAAACCGGCATCAGAGGTGAATTGGACCGGAATAAACACTCGAGCCCGTGCGAGCGAAAAAATACGCGATCCAGTGTCCGGGCTGCGTGAGCAGGTGAGGCGCGCGTAGTGGCTCCACGTGTACATGAATCCCCGCCAGCTCAAATTGCGTGATCAGCCCGCAAATGACTGAATTCATCCAAGTCCTATGTTTGCGCGCTACCCGGAATCTCAACATGCGCTAGCCGCCGCGTGGATCAACGAGCCGAGCGAGCGGTTAACTTCAAACTAACGGAACCACGATGAATAAGACGATTTCCTTCGCGATCCTTGCCGCAGTCAGTGCACTGCCTCCGCTAACCGCATCCGCGGCCGATTCCAAACTGCACTTTACCGGTGAGGTAATCGCGTCCACCTGTACGGTGACCGCTGGCGCGAATAGCACGGGTTCGGCCGGCGAAATCGCGGTATCGCTGCCATCGATCAGTAAAGACGAGCTGGCGACTGACGGTGATCACGCCGGCGACAAAGCGTTTCAAGTACTCATCGGCGGCGTTGATCAGTCCGATTGCGTCGGGGGCACCGCGAGCAAAGCCAGCGTTGCATTTGACACCATTAACAGTTCGTTGATTGACCAGTCGACCGGTCGCCTCAATAACAGCAATACCGCTGGCAACGCCACCAATGTGCAGGTTGAGCTTGTGAACCCGGCCAACGGCAACCCCATCAACGTGTATACCGGGACGAACATTCCTGATGCAGCGATTGTCGCGGGTCAAGCCGTGCTCAATCTGGGGGCGCGCTACGTGGCCAAGGGCGGCCCGGTGGGCGAGGGAAAGGTCGACACCGATGTCGCGTTCTCGGTCGTCTACTTCTGACGTCGGAAGGGCGGCGGCCGGTGAGCCCCCGGTTTATCGGTCGTCAGCCGCGATTTTGCGCGGCGGTTCCACCTGATCTTGGAGGTAAGCGTGACTCCCATCAGCCACTACCTGGTGCTTGCGGGTCTGTTGACGTGCGCATCGCCCGCGTTCGCAGGTATACAGATCGCGGGCACCCGCGTGATTTATCCAGAATCGCAAACCGAAGTCACCGTGCGTGTCCGAAACGACAATGGGGGGGCGCGGCTGCTCCAGGCCTGGGTCGACGACGGGGACAGCAGCGCCACGGCCGAGAGTTCGAAAGCCCCATTTCTGATAACGCCGCCCATTTCGCGCATCGACCCGAACAAGGGTCAAGCGCTCCGCCTCGTTCGAACGGGCGCCGCCGCACTGCCGTCCGACCGGGAGTCAGTGTTCTGGTTGAACGTACTGGAGATTCCGCCGCGACCCAAGAATGCGGATCAGGAAAACCTACTGCAGTTTGCCGTGCGCACCCGCATGAAGATCTTCTATCGGCCGACCCATCTGCAAGGAAGTCCTGCCGAGGCGCACAAGGCCGTGACGTGGAGTTTGTCGCAGCACGGCGATCGCCAGATGCTCAAGTGCGATAACGCCTCGGCGTTCAGCGTCTCGTTCGCCTCCATTGTCCCATCGGAAAAGGAAGATCTGCTCACAGACGGCGGCATGTGTCCTGCCAAAGGGAGTGCGGAGTTCGAGGTCAAGAGCTTTGTGCAGCCGAACGCCCAGGTGGTGGTGAACGTCATCAACGACTACGGCGGTGTCGACCGTCGTACTGCCAATCTCGAAGGCTGATTCTTCACTGGCAATGCGCTCTTCAGCTGCCCATTCGGGCGGTGGCGCACTTTCTTTGCATGGCGCTGCGCGCAATCCGGATCCTTTCATGAGCAATGCTTTCACAATCGACAGTTTTACGATTGCCGATGGCAAGCGGACGAGCATGTGGCTCCCGCCGCGGGTTTTGGCGGCGTCAATCCTGCTTGTGTTGGCCCAAGCCCCGTCAACCACATTTGCGGCAGGGGTTAGGGCCGACAGTCTCGGGAGCGCTGCCAACTCTGCGAATGAGGTGAGCTTCAACACTCGGTTCGGGGGACTCGCAGATAGCCGTTACGACTTGGCCCGGCTAGGTCGCAAAGGTGCAGTACCGGGTGTGTACCGGGTGGACGTGTATGTCAACGACACTCTAAAGGCACGTAAGGACGTCGAGTTTCGCGGTAGCGATAGCGACGACCTCATCGCTTGCTTGGACGGGACGTTGCTGACGGAGTGGGGCGTGGCGCCGGAAGCGATTGCGAAGGCCGAGTCGACATGCACGGACGTCGGCACCCTTGTGGCGAATGCGAACGCGACGTTCGACCCGGCCGGCCTGCGCCTGGACGTCAGCATCCCGCAGGCCGACCTGAGTCGAACGGCGCGGGGCTATGTGGACCCTGCCTTGTGGGACGCAGGTATGACAGCCGCGACGTTGGGCTATACCTTCAACGCTAACGCGGTCACGACCAGCTCTGGCCCAAGTTCCACCACGGTTTTCACCGGGTTGGACGCGGGGCTGAACGAGGGTGGGTGGCGCCTTCGCGGCCGCGGTTCGCTGTCCTGGTCGTCGGCCCAAGGCAGCCAGTGGCAGGGCGTCGGCGCCTTCGCACAACATGACGTCCAGCGCCTTCGTTCCCAGTTTACAGTCGGCGACGGTTTCACTAGCGGCGAGCTGTTTGCTTCGGCAGCGTATAGAGGCGCGAACCTGGCGAGTGACGATCGGATGCTTCCCGACTCGCGGGTCGGCTACGCGCCGGTCGTGCGAGGTACTGCGCAAACGCGCGCTCGCGTGGAAATTCGACAGAACGATTTCCTGATCTACGAGACCACCGTCGCGCCGGGGGCTTTTGAGATCGACGACCTGTATGCCACCGGGCATTCCGGTGATCTGGAAGTCCGCGTCATTGAAACCGACGGCACCGTTCGCAGCTTCACCGTTCCGTATGCGGCCGTGCCGCGCCTGCTGCGCGCAGGTGCTTCGCGTTACTCGGCAACGGTAGGCAAATTGCGGGGTGCTGACACGAGCCCCGCGTTCGCCGAAGCCACTTACCAGCGTGGTCTGAACAACTGGTTGACCGGCTATGCCGGCGTGCAGGCCACCGAAGACGCGCTTTACCGCGGTGCCCTGTTGGGGGCTGCAGTCAACACACGCGCCGGCGCATTGTCGTGGGATGTTGCGGGGGCCTGGACAAAACCGGATGGCGGCGAAAGCCTCACCGGCTACAGCACTCGCTTGACGTTCAGCAAGGCCATTCCCTCGACCCGCACGAACCTTGCCTTGGCCGGCTACCGCTACTCGACCGGCGAGTATCTCGAGTTGGCGGAGGCCGCCGCGATGGATGCAAGTAGAGCGGATGTTTGGAGCGCGCGGGCGCGCGTTCGCGATCGCCTGCAGCTGAGTTTCAGCCAGCAACTGGGCCAGGAGGGCGGTGTGTTGTTCGCAAGCGGCTCTCGTCAGACCTATCGCGATGGCCGGGCCGGGAGCACCAGCTATCAGCTCGGCTACAACAACCGCAAAGGGGCGTTGGCTTACAACGTTGGCGCCAGTCGCACATTAGACGAAGTCGGACGTAAGGACGATCAGCTCTTCGTGAGCTTTTCAATGCCGTTGGGCAACTCCAGCCGCCGCCGCGCGCCCACCCTGAGCGCTTCGGCGTCTTTCGGTGGCAGCGCGGGAACTTCGTTACATACCGGGCTGAATGGGCAAGCCGGCAGCGAAGGTCAGTTCAATTACGCCATGAAGGTGTCCGACAGTGATCGCGGCGGCCTCAATGCCGACGCGGGCGCCACGTGGCAGGCACCGTACGCCCTGCTCGGCGCTGGCTACGGTTGGTCCAAGGACGCTCAGCAGGCCTCTTTTTCGGCATCGGGGGGGCTGGTGGCCCACAAGGGGGGCATCACGTTGGCCCAGCGCCTGGGCGAAACCATTGGCGTAGCAGAAGTTAAAGGTGCCGCAGGGGCGTCGTTGGCTGATGGTTCCCACGCCAAGGTGGACCGCCGAGGCTACGTCGTGGCGTCCGACCTGCGCCCGTACCGCGTCAACACGGTTGAGCTAGACCCCAAGGGCATGTCGCTTGATGTCGAACTGGGAACGTCACAGATCCAAGCCGTGCCGCGCGCAGGTGCCGTCGTGCCACTGCAATTCGATACCAAATCTGGTCATGCGCTCTTGGTGCGAGCTAAACGCCCAAGCGGCGAGGCGCTCCCTTTTGGCGCATCGGTGATCGATGACGCAGGGCAGGATATTGGCCTGGTGGGGCAGGGCGGTCAGCTGTTCGCGCGTCGAGCCGAGCGCGCGGGCCGCTTGCAGGTGCGGTGGGGCCACGGCCCGGAAGAAGCCTGTGTCATCAGCTACGAGCTGCCTGAACACAGCAACGCGAAAGCAGGCATTACCGAAGTGGAGGCGAACTGCTTGTGAGAATCTTGGATAAGCATCCCTTGCCGCGCGATGTCTCCAGCAACACGATTCGTTGCCTGCGGACGCTCGTCGGTCTGACTTGGCTCTTGTTGCTGTATCTGGGCCTGCCTGGTATCGCGGCGGCCTGCACGTCCTCGCCGATGACCGCCTCCCCGGGGACCGGTCTCGTCTTGAACGGCGCCGCGGATCGCAACCCCGTCGGCCAACAGATCGGCGGCTGGGGCACAGAGTCAAGCAACCAGACCATGTTCGACCTGAGAGTCTGGCCGACCGGGTCGGGCTGGTGTAACGGCAATACGGTCGTGCACTACGCCTTTGCCGAGCCCCTTGACCCCGTCGTCAATGGGGTGACCTATACGGACCGCACGACGGGCAAGAGGTATCCAGTCTACGAAACAGGCGTAGCGGGCATCGGCTACATCGTCGGGATTCGCGACTTTAATGCAAGCGGCCTGGCGACCGAGATTCCGCTAGACGGTCGCACGCAGACCTATCCATTCGCGGGAAGCTCAACGGCTACCGGCAGTATCGGATACCGATCGCGAGTGCTCTTTGTCGCAACCGGGCGCTTGGAAAGCGGCTCGTACACAATCCCCTCGCGCAATATAGCCCGCTTTACGGTCACAAATAACAATACGACTAGCGTCCCTGGCCCGACCTATCTGATTTTGGGGACGACGCAAATCACGGTCACCGTGAATGGGTGCCAGGTGACCGCTGGTACGCGAGATCAAACCATTCGCATGCCCACCGTCAATGCAGGCGCCCGCGACCTTTCCAGCATGACAGCCGTGGCCGACATCGGCCTGCAATGTGACCCCGGGGTTAGTGTGTATGCAACTATGACCGACGTATACCACCCCGAGAACACCGGCGATGTGTTGTTGCCCTCACCATCCTCGCAGGTGCAAGGTCTGGGTCTGCAGTTATCCCGCGCAGAAACTCCGGAACAGTTCATCCGATTTGGTGCGGATTCTTCAATGCCTGGCAACCCGAACCAATGGTACGTTTGCAACAGCGACGGCGGCGGAGTCTGCGGTTGGGACAATGGCGTCTATACGCTGAAACTGCTGGCGCGATACAAAGTGCTTAATCCAATCACCGTGAATGGTCATTCCGGCTACGGCGACATCACGCCGGGTGAGTTCGAAGCGGCTGCAACGGTCACGTTTTCGTACCAATAAGGGCGGAACTCCAACGCGTTTCGTCAGATGAGAAGCCGTGCGGCTGCAGGGTATGGACGGTCAAGGTTGCCGAGGAGAGACCTCAGTTGGGCGAGTTTCGACGCAAGCTGTTTCGCAGCGCACCGGGAACCGTCAGGATGGCGTCCGAAATCAACCCGGTCCCATCCCGTGTGCATGTCATCCCACTCACCCTATATCGTTTTCTGGTCGAGCGACGAGCGTATGCCTTGGAGGGCAGCCACCGGGTAGCCGTTCCCTGGAGCGTACCCCTAGCAAACCAGGCGATCATCCGCGTCACTAGCAGCGTCGAGGCCGGCGTCCTTAGGGGTTGTCATGGTGTTGCGCGGGAGGGGCCCGGTGAACACTCGTAAGCGAGGCTCTTCGGGCTCTTCGGGCTCTTCGGGCTCTTCGGGCTCGTCGCGTCGTGACGGTATAATGCGACAGTGGATGCTTGCTCGGTGCCTGCCGCGCCGATCTCCAGGCGCTGACAGCCATGTCGGAGGCGGTCATGCATAACGGTACGCCCTTAGCGGATCGCCCCATTGGTGGCGCTTTGATCCGCATGTCAAACGCCACCGTCGCCGCAATCGCGCGCCAACAGCGTCAACTCCTTTACATCGGTGGCGGCGTCCTCACCGCGCTTGTTCTGATTGCGCTGATAGTCGGTGTATTGACCACATACCGGGGCGTATACGCAGAGCGAGCCGAGATAGTGCGGGACGGACAATCCGCACTCGTTGATATCCTGTCGCAACGTAATCTCGGAACTGCAGGGTATGCGGCAATCAGCGAGGGAGTGTGGGCGACGCAAAGCGCGCGGCTCGAGGCCGAGGGTCGTCCGATCGCGGCTTCATTCGAAACTAGCGCGCATCTTGCCGTGGTACGGGGCGACGACTCAGCACTGCCGTGGTTGGTTCTGGGGCAGAGCGACCTCAGGATGCCGAAGCCCACGCTTGCAAAGTACTTAGGCATGGCGCGCGAGTACTCGCTCCTCGCCCGTTCGACGTCGTTGTTCAAGACGACGGGAGCAGACGCAGGGGCAGTATTCGAGTACGACCCCTCGCACTCATTGGTCCTGGTCGCCGGCCTGGACAGCGACGCCTTCTTACGAAAAGCTCTTTCTGTCGCGACCAACGACCAGGCGATCGCAACGTTGATCGACATCGATCGACGACTCATGACACGCGCGATCACGTCACGTGTCGGCTCGCATGAGCTTCGGTTCGCCTTCGCACGGCATCCCCTGACTGGGCAACCGGCGATTTACACGAGTCTGCCGCTGCGTTCGCACCACAACGAGTATCTCAGGCGGGTCTTCTTCGAGCCCGCATCCGAGCTTGCCCGGCGTCTGCAGACCAGGGTTCCTGGGGGATTGATGCTGTTCACATCCGAGGGCGAGTCCATTCTGGACACCTCTGATGGGACCATCCGTCTGAATCCGACGGAGATTCGCACCATGCTTGCGCAGGCCAGCACGAACCCGGCGCGACGGCACTCGTGGGCAAGTGCCCAGCATATGGCGGTCATGGGGTCGGTCGCCGGCACAGACTGGGTCTTGGCACATACGTTCAGTAGGCGAGATCTCTGGATAGCGATCACGCAGCGCGCCGCATGGCAACTTGTCGTCGGCACGCTGCTGATTGCCGGGTTGTGGGTGCTTTTGCTTCGCATGCATCGGCGGGTCCTTCGCCCGGCGCTGGTGGACGCCGAACGCGTGTATGAGAGCGAAGCACTCAGCCGGACAATCATCGACACCTCGCCGGTTGGATTGTGCGTCGTCGATGCCGGGGGTTCCGTATTGCTGCGGAACGAGCGGGCTGCCACCTTGCTGACTAGCGAGGAACTGATGGCGGCATTGGAAGGTGCTCGGATAGGCACGGCGCCGTCGCCTAACGATGTTCCGTTCGAAGTCGATTGTCAGAATGCTGACGGTGATCGTATCCAAATCACGGTGAGCCCCATCCGGCTTAACGACACGCCATCCTGGCTGTGCGCGTTGCGCGATGTCACCGCCGAGCGTGAACTCGAAGACAGCCGAGAGCATGCGCGTATCGAGGCCGAGCACGCCAAGCAGCATGCGGAGGACGCCAGTCGAGCCAAGTCCTCCTTCGTTGCCAGCATCAGCCATGAGATCCGTACTCCGCTGCACGGAATCACCGGTCATCTTGAATTGCTCACCCGATCCAACCTGAACCCCGAGCAGGCCGAGCGGGTCGAGCGCATACGCCAGTCTGCTGACTCCCTTATGACCCTGATCAGTGACGTGCTGGACTTCTCTAAGATCGAGGCGGGACAACTGGAGGTCGAGCAAGTCCCGTTCTCGCTCAGGCACTTGATTGAGCGCACGGCCGTGCTCTTCGCGCCGCACGCGACGATGAAGTCGTTGGCCCTTGTTACTTACATCTCCCCGCGCCTTGGAGATCAGTATGTGTCAGATCCAAAACTCCTGCAGCAAATACTGCACAACTTGCTCAGCAATGCGATCAAGTTCACATCGTCGGGCAACATCACCGTCACTGCTCACCAGCGGCGTATTCCGTCAGATGCGCGAGAGTGGATTGCCTTGTCCGTCAGGGACACAGGGATCGGCATGTCAGCTCACCAACAAGCCAATCTCTTTCAGCCGTTTACGCAAGCCGACACCAGTATCGCTCGGCGCTACGGTGGAACAGGCCTCGGGCTTGCCTTGTCCCTGGAGCTCGCTCGCTTGCTAGGGGGCAGCCTTACCGTCCGCAGCACACAAGGCCGGGGCACGGTCTTCACCTTGTGCATCCCGGTAAGCAGAGCGGCATCGCCGCGGCCGGTGCGTACCCTTGATGAGCAGCAGGTAGTGCTCGTCGCGCGTAGGCGCAGATGGCGAGTCGATATGGCGGCTTACCTGCGGGCTCGCGGCGCCAGAGTGTTGTGCAAGAATCGCGTCGTGGATGCCCGCTCGACCGAGGGGGCAACACTTTGGTGGGTAGACGAGCTGGGCAATCATGCAGGCCACGAGCGCTTGGAAGGATGGCGTGACGTGGTCCTAGTAGGCATGAATGGCCCATTGACGCCATTGGAAGAAGAAGGACGTATTTGCGTGTCTTGCTTTGCCAGCGATGCTTGGGATGCGGTGCTTACCCGCCATGTCAACGCCGATCGGGTCGCCTCGCAGCCAGTCGAGGATGCGGGACTAGCGCGGTTCCACGGCAAAGTGCTGCTGGTGGACGATCACCCGGTCAATCGCGAGCTCATTCGTCAGCAGCTGGAGGTGCTTGGCCTGACGGTGGAGGATGCGGCCACGGGTTCCGACGCGTTTCGGCTGTGGAAACCAGGGCGCTACGCCGCCGTCTTGACAGATGTCCACATGCCAGATGTAAGCGGCTACGACGTGGCGCGCGCCATTCGTACTTCCGATCGTACGATTCCCATCATTGCGGTCACAGCTTCGGCACTGGCCAGTGAGCGGGATGAGTGTCGGAAGGCTGGGATCACCGACCTTCTGCTGAAGCCGATTCTGCTGGGCGACCTACGCTCAGTGCTCCTCAAGCACCTGATTGTTGATCAAGTCGCGAATCTTGAAGCCATGGGCGCTCCGGCGCCTAGGACGTCACACGCGGCTGTGCGAAAGTTGTTCGCCGAGCAAGCGGGGGCAGATCTACTCAAACTCGCGACTCTAGTCGCCGCCCGAGATACCAAGGGGCTGCTGGCGCTCGTCCACTCGTTGAAGGGGGCGCTATTGATGCTGCGTGAGTACAGTGCCGCGGCGCTGTGTTCAGGTGTCGAGCAATCGCTGCGTCAAGAACCATTTGACTCCAGCCTAACGTCGATCGCCGAGCTGACAGTCGCGCTTGAGCGTCTCCTTACACAATACAGGCAAGCTGCGCCCGACAGGGGCTGACCACTTTTCAATGCGCGACGGCTGTCCCGACCATTCGCAATTCGCTCGAACGATCATCCACTTGTTGATCAACCTGGCGGATTCCTGCAACTTCCATCGGCCCACCGTCGCGTAGAAGCGCGCTGCTCCAAGCTCATCCGCCGGTGGACAGCGCTGCTGAGAGGGCGCTGCGACAATTAGGCGCAGTCCTATAGCTGTGATTGAGGAGAAGACCAAAGCTTAGAGTCGTCGTCATTCACGTGGGGTCACCTCCATGCGCGTAGCAAGAGCGATTCTTCATATTCTGGAAACTTATCAACGGCCCGCGTCTGGCCGACTTATCTTGCAATCCAAACCGCTTTCACGCTCATTCGCAAAGTCTTGCCTTGCCGTGATGGAGAAAGAGGGGCTGCTTGAGCGGAGTGTGCCGATCAGCGTCTACGGAGACACCGTAAGCGATGTTGTTTTTTCTACCACGCCGCTTGGACGCATGGTCATGCGGACCATGCAGCGGCCCATGCGCGGTCCTAACGAAGGCCCAACTCGCCCGCGTGCTTGAAGAGATCCGCCTCTGATTTCATTCCCAACTTGGCCATCGCGCGCACTTTTTGGCTGCTGATGGTCTGTTTGCTTCGGTTGAGGAGCGCTGCGATATCGTTGATGGTTGCGCCCCTGACGTAAAGCGACAGCACTTGATACTCACGTGGTGAGAGGGAGGACAGCAACTTCCCGGACCGAGCGTCTTGGCCGATTGGGTCACTTGAGTCGACGATGGCAGCCAGACTAGGGGATAAGTATCCACGGTGCGCATAGGCGGCCAACACGGCCGCCTTCAAATGGTGCATGTCATCGGCCTTGCTGACGACATTTATGACACCCAAGGCGATGATCGACTGCACGATGACCGGGCGATCCATCGCGGTCATTACGACGATGCCAAGCTTTGGGTACCGCTCACGTAGGGATTCAAGAAGCTCCAGGCCGTCACCGTGCTCGCCTCCCGGCATGGCGTAATCCGTGACTAGCACGTCGCACGGGCACACATCGAGCAGTTGCATCAACTCGGTGGAGTTAGCGCACGCGCCAACGAGACTAAGCATGGGACTTTCCGACAGGGCGAGCTCAATCCCGAGCCGAATGACCGCATGGTCGTCGGCAATGACTACTTTGACCAGTTGTCCACCCATGGCGCCTCCGGGTGCAGAATTGTAGGTAGCTCCATCACTCTTGGCAGCGGAGCCATTATGGCCATTCACGTCGCAGTTGTAGATGATCATCCGGTAATTCTAGCCGGCATCCAACTTGCCCTCGCGTCCGAAGCAGACATCAAGGTGGATGCGTATCTGCGCGATTCAAGTCAGCTGGTGGACTACCTGAATCATCATACGGTCGATGTCGTGTTGACAGATTACTCCATGCCAAGCGGCCGCTATGGGGATGGCATCGCCATGCTCCGCTTCCTCATGCGACGCTTTCCGAAGATCAAGATCGCCTTGCTCACGGGTGTTGTAAATGGAGCGCTTCTCCATGAAGCGCTCAACGTCGGGGTGTATGCCGTCTTAGGAAAGGGCGACGATTTTTCGCAGCTCGGCGCAGTGATCCGGGCTGTCGCTGGTGGCAGCACCTATGTATCTAGCGAGGCAGCGGCAGCGATGCGCGCAGTGACGCTGGCAGGGGCGCGAGAGCCACGCTTAAGCAAGCGCGAGAGTGAGGTACTCCGGATGCTGGCCGAAGGGTTGTCCCTCAGCGAAATCGGCGCGCGGGTTGGGAGAAGTCCAAAGACGGTGGGTACGCAGAAGCTGTCGGCCATGAAAAAGCTAGGGCTGCGCACGGATGCCGACATTTATTACTACGCCATCGCGAATGGAATGATCCAGGCGTCGGAAGTCAGTCGAAAAGGGGCCTTACCCGCCGAATAGACTTCGCGCAGCAGTTGCTTCTACTCCTCTGTGGCAAGACCATCGCGTTCCACAGCAGAGAACGACGCTTGCTTCCACGTTTTGCGCAAGCAGCGTCGCTGCGTCGCCGAGGCAAAGAGGAATTGGTTCAGGTTCTCAATGAACTGGCCTTGCTCGGTTGCACCAAGAGTACTGAATTCAACCAAAAGATCGTAGACCGCTTCATTGCCCATGTGGTTACTCCAAAACGTTGGACTCGCGATTCCGTGGTCGCTTTGTATAATCCAGAGCTGCAGGGCGCAACAATCGGACTGCCCCTAATGCAGCAGTAAGCCGTGGGCTGTCAGCATCAGGCGTCACGAGCGGCACAAGGGAAGGTGAACCGAGCGCCGAGCTCGCACCGACATGCCGCTGAAACGTATGGTAGCTGCCCGAGCTTGGTGACAACCACGGCTCCAATGCCTCCACCGAGGTAGGTTTCACCCATGTGTAATGACCCAGCAGTTCCTGCACAGGTCAGGCCGCTAAAGCGTAAGCCTCAGCGGGTGTCTTCATGCCCAGCGCCTGGTGCGGGCGCCGATGGTTGTAG
>Ga0055531_10002232_pt1 | contig 13126 bp, 15 predicted proteins | sample AraplaCvi_mCL_r2_FD_55008 | JGI IMG/M metagenome (GOLD analysis project Ga0055531, IMG submission 55008) | Arabidopsis root microbial communities from North Carolina, USA - plate scrape MF_Cvi_mCL_r2 | ecosystem: Host-associated > Plants > Roots > Endosphere | place: USA: North Carolina...
GCCATGCGGAGCGCCTGGGAAAAGGCGGGCGGCGAGACGGCTGTCACCAGAACGCCGTGAGCGCCGCCGCCGGTCGCACTGATGACCTCTTCGACAGCGGTAAGCCGGCGGGCATCCACCATCAGGTCGGCGCCCAGGCTGCGCGCAAGGTCCAGCTTCTCCGTGCTGACGTCGATCGCCGCCACATGCAGGCCCATCGCCTTGGCATATTGGATCGCCACATGGCCGAGCCCGCCGATGCCCGAGATTGCCACCCATTCGCCGGGCCGCGCCTCGGTTTCCTTGAGCCCCTTGTAGGTGGTGACGCCGGCGCAGAGGATCGGCGAGATCGCCGCGAAGTCGACGTTCTGGGGCAGCCTTGCGGCGAAGGCGGCCGAAGCGATGACATATTCGGCAAAGCCGCCATTGCAGCTATAGCCGGTATTGTGCTGGTGCTCGCAAAGCGTTTCCCAGCCGGTCTCGCAATATTCGCAAGCCAGGCAGGCATCGTGCAGCCAGGCCACGCCCACCGCATCGCCTTCCTTCAATCCGGTCACGCCCGGGCCGAGCTCGACGACGATGCCGGCGGCTTCGTGCCCCGGAATGAAAGGCGGGTTGGGCTTGACCGGCCAGTCGCCATCGGCCGCATGGAGGTCGGTGTGGCAGACGCCGCAGGCCATGACCTTCACGAGAATTTCGCCGGGCCCCGGCACGGGTACCGGGACGCACTCGATCGCAAGCGGTTTGCCGAATTGATGCACGACGGCGGCTTTCATCGTTCTGGCCATATTCGTCTCCTTGTTGTGGGAAGCATGAATGCCGCAACGATTATCTCGAACCCGGGCCGCCTCATTGACCCAGCGCAAGCGAAGGTGACGGTTCGCCTGCGCTCCATTGACGCGCGTCAATGTCCATGGCGTCGAGGGTGTTAGGAAATGGGGTTCAGGGAGCGGGCCTGCGCGGTCTGCACAGGTCTTCTTGCAGCGAGGATATGGAGATGGATTACGATGTGGGTGTCCTCAACGCGGCGGATGTCTACCGCGCTTTCCCGGTTGTCCAGCTGATCATGTCGCGCCTGGATCTGGAGACGTGGAAACGGCTGACNGCTTCGGCCTCGTCGCGCCGCAACTGGCTGACGGTGAGGGATGCGCAAGGATATATTCGCGGCCTCTGCCACGTCTTCACCCGCGAGCATCCGGTTCACGGACGCCAGCTCGAAATCCCGATCTTTGCGTCCGTCGGTTTCCTCGACGACCGGGATGTTGCGCGGCGCCTTTTCGAGTTCGCCAAGCTGCGCGCCAAACTGGACGGCTGTGAAAAGGTCCATTTCTGGTCCTCGGCATCGAAGGATTGGGACAGCTTCGATACTCTCAGGACCCTGGAGCGCTGGGACGACGGCCTCGTTTATGATCTGGGCACCGACCGCGCCACCATTCATTGATTGCGTCGTGTTCCGGGGCAGCCGCCCGGGAAACAAGTTCGGTCTCCATCCGGATCAGCGCAGGTCGGCAGCCGTCAGCGTGTAGGTGGTTCCCCGATTGGGATGGTAAGCCTTGATTGCCGCATCCTGGATGCTTGATCTGGCCGCGTCGAAGGCCCTGAGATAATCGGCCTCCGACATCCCCGCCGCCATGGTGTCGGAGAGCGCTTTGGCCTCCACGAAGAACCTGACCTCGAACATGCCGTCGTAACCCATGAAACGAACGACCTTGCGCGTTTCGTCGAAACTGCGGCTTCTGTTCGGAAATGTCAGGGTCATGACGGTTTCATCCGAAATGGAACGCCTTTCTCTTGGAGCCGGCGTTCCGGTTGCCGATGGATGCGCTGCCAGCTTCGCGATCCGGGTCAGAATAGATCGCGAAGCAGGATGTAGAGAATGAACGTCATGGATATCAGCGGCACTGCCATGCGGAACAGATATCCGTAGCCTGCCCGATGTAACTGCGGGCCTGTCTGGGAAGAAGGTTGGATTCGCCTGATGGAAGACATGTCGTCCTCCTCGTTGGGGCCAGGGCTCGCGCCCTTGATCGCAGCGCCCGTTCTGAATCTGCTACCTGCATTCAATGTGGGGCGAAGCCGGACAAAGGCAAGAGGAGCGCTCTCATGTCCTCAGGATACGAGAGGTCTGCCGCAGCCGCATTTCATGTGATCCGGCTGCTGCATGTCGAACGGCATGGCCGTTTGCCGGTTATTTGTTCTTCAGGAGCCACATCTTGCCGGCCATGGTGATCCCATGCGCCGATTCCTCCACCGAGACCTCCTCGTTGAGGGTGCGCAGAAGACCGTATTCCCTGAGTTCGTTCAACGTCGTCGTCGTCAGGAACTTGATCTTCTGCGGGCGTTCCTTGAACCGGTCGTTGCGCGCGTAGGTCACGACCGCATTCAGATGCGTCCACTTCTTGGCTTCCTGCGGAAACAGGTCACCATCCTTGGCGAGCTTGAGCCCCCTGATCTGGGTCGGCGTCAGCTCGACCGCCAACGCATGCGCCGCAGTCGGGGTGGTTGCAGTCTTGATATTCTCGGTCGTGTTCAATGGTCAGTCCTTGATCGGTCGGGAGGTAGTTGTGCATTCGGCGNATCGGCGAGTTCGAAGAACAAAGGCCCGTGGAGCCGATGCCAAACGGCACGAGCATGTGGCGTGCCGAAGCGGGATGTGCCTGCACGTTCTCAGGCACAGGCTTCAAGATGTCAGCGCTGGCGGGCCTTGCGGGCAGCGTAGCGACGGTCGCGCTCCGCCTTGCGGGCGGCTTCATCGGCTATGACCCGGGCAATCCGGTCGTTGGCTTCCGCTTGCCGGGCCTCGGCCTCGGCCTTCTCATGGGCTTCCGCGGCTGCAGCCCTCGCGGCCGCTTCCTGCAACACACGCTCGTTCTCGGCAGCCTTCAGGGCTTCGCGCTCGGCGCGGCGGGCTTCTCTCGCGGCGGCAACGGCCTCGCGCTCGGCGCGCCGTTCCTGCATGGCGGGGTCATTCGGTTTAGGGGCGGACGCGAACTTCGCCAAAAGCTCTTTCTTGGCAGCCGCCGCGTTTTTACGGCGGTCGGCAAAGCTGTTGTCGCTCGGGTGTCTCAAAGTATCTTCCTTGTCAGATCTGGAATGTTGCGGTTGAAAACGAATATCGCGCAAGACGGGAGGTCATGCAAATATTCGCGTCAGCCAATTGCCTCAACGGAAAAAGGCCAGACATCGGTCTGGCCTTCGCATATCTTTTACCGCCACGCCAGTACATCCGTGGTCATGGGAGGTTAAAGTTTTAGGCAGCCTGGAGCTGGCCTGCGGACATCTTGCCCGACTTGCGGTCACGCTCGAGTTCAAATGCGAGCTTCTGGCCTTCGACGATCGAGCCCATACCGGCGCGTTCGACGGCAGAGATGTGAACGAAGACGTCGGCGCTGCCGTCGTCAGGCTGAATGAAGCCGAAGCCTTTGGTGGCGTTGAACCATTTAACTGTGCCAGTGGCCATAACGAACCCTTTCTTAGCAACATTGATAAACCACCGGGCGACGCACGGCGGGTGTTTCGACTTTTGAGAGGGAAAGTTCGTCAAGAAGCGCAAGGCGCAGCAGTAACAAAGATCGGCAAACAAAGTATCGATGCGCCTTACCTAATCCACCGCGACCGAACTGTCAACTTCCTGTTTCTGAAATTGCTGAATATACTATCCCTGATTGTGAAACCGCGCCGCGAAAGGATATCTGCGGTACCTACGGTCCTGTCGCAGAAACCAGGGGAACCGGGGGTCTTGATATTTAGGCCGACGCCGGCACTTCTTCGGTCGTCACCTCGAAATAAGACAGGATTGCCGGGCCGAAGGCGGTCGAAAGAGCCACGTCCGTCGCATCCCGCCCCGTCGCCATCAGGATGCGGCCGATCCGGGGTGTATTGTGGCGGGCATCGACCGTATTCCAGCGGCCGCCGAGATAAACCTGGAACCAGGCGCTGAAATCCATCGGGTTCGGATCCTTCGGAACACCGATATCGCCAAGATAGCCGGTACAATAACGCGCCGGGATGTTCATGCAGCGGCACAGCGTGATGGCGAGATGCGCAAAATCCCGGCAAACCCCGGTGCGATCGGTATATCCCCCAAACGCCGTCCTCAGCGGGTCCGCGTTCTGGTAATTGAAGGCGATGTGCTTGTGGACGAAGTCGAGGATCGCCTGCACCCGCGGCCAGCCGACAGGGGTGGAGGAAAATGTCTTCCANGCGAAATCCGCAAGGCGGTCGGTATCGCAGTAGCGGCTGCCCAGCAGGAAGACCAGCACGTCGTCGGGCAGGTCCTTGATGTCGTGCTGGAAGGCATCTTGCGGCACCGGATCGGGCAGACCGTCGTCATAGATCTCGAACTCGGTGGAAATCGTCGTTAGACCCGGCGGCGCGACGATGCGGCTGCAGGCGTTTCCGAAACTGTCGAGATAACCGCGGGCGTCGATAGGCCGGTCGAAGCTCAGCACCTGTTCGCTCAGCAAGTCCGCCCGACGCGNGGGATGGATATTGAGGACCAGCAGCATGGCCGTATCGTGCTGGCATTCATAAACCAGGCGAAACCCCGCGCGTATCTTCATGATCGTATCCCTGCGAAGGACCTCTTGCCGAATTGGCGGCTCAGCGGCAACGCTCGAAGAACGCCTGTGTTCCGGTCACCCGTGGAGTTTCACGCTATGGTCGTCGGTGGTCACGTTGACCTGCACGGACATGCTGTCGAAATCGGACTCGGCGCCATCGTAGCTCCCCGATAGCGGGATTGCCTGCCGGGGATCGCGAGCGACGCCGACGCGGATCAGGTCGCGGTTGCCGACGATGCCGTTGGTGGGATCGAACTCGACCCAGCCTGCACCGGGAAGATAGATCTGGCACCAGGCATGGGTCGATCCACCGCCGAGCGTTATCGATCCGTCGCGATCGGGCACATAGATGTAGCCGGTGACGAAACGCGCCGCCAGGCCGAGCGCCCGCGCCGCCTCCATCATCAGAAGTGCGAAATCGCGGCAGGTGCCGCGGCGCAGCTGCAGGGTCTCGAGCGGCGGCTGCGTCCCGTGTTCCAGACGCCGGCCGTAGATGAAGCTCTCATGGATGGCAAAGCACATTGTCATCAGGAGGTGGCCGGTTTCGGTCGGGTGGCCGATCTTGACGAATTGTCGCGCCCATTTGCCGAGCCGATCCTCGGGATCGGGATAGTGGCGCTGGATGGTGCGCTCCAGATCGAAGGCTTCNTCCGGATCGTATGTGAAAGGATAGGTGAGGGCCTCGTCGTCGATCTGGAAATCCATCGCCACCTGCGGCGTGTGGTCGAGGCGGATGATGGTTTCGAACCGGAGTTCGGACGAGGCTTTCGAGATCTCCACGAGCGCGACGCAATTGCCGAAGACATCGTGGATCCACCGGACATGGTCCGGTTTNGGATGGACATCGAGCCGGGAGCTCAGCAAGGTCTGGTCAAAGCTGTCACGCGGCCTGAACATCAGCCTGTGTTCGCCGAACTCCACCGGCCTTTTATACCGGTAGGAGGTGACATGCCGGACGGAAAATATCGTCATCCCATCACCCCAGAAGTATCATGGCCGGCACGCGCCGGCGCGGGGGCTTTTATCGGACCCTGCATGGATCAGCGTCTTGGCAGGCACCGTGCGAAGACGACAGGAAAAACCGGCATTGCGGAAGGATCTCCGCACCGTCGGATTGCAGCTCTGCCTGTATGCCGGGAAGGCATTGATCCGCGCCGGAGGCGCCCCGATATGGCACCTCCGGCGCGAAGGGCCGTTATTTCGGCTTCTTGCTGGAGGTGGGGCCGCTGCCGGCGAGCTTGACCTGCGCGCCTGCGGGCGCTGCCGTCACCGCTGCGGCCTTGTCTTTTTTCGGTTTGCGAACTTCGCGATTACTTCGTACCTGGCCTTTAGCCATTTTGTCCTCCTGAGCGGCGATGGAAAGTCGAGAAGCGAACTCTTGTACGGCCGAAAGGCATGCAAAGCGTGAAATGGCCGATTTGCGAAATCCCGCCTTTGTCGGCCGAAACCTCAAAGCTGCGGTGCAGCAGTATCTCTGTATGTGCTCAACGAGGCCGATATTGCGGCCCCGAAGCTGTTTTCGGGACGATCGCCAAAACGGGCAAGCAAAATCGCGGCCCCCGTTCCGCCGGCTCGGCCGCTGACAAGCATGCCGCCCGGCTGCGTACGCTCCCTGAACGCGTGAAGCTCGATATTTTCCCGATATCCCGGGCCGCTGACACGGACCAGATTGCGGGAGATGGTCTGTGAGAAGTCGGAAGACATGACGTCCTCCTTTCATTGGAGCCAGGGTGTAAAATTCCTGAAGCGGCAACGCCCTTTACATGGTTGCCGAACCACCATCATGCGCCCGAGTTGCGCCAAACGCAACTGCTCCGGGTGTCTCGGAAGCCACAATCGTGACGTGGGTCGCCGGCTATATCTTCTTCGGAGCAAGCGGCTTTTTCGCCGGCTTCTGGGGATGGCCCGGCGCGATCGGATCGCTGGCGGGAAAAGTCTCTTCGAGCGACTCTTCCAGATAATCGTCCTGCTCCTTGGCGACGTCCTTGGGTGTCGCGGGCGCTGGCGTCTTGTTTGCTTTTCCCATTTCGAACTCCCTCATCGTATCCCGACAATCCTACTCCCGTTTAACCGACGGCAGAAGCCGCGTTATCGCAGGGACCTGCGGAAGCCGCGCAGCGAGAACGCGAAGAAGGCAGTCGCGATAAGGAACAGCCAGGCGAATTGCGGCCAGACGACCGAGAACCCGGCGCCGCGATAAAGGATCGCCTGGGCGAGCAGGATGAAATGCGTGTTGGGCGCGGCGAGCATGATCGTCTGGATCACTTCCGGCATGCTTTCACGCGGGGTCGTCGCGCCCGAAAGGATCTGCAGCGGCAGGAGAACCAGCATCAGCAGCAGGCCGAACTGCGGCATGGAGCCCGCAAGCGTGGCAAGCGCAATCCCCATGGCGGTGGCCGCCAGGAGATGCAGCGCCGCCCCCGCCATGAACAGCGAGATCGATCCTTCGATCGGAACCTTCAGCAATCCCTGCACCACGAAGATCAGCGAAAGCAGGGTNGCGGCGAACACCACCAGCCCCATCGACCANACTTTNGCGGCCATGATTTCGAACGGNGTCAGCGGCATNACCAGCAGNTGTTCCACCGTTCCGTGCTCCCGCTCGCGGATCAGCGCGGTGCCGGTCAGGATGATCGCCAGCATCGTGACNTTGTTGATGACGTTCATCACCGATGCGAACCACATCTGGTTGAGTTCGGGATTGAACCGCGCACGCAATGCGAGGTCCACCGTCGGCGCGCGGCTGTCTTCGGCGGAGAAGCCCGAGACCTCGGTCGAGACGATGTTCTGCACGTAGCCGGATCCGGAAAACGCCTGGGTCATGCGGGTCGCATCGACGTTGAGCTGGACGACCGGCGTCTTGCCGGCGATCAGGTCGCTCTGGAAGTTCGGCGGAATATCGAGCGCGAACGTATCGGTGCCGGCATCCATGCGGGCATCCATCTCATCCGCGGTGATCATCGCCGGCGGCTTGAAATAGGGGCGGAGGAAGGAATCGGCGATCCGCCGCGAAAGCGGCGAACTGTCCTCGTCGACGATTGCGATCGGCGCGTTGTTCAATGTTTCGGGAACGGCTTTTGCTTCCGTATAGACGGCGATCGTGAAGGAATAGGCGATCAGCCCGAGCAAAATCGGATCGCGCATCAGGCCGCGCAGTTCCTTGATCCCGAGATGGAAGATGTTGGCGAGCCGCATCCGTCACCTTGCCTGTTTCTTGAGAAAGACGGTGCTTGCCGCAATCAGCAGCGGAACGGCGACAAGGAGGGGCAGGAAAGCCCCAAGGAGGCTGTCGAAACCGAGGCCCTTTGAGAAGGTCCCGCGCGAGATGATGTTGAAATAGGTGGTCGGATAGATCTTGTCCGACGAGCGCCCCGATGCCCTGCAGCGAGGAGACGGGATCGATCATGCCGGCAAACTGCACGGCCGGGATGATCGTCATCAGCGTGGTGCCGAAGATCGCGGCGATCTGGCTCGACATGAAGGTCGAGACGAGCAGGCCGAAGGCGGTCGCGAAGCCGACATAAAGAAGAGCGGCTGCCGCAAAGGCAAGCAGGCTGCCGGTGAACGGCACCTGGAACACCAGGACTGCGAACAGCCACAGGAGCACCGCGTTCATCATGCCGAGCGCCAGATAGGGGAGTTGCTTGCCGATGAGGAATTCGAGCCGCGTCACCGGCGTCACGTAGAAATTGACGATCGAGCCGAGTTCCTTTTCCCGCACCACCGAAAGCGCCGCGAGCATGGCCGGGATCAGCAGAAGCAGCAGTGGAATGACGGCCGGCACCATGGCCACCAGGCTTTCGATGCCGGGATTGTAGCGGAAGCGGGTCTCGATCGAGAACTGGCCGCTTGCAGCATCGCCGTAGATCTCGCGGGCCTTCTGCGCCAGCCATTGGGCATGCATGCCCTGCACGTATCCGCGCGTCGTTTCCGCCCGCTGCGGCATCGCGCCATCGATCCATGCGCCGATTTCGACATCGTGCCCGCGGGCGACATGTTCGGCAAAACCCGCCGGTATCTCGATCGCCAGCTTCAGCGAGCCGTCGCGCATGCGCCTGTCGAGGTCGGCATAATCTGCAATCGGCGGCTGCTCGATGAAATAGCGGGAACCGGAAATATTGGCGACGTAGTCGCGGCTGGCGACCGTATCGTCCCGGTCGAGAACCGCAAAGGTCAGGTCCTTGACGTCCATGTTGATGCCGTAACCGATCACGAACATCAGGATGACGCTGCCGATCAGCGCCAGCGTGGCGCGGATGGGGTCGCGTCGGATTTCCAGGGTTTCGCGAAGGCTGTAGCTCCAGATCCGGCGCAGGTCGAAGGCGCGGTGCCGGTCCGGGCTTGTGAATCTGCGTCCGTCTTCGGCCGTCGTCGAGGGCGGCGCGGATGAAGCCGCCGTCTCGCCGATCGCATCTTCGAGATAGGCGATGAACGCTTCCTCGAGCGTGGCGGCATAGCGGGTTTTGCGGATCTCCTCGGGCGTATCGCTCACCAGCACCTTGCCGGCATGCATCAGCGATATGCGGTCGCAGCGTTCCGCCTCGTTCATGAAATGGGTGGAGATGAATATGGTGACGCGATCTTTCCGCGAGAGCTCGATCAGCGCCGCCCACAGCTGGTCGCGGGCGATGGGATCGACCCCGGATGTCGGTTCGTCGAGGATCAGCACTTCCGGCGAATGGATCAGCGCCACAGCCAGCGACAGCCGCTGCCGGACGCCGAGCGGCAGCGCGTCGGGCAGCGTGTCCATGACGTCGGTAAGCTCGAAGCGCCGGCCCATTTCCGCGATCCGGGCGGGGATCGTGTCGGCCGGCAGCTGGAACAGCCGCGCATGCAGGTCGAGATTCTGCCGGACCGTCAGTTCGCTGTAGAGCGAGAAGGCCTGGCTCATGTAGCCGACACGCCGGCGGACATCCATGTCCTTCGGATCGATCGTCTTGCCGAACAGTTTCGCGGTACCCTCGCTTGCCGGCAGCAGGCCGGTCAGCATCTTCATCGTCGTCGACTTGCCGCAGCCGTTCGAGCCGAGGAAGCCGAAAATCTCGCCGCGGCGGATGCGGAAGCTGACATTGTCCACCGCCGTGAAATCCCCGAACCGCATCGTCAGGCCTTCCGCCTCGATGGCGACGTCAGCCTCGGCGAAGTCCGCAGGCTGGATCGAAACCGCACGGTAGGCGGTCCGTTTCTCTTCCGGCATAAGCTGGATGAAAGCCTCGTCGAGCGTATGCGCGCGGGTGCGGGTCAAGATCTGGCGCGGCGTGCCGGTCGCCAGCACCTTGCCGGCATCCATGGCGGCCAGCCAGTCGAAACGCGCCGCTTCCTCCATATAGGCGGTCGCGACGATCACGCTCATCTCCGGCCGCTCCCTTCGAATATCCTCGACCAGGCTCCAGAACTGCCGGCGCGACAGCGGATCGACCCCGTCGTCGGTTCGTCGAGAATAAGCAGGTCCGGATCGTGGATGAGGGCGCAGCAAAGGCCGAGCTTCTGTTTCATGCCGCCCGAAAGCTTGCCGGCGGGACGATCCTCGAAACCCGACAGGCCGGTGCGCTTCAGAAGGTTGGCGATGCGGTATTGCCGTTCCTCGCGGCCCTGGCCGAACAGGCGGGCGAAGAAATCGGCATTCTCGAACACCGACAGCGTCGGATAGAGGTTCTTGCCCAGTCCCTGCGGCATGTAGGCGATCGCCGGGTAGGTGCGGTCCCGGTGGCGGGTGCTGCGCATGTCGCCGCCGAGCACCTCGACCTCGCCCGTCTGGATCTGCCGCGCGCCTGAGATCAGCGAGAGCAGCGAGGATTTGCCGACACCGTCCGGGCCGATCAGGCCGATCATCCGTCCCGCGGGCAGGTCGAGGCTTACACCGTCGATGGCGCGCGTCCTGCCATAGGAATGGCTGACATCCTTCAGCCGCGCCACATAGGCCGGTTCCGCCGGCGTGCCGGTTGCCTGTTGTTCCGGGTTCATGGGGTCAGCGGCTGCGCCAGGGCCGCCGGCCATGTCGCGGCGGGATCGAGCTTCACATAGGTCCGGCCCGGCAGGCCGGTCTTGACCTGCGCGATATATTTCTGGAGCAGTTCAGGAGAGACCCGCGCCCGCAGGCGGAACATAAGCTTCTGGCGCTCCTCTTCGGTTTCCACGGTCTTCGGCGTGAACTGCGCCACGTCGGACACGAACGATATCCGGGCAGGAATGACATATTGGGGGGCGGCATCGAGAACGATCCGGGCCTCGCCGCCGATCGGGGTGCGGCCTGCCTCCTCCGTGGCCAGGAAGAAGGTCATGTAGACATCGCCGACATCGAGGATGTTGAGCACGCGGCCGCCGGCCGCCACCACTTCGCCGGGCTGGGCCACAAGATATTGCACGCGTCCGTCGCGCGGCGCCTTGAGCTCGGAATCGCGCAGATCGGCATTGATGCGCGCGACGGTCGCCTGCATGGCCTCGACCGCGGCCCCGGCATCCACGACCTGCGACTGCGCTGCGCCGACCGCGGCATCGGTTGCGGCAAGGTTGGCTTTTGCCGCCGCGACGGTTGCGACGCCTCCTTCGACACGGGCGCGGTCGTCGTCCAGCAACTGGTCCGAAACCGATCCGCTGCGGCTCATCTGTTCGCTGCGGGTAAGCCGCTTGCGGGCCGATTGCAGCTGGACCTCGTTCTGGGAAACGGTTGCGGCCGCGGCTTCCTTTTCCGCCTGCCGCTGGACGACCAGGCTTTTCGCGGTTTCGATGGCGATCCTTGCCCTGGCAAGCTGGGCTTCCGCTTCCCGCTTCTGGGCCGCGAGCTGCTCGATATCCATGCGGGCGACGACCGCGCCGGCTTTGACGAAGTCGCCTTCCCTGACCAGGATGTCCGAAAGGCGCCCTGCGGTTCTCGCCGCGACGTCGATCTCGACCGCCTCGACGCGGCCGTTACCGCTGGCGATCCCCTGCATGGCCTGCGCCGCCCGAAGGTCCTGCTGGTACCGCCAGCCGAAATAACCGGCGGCGCCAACGACTGCGAGAATGGTGGCGGCTTTTGCGATAGGGTTCAAAGGGAGGCTCCATGAACGCTGATGTCCGGCGGCTTTCGTATCTGCCCATCACGGGCCCTGTGGTGATCTAAGTCAAGCGGGCAGGAGTTTTCGCCGGACTTTGGCCCAGGCAGTCTCTCCGGGACAAAGCCGGACTTGCGTGCCCTTGCTCTATGGTCGCCGCGCCGCGAAATCGGCAAGGATCTGTTTCTGGCCCTTCAATATCTTGCGCTCCGCTTCGTCGAGCCCGAACCATCCGGCACGGTCGACCTCGGGAAATTCCTTCATCAGCCCCGATTTCGGCGGCCATTCGATCCGGAACGTGTTGCTGACGATGTTTTCGACGTCGATATCGGCCTCTACCGACCATGCGAGCACGCGTTTGCCGCCGGGCTGGCGATATTCGCCGAGCCATTCGCATTCGTCCTCGATTGTCGCTCCGACTTCCTCGAAGACCTCCCGCTTCGCGGCGGCCTGCTCGTCTTCGCCGTCATCGACGAGACCCTTGGGAATGGACCACGCTCCCTCGTCCTTGCGTGCCCAGAACGGTCCGCCGGGATGAACCAGAAACACTTCCCGATATCCGGCGACCTGCCGGAATATCAAAAGACCTGCGCTGCGTTGCGGCATGACAAGAGCTTTCCCTGCGGCGCCGGAGGCCGGCTTTGCGGATCCTAACATCCGCAGGCAGCGTGCCGCAATTTGGCATTCCCGGGTTCCGGTTGACGAAGATCATGGCACCGGCGGGCACCGGTCCTAGGCTTCGTTCACAGGGCCGATCACGGCCTCATGCAGAGGAGACAGAAAATGTCATTCAAGACAGTGCTTTCAGTGATCGGCAATACGGACCCGGCCGCCGATCTCGCCCGCGCCATGGAAGTGGCGACTGAACTCGAAGCGCATCTTTCCGTCGTGGTCGCCAGCTTGGCCGCCCCGGCAACCATGGGCGATTTTCCGGCCGGCACGGTATGGCTCGACCAGCGGGACGAGGACCTGAGATCGCTCGACGACATCCGGAAACAGGTGGCAAGCGCCTGCAAGACCAACGGCCTGTCGTTCGATGTCGATATTCTCTACGCCGAAAGCGTTTTCGTCAGCGAGGAAATCCATCGCCGCGCACTTTATGCCGACGTGCTGATGATCGGGGACGGCGTTCGCAGCGACGGCACCCTCACGGGTCGGATCGTCGATGGCGGCGTCTTCGAGGCCCGCCGCCCTCTCCTGCTGGCGCCGAAGGACCGCGGGACGACGTTGAAGCCGAGACGGATCCTGCTCGCCTGGAACTCCCGTACCGAAGCGGCCAAGGCTGCGCGTGAGGCCCTGGAAATGATGACATGGGCGGAGGAGGTGCATGTCGTGCTCGTCGATCCCGACAGCTCCTACTGGGTCAGCGGCGGCGAACCCGGCGCCGACGTTGCCGCCTATCTGGCGCGTCACGGCATAAAGGTGCTTGTCGAACAGCTGGCAAGCGGTGGCCGCCTGGTGGAAGACGTGCTCGAAAAGCACGCGCTGGAGATCAGCGCCGACCTCATCGTCATGGGCGCCTACGGCCATTCGCGCCTGCGCGAACGGATC
>Ga0055531_10002233_pt1 | contig 13122 bp, 14 predicted proteins | sample AraplaCvi_mCL_r2_FD_55008 | JGI IMG/M metagenome (GOLD analysis project Ga0055531, IMG submission 55008) | Arabidopsis root microbial communities from North Carolina, USA - plate scrape MF_Cvi_mCL_r2 | ecosystem: Host-associated > Plants > Roots > Endosphere | place: USA: North Carolina...
GTGGCGGGGCCGGAAGGCTTCGTGAAGAGCCAGTACCGCAAGTTCAACATCAAATCGACCGACATCACCCCCGGCGACGACTTTGGCATGATGCGCGAAGTAATGACCCGCCGTTTCAGCCGCCTCCTCAAGGAAGAAGGCATTCCGGACCGCACCGCCGCCGCCGGCGCGAGCGCCGAGGATGCGGCCGACGCCGCCTTCCCCGCCTGGCCGGACGTGATCCTGATCGACGGCGGCCAGGGCCAGATGACGGCGGTGCGCGCCATTCTCGACGAACTCGGCATCCGCGACGTGGTCACCGCGATCGGCGTCGCCAAGGGTGTCGACCGCGATGCCGGCCGCGAGCGCTTCTTCGCCGATGGCCGCTCCGACTTCTCGCTGCCGCCACGCGACCCCGTCCTCTACTTCATCCAGCGGATGCGCGACGAGGCGCACCGGTTCGCGATNGGCTCACACCGGGCGCGGCGCAAGAAGGAGATGGTCAAGAACCCGCTCGACGAGATTTCCGGNATCGGNCCGGGACGCAAGCGCAAACTCCTGCAGCATTTCGGCACGGCCAAAGCGGTGTCGCGGGCGGGCCTTACAGACCTCATGGCCGTGGAGGGAATTTCGGAGGCGGTGGCAAAGCAGATCTACAACCATTTCCACGAGAACCGGGCGGGTTAAATCTGCCTGACGCAATCGTCTGCAAAAAAGCCGCCCAGCCCTGTTGACGCCTCGGCCTCAACNCATCAACTAGGAGCAAACATCCGGAAGGCTCTCCATGGCGTCGCGCGCATACAATATTCCCAATCTTTTGACCTACGCGCGCATCGTGGCCGTGCCGATCATCGTCGGCTGCTTCTTCATCGAGGGGCAGCTTGAAAGCTCGGACGTGGCGCGCTGGACGGCNCTGATACTCTTCGCGGCCGCCTCGATCACCGACTATCTCGACGGCTATCTCGCCCGCATCTGGAACCAGACGTCGAATATCGGCCGCATGCTCGACCCGATCGCCGACAAGCTGCTGGTCGCCGCGGTGCTGCTTCTGCTCGCCGCCGACCAGACCATCGCCGGCTGGTCGCTCTGGGCGGCGATCACGATCCTCTGCCGCGAAATCCTGGTCTCGGGCCTGCGCGAATACCTTGCCGCGCTGAAGGTCTCCGTGCCGGTGACCCGCATCGCCAAGTGGAAGACNACGATCCAGATGGTGGCGATCGCCTTCCTGCTGGCCGGGCCTGCCGGCGACAAGATCGTGCCCTACACGACCCAGATGGGCATCGCGCTTCTGTGGATCGCCGCAATCCTCACCTTCTACACCGGCTACGATTACTTCAAGGCCGGCGTCAAACATCTGGTGGACGAAGAATGACCGTCAAACTCGTCTATTTCGCCTGGGTACGCGAACGGATCGGCAGNCANGAGGAAGACCTCGACCTGCCGGCAACCGTCGTCACNGTACGCGATCTGCTCGTCCACCTGACGACACTGGGCGAGGAATACGAAAACGCCCTGCAGTTCCCCGATGTCATCCGCGTCGCCATCAACCAGGAACATGCCGAACACGACGAACCGATCGCCGGCGCCCAGGAGATCGGCATATTTCCGCCGATGACGGGTGGGTGAGGAACGGTCCGGCGAAGCCGGAGAAATCGATCCAGTGAATCGATTTCAGTGACGAACGCCCTGAGCGAAAGCGAAGGGCGGGGAGCGCGCGAGGCAAACTCGGCCCGCGGCAACGGAGACCTTAGATGTCCATGACCAACCCCACTATCCGCGTCCAGTCCACCGACTTCGACCTCACGGCCGAGATCGCCGGCCTGACCGCCGGGCGCAAGGACATCGGCGCCGTCGTCACCTTCACCGGCCTCTGCCGCGACGAGCAGGGTGCGCTGTCGGCGCTGGAACTTGAACATTATCCGGGCATGGCGGAAGCGGAGATGCGCCGTATCGGCGAACTGGCGATCGAACGTTTCTCGCTCATCGGCCTTACCGCCATCCACCGCTTCGGCAAGATCCTGCCCGGCGAAAACATCGTGCTGGTGATCGCGGCCGCCACCCACCGGCAGGCGGCCTTCGACGGCGCCAGTTTCGTCATGGATTTCCTGAAGACCTCGGCGCCCTTCTGGAAGAAGGAACATGCCGCCGACGGCCAAAAGGGCGACTGGGTCTCCGCCAAGGACACGGACGATGCCGCCCGCGACAAGTGGCAGTGATCATACCGCAACGCCACGCCCATTGCCCTGCGAAGATCAGTCCCATCTCATCCGGATGCAGGAACGACCATGAACAGGTTGCCGGCGTAATATATTGCGAGCCGCAACGGTAAAAGCTTCGCTCAAAACCTTCGTTGCGGAAATCAATACTGGCCTCAAAGCAGAGCCATAGCCGCCTGCACGGTCCCGCCCGGCATTTTCACGCTTCTTTAAGTAGAATTCACTAAATTACGTATGCAAATCAAAGCCCAGGTTCATCCGCTTGGTCTGACATACTGCCTCTTATGGAGTGAAAATTATGCGCAGGCCTACGGTTCGAACTTCGCTTGTCCTCATCAACCTGACTTTTGCTGCCCTGTTTCTCCTGTTTGCCCTGTTCTCGCTGGTGAGCGTAAGGCAGGTCAACGACGATACGGCCGAGATCGCCCGGAACTGGCTGCCGAGCGTTTCCGTGGTCCGGAGCATGCAGCTCGAACTTCAGAAAATGAAGTTTGCTTACGCAGACCACATCATGTCGATCAGCGACGAAGCGATCGCAGCCGCGGAAAAGCAGGTCACCGCGCAAAAGGCGAAACTGGCAAATTCGATCGAGGCTTACCGTTCCCTGATTTCCTCGCCCCGCGAAAAAGAGCTGCTGGATCTCATTGCGCAACGCGCAAACGACTACGCCGCGGCCGCAGAGCCCATGCTCGAGAAATCCCGCAGGAACGACAACGATGTCGCCAAGAGCATCTTCTACCGCGACATGGAGCCGATTGTTCAGAAGGCCGAACAGAACGCGGGCGAGCTGCTCGGCATAAACGTCAAAGGCTCGGATGCGTCCTATAACAGCAGCGTCCTGACCTACGACACCATTCTCTGGAGCACATGGACGTTGATCGGACTGGTCATCGCGATCCTGGCCGGTGCCATCATCTATGTGGCGCTTCAGATTTCCCGGCCGATCAAAACGATTACCAATGCGATGATCCGCCTCGCGGGAGGCGATACCGATACGGCAATTCCCTATGCCGACAGGACGGATGAAATCGGCTCGATGGCTGGCACGGTCGAGGTCTTCAGGCAGACGGCACTGGCCAAGGCCCGTGCCGACAAGGATATCGAGGATAGCAGGGCGCTTGCAGAAACCGATCGCCAGCGGCGGGAAGGCACCGAGCGCGCGCGGGCAGCCGCGATGGCGCAGGCGACGAACGGACTGGCGGGCAATCTGAAGAAGCTTGCCGCGGGAGATCTGACCGTCCGGATCCACGAACCGTTCGAAGCGGATTTCGAGGGCCTGAGAAGTGATTTCAACAGCGCCGTCGATCAGCTGCGTCAGACGTTGAGCAAGGTCGCCGGATCGACGGTCGGGCTCGACTCGGGATCGAGCGAGATTGCCCACAGTGCGAACGACCTCGCCAAACGCACCGAACAGCAGGCCGCGGCACTGGAAGAGACGGCCGCAGCGCTCGACGAGATCACGGCAAACCTCGCATCGTCCTCCAAACGTGCCGAAGAGGCGCGCAAGGTTGCCGTGCAGGCCGACGCGAGCGCCACGACGTCCGGCGAAATCGTCGCCCAGACGGTCGATGCGATGAGCCGGATCGAACAGTCTTCCAACCAGATATCAAGCATTATCGGCGTCATCGACGAGATCGCCTTCCAGACCAACCTGCTGGCTTTGAACGCCGGCGTGGAGGCTGCGCGCGCCGGCGAAGCCGGCAAGGGCTTTGCCGTCGTCGCTCAAGAGGTCCGCGAACTGGCGCAACGCTCCGCCCAGGCCGCCAAGGAGATCAAGGCGCTTATCCAGACATCCAGCAATGAAGTGTCGACGGGCGTGGACCTCGTGTCGAAGACCGGCGGTGCGCTGAAACAGATCGGCGAACTCGTGGTTGCCATGAGCCAGCATATCGACGCCATCGCCGCGTCGTCGCGGGAGCAATCGACGGGCTTGGCCGAGATCAACAAGGCGGTCAACAATCTCGACCATACGACCCAGCAGAACGCGGCCATGGTCGAAGAAGCCAGCGCCGCCTCCGCCTCGCTTGCGAACGAAAGCGCGACGCTGCGCAACCTGGTCAGCCAGTTCAGGGTCGAAAACGGATCGGACTCGCCGGCCCATTCCTGGCGAAAGAGCGCCTAGCTTCATCCAGCCGACCACAGGGATTGCACTTCCGGCAGCCGCGCACGGCTGCCGACTAGGACATCCCGGCTTTACTCACGGCACGACACGCTCCCGCCGGCTCATCACCAGCACCATGACCAGGGCCGCGACCACAAAAAGGTCGCGCCAGACGATCGGGCCGTAGCCGCTCCAGAGCGTTTCGGCGAGCCCGATGACCGCGGCGCCCGCGGCTGAGCGCAGCGGGTTGGAATGGCCCCCGGCGGCGGCGATCAGTACCACTTTCAGCCCGAACAGCAGGCCGGCGCCAAAATCCATCGTGCCGTAATGGGAGGTGGCGAGCACGCCGCAGACCGAAGCGTAAAGCGCTGCCGCCGCGTAAGCCATGACGAAGACCCGCCCGGAATTGGTGCCCGAGAGTTCAGCCGCCAGAGGGTCGTCGGAAACAGCCCGCCAGATGCGGCCCCAATGGCTGCGTGCCAGCACGAGATAGCCCATGCCGATGGTCGCCAGCATCAGGGCGATGTTGACCAGCTGGATCAGCGTCAGCGTCACCGGAAAGCCGTCGGCGTGCCAGAACACGACCGCGTCGTTGAGGAAGGGCGGCAGCCAGAGTTCGCGCGTATCGGCGGCGATCCGGGCGCCCTCCATCAGCACCATCAGCACCCCGAGCGAAGCGACGATCACTGCGTTCGGCGAGATTTCTGCAAGCGGGCGCATGACGAACTGGCCGACCGTCACCCCTGCCCCGATGCCCCCGGCGATCCCGGCGGCCGCACCTAGCCCCAATGCAGCGGGCAGGATCAGCCACAGCCGGTCCCAGCCGAAATGGGCGAAGAGCAGGTAGAGATGGCCGGAAAAGGCAAAGATCGCCCCGTAGGTGATGTCGGCCCGCTTCGTCACCGCAAAGGCGATCGCATATCCGAAGGCGAGCGTCGCGTAGAGCGCCGCCAGCGGGACCGCGTTCGCCAGTTGCTGCAGCAGATAGGCCATGGGCACTCCGATAGCGACATCGAATATAACTGGTCAACTGCATTTTACCAGTTATAATATCGCCATGAGCTTTTCCTGGACCCCGCACCGTTTCGCCGGAGGCGCGCTGGCGCTGGATGTCGCCAACAGCGTGATCCTGCGCTTCGATCCGACGCGCAGCATCGACCGGTTCGCCGAGCCGAAGCAGATGGAGGCCTTTCCGAAGGCGGCCGAAAAATTTTCCGCCGAGCGGGCGCTGTTCAGCGATCTGGCGCCCGTGGAGCCCGAAAACCACGCGCCGTTCATTGCCCTGCGCGAAGCGATCGACCGCTATTTTCGCACCCGCCTAACAGGCGACGACGCGCAGACGTTGCTTGCCGATTTCCTCGAGGCGACGGCGGCCGTCCTGCGCCGCGCCCGGAAAAACTCACTGGAGGCGGCGACCGCCCATTCGGCGCTCAGGCTGCTTGCAGAGGCGGAAATCGTGCGGATGAAAATCTGCGGCAGTTGCGGATGGCTGTTCATCGATCGCAGCCGGAACCGCAGCCGCACATGGTGCGACATGGCGGTGTGCGGCAACCGCGTCAAAGCCAGCCGCCATTATCATCGCAGGAAGAAGGAGGCCGTGTCATGATGCCCCGGCTTATGGTTTTCAGGCTTATGGCTTTCGGCCTTGCCGCCCTCACCCTCGCCGCCTGCCAGCGCGAGACGGAAAAGCTGGTGGAGGTCAGCGGGCATATCTTCGTGTTCAACTACCGGGTCGCCAGCGCCACCTATCTGGTGACGCTGAAGAAGACGGGGCCGATACCGGACGGAACCGTGGCGATCGCGAAATTCGACGACCCGGCCGGCGGCGAACCGATCGTCGTCAACGAAAAGGTCTTCCCGGCATGGGACAAGATCACGTTGCAGAGCCCCAATGTCCGCTGCGTGCGCAAGGACAAGCCCTATTCCGTGGATATCCGGCTGGTGGATGCCGGCGGCCGGACGTTGCAGGAATTGAAGACCCAGCTCGTCTCCGATGTCGACCAGTCGGTGCTTCCGAGCAAGCCGCTGGTGCTCGGCGCCGGTTATGAGCGCAACCCGGAGGTCTTCAAGCCGGACGGGACGCTCGACTACGCCCAGCCTGACGATTGCCCGGCCTGAATGGCCTCAACCGCCTGCCGCATGCGGCCGCCCATGAAAAAACCGGGGCAAGGGCCCCGGTTTCAATTATCCGGATCGGAAGCTCGAGGCTCCGGATCTCAATTTCAAATCAGCCGACGATCTCGGTTTCCGAGAACCAGTAGGCGATTTCCTGGGCGGCGGTTTCCGGAGCGTCGGAACCGTGTACCGAGTTCTCGCCGATCGACAGCGCGAAGGTCTTGCGGATGGTGCCTTCGTCGGCATTGGCCGGGTTGGTGGCGCCCATGATCTCGCGGTTCTTCAGGATGGCGTTTTCGCCTTCCAGAACCTGGACGATGGTCGGGCCGGAGGTCATGCCTTCGACGAGTTCGCCGAAGAACGGGCGTTCCTTGTGAACGGCGTAGAAGCCTTCGGCTTCGCGCTTGCTCATCCAGACGCGCTTGGAAGCGATGACGCGCAGGCCATTGTCTTCAAACACCTTGGTGATGGCGCCCGTGAGGTTGCGCTTGGTGGCATCCGGCTTGATCATCGAAAACGTGCGTTCAATCGCCATTGTTCTATCCTTCGTTTCCTGTGGCCCGTGAATAAGGGGGAAAGTGCGGGGTCTTTACCCGCCCCTTTCACTGGAAACAAGGGGGTTCGGGCAATTTCACGCCGCTGTCACACTGCGCCCGACGCCATTATGCAGGTCGAGGCAGCGTTCGAACCACAACCCGACGGGGTCGTCGTCGGAAAACACCTTGGCGCCGGCTGTGACGCGCATCCACTGCAGCGCCCCGAACAGGATGTAGTCGACGAAGAGCGGGCCGTCGCCGCCGATAAAGTCATGATATTTCAGGGCGTGGCGGATCGGCTCCAGCTTCGGCGCGAAACCGTCGATCTCCGCCTGCCGGCCCGCTTCGATCTCTTCGAGCGTCCTGCCGAGCCGGGCTTCGCGGCTGGTGCGGAAATAGACCTGGTCGGTCTCGCCGAGCATGTCATGAATGTTCTTGACCGCGATCTTCGTGATCGCCGTGTGGACCACCATCTGGGAAAAACCCTCGACGAAACGGGCGAGCGCCTTGCCCGCCGGTCCGCCGAACAGCGTCGGCCGGTCCGGATAGGTTTCCTCCAGGTAAAGCGCGATCTCGAAACTGTCGCGGATCAGTTCGTTGCCGTCGCGCAGGATCGGCACGGTCTTCGAAAACCCGCCTTCGAGGCTGGGGATCTCGGTAAACGGCGTCGGCTTCTCGATGAAATCCAGGCCCTTGTGGGCAAGCGCCTGCACGACTTTCCAGCAATGCGGCGAAAACGGGCGGCTTTCGTCGGTGCCGCAGAGCGAATAGAGAATACGGGTCATGGCAGGCTCCTGATCCGGATGTTGGCCGGGGATATTGAAAGCAAATTTCCCTTTGAATCCAATCAGGAAAATTCATGGATCGCATTCGATCGGCCGTTTCGACGATCCCTTAACCGTAACTGCCGACGATCCGGCCCTTTTTAGCAAATGTTAAAAGCGTATCGCGCATGGCTTGTCGCACTATCGAACAAGCCGGAACTACCGGCCGGATCAACCTGTGGGGACGAGAGATGGCGGGCGAAGCAAGCAGAACGGGACAGGATCGCGGCCTGCAGGCCGTCGTCCAGCTGATGGCGAAGCTGGACGTGAGCGGCCTGCCGCGCAATTACGAGCTGTTCCACGAAGCGCTGCTGGGCGGCGACCCGGCCCTTTCGCGGGAAGTGCTGGCACTCTCGGCCGGCCCTTCGCAGACGGTGCTCGACGAGATGGGGCTGCGGCATCAGCTCCCCGCCTTCGTCGCGCTCATGCCGGTCAGGGGGCGTGATCAGGAAATCAAGCTGCTGCTGGAACTCAGGGACAAGATGGCAAGCGGCGTCACCCAGAAGAAGGGTTTTACCCGCGTGCTGGAAACCGTCGCCCGCAGCCTGCGACAGGACAGCACCGCCGGGCCCGAGGATATTCTGGCCGAGATCGAATATCTGAGCGTCTCGCTCTCGGACGCCGTGGTCGCCGAGACCGAGCTGGAGGCAATCCTCAGAGCCGGCGCCGATCGCCTGGTCAAGGCCGAGCGCGAGGCATCCGTTGCCCGCTCGGTGACGCTGCGCGACCGGCTGACCTCGCTGCCGAACCATGCCGCGCTCGCCGAACGGCTGGAGGCGCTTTATGGCGTCGATGCCGACAGCCGCGACACCGCGCTGTTCCTGGTGACGATCACCGACCTTCCGCACCTTGCCCGCACCTACGGCGATCCCGCCGTCAACCGCATCGTCAAGAAGGCGGCCTCGATCTTCCGCAAGGCGATCAAGAAGAACGATTTCCTGGCGCGCATCGGCAAGGGCGATTTCGCCTTCGTCTTCCGCGACGTCGGCCGCGACAGCGTGCAGCCGATCGCCGAACGGCTGATCGCCTCGATCACCGACAACCTCGTCTTTGCCGCCTCCGACGGCACGAGCGGCATCGGCCTNTCGGTCGGCGCGGCNCTNACCGCGGACGCCTTTTCNCCGCAGGAACTGCGCCTGCAGGCCGGCACCGCGCTCGAAACGGCAAAGGCCAATCCGCGCATGATCGTCGCGGTTCACGGAAGCGGNCAGAAACGGGCGTCTTAGGTCCCCTAATTCGTTGGAGATATCCACTATACACCCGGCCGATGGGACGCGGATCGGGGTCAGCCGTGACTCTGCGTGCGGAGCCGCGATTTGAAGCGACAGCAACCTACCAAGTTAGGTTGCAGACAAGAGAGCTTTTCATTCCCTCTCTATTGATGAACGCGCTGACCGGTGTATCCGTCGCTTCGCCATTTTCATCCAGACCAGGCTCCGTGAAGCTTTCAATTTCCTCATCCGGCGAAATCTTAAGTACTTCTCCCGTTCTTGAAAATATCCTCGCCTTGACAGCTTCGGCGCTATCTTCAAAATTTATCATATAAACGATACAACTAAAACAATCACAGTGGTCGTATACCGGCATTTTTACTGCTCGATAAACATTTCCGAGAAAGATGCCTTTGGTCTCAAAAGTAGCCAAGATATCCGTTATCTCCCGGCTGCATTGCGGGTTTATTTTTGCTCTCTTCGGATTGAGGAATTTTTTTAAATCTAGCGGAAGGTTTTCCGAGAAGAATTCGCCTTTCCCTGCGTCTAAAAGCAATCTCTGCGGCGATGGGAAGCAATTTTTTACGTTGCCAAACATTATCTCAGTCCAGTCAGCAGCAGAGACACTGCCGGGCAATGCACAAGCGACAACAGACGCATGAATGTAATTTTTTAAAAACACGATCACTCCTCGACCAATTATACATCAAACAACCAAATAGTATGGGATTAAATTCCAATGGTGGCTTAATTTCCCGACAGAATACTAAGCCGTCCTGATCTGTCAAACCATTGGATGCAACCATTGAAGGCATCCCCCCGAACCAGAAAGCCGCGGTTTCCCGCGGCCTCCTTTTTTTTGCGAACGCGGACCGGTTGCCGGCTGGGGTAATGTCCGACCAGCGGTCCCTGTCGAAAAGTCCATGTCGGCAGCCGCCGGCGTTATGCCGGCATGAACTGGTTCTGCTGGGTGAACCGCACGGAGACATCCGTGACGCCGGTAAAGCTCACTTCATAGGCCGCCGAAGAGGTGGCCGTGTCGATCACCTGTCCTTCGACGAAGGAGCCGGCGAGGATGTAGTATCTCGGCTTCGGAGTGAACTGATAGACGAGGTTGGGTTCGAGCTGGACGGCGATGGTCGGCTTGCGGGCCATGGCGATGCCGACGTTGACGTAGACATTCTTGCTGGCCTGCACCGCGGTGGTCGGAATGGTGCCGTCCGCCTTGGCGACGATGAGGCCCTTGACGCCATCGGACGGGCCCTCCGGGAAACCGGGGGCACCGTAGGGGAACGGCCCCTGATAGGTCACCGGCACGGTGTTCTGGGTGTCGATCATGACGCCGACCGAGCTTGCGGTCTGGAAGGAACGCGGCGAGCCCGCGGAGCCCAGTTGCTGGATGTAGCCGACCGTCACGGAGTAGTCGATCGTCCAGTTGAACGACGACGTGCTCGGCTGATCGGGGCTACCGGCGGCGGCGCCGCCGACCATCCAGGCAAGCGACAGCGGATCGACCGACGGCCCGATGACCTGGGGGATCGTCTGGAACAGGGCGAACTGCTGCCATTTCGAATTCTCGTTGAGAACCGTGAGGCTGTAGGGCTGGCCCGCAGCCTGCGCGCTGAAGGCCTTGATCGCGTTCTGGCCCATATAAATCGTCATTATACCTCTCCTCTTTGGGGTTGCCGCACCGCACCACGCGGTGACGGCGTCTGTGATCCCGGCACGTGGTTTTAGGGAATGCCGTTTGCACAAACACAACCTAGGATATTTAAATCTCCAAATATGTAACGCATGTAACAACCCTAGTTTGTATAATCGATAAATATCAGCCCGCCGGATGGCAATCAGATTTCCGATCTCAGGGTGGTTGCGAGCAGATGAAAACAACGAAGACTCAGAAGATCTCCGAGGAAATAAGCAGGATAGAGCCATTCAGCTCGGCGGAGGATGATGTTATTTCCGCGTTTGCAAACAGGATAAATATAAACTCATACAGAGATCGACAGACCCTGTTCCTGAATGGCGATCCCTGCGACACGTTTTACATTATAGTTTCAGGCGGCATTTCTCTTTATTTCATATCCGAGGAAGGCAACGAAGTGATCTTTTCGGAACTTCAGCCCGGGGATGCCGTCGGCGAGATCGAGTTCGCTCTCAACTACCGGCATTCCTCGAACGCGGTCATCTGCGGGGCGACGCGACTGCTGGAAATCGATCGCAAGACATTCAACGAACTTTCGACAATTCCGCAGGTCGCTTCCTATCTCATGCGGACGATCGCCAGAAAGCTCCACCGCACCATGATGTTTGCGGAAGGGATGGCGCTCTACCCGCTGGAGACCCGCCTTGCGCGGCTTCTGCTCAATCTCGGCGCCGCCCACGGACGATCGACGAGCGACGGCATCCTCATCGAAAAACCGATCTCCCAGAGCCGCATGGGCCAGCTCATCAATGCCAGCCGGCCGCGTATCAATGCGCAGCTCCAGGCCTGGAAAAGCAAGCGGCTGATCGGCATGCGGCAGCACCGGATCATCATTTTCAATAAGAAATCGCTGCAGATCATCTCGCGTCATTCAGACCCTGCGGCCTGAATGACGCGGACGCCTCTGCGGGCACCGGGCCGATGCGGCGACTCCCCACCGATGCCGCCGGCTCGGGATCTGGCGGCCCGCTTACGGGCAGCCATTCTTGACGATGGCGATCAGGTCGGCAGTGTCCTGAGTAAAACTGGGGCCGTAAACACCATCAGCCGCACCGCTGGACACGACGCTGACCGCCTTGTGGACGTTGTCGGCCGTGACGAACCATGCCCCCCCGCTTGCGCCGCCGCCATACATGGGATGCGGGCGTGCGTCATAAGCGGTGCCGGCCTGCACTGTGATGCGGGCGGTTTCCCGATACATGTACTCGCCGCCATCGAGACGCGCGGGGTAACCGGTGACCGTCACGTCGTCGTCCACGTGGGCGCCGTCGATGGCGAGTTCATATTTGCCGACGGCGGAGGCGACGGTGGTGCGCATCACGGAATAGTCGAATTGCGACCTCGCCAGGCTCGGCTGGTTGTCCGCGACCTCGGTCCAGCGCAGCAGCACGGCCGCCCTGTCCATGTGGTAGAGTGTCCCGCCGCCGCCGGAATATCCCTGATAGAAGCGGATGTTGCTCGCCGCCAGGCCGCCTTTCCAGAGGCTGTGGGCGGCGCCGATGACGATATTGGCATCCGCGACGAATTGGGCGCTGGCGGAATAATCGTGCCCGCCGCGCGTGTAGACCAGTTGGCCGCCATACTTGTAGGGCGCCTCGCCGATCGGCGCCCGTTCGGCATCGCCCACGAGATTGCCTTCGCGGTCGCTTCGAAACCCATCGGTGGGCAGTGTCGGGAGCATCTCGCCATCAGGGATCGCCGCGGCAATTCTTTCCGGCGTCCAGTATTCCTCCCTGGCGCTGGCCAACCCCGCGCCGCCCGGGTTCCAGCAGGTGAAATCGACCGCTCCCGCGCGGAGCGGCATCATCAGCGCCGATGCCGCCAGCAGCGTCGGCCACGCCCATCTTTTCATTCTCATGGCATTTGCTCTCCCGATTGAAGTTCGGTCGCGCCTCGCGGCCGACGGCAGCGCCGCCTCGTCGATCTACCAGAGCGTGCAGTATCCTTCTGTTTCCCCCGGGACAGCGTATACCAGCCCGCCCGCCGCCCTTGCCAACAAACGGGGTTTCGGCCAAAACCGCCGCCATGATCACGATTACCGAACTTTCCGCCCGCATCGCCGGGCGTCTCCTCCTCGACAATGCCAGCGTGACGCTTCCGGCGGGCACGAAGGCCGGGCTCGTCGGCCGCAACGGGGCCGGCAAGTCGACGCTGTTCAGGGTGATCACCGGCGACATGGCNGCGGAAGGCGGTTCGGTGACGATCCCGAAGAACGCGCGCATCGGCCAGGTGGCGCAGGAGGCGCCGGGCACCGAGGAATCGCTGATCTCGATCGTGCTTTCCGCCGACAAGGAGCGAACCGCCCTTATGAAGGAAGCGGAAACCGCGACCGACCCGCATCGCATCGCCGAGATCCAGATGCGGCTTGTCGATATCGACGCCCATTCGGCGGAAGCGCGCGCCGCCAGCATCCTTTCCGGCCTCGGCTTCGACCA
>Ga0055531_10002239_pt1 | contig 13094 bp, 14 predicted proteins | sample AraplaCvi_mCL_r2_FD_55008 | JGI IMG/M metagenome (GOLD analysis project Ga0055531, IMG submission 55008) | Arabidopsis root microbial communities from North Carolina, USA - plate scrape MF_Cvi_mCL_r2 | ecosystem: Host-associated > Plants > Roots > Endosphere | place: USA: North Carolina...
GTCGTCATCCTGGTCGACATGGCGCTTCTGGCGGTCGTACTGTGTATCACCATGTTCGGCAGCCGGGCGCTCGGCTTCAACAAGGAAGACGAGATCACCATCACCTTCGCCGGCTCGAAGAAGTCGCTGGCAAGCGGCGTGCCGATGGCCAACGCCATCTTCGCCGGCCAGTCCTCCTCGATCGGCGCATCGTCCTGCCGCTGATGCTCTTCCACCAGATCCAGCTCATGGCCTGCGCCGTCATCGCCCAGAAATACGCCAACCGCCTGAAGGTGAAGAAGGATACGGTTGCGGCACCGGCTGCGGCCTGAGGGCCTGGCATTGCTCACCTTTTCCTGACACGAGATTGAAACCCAGGCGCTTTCCAAAGCGCTTGGGTTTTACTATATTGGGTCATGCCGACCATTCTACGTTTCGCTGGCCTGCGCATCGTAATCTATCCGAACGATCACCGTCCCGCGCATTTCCACGTCAAGGGAGCCGGCGGAGAAGCGGTCTTCATCCTGAATTGTCCCGGCGGACCACTGGAGTTGCGGGAGAGCTACGGTTTCAAGCTCGCGGAACTCCGCCACATCGAGGAAACAGTCGCAGAAGAAATAGCCGCTCTTTGTGCGGCATGGAGTGCCCATCATGGCGATTTCTGAACAGGAACTGAGAGCAGCCGAGGAACGCATGCAGGCTCAGCGCGAAGCGGGTTATGCCGTCTCTGCCCGCTACGATCGACGCTCGTCCCGCATCGTCATCGGTCTCAACACCGATGTCCAGGTGGCAATCCCGGCAAGGAAGATCGAAGGGCTTTCCGAAGCTTCAGAGGAAGAGCTTTCTGAGATCGAGATCAGCGCTACGGGCCTAGGTCTTCACTGGCCGAAACTCGACGCCGACGTGTACGTCCCCGGCCTCCTGCAAGGCATTTTCGGATCGAAACGCTGGATGGCCTCTCAACTGGGTGCCGCCGGAGGCAAGGTCCGCTCGGCGACCAAAACGGCGGCGGCCCGAGAAAATGGCCGCAAGGGCGGACGCCCGCGAAAAATCGCCGCGAATTAACCCTCAGAACGAAAAACGGCCCTTCCCCCAAGAGGAAGGGCCGCATTGGGCGTGCTCAGTATATCGGCCGGCAACCCGGCAGCGGGTCAGTTGACCTGCTGCGGGGTGACCTGAGCCTCGATCGTCTTCGGAGCGACTGCGTCTGCGGCAATCGCGATGCGACGGGGCTTCATGGCTTCCGGAATGTTCCGGAGGAGGTCGATATGGAGCAGGCCGTTCTTCAGCGAAGCGGACTGCACTTCGACATGATCGGCGAGCTGGAAGCGGCGCTCGAAGGCGCGCTTGGCGATGCCGCGATAGAGGTATTCGCTCTGGTCGGCAGCGGCTTCGTCTTCGCTCTTTTCACCCTTCACCGTCAGCACGTTCGCATGGGCTTCGAGGCTCAGTTCCTTTTCGTCGAAACCGGCAACGGCCATGGTGATGCGATAGGTGTTATCGCCGGTCCGCTCGATATTGTAGGGCGGATAGCTCGGGGTCTGGTCGGCCGGGCCGCGGCTGTCGAGCAGGTTGAAAAGGCGGTCGAAACCGACGGTGGAGCGGTAAAGGGGAGAGAAATCGACGTGACGCATGGTGTCCTCCTTGGGAAGCGACGTTGCGGTTAAACTATGCTCCCGCATCCCGTAATGGCGATGTCGGTTGCGTTCAGCAGGCCCTTTGTGGCGCCCGCAGAGTTCAGATGGTGATTGGTTTTCGCGGCTTCAAGACCCCGGTTCGCGACGCGGTTTTACGCGTGAACCTGACATGAACAGCCCGTTTCGGGCCGGTTCAGGATCGTTTTGATAGAACAGACCGTGGAAGGCAGACTGTCTCTCGCGACCGAAGCTCCATTCGTCCCTTCGCTTCGGTCATCAATTGCCGGAATCGCTTTGGGTATCCCTAGACCCGCGATTCCGGCTTCTTTTTCCCGCCCTCTCCCAAAAGAGAACCTTCAGCCCTCGTCGCGCGTCTCCAGTGACGCACCCGGCAGATAGAGCAGGATCGGCCTGATCTCGTAGATAGCCGTCGGATTGGCGCGGCGAAGCTCCCGCGCCGCCGCAATAGCTCCGTCGATGGTCGGAAAATCCACCACGTAGAAGCCAAGCAGCTGTTCCTTGGTCTCGGCAAACGGACCGTCGATCACCATGCCCTCGCCCTTGCCACGCAGGGTCACGGCGCCCTCCGTCGGGCCGAGCCGTGCGGCTGGCCCCAAGGCCTTCTGCGCAACCAGGCGGTCGTTGATCTGCAGCAGATCGACCATCAGGGCCTCGTCCTCCTCCTGTGTCCAGGATTCGACCACCCCCTCCTGGTGATAGGCAAGGATTGCGTAGTACATCGGTTTCTCTCCCACATGATCCGTCGGCTGGCGCCGATCCGGCCTCCTCACGCACACTTCCTTGCCCAGGCGGACCGACAAACATCCTGAAATCTGTAAATGCGGTTGAATACACATGTTTGACCGCCAGGGTGCAAGCCTCCGATTTCTCCGAAATCGCCCCGGCGCCTCATTGAATGCCACTCACCGCGCTTTTCCCTTGACGTCCCGCCGCCTCTGCCTGACGCTGACCGGCATGAGCGAAGCGGCAGATTCCATCGACGACATTCTCCACCCGACGCCCGGCAATCCGGCCCCGGCCAACCACACGGCCGGCTATTTCACCGGCCATCGCGGCACCAGATTGCGCTACGGCCTGTTTCGCTCCGAGATATCGCCGGCGATCGGCACGATCGTGCTCATGCAGGGCCGCAACGAGTCCATCGAGAAATATTTCGAGACGATCCGCGACCTGAACGCCATGGGCCTCTGGGTCGCGACCTTCGACCTGCGCGGCCAGGGCGGCTCGCAGCGGCTGACGAAAAATCCGCGCAAGGGCCATGTCCGGCGCTTTTTCGACTATGAGCGGGATCTCGAAATCTTCCTCGAGCACATCGTGCTGCCGGACGCCCGCCTGCCCTTTTTCCTGGTCGCCCACTCGACCGGCGCCCTGATCGCGCTGTCAGCCGCCCCGCGCCTGTCCAACCGCATCAACCGGATGGCGCTCGCCGCCCCCTATGTCGCGCTGTCCGGCCAGGGCCTGCCGGAAGGGCTGATCCGCTCGCTCGCCGGCCTGGCAAGCTGGACCGGCTTCGGCCGGCTCTCGATGGGCGCCAACCGCAGCAACCGCCCGTTCGAAGGCAATCCGCTGACCTCGGATCCGAAACGTTACGCCCGCAACATGGAGATCGCCGCCGCCCATCCGGAGCTCGCGATCGGCCCGCCGACGGCCCGCTGGCTGCACGAGACCTTCAAGGCCGCGCGCCGCGTGTCCTCCCAGTCGCATCTGACGAAAATCACCATCCCGACCCTGATCCTCGCGCCCGTCCTCGACGCCATCGTCCCCTATGCGGCGCAGGAGGAACTGTCGCGCAATTTCCGCGCCGGCCAGCTCATCACCATCAACGGCGCGCGCCACGAGCTTTTCCACGACAGGGATATCTACCGCGCCCAGGCGCTTGCGGCGATCGAGGCCTTCATGCCCGGCCAGGACGGCGGCTTCGGGCTTTCCGAAACCGCGGCTTGACGCCGGCCGATCTTGCGACCTATTGGCCGGACAGCAGCTTCATCGCCTGCGCATGAACGGCCTTGCTGCCGGCTGCCAGGATATTGCCGCCGTTTTCCGGGCGCCCGCCGTCCCAGGTGGTGATGATACCGCCCGCCTGCTCGATGATCGGGATCAGCGCGCCGACGTCGTAAGGTTTCAGGTTGTTCTCGACGACGATATCGATATGCCCCGAGGCGAGCAGCACATAGGCGTAGCAATCGCAGCCGTAGCGGAACAGCCGCACCTTTTCCTCGACGGAGCGGTATTTCGCCAGGTCCTCGCCGCCGAAGATATGCGGCGAAGTGGTGAACAGGGTGGCGTCGGCAAGGCTGCCGCAGTCGCGCACCGAAATCTGCCGCTCGCCGTCCGGGCCGAAATACCAGGCGTTCCTGCCATCGGCGAAATACCGCTCGCCGATGAACGGCTGGTCCATCAGGCCCATCGCGGCGCGGCCGTTCGACTGGAAGCCGATCAGCGTCCCCCAGACCGGCAGGCCGGAAATGAAGGCACGCGTGCCATCGATCGGGTCGATCACCCAGACATGTTCGCGGTCGAGGCCGACATTGCCGTGCTCCTCGCCGAGAATGCCGTGCTGCGGAAACGTCTCGGTGATCAGCGCCCGGATCGCGGTTTCGGCGGCGCGATCGCCTTCCGTCACCGGGTCGAACCCGCCCTGCTCCTTGTTGACGACGGAAAGTCCGGTCCGGAAGCGCGGCAGGGTCTCGGCCTTGGCGGCATCGGCAAGCGCATGGAAGAAATCGCGATCGGGAAGCATGGGAAAGGTCCGCTGATGGAGGGTGATCCTTTCTAGGATACTCGCCGAAACCTGAAAACCGGATTCGCGCGCTCACGGCCAGAAAATCAAAAAACAACCTGCCGCCGCCGAAAAACTCATCAATCCGCCTAAAAATGGCGCATATTTAATCANNTGAAAAAGTTGCTTGACATTTGTGCACCGCACTCGTAGCTTTGATGCACAGTCTTTGACTGTAAATACCCTCCTTGGGTGTTTCCTCCCTAGACTTAGCCGCGCCCACAAGCGCGGTTTTTTTTGCCCGCGATCGAGCCGGCAGCCGGCCATAATGCCGGCGACAGACCAAACCTGTGGAAAACTTCGGAGGAGTTATTCGGCCGCGAGCGCGCTGTCGCCGCCGGCAAAATCGGCGACGAAGTCGGCCATCTGCCGCATGAAGGTGGAAAGCGAGGCCGCGATCACCGGAAATTCCGGTCGCCTGTCGAGCGTCGCCTCATCCACGTAGAGCGCCCGGTTGATCTCGATCTGCAGCGCGTGCAGGCCGCGCACCGGCCGCCCGTAATGTTCGGTGATGAAGCCGCCGGCATAGGGCTTGTTGCGCACCGCCGAGAACCCCATGCCGTCGAGGAACTGCATCGCCGCCCGAGAGAGTTCGGCAGACGCGCTGGTGCCGTAGCGGTCGCCGATGATGAAGTCCGGCCGCACGTCCGAACCGGAGAGCCGGATATTGCCCGGCATCGAATGGCAGTCGATCAGGATGGCGAGCCCGAAACGGGCGTGGGTGCGGGCGATCAGCTTGCGCAGGCAGGCGTGATAGGGCTTGTAGATCGTCTCGATACGCGACATCGCCTCGTCGACCGGCAGACGGCGGCGGTAGATTTCCATGTTTTCCGCAACGATGCGCGGGATCGTGCCGAGCCCGCCCGCGACCCGCATCGAACCGATATTGACGAAAGGCGGCAAAGGCCCGTCGAACATGCGCGGATCGAGCTCGTAGGGTTCGCGGTTCACGTCGAGATAGGCACGCGGGAAATGGGCTCGAAGCAGCGGCGCACCGAGCTCCGGCGCATCGGCGAAAAGCTCGTCGACATAATGGTCTGCGGAGCGGCGGATGGAGAGTGAATCGAGCCCGCTCTCGGCGAGAAATTCAGGCGGATAGAAGCTGCCGCTGTGAGGCGAATTGAAGACGAAGGGGATGGTCTGCGTGACGGGCTCCATCACTTCGAACTGTGCAAAATCACCTGCGTTGCAATCCATCCTGCCTTTACCATGTCACGAACTTGTTCAGGAACTCATGTTGCCAGTTGCCCGACGCGAAGTCCATACTATCTATACCCTACCAAATCCTCTTCCACCCCCATTAAACGGATGTTTACCGCGCGTTGGCAGTGTAAGAGATACCGACAACTCTAAAATTTTGCATTGGATAACGGTCCTGGAGATGATTCAGAAAATCCTTCTCGCCGAAGACGATAACGACATGCGTCGTTTCCTGGTGAAGGCGCTTGAAAAGGCGGGCTACAAGGTCGCGTCCTTCGACAACGGCGCGAGCGCCTATGACCGCCTGCGCGAAGAGCCCTTCTCGCTGCTCCTGACCGACATCGTCATGCCGGAAATGGACGGGATCGAGCTTGCCCGCCGGGCGACCGAACTCGACCCGGATCTCAAGGTGATGTTCATCACCGGCTTTGCGGCCGTCGCGCTGAATTCTGATTCCAAGGCTCCGAAGGACGCCAAGGTCCTGTCGAAGCCCTTCCACCTGCGCGATCTGGTGGATGAAGTGAACAAGCTGCTCGCGGCCTGAGGCCCCGAAAGCCCTGATCTGCAAGGCCTTCAAAAAACCTTCGCATTTCATGGCAAAAACCTGTTGACGGCCCGACCAGTCTATGGTCTATGCGCCGCCACGGATGGGCGTGTAGCTCAGCGGGAGAGCACTACGTTGACATCGTAGGGGTCACAGGTTCAATCCCTGTCACGCCCACCATCCAGTTCAAAACGTTAAGAAATCCGCTTCGGCGGATTTCTTCGTTTACGGCCTCCCCGTTAACCCGCCCGTCCCGAAACGGCACAACTGCGTCCAAAATTCTTCACCAGCCTTGCTGGGAATTTGGTCATCTGCGCCTGTTACGGTGTTACGGCATCAGGGAGGGGCAGCATGGCGCAGTTCAAGAATTCGGAACATCTCGTCCAGGCCGCAGCGCCGGCTTTCGAGAAGGAGTGGATGCCGGGGCAGAAGGTGCCGAATGCGGGCATCTACCGCTGTCGGACCTGCGGCGACGAGATCGTCGTCCACAAGGACGCCGCCATCCCCCATATCCATCATGAGCATTCGCTCCTCGGCCCCGTGACCTGGAAGCTGCTCGTCTTCGCTCAGAAACACCCCTCGCGTCCCTGACGGCTCGCATCGGCAACGGTTCCTGCTGTTTTTGAATTCGGCTCTTTTTTCGCGAGAGCGTACCGAATCGGCCGAAACCCGCCTCGCACCACGACATGGAATGTGCCAAATGCGACCCACCGCGTCATTGATGCGGGATTTTCCCCAATTTGCCCCGCCCGACCTTCGGCGGGGCTTTTTTGTTCCGGGCATCTGATTCGGCCGGGTTCCTTTAATGGGCGCCGAGCGCGTTACACCCGGCAATCAGAGAATCGCATTGCCGGCGGCAAACGCGAGCACCACGAAAACCAGGAAAACGACGAGGAAGAGGAAGAAGAGAATCTTTGCGATCCCGGCTGTCGCGGCGGAAATGCCCGAAAAGCCGAGGAAACCGGAAATCAGCGAGATGACCAGGAAGATGAGAGCCCATTTCAGCATGGAATGTGTTCCTTCACGTTGATGGTCCGATAACGCGAAGAAATGTTCCAGGGTTCCCAACAGCCCTAAGACCTTGCGGCCGGAACCGACCTACCGGAAGAGATGCGCCGCGCCAGCCACGCCGATCGTCACCCTGTCGCCCGCGGACAGGGTCTCGCGGCTCGGGATGTCGATACGGAAGGTGAAGGCATCGCCGAGCGTGATCCGCACATCCGAAATCGGTCCGCAGAAATTGATCTCGGCGACCGTTGCGAAAACCCCGTCGCCGCCGTTTTGCGCAACGGTGATCTGTTCGGGCCGCAGCATGATCTCGGCCTTGCCGCGATAGGCGATGTCATCGACCGGCAATACCCCGAGCGGGCTCTGGGCGCGCCCATCGGCAACCTCGGCCGGCAGCACGATCGCCTCGCCGAGGAAGGCCGCCGTCGCCACGTCCACCGGACGCGAATAGACCTCGCGCGGGCTCCCCACCTGCGCGAATTTTCCCGCCCGCATCACCGCCACCTGGTCGGCGAAGGCAAGCGCCTCGCCCTGGTCGTGGGTCACCAAAAGCGTGGTGATGCCGGCCGCGGTCAGCACGTCGGTCACCGCCTTGCGGGTCGCGGCCCTGAGGCCGGTATCCAGCGCCGAGAAGGGCTCGTCCAGCAGCATCAGCCTCGGCTTGCGCGCCAGCGCCCTNGCAAGCGCTACGCGCTGCTGCTGGCCGCCTGAGAGCTGGTCCGGCTTGCGGGCGAGCATGGCCGGNTCGAGCCCCACCATNTCCATCAGCTGGGCGATGCGGGCGTTCTTCNCNGANGCCTCCGCCTCCANCCCGAAACCGATATTCTGCCGGATCGTCAGATGCGGAAACAGGCAGCCGTCCTGTGCGACGATGCCGATGCCGCGCTTGTGCGCCGGCACCTGGGAGCGGGCGTCGGCAAGCTGCTGGCCGGCGAACACGATGCGGCCCTCATCCGGCGCATCGAAGCCGGCAACCAGGCGCAGGAGCGTGGTCTTGCCGCAGCCGGAAGGCCCGACGATCGCGGTGCGGCTGCCGGCCGTGACCGACAGGTCGACACCGTCGAGGGCCGCGACGGAGCCATACTGTTTGCGCAGGGAGGTCAGGGTAAGAAACGTCATCGCCCGGCGATCTTTTTCGATTGGTGGTGGAGAAGAAAGGTAAGAGGCAGCGAGAAGGCGACCATCAGCACCGCATAGGGCGCGGCGCCCGCATAGTCGATCTCGCCGGTCAGCGCCCAGAAGGCCATGGCGAGCGTGCGGGTGCCGTTCGGCGCCAGCATCTGGGTGGCGGTCAGTTCGTTCATGATGCCGAGCGAGGAGAGCGCCACGCCCGCAGCAGCCCCCGGCGCCGCAAGCCGGATGGTGGTCGCGAGCAGCGCATTGCCCGGCGAACGGCCGAGGCTTGCCGCCGCCTGTTCGATCTCGACCGGCACCTGCGCGATACTGGCGCGCAGGCTCACCAGCGCGCGCGGCAAAAACATCACCACATAGGCAAGCACGATGGTCGCAACGCTCTGGTAGAGCGGCAGCATGGCCCGCACGGTGATGGTCACCAGCGCCAGCGCCACGACGACGCCCGGCATCGAGCTCGCGAGATAGTAGCACCCTTCCAGGAACCGGCTGGCGCGGGTCGGCCGGCGCACCGAAAGCCAGGCAATCGGCACGGCGGCGGCCGTCGTCGCAAGCCCGCCGATCAGGCAGATGGCGAGCGTCTGCCAAAGCGCCAGCCCCACCTCGTCAAGCCGCCANACGNNGGCCCCGCCGGCGATCAGCCAGCGNCTGAGGGTCAGCACCGGAACGCCGAGCGCAAACGCGGCCGTCACGGCGGGCAGGAGGAGAGCGACGTATTTCCATTTGCCGAGCCTTGCGATCTTCGGCCGGCGGGCGACGCCGGGCCCAAGCCGCGCATACCGGCTGCGGCCTCGCAACGAGGCTTCGAGGCCGAGCAGCACGAAGCAGCAAAGCACCAGCACCAGCGCCAGCATATAGGCGGCAACGCCGTTATAGGTCGACTGGAACTGGTCGATGATCGCGGTCGTGAACGTGTCGAAGCGGATCATCGCAAACAGCCCGTATTCGGCAAGCAGATGCAGGCCGACCAGCAGCGCGCCGCCGCAAAGCGCGAGCCTGAGCTGCGGCAGCACGACGCGCCGGAAGACGGCAAACGGCGCAAGGCCGAGCGAAGCCGCCTGGTCCTCCAGCGCCGGGTCGAGCAGCCGGAAGGCCGCCGAAAGAGGGAGATAGAGAAACGGAAAATAGGCGACGACCGAGATCGCCACGCCGGCCGGCAATCCGTTGAAGCCGGGCCACAACCCGATCCACGCATAGGAATGCACGAAAGCCGGGACCGCGAGCGGCGTGACGCAGAGCCACGACCAGAACCGCGCGCCCGGCAGGTCCGAGCGCTCCGTCAGCCAGGCGAGCGAAACGCCGAGCACGGCGCAGATCGGAATGGTCAGGACGACGAGAAGGACGGTATTGACGAGCAGATCGCCGACCCGGGAACGGAAGATCAGCTGCAAGGCCGTCTCCCAGCCGGTGACGACGGTGGCCCAGAGCACAAAGCCGAGCGGCAGAAGCGCCAGCAGCGCCACCACGACCGCGATCGTCAGCGTCCAGGACGATGCCGCCGGCAGGCGGGGTCGCGGCGCGATCGTGATCCTGGTCTCTGTGGTGGAAGTCATTGCCGGTCCGAAAAGATGAGACATCGCAGGTACGCCCTGCGATGTCTCCATGCAACTGGTATCGGCCGCTTTTTAGAGCAGGCCGGCGGCGGTCATCATGTCGGTGACCTTGGCGTTGTTGAGCGTCGACGGCTCGACCTTCGGCGCCTGGAGATCGGCGATCGGGGTCAGGGCCTTGTTGGAAGCCTCGCCCTTGCCGACGGCGTATTCAAAGGAGGTGCCGTCGCGCAGAACCTTCTGGCCGCCCTTGCCGGTCACCCACTTGAGGAAGGCCTGGGCCTGTTCCTTGTGCTTGGAGGAGGCAAGGATGCCGCCGCCCGAGATCGACACGAAGGCGCCCGGATCCTGGTTCTTGAAATAGTGCATGCCGACGTTCTTGGTGTTCTCGCCGGTCTTCGCCACGTCGCCGAAATAGTAGTAGTGATAGATCAGCGCGCCTTCGAACTGGCCGGCATTGACCGCCTTCATCGCCGTCGAGTTGCCGCGGATCGGCGTGGCGTTTTCCTTCATGCCCTTCAGCCAGGCGGCGGTCGCTTCTTCGCCCTTGAGCTGCAGCAGCGCACCGACGATCGCCTGGAAATCGGCGCCCGACGGAGAAGCCGTCCAGCGGCCCTTCCATTCCGGCTTGGCAAGGTCGAGCATCGACTTCGGCAGCTTGTCTTCGGTCAGCTTGGTCTTGTCATAGGCAAAAACGGTCGAGCGGGCGGCGATGCCAACCCAGTTGCCGTTGGCCGGATGGAAGCCCGGCAGAACCTGGTCGAGCGTCGCCTTTTCGATCGGCGCGAACAGGCCCTTGCCGTCGACCAGCACCATGGCCGGCGAATTTTCGGTCAGGAACACGTCGGCCGGCGAATTGGCGCCTTCCTGAACGATCTGGTTGGCGATTTCGAGGTCGCTGCCCTGGCGGATGGTGACGACGATGCCGGTCTCTTCCGTGAAGGCCTTCGCCCATTCCTTGGTCAGCCCTTCATGCTGGGCATTGTAGATGGTGAGGCTGTCGGCCACCTGCGCCGAAGCCGGCGAGGAAAGGGCGAGAACGGAAAAGGCCAGGGCAACGCCCGCGGCCAAGCTGAATGCAGTCTTCAAGATCGCCTCCGCAAGAAGTCAGGAATTTGACGAGGCCGTCTTAACCAAAGCAGAGATTTGCGGTCAAGTTTATTTCCGCCTAATATGTAACAAACGCGTGACTTCCGTTTACATTACAGGGAGATAACAACATCAGGCCAAACTGTCGCGGTCTCGGTGCACCCCTATCGCCATAGGCCGTGTCCCACGCACCGTTGCCGGCAACAACGTCCATCAGCATCGACGCGGATATCCGCGCGGGCGCACGAATCAGCTATGGCTCTTTCGAACACATCGGGAACGGGCATGGCTGTTGCTTATCTGGAAAAGCTGAACGACGCGCAGCGGCGCGCGGTGGAGCATGGCGCGGACGTGCCGAACGGCGGCGCGGCCGGCCCGCTTCTGGTCATCGCNGGTGCCGGTTCCGGTAAGACCAACACGCTCGCCCACCGCGTCGCGCATCTGATCGTCTCGGGCGCCGACCCGCGCCGCATCCTGCTGATGACCTTTTCCCGCCGCGCGGCTTCGGAAATGGGCCGCCGCGTCGAGCGCATTTGCGCCCAGGTGCTCGGCGCCAATGCCGGCATCATGACCGATGCGCTCGCCTGGGCCGGCACCTTCCACGGCATCGGCGCCCGCCTGCTGCGCCTCCACGCCGACCAGATCGGCCTCGACCACGACTTCACCATCCACGACCGGGAAGATTCCGCCGACCTGATGAACCTGGTGCGCCACGAACTCGGCTTCTCGAAGACCGAGAACCGGTTTCCGACCAAGGGCACCTGCCTGCAGATCTATTCGCGCGCCGTGAATTCCGAAACCCCGCTCGACGAGGTGCTGAAACTGCATTTCCCCTGGTGCGCCACCTGGGAACCGCAGCTGCGCGAACTGTTCGCCTCCTATGTCGAGGCCAAGCAGGCCCAGAACGTCCTCGATTACGACGACCTCCTCCTCTACTGGGCGCAGATGATGAGCGAACCGGCGATTGCCGAGGATGTCGGCGGCCGTTTCGACCATGTCCTCGTTGACGAATACCAGGATACCAACCGCCTGCAATCGTCGATCCTGATGGCGATGAAGCCCGGCGGCATNGGNCTNACCGTCGTCGGCGACGACGCCCAGTCGATCTATTCCTTCCGCGCCGCGACGATCCGCAACATCCTCGATTTCCCCAACACCTTCGACCCGCCGGCCAATATCGTCACTCTCGACCGCAACTACCGTTCGACCAGCACGATCCTCGCCGCCGCCAACGGCGTCATCGACCTCGCCCGCGAGCGTTTTACCAAGAACCTCTGGACCGACCGGCAGTCGGAGGAGCGCCCTCGCCTCGTCGCCGTCAAGGACGAGACCGAACAGGCCAACTACATCGTCGAGAAGATCCTCGAAAACCGCGAGACCGGCATGACGCTCAAGCAGCAGGCAGTGCTGTTTCGCTCCTCGCATCATTCCGGCCCGCTCGAAGTCGAGCTCACCCGCCGCAACATCCCTTTCGTGAAATTCGGCGGCCTGAAATTTTTGGACAGCGCCCATGTCAAGGACATGCTGGCGGCCCTGCGTTTCGCCCAGAACCCGCGCGATCGCGTCGCCGGCTTCCGGCTGATGCAGCTCATCCCCGGCATCGGGCCCCAGACGGCCGGAAAAATCCTCGACGCGATCGCCGCCGATCCGGAACCGCTGGCAGCCCTGCAGGAAATCCCAGCCCCGCCGCGCTCCGGCGCCGACTGGCCGGCCTTCGTGGAGATGCTCGCCGCCGTCCGCAAGGGCGAAGGCTGGCCCTCCGAAATCGGCCTTGCCCGCCTCTGGTACGAACCACATCTCACCCGCATCCACGAGGATGCAGAGACCCGCAAGGCCGACCTGCTGCAGCTCGAACAGATCGCCTCGGGTTATACGTCCCGCGAGCGTTTCCTCACCGAACTGACCCTCGACCCGCCGGATGCGACCAGCGCCGAATCCGGTACGCCCCTGCTCGACGAGGATTACCTGATCCTCTCGACCATCCACTCCTCCAAGGGCCAGGAATGGCGCTCGGTTTTCCTCCTGAACTGCGTCGACGGCTGCATCCCCTCCGATCTCGGTGTCGGCTCGACCGCCGAGGTCGAGGAGGAACGCCGCCTCCTCTATGTCGCGATGACCCGCGCCAAGGACCATCTGCACCTGATGACGCCGCAGCG
>Ga0055531_10002244_pt1 | contig 13080 bp, 9 predicted proteins | sample AraplaCvi_mCL_r2_FD_55008 | JGI IMG/M metagenome (GOLD analysis project Ga0055531, IMG submission 55008) | Arabidopsis root microbial communities from North Carolina, USA - plate scrape MF_Cvi_mCL_r2 | ecosystem: Host-associated > Plants > Roots > Endosphere | place: USA: North Carolina...
GACGCGGAGCTGCAGGCGCGCCTGGCCGACTGGGCCGCGAAGCAGCAGCCCGATCCCGCGGACCAGAGCGGCTACCGCAAGCTCTACGTCCAGCACGTGCTGCAGGCCGACGAAGGCTGCGACTTCGATTTCCTGCGCGGCTGCCGCGGCTCGGCGGTGCCCAGGCACTCGCACTGAACGCGCGATGACATCACAGCGAAGGACCGGAGACGGTCCTTCGTCGTTTCGGTACCGCAGAGTCCGAACGGAATCACAACGACAACCGGAGACAAGCATGACCCTCAACCGAATGGCCATGGGCCTGGCCACGGGCGCCCTGCTCGCCTGGAGCGCGCACGCGGCCGACATCCAGCTCAGCATCGATGCCGGCAAGCCCGGCCCGGTGATCCANCGCAACGTGTACGGTCAGTTCGCCGAGCACCTGGGCACCGGCATCTACGAAGGGATGTGGGTCGGTCCCGACTCGAAGATCCCCAACGTGCGGGGCTGGCGCAAGGACGTGGTGGGCGCGCTCAAGGCGCTGCACGTGCCGCTGGTGCGCTGGCCCGGCGGCTGCTTCGCCGACGAGTACCACTGGCGCGAAGGCATCGGCCCGCGCGGCAAGCGGCCGGTCAAGGTCAACACGCACTGGGGCGGCGTGGCCGAGAACAACGCCGTCGGCACGCACGAGTTCTTCGACCTGGTCGAACAGCTCGGCGCCGAGGCCTATGTCAACGGCAACCTGGGCACCGGCAGCGCGCAGGAGATGGCCGAGTGGCTGGAGTACATGACGGCCGAGGGCAACTCCACGCTGGCGCAGCTGCGCCGCAAGAACGGCCGCGACAAGCCGTTCAAGGTCAGCTACTTCGCGGTCGGCAACGAGGCCTGGGGCTGCGGCGGCAACATGACACCGGAGTACTACGTCAACCAGTACCGCCAGGTCGCGACCTTCCTGAAGACGCCGGACAACAACCGTCCGAAGTTCATCGCCAGCGGCGGCAATGCCAACGACACGCGCTGGACCGAGGTGCTGTCGACGCAGAACATCAAGTTCAACTTCGACGCGATCGGCCATCACTACTACGTGTTCCCGAGCGGCAAGTGGGAAGGCAAGGGATCGGCGGCCGGCTTCAAGGAAGACGAGTGGATCTCGCTGCTGTCCTACACGCAGGACTTCGAGAAGACCGTCGCCGCCAACATCGCGGTCCTGGACAAGAACGACCCGCAGAAGCGCATCGGCCTCTACCTGGATGAGTGGGGCAGCTGGTACGACCCGGAGCCGGGCACCAACCCGGGCTTCCTGGTCCAGCGCAACACGCTGCGCGACGCGGTCCTGGCCGCCCTGCACTTCCACATGTTCCATGCGCATGCGGACCGGGTGCACATGACCAACATCGCGCAGATGGTCAACGTGCTGCAGGCCATGATCCACACGGACAAGACCCGCATGGTGCTGACGCCCACGTATCACGCCTTCGCGCTGTACACGCCGTTCCAGGATGCGACCACGCTGCCGGCGACGCTGAGCGGCAATCCCGAGTACGCGCTGGCCGGCAAGTCGCTGCCGGCGGTGAGCGCGTCGGCCGCGCGCGGCAAGGACGGCAAGCTCTACCTGGCGCTGATCAACGTGAACCCGCGCGAGGCGCAGACGGTGAAGCTGGCCGTGCAAGGCGCCGCCGCGCGCCGCGCCGTCGGCCAGGTGCTGAGCGCCGAGGCCATGGACAGCGAGAACACCTTCGCCAAGCCCGAGGCCGTCAAGCCCAAGGCCTACGAGGCGCAGGCGAAGGACGGCGCGCTGAGCCTGCCGCTGCCGCCCAAGTCCATCGTCGTCGTCGCGCTGGAGGGCTGAGCATGAGCACCCTCAACAGACGCACCCTGCTCGCGCAGGGCGGCGCGGCGGCGCTCGTCCTGACCGGATGCGGCGGTGGTGGTGGCGGGTCGTCCAGCGTCGACGTCAGCGCGGCACCGGCGCCGAGTCCCGCGCCGGCTCCGGCTCCGGCTCCGGCCCCTGCGCCGGCTCCAGCACCCGCGCCCGCTCCGACGCAGGCCGCGATCCCGTTCACCGAGATCTCGGTGCACGATCCGTCGGTGATCCGCGTGGACGGCAGCTTCCTCGTGTTCGGCTCGCACCTCGCGGCGGCGAAGACCACCGACCTGATGAACTGGACGCCGGTCGCCGACGGCGTCAACGACGCCAATCCGCTGTTCAACAAGGTCACGACGGCGCTGGCCGACACCTTCGCCTGGGCGCAGGTCACTGACCTGTGGGCGCCCGATGTCGCGCGGCTCGACGACGGCAAGTTCCGCATGTACTACTGCGCCTGCAAGGGCGACTCGCCGCGCTCAGCGCTGGGCGTGGCGATCGCGGACGCGGTCACCGGTCCCTACGTGAACCAGCAGATCCTGCTGAAGTCCGGCCAGTGGGGCCTGCCCAGCGAGGACGGCACGATCTACGACGCCACGGTGCATCCCAACGTGGTCGATCCGAATGTCTTCAAGGACGCCACCGGTCGGCTCTGGATGGTCTACGGCTCGTACTCGGGCGGGCTCTTCATCCTGGAGCTCGACAAGACGAGCGGCCTGCCACTCGCGGGCCAGGGTTACGGCAAGCACCTGATGGGCGGCAACCATGCGCGCATCGAGGGCGCCTACGTGCTCTACAGCCCGGCCTCGCAGTACTACTACCTGTTCTGCAGCTTCGGCGGGCTGGACGCCAACGGCGGCTACAACCTGCGGGTCTCGCGCTCGCGCAATCCCGATGGCCCGTACCTGGATGGACGCGGCACCGACATGGCCACCGTCAAGGGCGCCGCCGGCACGCTGTTCGACGACGCCAGCATCACGCCCCATGGCCAGAAGCTGATGGGTGGCCACCAGTGGAGCCTGGCGGCCGGAGAGACGGGCACGCCGCTGGGCTATGTCTCGCCCGGGCACAACTCGGCCTACTTCGACGCGGGCACCGGGCAGTACTTCCTGATCTTCCACACCCGGTTCCCGGGCACCGGCGAATTGCACCAGGTCCGCGTGCACGAGATGTTCCTCAACGCCGACGACTGGCTGGTCGCCGCGCCCTTCCGCTACGCGCCGCTGTCGCTGGCGACGCCGGCGGTGACAGCCGCGGTCAGCGCCGCCGAGACGGCGGGCAGCTACCAGCTGATCAACCACGGGCTCGACATCACGGCCGTGTCCAAGAGCGCCATCGCGGTGAAGCTCGGCGGCGACGGCACGGTCAGCGGCGGCGCGAGCGGGACCTGGACGCATCAGGGCAACAACCGCATCAGCCTGACGCTGAGCGGCAGCGGGACCGCGGGCGGGACCTTCGCCGGCGTGCTGTCGCGGCAGTGGAACTCCAAGGCCGGGGCCTTCGTCGTGACCTTCACTGCGCAGTCGAGCGGCGGCGTGTCGCTCTGGGCCGCGCGCGCGGGCGACTGATGCGGCGCGACTTCCTGCGCCAGTGCGCCTGCGGCGTCGCGAGCGCGGCCGGAGCGGCGATGGGCGGCCCGGTCCGCGCGCTCCTCGGTCCCGCCTTCGGCGCGCTGCTTGCGACGGATGCGATGGCCCACGCCGGCGCGACGCCGGCGTCCACCTCCGAGGACGCCGCTTCCGCGATCACACGGCGCCACGCGACCGAGGCCATGTCGACCGCCGCCCGCGTGCCGCTGTCGCAGGTGCGGCTGCTCGACGGCCCGCTGAAGGCGGCGCAGGACGTCGACCAGCGCTACCTGATGGCGCTCGATCCGGACCGGCTGCTCGCGCCCTTCCTGCGCGAGGCCGGCCTGCCGCAGCCCAAGCCGTCCTACGGCAACTGGGAGAGCAGCGGCCTGGACGGTCACATGGGCGGGCACTACGTGTCGGCGCTGGCGATGATGGCGGCGTCCACCGGCGACCCGCAGGTGCATCGCCGGCTCGTCGAGGTGCTGCGCGAGCTCCGCCAGTGCCAGCTCGCCCATGGCGACGGCTACCTCGGCGGCATCCCCGATGGCAAGGCCGCCTGGCGCGAGGTCGCGCGTGGGGAACTCAAGGTCGACAGCTTCTCCGTCAACGGGCGCTGGGTGCCTTGGTACAACCTGCACAAGACCTTCGCCGGCCTGCGCGACGCGTGGCAGCTGACGCAGGAGCCGCTGGCGCGCGAGATGCTGATCGACCTGGGCGCCTGGGCGCTGGCCCTGCTCGAGCCGCTGAGCGACGCGCAGCTGCAGGATTTGATGCGCGCCGAGCACGGCGGCATGAACGAGGTCTTCGCCGACATCGCCGCGATGAGCGGCGGCGCGCGTTACCTGCGCCTGGCCGAGCGCTTCTCGCACCGCGCGATCCTCGATCCGCTGCGAGAGCCCCGCGACGCGCTGACCGGGCTGCATGCCAACACGCAGATCCCCAAGGTGATCGGCTTCGCCCGCATCGCCGAGGAGCGCGACCCCGGCGCGGCGGACAAGGACTGGCTGGCGCCCGCGCGCTTCTTCTGGACCACGGTGCGCGAGCGCCGCAGCGTCGCCATCGGCGGCAACAGCGTCAGGGAGCATTTCCATCCGCTGACCGACTTCCAGCCCATGCTCGACGAGGTGGAAGGTCCCNAGACCTGCAACACCTACAACATGCTCAAGCTCACCGAGCTGCTGCACGCGCATGCGGCCGGCGACGAGGAGCGCGCACGCTACGCCGACTACTACGAGCGCGCGCTGTTCAACCATGTGCTGGCGTCGCAGCATCCGGCGGGCGGCTTCGTCTACTTCACGCCGATGCGGCCCAACCACTACCGGGTGTACTCGCAGGTCGATCTCGGCATGTGGTGCTGCGTCGGCTCGGGGCTGGAGAGCCACGCGCGGCACGGGCAGTTCATCTACACGCGCGACGAGGGATCGAATGCCGAGGCCGCGCCGGTGCTGTTCATCAATCTCTTCGTGGCCTCGTCCCTCGACTGGCGCGAGCGCGGCCTGCGGCTGACGCAGCGCACGCGCTTCCCCGACGAGTCGACGACGCGCATCGTCATCGACGAGGCGCCAACGCAGGCCCGCTTCACGCTGAAGATCCGGCATCCTGGATGGCTCGCGCCGGGCGCGCTCCGGGTCAAGGTCAACGGCGAAGCGCTTGCCCTGAGCGCCGCGGACCGACAGCCGGGCGGCTATGTCGCGCTGACGCGCGACTGGCGCGCCGGCGATGTCGTCGAGGTCCGCCTGCCGATGCGCACGACGCTCGAGGCCCTGCCCACGCGGAGCGACTTCGTCGCGGTGCTGCACGGCCCGATCGTGCTCGCGGCGCGGACCGTGCCGATCGCCGGCGAGCGGCTCGAGTACCGGGCCGGCGAGGCGCGCATGGACCACGTCGCGCAGGGCGCGCTCGTGCCGCTGGCGCAGACGCCGCAGTTCGTCAGCGCGAAGGCGGACTTCGGCGGACGGCTCGCGCCGGTGCCGGGCTGCTCGCTGAGCTTCAGCGCCGGCTCGCTGCTGCAGGGACCGGATGGCGCGCCGATGTCGGACCTTGTGCTCGAGCCCTTCTTCCGCCTGCATGACTCGCGTTATGTCCTGTACTGGCCCTGCAGCACGCCGGCCGAGGCGAAGGCGCGCCGCGAGCGACTGGCCCTGGAAGAGCGCGAACGGCTGGCGCTGCAGGCACGCACCGTCGATGCGGTCGCGCCCGGCGAGCAGCAGCCCGAGAGCGACCACGGCTTCGCTGGCGAGGGCATCGAGACCGGCCTCAACAAGGGCCGCCGCTGGCGCCATGCGACCGCATGGTTCAGTTATCGCCTGAACGATCCCAAGCGCGAGGGCCGGCTGCTGCGGCTGGCCTTCTCGGCGCTGGATGATGGCCGCCGGTTCTCGGTCTGGGTCAACGACCGGCGGCTGGCGGATCTGACGCTGCGCGCGGACGAGGCCACCGACCGGGCTCCGGGCGCGGAGATCTACAGCCGCGACTTCCCGTTGCCCGAGGACTGGCCGCGAGCGGCGGACGGCGCCGTGCGGGTGCGATTGGTTGCGGAGCCCGGCTCGATCGCCGGCGGGATCTACGACCTGCGGCTGTTGCGGGCCACCGCGCCGGCGCACTGACGGCGCTTCCAGGCGCTCAGACGGCTCGGACGACCCAGGCGGCCCGATCGGATCGAGCAGCCCGGCCGCATCGAGCAGATCGAGCGCATCGGACAACCGGGGCGACCGGGAGGCGAGAACGGGTCGATTCACGGCGACAGATTGCCGCAAGGTTGCGGCGGGGACCTCTTCCTAGAATCCCGCAACCCGCTTTTTCGTCCATGCGCCGCACCGTCCCTTGCCCGCCCGCGCGCGGCGCCGTCGCCCTGCGCCGCGCCGCGCGAGCCACCCTCCCCTTGCTTGGCGCCGGCCTCATGGCCGGCTCGGCAGGATGCTGGGCGGCCGGCAGCCTCGTACTGATGGACGCACCGCCGGAGACCGCGAGCTGGTCCGGCGGGGCGACCGCCCACAGCTGGCCGTCAGCGCCGGGCAGCCGCTCGCGCAGCGACGACCTTCTGCCGGCGCTGGAATACCTCGCGCCCAGCGGCGCCTTCGTGTCGACCGACCTGGGCATCGGCTGGAACCTCGTGCCGCTGCTCGCCGGCGCCGAAGCCGCCAGGACCTGGCAGGTCGGCGCCCGGCTCTGGCCGCAGTTCGGCCGCCCGTCGCGGTTCACGCCAAACGGCATCGACCGGCTGGGCCCGCGCGTCACCACCGAGGCCTTCGCCAACGTCCAGGCGACGCCGTGGCTGCTGCTGCAATCGGGCCTGTCGTGGGGCAGCGCACGTCATCACGACGGGCAGTTGCTGGAGCTCGGCATCACCTCCGGCCTCCCCGTCGGCGAGGACCTGATCGCGGTGACGCTGGCGGCGACCGCGGCCAACGGCGCGCACCTGCGCAGCAGCTATGGCGTCGGTCCCGGCGAGTCGCTCGCCAGCGGCCTGCCCGAGTGGCGCCCGCGCGCCGGGATGATGGACTGGAGCGTGGCGCTGAGCGGTGAGCACAAGTTCTCCGAGCGCTGGTCCGTCAGCGGGCAGTGGCTGAACGCGCGCCTGGTCGGCGACGCGGCGCGGTCACCGCTGACGAACTCGAAGTCGCAGCAGACCTTCAGCCTGAGCCTGTGGCATCGCTTCTGAGCGGTCGCAGGTCCGTTCCCGCCGCCCCTCGTTACTGCCCCTCATCACCGCTCGCCGTCACTGCTTCCGTCACTGCGCCTGTCACCGACTGCCGCCACCGCCCGCCATGCATCGCGTTCTCCTCATCGCCGTCCCGCTGTTCGGGCTCTGCATCGCGCTCGAATGGCTGTGGGGCCGGCTCACCGGCCGCGACAACTACCGGCTGCCGGACTCGATCAGCAGCCTCAGCCAGGGCGTGCTGAGCCTGGCCGTAGCGGCGGTGACCCCGCTGTTCCAGAGCGGCCTGTACGCCTGGGCGCTGCCGCACCTGGCGCTGCTGCCGGCCTCGACCTGGTCGGGCGCGTGGGGATGGGTGGTCGCGATCGTGGTCTACGACTTCTGCGACTACTGGCTGCATCGCGTCAGCCACGAGAGCGCGCTGTTCTGGGCCGCGCATGCCGTGCATCACCAGAGCGAGCATTTCAACCTGACGACCGCGCTGCGCCAGGAGAGCTTCTACGCGGTGATGGGCGCGCCCTTCTTCCTGCCGATGGCGCTGCTGGGGCTGCCCGTCGACCTGTACCTGGGCGCTGGGCTGTTCGTGCTGCTGTACCAGTTCTGGATCCACACCGAGCACATCGGCCGGCTCGGCTGGCTGGACCGCGTGTTCTCGACGCCCTCCAACCATCGGGTGCACCACGCGGTCAATCCCGGCTACCTGGACAAGAACTACGGCGCGGTGCTGGTGATCTGGGACCGGCTGTTCGGTACCTTCGCCGAGGAGACCGAGCGCTGCGTCTACGGAACGGTCAAGCCGCTGCGCAGCTGGTATCCGCTGCAGGCCGTCGGGCAGTTCTATGGCGAGCTGCTCGACCGCGCGCGGGCCACGCCGCGCTGGTCGGATCGGGCGCAGCTGCTGTTCAAGTCGCCCGGCTGGGCGCCGCCCGGACTCGCGCCCTTCGCGCCGCCGGACGAAGCCCGGCTGCGGCAGCCGCGTTTTGATCCACCGGTCAGCCTGCTCGACAAGATGCGCGCGACCAGCCTGCTGCTCGTGACGGCGGTAGCGTCGGCGGTCTGGCTCGACGTCAGCGACGAGCTGGGCGAAGGCCGCAATCTCCTCGCGGCGGCCGTGATCGCGATCGGCCTGTCGGCCGCGGGCGCGATGCTGTCGCGCGGTGCGGCGGAGCCTCGCCGGAGAGCGCGTTGGCTGGCGTGGGCGATCTACATCGGCGCGATGGCATCTTGCGGGGCGTTGATCGCGGTGATCGCGGCAATCGCGCCGAAGGTCTGACGTCGAGGCGCCGCGGTCAGCGTGCTGCCGACGCAGGCCTCGTTCGAGGGCGCTCAGCTGTGCTCAGCTGTGCGGCCAGCCCAGGGCCGCCAACGCGTCGTCGTAGTCCTCAGTCGAGGCCGCATCGAGCCGCGCGGTGTCGGCTTGTTGGCCGAGCGATGCAAGGCAAAGCAGCGTCGCGCCGCCGAAGGCGATCAGATCTTCGGCCGCAGCCACCGGGGCGTCGTGGCCGAGCGCCCGCGACAGGCGCTGGCGCAGCCGGTGACAGACGTAGGTCGAAACGACAGCGCCCACCGTGCCGGCCAGCGCCGCCGGCCATGAACGCCCACCCGCCAGCGCGGCACCGGAGATCGCCCCGCTGATCGCGCGCGCCGCGAGGCCGGGCGGATCTGTGCGATCGGGCGTCGACGGCAGCTTGTCGACGATCAGCTCGCCCAGGGCCATCGGCGTGGTCAGCGCCACGGCCGGGGTCGTGCCGAGCATTGCCAGCGGCGAGTTCTTCAGGTCGATCCAGCCGAGCCTGGCTGCCCAGCTCGCGGTCGCCAGCGGCGCGCTGGTGCGCGGTCCCGCAGTCGCACCGAGCAGGAAGGCCATGGCCAGCGTCCGGCGCGAGTCCGCCACCGGGCGGGCGACGATGGCGACACGTCGCGCCTTCGCCTGGCGGATCACCGCCGCGCCGGCTCGCGCATCGCCGAAGAGCCGCCGGAAGCCGCGGCGAGCGGCCTCGGTGAACGCGCCGTAGACGAGGTGCGAGACATACGAGTAGGGATGCGACTGGACCGGCGCCCGCGTGACCGGATCGCCAAAGCGCATGGCGGGCACCAGGCCCTCGTCCAGCAGCGTCGCGGTGGCGATGCCGAAGGCAGCGCCCCGCCCCCAGGTGGCCTGCGGCTGGCGTTCCGCCACGGCGCCGTAGAGGCCGCCGACCAGCGATCCCACCGCGTAGTGCACCGCCTCGCCCGCCGCTGGCCGATGGCGTGACGGCAGCCGGCGGCCTCCCAGGCGGGCGAGGCGATCGGCGGCCCGCTCGGTGGAGGGCCAGCCGCGCACGCCGGAGGTGATGCCCACGCGCGCGAGCAGGTCCTGGAACGCCGTCATCGCCGCGGCGCCGATCAGTCCGCCGGCCAGGCCAGCCGCGGCGCCCAGCGGAAGGTCGGAACGACAGGGAGGTGACGTGTTCATGGGGACTCCTTGGCTGACGAAGCCCGCACTGCGGCAAGGCTCGTGCCTTGCGGGTCGACCGGTCGCCGGTCAGCGCGATGTGCGCCTCAGGTGGCCGGCCGCCGCGCCGTCCCGGCCGGGGCAAATCGCGCCAGCGTCTCGACCACGCGGTCGCAGGCGCGCTCGACCTGCGTCGCGGGCGCCGTGGCCACGCTGAGCATCAATCCGGACCGGGCGTGCGCCGCCCGGGCGTACCAGACCGACAGCGGTGCCGGCGCGATGCCGAAGGCGAACAGCGCGCGAGCGACCGCCAGGTCGGACACACCGTCGGGCGTGCGCACCAGGACCGCGAGCGCGGCCGGGTGGCTGCCGCCCAGGCCGCGATCGCCCAGCGCCCGCAGCAGCCCCTCGCGCTGCGCCAGGTACAGCCGTTTTGTCCTGCGCAGATGGCGCAGGTAGTGCCCGTCGCGCATGAACGCGGCGACCGCCAGCTGCGCCGCCGGTCCGGGGGGCGGCGCCAGGCAGGCGGCGACCTCGCCCAGGCGCGCCGCCAGCGACGCGGGCGCGACGACAAAACCCAGTCGCAGCCGCGGATCGATCGTCTTGCTGAAGGAGCCGATGTGGAGGACGCGGCCGTGGCGATCCTGCGATGCCAGCGCCGGGGCGGCGCGGCCCTGCAGCTGCAGCTCGCTCAGGTAGTCGTCCTCGACGATCCAGCCGCCGGTGCTGGCGGCCCAGTCCAGCAACCGCAGCCGGCGTCGCAGCGACATCGTCACGCCCAGCGGCGCCTGCTGCCCGGGCGTGACCACCGCGAGCGCCGCATCGGGCGCGTCGCGCCAACCGGCGTCGACATCCAGGCCTTCCTCGTCCACGAGTACCGGAACGGGTGTCAGCCGCCCGAGCTCGAGCGCGTGGCGCGTGAAGAAGAAGCCGGGCTCCTCCATCCAGGCGCGACGCCCCTCGAGACCGAGCGCACGCAGGGCGAGGCCCAGTCCCGCCGCGTAGCCGCCGGTGACCAGCACCTGATCGGGGGAACACACCAGCCCGCGCGCCACCGCGAGGTAGCCGGCGATCTCGCGCCGCAGCGCCAGTTCGCCGCGAGGGTCGGGATAGAGCGCCGCGCCGCTGATCTCCGCCGCCAACGCGCGCGTCCGGAGCCGGGTCATCAGCTTGGCCGGCAGACTGTCGCGCGAGGGAATGCCCGGCTGGAACAGCCCGGGGCCGGCGGTCAGCTCGCGATACATCGACACGAAGGCGCCCGGGTCCAGCGCTTCGTCGCTGCCACGCGCCCGCGATGGCCGCTCGGCGACACGGGTGCCGGCGGCGCGCGAGGCCTCGATCAGCTGGTCCGCCGCGAGCTTCTCGTAGGCGACGCGCACCGTGCCACGCGACACGCCCAACTGGGCCGCGAGGTCGATCCACGAGGGCAGCCGCATGCCAGGGGTCAGCACCGACTGCTCGATCGCCGCCGAGATGCCGCGATGGATCTGATCGGTGAGCGGCATGGCCGCGGACTTGTCGAGCGTGAGCGGCAGCGGCGCGTGCGGCGTGGAGGTCATCGGAGGCCTGCGGGGCAAGGAGATGGCACGGAACGGGACGAGAGTGGCGAGACGGCGAGACGGCGAGACATCGGATCGTGGTACAGCGATTCTGTCGAATATTGGGCCTTCGCATTGCACCACCGCCGGCGAAGAATAGCGCTCATCGATGACGCGGTCCGTTGGCAGTGTCATCGTCCCCGCCTCGGGCGATTCCGCCCTCCCCCTTCAGGAGTCCCTCATGACCCAACGTCTCGATTACACCCAGGTCTCGCCCGCCGGCGTCAAGGCGCTCGGCGGCGTCTACGGCTACGTGACCCAGAGCGGCCTGCCCGCCGCGCTGGTGGAACTGGTCTTCCTGCGAATCTCGCAGATCAACAATTGCGCCTACTGCCTGGACATGCACACCCGCGACCTGTTGAAGAAGGGTGTGCCGATCGAGAAGCTCGCCCTGGTGCAGGCCTGGGAGGAAGGCGGCGCGCTGTTCGATGCCCGCGAGCGCGCGGCGCTCGCCTGGGCCGAATCGGTGACGCGCGTGGCGAGCACCGGCGTCCCGGAGGCTGACTTCGCCGCGGCGCATGCGGTGTTCAGCGAGAAGGAGCTGGTCGACTTGACGATCGCGATCGGCCTCATGAACACCTACAACCGCCTCGCGATCAGCTTCCGCAACACGCCGCAGGCGGTGGCGATGGCGGCACGCTGAGCGCCAGCCATGGCGCCGCGCCGGGGCGTTCAGCCGATCGCCCGGCGCAGGTTCTCGCGGGCGCGTGCCTCGAGGCGCTCGCGCAGCATCGCCGTGCTGTACAGCACCGGCCGGTCGAGGAAGGTGCGCAGGATCTGTCGACGCTTGCGGCGGAACAGGAAGCCGGGCACGAACGCGTATTCATCGCGGATCTGACGTTCGTACTCGTCGAAGCGCGGGCGCTCGGCGCCGAGGATGGCCAGGTCGATGTCCACCAGCACCTGCTCGTCGACGTTGCCCGGCACGCCGTCGTGCCGCGTGACCAGCACCAGCTGCCGCACCCGCTCGGCCGCCGCGGCCGCGGCGCCGGCGCTGGTCAACGCGCGGTGCGCCCATTCGGCGCTTCGTTCCTCGTTGCCGGAACCCTTGACGTCATAGATGGCATCGTGGAACCACAGCGCCATCTCGACCTCCTCGGGATGCTCCGCCAGATCGCGGACCTGCTCGAGCAGCGCCAGGCATTCCTCGAGGTGCTGTTGCGTGTGGTAGTGGCGTTGCGGTTCGGCATAGCCGGCGAGCAGCTCGTCGCGCAGCGCGATGCCGTCCGGGCCGCTGGTTCCGGCGCCAGGTCCGACCAGGGCGGACCAAGCGCGCCGCCAGGAGCGTTCGAAGAGAGCGTTCATGTGGGCGCGATGGTAGCGACTCCTGCGGCTCGATCGTCCACTGCCCTACGATGCGGCCCCATGGCCATCCACATCACCACCCCGACCGTCGACTCCGACGCCTTCAGCACCGCCGATCAACGCGTCTGGCTCAAGCTCGAAGCCCTGCAGCCTTGCGGCTCGTTCAAGCTGCGCGGCGTCGGCCATGCCTGCGAGGTCCATGCGGCGCGCGGCGCGAAGCGATTGCTGTCGTCATCAGGCGGCAATGCGGGCATGGCGGTCGCGCATGCGGGCAGGCGGCTCGGGCTGCCGGTGGTGGTGGTCGTTCCCGAGACCACGCGAGAGTGGCCGAAGACGCTGATCCGGCGCCAGGGCGCGGAGGTCATCGTCCACGGCAAGAGCTGGATGGAGGCCAATGACTTCCTGATGGCGATGCGCCAGCCGACGGACGCGTTCATCCATCCGTTCGACGATCCACTGCTGTGGGAGGGTCACGCCACGATGATCGAGGAGGCCGCCACGCAGATGCCCAAGCCGGACGCGGTCGTGCTGTCGGTCGGTGGTGGCGGGCTGATGAGCGGCGTGCTGCAGGGGATGCATGCCGTCGGATGGAGCGACGTGCCGCTTGTCGCGGCCGAAACCGTCGGCGCGGACTCGTTGCATGCGGCCATCGCCGCGGGCGGGCTGGTGAC
>Ga0055531_10002249_pt1 | contig 13074 bp, 14 predicted proteins | sample AraplaCvi_mCL_r2_FD_55008 | JGI IMG/M metagenome (GOLD analysis project Ga0055531, IMG submission 55008) | Arabidopsis root microbial communities from North Carolina, USA - plate scrape MF_Cvi_mCL_r2 | ecosystem: Host-associated > Plants > Roots > Endosphere | place: USA: North Carolina...
CTGATGGGCGTTGCCGGCGCACTGATCGGCGCCCTGGGCGCAGTGGTGCGTTCGCCCACCCTGGTCAACGTCCTCCTGGTCGTCATCGGCATCGCGTATGGGCTGTTCATCCTCCTCAAGTCGATCCAGCGCGCCCACGACATGGACTGGACCGGCTGGTCGGTCCTGCTCGCTCTGATCCCCTTCGTGGGCTTCATCTGGATCTTCAAGGGCGGCACGCGCGGCGGCAACCGCTTCGGCGCGCCGCCCCCGCCCAACACCACCGGCGTGCGCTTGCTGGCCCTGCTGCTCCCGGTCATCGCCATCATCGGCATCATTGCCGCGATCGCCCTGCCGGCCTACCAGGACTACACCAAGCGCGCCAAGCTGCGGCAGCTCCAGCAGCAGCAGCAGCAGCAGCAACTGCAGCAGCGCTGACGCATCCCGCTGCCGCGCTGCGCGCCTACAAGCGCGCGCGCCGGCTGCCGCTATAACGGGCAGGTCGCCCATGCACGACAAGGAAACGCGACCATGCCCTCCTCCCCTGGCGCGCCCGGCCGGCTGGCCGGCCGCGCCGCCCTGGTCACCGGTGCCGCGCAAGGCATCGGTCTCGGCATCGCCCTGCGGCTGGCGCGCGAAGGCGCGGACATCGCGCTGAACGTCCGGCGCGACGACCAGCGTGCGCAGGATGCGCAGCAGCAGGTGACGGCCCACGGCGTGCGCTGCGAAGTCCTGGTCGCCGAGGTCGGCGGCGTCGCCGCGGCGCACGCGCTGGTGGGCGATGCCGTGGCACGGCTGGGGCGGCTCGACATCCTCGTCAACAACGCCGGCATCGAACGCCACGCCGGCGTGCTGGACGTGCAGGAGGCCGACTACGACGCCGTGCTCGCCACCAACCTGAAGGGGCCGTTCTTCCTCGCGCAGGCTTTCGCGCTGCATGTGCAGCAGGCGGGCCGCGGCGGGCGGATCGTGAACATCAGCTCGGTGCACGAGGACCTGCCCTTCCCGCACTTCGCGCCGTACTGCGCCAGCAAGGGCGGCCTGCGCATGGTGATGCGCACGATGGCGCTCGAGCTGGCGCCGCTGGGGATCACCGTCAACAACGTGGCGCCCGGCGCGATCCGCACGCCGATCAACGCCGCGCTGCTGGGCGACGCGGCCAAGCTCGCCGCCCTGCAGGCGCAGATCCCCGCCGGCCGGCTCGGCGAGCCGGCCGATGTCGCGGGCGCCGTCGCCTTCCTCGCCTCCGAGGATGCAAGCTACGTCACCGGGGCGTCGCTGGTGGTGGACGGCGGCCTGTTGTGGAACTACTCGGAGCAGTGAGCGCCGCTCCCCACGCGCGCCCGCACCACCGCCAGGCGACGGCCGCGGAGGCACCGCCGCCGGACACGTGCACTCCCGCGGACCGCTACGCGGAGCTGTTCGTGGAGGTTCAGCGCCAGGGCCTGTTCCCGGACTGCAAGACCTTCGTCGACTGCGCACCGAGGCGTGCACCCGAGGAGATCCTTGCCGATTACCGCGCCCACCGCGACCAGCCGGGCTTCGACCTGCGCGCCTTCGTGGCCGCGTCGTTCGTCGGGCCGCGCCCGGCGCACAGCGGCTTCGTAGCGGTGCCCGGCCGGGACCTGCTGGCGCACATCGCCGCGCTGTGGCCGCACCTCACGCGCGCGCCCATGCGCCACCCGCACCGCGGCTCGCTGGTGCAGCTGCCGCACCACTACGTCGTGCCCGGCGGGCGTTTCACCGAGCTGTACTACTGGGACTCCTTCTTCACGATGCTGGGGCTGCCCGGCGGCCACGACAGCGTGGTGGAGGAGATGACCGAGAACTTCGCGTACCTGATCGACACCTACGGCCACGTGCCGAACGGCACGCGCACGTACTACCTGAGCCGCTCGCAGCCGCCGGTGTTCGCGCTGATGACGCGCCTGTGCCAGGGCCGCGGCGGCCATGACGCGTGCGACTACCTGCCGCAGCTGCGGCGCGAACATGCGTTCTGGATGGACGGTGCGGACCGCCTGCAGCCCGGCGAGGCGCACCGGCGCGTGGTGCGCCTCGCCAGCGGCGAACTCCTGAACCGCTACTGGGACGACCGCTGCACGCCGCGCGAGGAGTCCTGGCGCGAGGACGTCGCGACGGCGGCGCAGTCCGCGCGTCCCCGGGAGGAGGTGTTCCGGCACCTGCGCGCCGCCGCGGAGTCGGGCTGGGACTTCAGCACGCGCTGGCTGGCGGAGGACGACGCGGGACGCCTGTCCGCGGACCTCTGCACCATCCGCACCACGGACATCGTGCCGGTGGACCTGAACGCGTTGCTGTACCTGCTGGAGACGCACATCGCGGACCTCGGCGAACGCCAGGGCGACACCGCCACCGCCTCCGACTTCCGCCGGCGCGCGCACGTGCGCGCCGAGGCCATCGCGCGCATCCACTGGGACCCCGGCCAGGGGATCTGGGTGGACTACGACGCGCGCCTGGGCCGGCCGCGCAGGGCGTTCACGGCCGCGGCGCTGGTGCCGTTGTACTGCGGCCTGGGCGACCCGGCACAAGGCCGCGCGCTCGCCCGCGCCGTGCGCGCGCGCCTGCTGGCGCCCGGCGGGCTGGGCACGAGCGAGTGCGCGAGCGGCCAGCAGTGGGACCGGCCCAACGGGTGGGCGCCGCTGCAGTGGCTGGCGGTGGAAGGGTTCACGCGCTGCGGCCAGGCGAGCCTGGCCGACGAGATCCGCGCGCGCTGGCTGGACACCGTGCGTACGGTGTATGCGCGCGAAACCAAGCTGATGGAGAAGTACGCGATCCGGCCAGGGCAGGTGCCCACGGGGGGAGGCGGTGGGGAGTACCCGTTGCAGGACGGGTTCGGGTGGACGAATGGGGTGGTGGCGTGCTGGCTGGGGAAGGGTGCGTGAGCGGCGGTGGGGTTCGCTGCGCTCACCGCCACCCTACGAATACGGCACACGACCCACGGCGCACGGCCCACCGCCCACCGCCCACGGCGCGCGATGCACGGCGCGTGGTGCACGGGGCGCGGTGCGCGGTACACGGTACACGGTGCACGGTGCACGGTGTAGGGTGGCGGTGAGCGCAGCGAACCCCACCGAACTCCCTCCCTCACCGATAGAACGGCTCGACCTTCCCCTTCAGCTTCAGCATCAGCGGCTGCCCCTTGCGGTCCAGCGTCTTGCCTGCGGGCACCTTCACCCAGCCCTCGCTGACGCAGTATTCCTCGACGTCGGTGCGCTCCTTGCCGTTGAAGAGGATGCCCACGTCGTGCTCGAAGATGGCCTGGACGTGGTGCGGGCTGCGCGGATCCGCGGAGAGGCGGTCCGGCAGCGGCGGGCGGGCGGTGCTGTCGGCGTTGTCGGTCATGCCCGTATTGTCCTTCAGGTGCCGAGCAGCTCCCCGATCGGCTTGAGGTGGTCCACGCGGTCGCACACGGCCTTCACCGCCATCAGGATCGGCATGCCGAGCAACAGGCCCCACACGCCCCACAGCCAACCCCAGCCCAGCACGCCGATGAAGACGGCCACGGCATTCATGCTCGTGGCCTTGCTGGTAGCCCACGGCAGGATCACGTAGCCCTTGACGGTCTCGATCGCCAGCGCGATGCCGCCCACCAGCAATGCCATCTGCGGGTTGCCGCCGAACTGCAGGAAGGCGACCAGCGCGGCACCGGCGGTGATGGCGATCGGCCCGACGTAGGGGATCAGGTTCAGGATCGCCGCGCCGATGCCCCACACCACCGCGTGCTTGAGCCCCACGAGCGCGAACGCAACCCCCGTGACGAGCCCGGTGCCCAGGCTCGCCAGCAGCTGCACCAGCAGGTAGCGCTGGATCTGCGCGTTGATCTCGTCGAGCGCCTGCACGGTGAGCTTCTTCTCGGCGAGGCCGGGCCCCGCGATCTTCACCAGCTTGCGCCGGTAGGTGTCGCCGGACATGAGCATGAAGAAGGTGAGGCAGGTGACGACCACGGCCTGCCCCACCAGCGTGGCCAGGCCCACGGTGCCGCTCCAGAGGTGTTCGCGCAGGTCGAAGCGCGGGCGTTCCACCACGACCTGCGTCGGGCCGCGCGCCGGCGTGCCGCCCGCCGCGGCCTCCTCCGCCGCCTTCTGCAGTTCCGTCGCGGCCTTCTGCACCGAGTCGAGGGTGCCGGCGTTCGCCCTCGGCTTGCGGTGCAGCGAGTCGCGCAGCTTGCGCGCCGCTTCGGGCAGCGAGGCGACGAGGTCGTTGGCGTCGTCGGAGAAGGCATAGGCCGCGCCGCCCATGCCGCCGAGGATCGCCAGAATCAGGGTCGCGGCCCCCAGCCAGCGCGGCAGGCCCCAGCGCTGCAGGCCGTCCACCACGGGTGACAGCGCGTAGCTGAAGACCAGCCCCAGCAGCAGCGGGATGAAGAAGCTCGACGCCCAGTGCAGCACGCCCAGCACGGCGAGCGCCATCAGCACGACGAGCGCGAGGTTGCGCACGTCCACGGGCATGTGCAGCAGCACGCGCTCGGGCGGCGGTGGCTGCGGATCCGCCGGAGGGGCCGGCGGCGGGTCGATGCCGGGATCGGACAGGTCGGAACTCACCTGGGCTTCCTGCAAGAGCGAGTCCCCCTGTTCCTCGATGTCAGCTCGCCAGCGCCTCCCGCACGGCGCTCAATTGCCGGCGCGACACGGACAGGGATTCTTCGATCCCGTTCAGGCGCACCGCCCAGCCCTCGCCCTCCTCCGCGTCGTAGTGCTTTTCGAGCGCCCGCACGGCGCGCCGGGAGACCAGCGCGTTGCGGTGGACACGGAGGAACTGCGTCCCGTGACGCTCCTCGAGGTCGCTGAGCGACCCGTCAAGGATATAGCTTCTGGCCGCGGTGCGGACGGTGATGTACTTCAGTTCCGCCTTGAAATAGAGCACTTCGGTGACCGGCACCCGCTCGGTGCGGCCGCGGTCCTGGATCACCAGCACCTCCTGCTCCGGCTCCGGCCCGCCGGCGGCGGCCTGGCGCGCCTTCTCCACGCGGCCCAGGGCCTGCTCCAGGCGCTCCAGGCGCACGGGCTTGGTCAGGTAGTCCACGGCCTCCAGCTCGAAGGCCGTCACGGCGTGCTCGGCATACGCGGTGACGAACACCACGGCCGGCGGCTCCGGCAGCGTGCGCAGCACCTGCGCCAGGGCCAGGCCGTCCGCGCCCGGCATGTGGATATCGAGCAGGACGCCGTCGAACGCCTGGCGCCGCAGGTGCTCCATGGCCTGGGCCGCGTTGGCCGCCTCGCCGGATACCTCCGCCGCCGGCGCCTTGCAGTCCGCCAGCAGCGTGCGCAGACGCGACCGCGCCAGCGGTTCGTCATCCACCAACAGCATCTTCAAGCCCATGGTTTCCCCTCCGTATCTCACACACTCTCTCTGTCTGTCTATGCAGGTACTTCGATCCGGACCTGGTAGCGCCCGTCGATCAGCGCCGTCTGGAACTGCGCCTGCACGTCGTGCAGCAGCCGCAGCCGGTCGCGTACGTTGTCCAGCGCCACGCCGTGGCCCGGCTTGCCCTGGCCGGACGGCACCGTGTTGGTGACCTTGACCACCACGACGCTGCCGCGCTTCTGGGTGGTGACCTTCACGTCGGCCCCCGTGGGACTGGGCTCCACGCCGTGCTTCACCGCATTCTCCACCAAGGGCTGCAGGAACAGCGCCGGCACCTTGGCCTTGGCCGCCTCGGGGTCGATGGACCACTGGACCCGCAGGCGGTCGCCGAAGCGCACCTGCTCGATATCGAGGTAATGGCGCGCCACCTGCACCTCCTCGGACAGCGTGGCGGCGTCGGTCTTGGCGATCAGCACGTGCCGGAACAGCTCGCTCAGGTCCTCCAGCAGGGCTTCGGCCCGCGCAGGGTCCTCCCGCACCAGGGCGATCGCGCTGTTCAGGCTGTTGAACAGGAAATGCGGCCGGATGCGCGCCTGCAGCTCCGCCAGCCGCGCCGCCGTTTCCGCCGGCATGCGGCCCTTGTCCCGCAGCACCAGCGCGGTGACCACCACGGCGGCCAGCAAGGCGCCTGCAAAGGTCGATGCGAGCCAGGGCGCGCCCATGCCCAGGAGGCCCGTCGCGGCGATCAAGGCGCAATTGAGGAAGCCGCAGACCGCACCCAGAGCGATGCACACGGCCTGCTGCGCGGAGGACGGCATGCGGGCCAGCAGCTGGCTGCTGGCGCAGGTGAGCACCAGCCAGAGCAGCGCGCCCGGCAGGGCGGCGCCACTGAGCAGGGCCAGGCGCTGCAGCCAGTCGTACCAGTCGCGCGCCGGAAACAGGGCCGCCACGGCCAGCACGGCCCAGACGAACAGCACGGCGCGCAGCACCACCCCCGGCTGGCACACGTCGAAGGCCATGCGCGGGCGCGGCTTGACCGGCACCGGACGGGCCAGTTCCTGGAACGCGGATAATAGTTTCGAGTCGTCCATCAGAGTCAGTGCGCGCTCACCCGCGTGTCGCCGCGGGCCTCCTCCGCCCCCATTATTGGTGAACCGACCGCCCAGCCCCAGTCAAAAGCATTCCGTTGCAGCCCCTATGAGCCAACTCGATCACAAGTCCGAGGCGTGGTCCGCCCTCTTCAGCGAACCCATGAGCGACCTCGTGAAACGCTACACCGCCAGCGTGTTCTTCGACAAGAGGCTGTGGCAGGCGGACATCGCCGGCTCCCTGGCGCATGCCGCGATGCTGGCCAGACAGGGTGTCATTTCCGCAACGGACCTGGCCGAAATCCGGCGCGGGATGGAGCAAATCCGCCAGGAAATCGGCTCCGGCGCCTTCGAATGGAAGCTGGACCTGGAGGATGTCCACCTGAATATCGAGGCCCGCCTGACCCAATTGGTGGGCGACGCCGGCAAGCGGCTCCATACCGGCCGCAGCCGCAACGACCAGGTCGCCACGGACGTCCGCCTGTGGCTGCGGGGCGAAATCGACCTGCTCGCCGACCTGCTGGAGGACCTGCAGAAGGCTTTGCTGGCGCTCGCCGAGGCCAACGTGGACGTCGTCCTCCCCGGCTTCACGCACCTGCAGGTGGCGCAGCCCGTGAGCTTCGGCCACCACATGCTGGCCTACGTGGAGATGTTCGCCCGCGACCACGAGCGCATGCTGGACGTGCGCAAGCGCGTGAACCGCCTGCCCCTGGGCGCCGCCGCCCTGGCCGGCACGACCTACCCGCTGGACCGGGAATTCGTGGCCAAGGAACTGGGCATGGAAGGCGTGTGCCAGAACTCGCTGGACGCGGTGAGCGACCGCGATTTCGCGATCGAGTTCACGGCGGCGGCATCGCTGGTGATGGTGCACGTGAGCCGCATGTCCGAGGAACTGATCCTGTGGATGTCGCAGAACTTCGGCTTCATCCGCATCGCCGACCGCTTCACGACCGGCTCGTCGATCATGCCGCAGAAGAAGAACCCGGACGTCCCGGAGCTCGCGCGCGGCAAGACCGGCCGGGTGGTGGGACACCTGGTGGGACTGATCACCCTGATGAAGGGCCAGCCCCTGGCCTACAACAAGGACAACCAGGAAGACAAGGAGCCGCTGTTCGACACGGTCGACACGCTCAAGGACACGCTGCGGATCTTCGCGGAGATGGCGGGCGGGATCACCGTGGTGCCGCAGGCGATGGAGCAGGCGGCGCTGAAAGGCTATGCCACGGCGACGGACCTGGCCGACTACCTGGTGAAGAAGGGGCTGCCGTTCCGCGATGCGCACGAAACGGTGGCGCATGCGGTGAAGGCGGCGCAATCGCACAACTGCGATCTGTCGGAGCTGCCGCTGACGGTGTTGAAGCAGTTCAATGCGGCGATCGAGAAGGATGTGTACGACCATCTTTCGCTGCGCGGGTCGCTGAATGCGCGCAACACGCTGGGCGGGACGGCGCCGGTGCAGGTGAAGGCGCAGATCGAGCGGCATCGGCAGCGGCTGGGGGTGTAGGGCGCCCACGCGCGCCCAATGCCAATGCGCATATCAATGCAGGCTTGACCCGCAGTCCATGGGGCGCGTGATTCATTGAAAGGGGCGCCTGGCGCCCCTTTCCGCTTTTTCCGGCCCACGGCCTCCTCCCACCCGATTGCGGCTCAACCCCCTCTTCTGTCGCATTTGCTCACCATGCGACCTTTGGTGGGTGTACTTCCTGCCCTCCCGCGCTTAGCATCCCTGAAGGTCGCCAATGCCGGCGCTTGCATGGGACACATGAGAAGGGCTGCGAGCGACGCGGGAGACGTCTTATCCGGCAGTTTTATCCGGCATTCGGATGTTCTTATCCCGCACCAGCTCACCCCACCGCTCGCGGGATAAGAGGTCTATGGCGCGAATCGTTCGGTCGGCCAAGATGGGAGACAAGTTCTTGAATTCACGGGGCTCTGTTGATTCTGCGCGGCATGCTCTGTCCGGACGTCGACGGATAAGAGTTCTGGGCGTGCGGTCTACATTACGTTAGACCTCACTATGTGGCGCATCGAATTTTCGTCGGCCGACTTCCTCCCTTACTTGCCCGAGGACTCCCAAGCGAATCCCGGCGTGTACGGGTTTGAGCTCGCGCACTGGCTGTCCCGCGCACTTGCTGAAGGCGGTCTTGTGACGAGTTATCCCCTCGGAGAAGACTGGGGCTGGTTCATCGAATACACCGAAGGCGACCTGGAGACGATGATTGGATGCTCGAGCATGGCGGGTGTGGACGAGGGGTACACCGGAAAGCCGATCTCCTGGTCCGTCTTCGTGAAGCCGCACCAATCACTGAAGAAGCTGTTCGGTCGACGTCCGGAGGTGACCGCCCCAGCGCGCTTGACGGAGGCCATCGAAGCTGCGCTGGCTGCGAAGGGAATAGAGGTGCAGCGCGTTGAGGCCTAACTTGTCGGTCGACACGGACACGTTGCAGCAATGCGCCGCGAGGCGCGGTTGGATATCCTGCACCTCGCGGCGCCTTGCCACAACGTGCCGGTCACCTTCACGTTAGACCGCAGAATGTGCACGCTATATCGTCTCGGCTCAGTTGCTCACGATCCAGAAGCGCTGTGGCTGTCGTACGAGTGGGAGTCCTTCGACAATCACGAGTGGCGGCAATGCGTGGAGGTCTTTCTCACTGAAGTCGCTGCTCGGGGGTACGAAGTGACACCGGTGTCAGTGCCGGGGTACGAGCCGGGAGAAGATTTCGTCGGACTCGAGTATTCAATATCCGGAAGTCGAACGACGTTCGCTTCGGATCACTTGCTGTCATTGATCACAATTTCCTCCGAAAATCCTCAATTGCTGCGCGGAATGTGGGAAGGCGTCGGAAATCGCCTGGGGTGGGCAGATTGAAGCGCGACCGACTTGGAGGTAGTCATGCGGTCTAACAGGTCGGTCGACTCGGACACGTTGCAGCAAGGCGCCGCGAGGCGCCGTTGGATATCCTGCACCTCGCGGCGCCTTGCCGCAACGTGCCGGTCACCTTTACGTTAGACCGCATGGCATTCCTCCGGCCAAAACTTGCGAAGAGGCTCGCTCTCACGTGCGGGCTGCTTTTTGCTGCGGGCCTCTTCTTCAGGTTCGCGATCTACCGGCACATGTACATTGCGCCGGATGCTCCGTTCGGGATCTCTGATCTCATCGAGGCGGCGCTCGGTTTTGTTCTTATGGGTGCGCTCGGCGTCGCTGGGGTTACCGCCCTGGCAATGCTGGCGCAGGGACCTCGCGAGAACAGAGTGGCGGCACTGTGGCTGCTTGTGGTTTGCGCGAGCATCGTAGTGCTGGCCATGCCGCTCCACACCTTGGCGGCAAGATGGGCGCCATGAGCATGCGGCCTAACTTGTCGGTCGACTCGGACACGTTGCGGCAAGGGGCCGCACAGTGCCATTGGAAATCGTGCACCGTGCGGCCCCTTGCCGCAACGTACCGGTCACCTTCACGTTAGACATGCACCAATTCAGCAAGGCGACATTGCGAGAGTCCCTCGGCAAGCTCCCGATCGCGGCGCAGTCGGCGTTCGCCCAGGCTTGCGCCATCCGCACTCTCCGAACTGCGCGCGGCGACTTGCCGCAGGCGGTGAGCGCGCTATGCCGACGATCATTGGAGGTTGCAGAAAGGGCGGCAGCGGGCGACGGGAAGAGCCTTGCGCTTTGCGCTGATCTCAGTGCGAAGCTGGAAGAAATCGATATCGATGATGAGCGTCATTCGAGCTGTGCGTACGTGCTGCGCCACCTGTCCGGTGGTGAAGACATCGAGAATGTCCTTTGGGCGGCGGAGGTCGCGTACAACTGGCAAGACCAGATCGCGATCGACGCCCTCGAATTTCAGACCTTCACTCCGGAAATTGAGAAGGCTGTGCTGGCGTCACGGGGCGTCCAAGACGAGCTCCGAAGCCAAATTGAGGACCTGCAGGATCTCGTGTCCCGACCGAACGCCTGGCAGGATGTGATCCGTCGCGCGAAGGGCGGTGCGACGTGATGTCTAACTTGTCGGTCGACTCGGACACGTTGCGGCAAGGGGCCGCACGGCGCCGTGGAGCATCGTGCACCGTGCGGCCCCTTGCCGCAACGTGCCGGTCACCTTCACGTTATACGTCATAGGAACGACAGCGCAGGCTCCAATGCTGAGCGAGCACAAGTCTCTTCTCCGCGTCGCCGAAGTCCTCGCGGCAATCGGAGCGCTAGCAAGTCTCGCCTTTGCCATGCGGTGCTATCTCGGCGGAGGTTCGGAAGCAATTGAACTGGCGTTCATCGGTGGGTTTGCTCTGCTCATGGTGACGTTCGGCCCAGCCTGCGTACTGGGAGGCGAGTACGTCCGGACGGTTCGGCGACCGCAGTCCTACTGGCAAAAGGTTTCTGGCCTGAGTAGCAGCGAGATTTCTTCGCTTCTCCAGTGGGCACCTCCTGCATACAAGCTCGCCGCCGTCTTCGGCGTTCTCGTATTGGTCATTGCCGGCCTGGTCTTCGGCTCCGTCTCGTGGTCATCTGAGCATCCTCCGACGTTGCGGGATGGCATCGCTGGCGCCCTGTACCAATCAGTATTCTTTCTTCTGGCGCTTCCGGTGCTTGCGTCCGCCGCCCGGATGCCAGGAAGCTATGCTGAGAGCTGTGGCAATGACGCATAACAGGTCGGTCGACTCGGACACGTTGCGGCAAGGGGCCGCACAGTGCCGTTTGGAATCCTGCACCGTGCGGCCCCTTGCCGCAACGTGCCGGTCACCTTCACGTTAGACCGCATGTTTCCCATCCCGTCTCGTGCGCGGCAGCTCGAAATCGAGTGGGCGGCCGAACTCGCGCAGCACCTGAGGTGCCCAGAAGCCGATTTTCGTGGCGCGCCGACCAGGCACATGCGTTTTCCCATTCAGACGCTACGCCTGGAGCTGGTAGACGGCTCCTTCGCGGAGTTCCGCTATGCATTCGCACTTGTGAGTGAAGAGCGGAAGGCGATTGCGGTGTTTACCGAGCACTGCGGGCACCATCTGTTCCCCTACCACGACGCGCGGATCTTGGTCGATGGAGAGATCACATATGAGCAGCATGCGGCCTAACTGGTCGGTCGACTCGGACACGTTGCGGCAAGGGGCCGCACGGTGCCGTTGGAAATCGTGCACCGTGCGGCCCCTTGCCGCAACGTGCCGGTCACCTCTACGTTAGACCTCATGTCAGCGCCCCTGTATATCCGAGTCCCGCACGGCGGTGAGTTGCCTGCCGTTGAAGGACAACAGCCGTTCCAGGCGGTGGTAATCGCGGAGACGCCTTGCTCTCCCGGATGGCAAGCTCTGGTGAGTCAGTGGTTAGTCCGCTCCGGCTGCCTGTACATGATGGCGTGGGGACCTGAGTGCAGCTCGTGGGACGATTCTGTGGACGTCGCGAATCTCGAGGAATTTGGTTATGGAGAGATTCCGGACGACCGTTTCGTCATGACTACGTGGCACGAAAGTGAGCCTGTGCAGGAAGTCTTTTGGTTCTCTAAGCACAGCGCCCACCACCCCGCCATGCCGCTTCGGTCCACCGTATTGCTGCACATCTCCGAGCAGGACAAGGAGCGGGAGTTTCTGAGTCTGTATGCTGAGGCCTAACTTGGCAGTCGACACGGACACGCTGCGGCAAGGGGCCGCGCGGCGCCGTGAGATATCGTGCACCGCGCGGCCCCTTGCCGCAGCGTGCCGGTCACTTCTACGTTAGACCGCATGAAACACCTCGCCATAGCGGTCGCCGGAATCCTCTGTGCTGGCACACTCGCCGGTATTGGCGGATGCTCGTACGTGGTTGCAGGGTACGAACGTGCCTTCGATGCAACGACAGATGGCGACTCGCTGGCCCAGGTCATGTCGCGCTTTGGCGAACCTGGTGTGACGGAGCGCCGTGGTGTTCTTTTCGAGCGATATGCCGCGAGACCTTGCTCCGGTGAGTGCTCCGTGCGCCTCTGGTGGGAGCATCCCATTCTTCGTGGCCTGGAGGCCTGGTCAATCGAGCTTGATGGCACCGGTCGCGTGATTCACAAGGCTCACTGGGTGTTGCCGTGACGGTGCGGTCTAACAGGTCGGTCGACTCGGACACGTTGCGGCAAGGGGCCGCACAGTGTCGTTGGAAATCCTGCACCGTGCGGCCCCTTGCCGCAACGTGCCGGTCACCTTTACGTTGTACCGGCACCGTTGCTTCGTTGTTTCCGGAAGGCGTGCTGCGATCTCCAGCCTTGCGTCCCCTTGAAGCGAAACGCTCCGTTGGGTGGTCCAGGCTGCGCCTGGTGGTCATGCCTTCGACCGCTGCTGCATTCATTTGCGTTGGAGCGCGGAAGCCGTCGGTGGCATCGTGGCCCAAGGAAGCAGGGCAGACATGCGGCGCCGCCGCGGATGCCGTAGGTACAAGGTTGTCGCAAACGTCCATGCCTGTTCGGAGGCCGTCGATCGAGGCCGTCGCTGGCGCGGTCGGGCGAGGCCGCTGCGGGCTGCACGCTTGCAAGCCTCACGCCCAAGAACTACAAGCGAGGGCGCGGTACAACAGGTCGGTCGACTCGGACGCCCAACTACGTATGCTCCCTGCGGTCGCGCCTGTCGGTCGCCGGTCACCTTCACGTTATACGACGGGCCGCTGAGACTGCAGTTCTTGCATCGACCGCGTGATTGCGAACGACGCGCCCTCCGCAAACGCCCCGTGCCCTGCGCGTGTT
>Ga0055531_10002258_pt1 | contig 13042 bp, 11 predicted proteins | sample AraplaCvi_mCL_r2_FD_55008 | JGI IMG/M metagenome (GOLD analysis project Ga0055531, IMG submission 55008) | Arabidopsis root microbial communities from North Carolina, USA - plate scrape MF_Cvi_mCL_r2 | ecosystem: Host-associated > Plants > Roots > Endosphere | place: USA: North Carolina...
CGTGGCTCGGTTCAGGGGAAACCTTCGTCAAATATGCGAAGCGTCCGCTACTTTTTGCCGTCACGTTCATCTTTGCCCATTTTTCCACTTTCCGCTACGAGCGCTACTGGAACTTGCTCGCGAAGCGACTGACCACCGAGGTTCCGGCCCGAGATGCTACAGCAACCCGCTAGCTGATTGCGGCCCGGAGGTGACCTGGCTAAAACGGAGAAATGAACGGGATTACCAGATCCGCCCTCTTAACGGCGATCGCGGTCGCACTGGTCGGCTCGCCGACGTTCACGCGGTATCGGGCAGATAAATCGACACAAGAGCCCAAGATTTTCCAAGGTGCTGTTGAAGCCGCACTTCCTCCCACGTCCAAGGTCGCTGGCGAGGTCGGGGCCGTCAAGTCAGGACTGCTTGTTGCAAAGCTGCTTGAGGGCAATAGAATACCTCCCTCTGCCGCCCCCGACGTTGTCGGCGCATTCCGCTTTCTTTGCGGCGCGGGGCAGATCAGCAATGACGATCCGATCGTCTATCCCGGCAAGCCCGGGGCGGCTCACTTGCACCAGTTTTTTGGCAACCTCGACGCCAACGCGCACTCGACATATGAAAGTCTGCGCAAGCGGGGAGAGAGCACCTGCCAAAATGACCTGAATCGGTCAGCTTATTGGATGCCTGCCATGCTCGACGGCAAGGGTAACGTGGTTCGGCCCGACTTCGTCTCGGTCTACTACAAGCGTCGGCCTGCCAGCGATCCTTTCTGCACAACCGCGGGAAAGGGCTGTGTCCGCATTCCTCGCGGGCTGCGCTTCATATTCGGCTGGGATCAAACGCGCCCGACCGAACGTCAGCCGGAAAACAACGTGCATTTCAATTTCAAGTGCGTGCAGGTCTGGACGCCCACGACCGCGGCATTCCCTGACATGGTTGAGCCAATGAAGGTCTGCAAACCGGGCCAGTGGCTTTCAGCTACGATCAGCACGCCGGAGTGTTGGAATGGCAAAGACCTCGATACGAACGATCATCGCAGCCACGTTTCCGATATGATTCGCAACAGGACCACGGGACAAAACGCCTGTCCAGCGACGCACCCGTACATCATTCCGCAGTTCACGATGGGTGTCGCGTACAGCATTGAGGCTGGCGACGATCCGACGATGTGGCGCCTGTCGAGCGATCATATGGCTCCCGGCGATGTCGCTGGCTCGACATTCCATTCGGATTGGTTCGGTGCGTGGGAAGATGAGGTGCTGGAGCGATGGCAGGCCGGATGTATAGATAAGTTGTTAAATTGCTCTGATGGCGATCTTGGCGATGGCGCGATCATGGTCCGGGGCCCGCACTATCCCCCGGGTAAAGCAAAGCCTCGATTGGTCCCTCTACCCAAATAGGATCTCCGCGAAACTCGCGGTACGGGGATCAATTTTTTGCTCTACGTCAATGTCAGTTGATTGCAGTTCAAAACCGGCAAGGAGCCATCTGTTTTAAGTTTAGATCCGGATCCGAAGATTTTGCTAGGCAATGCGGAAATCTTAATCTGGGAACGACTGCAAGGCTAAAAAGGCGATCCAAAGAACTGAAAAGGGAAACAATATTGTAATTATTATTTTCGTCCATGCGAAATAGATGTTTTCGAAGGAAGCTTGGGGAAAAATCGATTTGTGCCGCACGATACGGTAAGCGAGAGCAACAAGAACCCCTGCAAGGAAGCAGGTTGCGAACGGAAGCATCGGTCACTTACCTCGCGACGCGGACTGCGAGATATTAAGCGCTTGTCCCATAGCTTTGCCCCACTCTGCATATGGATGCGGTCGCCCAGCGCCCGAACGGCTGGACTTCGGTCCCCGCACACTTGCGATCCGCTGCGGATCGGCGCCATTAAAGCCGTGAAAAGAGCTCAAGTCACTATTTTTATCCGCCCGTGCATGCCGCCCGTTGATCTTCACGTGATTTCGACATCGAACTTTGCGGGTCGATAAAAACGGGGCACGGAGGGTCAAGTTTAAGCGTTAGATTTCACCAGCGCATTCATCCCTGGAGGATTTGCGGCCGTCGTCCTGATCCTGCGCATCGTTCCGGCACATCTGGTTCGGGCGGCGCTCGAGATCCTTTCGCTTTGATAATGGCATCCACGGCAAAGATTGGTGACCATTTGTCCTAAACGCTCGCGATGCTCGCACGAGCGGCCACCGGAGCCAGAGACGATACGCACTGCGAAACATCAACGTCGAAGGGGAGCTGCTTGGCCACGGAGGTGGACAAATCATCGTCTGCGATTTGATGCACGGAAAAAATATCTGACCTGCACGATTTCTGATCGCTGGCGCTCCAGCGCAAACAGAGGTTGTCGCCGACAGTACTCCTGTTAAACCGGCCTATCCACGCCCATATGCCTGATGTCCGCCTGCGGGTTGCAAGGCGGCGGTTGACGCCACCAAGCGACACCTTCCCATCGATCGAATATTGAGAAGTTGGATTGTCTACATGTCACATCGAAACGGACCTGCGGAATGTCTTCAGGGATGCAGTTTGAAGCTGGCGATCGCGAGATGATTCCGAAGCGACTTCACCAAATCTATCTTGTCGGAGAGTTGCCTGAGGTTCTCCGTGCCAACGCCGCAGACCATATAGCCCGAAATCCCGGTTGGCAGTATACATTGTGGACCGAGCCTCTCGCGGAATCGTTCATTCGCGAAACGTACGGCACGGACGTCCTTACCTCCTACAGAATGATCGACGACCGGTATTTGGCTGCTCGTGCCGATCTGTTGCGCCATCTTATCATATACAAGCTCGGCGGCGTTTATTTCGACATCAAGGGAGTGATTGAACGGCCGTTGGACGAGGTGCTTAATCCGACTGACCGATATCTTCTTTCTCAGTGGGACAATTCGCCTGGCGAACCCCAAGAGGGTTGGGGCCTCCACAAAGACTTGGCGCATATATCGGGTGGCGAATATGTTACGAACGTGATCGTTGCGGAGCCCTCTCATCCATACTCGAAGGCGGCCATAGAAAACATCTTGAAGAACATTGCAAACTATAAGCCCTGGTCAGCCGTAGGGCGGACTGGTACGCTTCGTACTACCGGACCCATCGCTTACACCCTGGCCATTGAGAGCGTGAAAAATGCGTCCTTGCACCGCTTCGTTGACCAATCCGAGTTGGGTTCACGGGTCAGCATTGGGGGGACCTATGATCACTCGACTGCCCTAGAACGACCGCATTATTCGACGCTCAGCCATCCATTGGTCGCTCAGCGAGGATTTGCTAAACTTGTAAGTCGGGCAGCACTCTGGCTGCGCGAGCAAAAGCTGAAGAGAGTTGTGCGCCTGCCTTAGCTGCGCCCTGCCGTTTCACCGAGATCGTAGCGTGCCACTTGCACCATGTCCACTGAGCAAGGTCATTCCTGATTGTGACTGGCTCCGTCTGGCGCGATCGGGGCACGGCGTGAGGGTGCAAAAAGCCTTGCCCGCGCCGCTCGCACGATCTCGCTGTGGCTGCCGAAGTAGCCTGCCAGGGTATAGGCTCGTCGAAGCCCGCCAAACCTTCTGCGATACATGTTTTTCGCCGGCACATCTGGATCGGCGTCGATCAGGTGCACCGAGAGATAGCCGTGCGCATCGAGAAGGCGCTTCAAATGATTGATAAGTTGGTCGTTGGTGATTTGCGAGCCGTCTTTGTTTAACCGAATAAAGGCCTTGGGTGGCCTGCATGCGATGCCATGCTCTTCACGATATGCTGCCGCCGCCCTTCTTTTGTCCGTCACCGTAAAATTAAACCCTGCCGCAGCGAACGCCTTTTCCAAGGAACCAAACCGGCGGATAAAATAGCTGCGGTTCGGTGACTGCCCATCAGCTTGGATCGCGTGGCCGCTCAAATAGCCTTTCTCCCGATATATACGGCGTAAGTTCTCGAGGAGATCCTCGTCAGTGTATGGCTGCCCGGCGGGATTCTTCTTTATCCGAGAGGGGATCTCAAATCCTACCGTGCGGAATGCTGCGGCAAGGCTCCCGTATCGGGTGTCGATCGCCTCGGGAGAGGGCAGATAGGCGCAACTTTGAATCAACCGGCCGGATAGATGGCCCTTCTCAGACAACAGGCGCGCAAGGCCTGCCTCTAGTTCAGTGTCGGAATAAACTCTGCGAGTGATGGAAATAAGCCGCTGCCGAGCAGCTTCAAAAAGCTCTGTGGCAATGATCTGAGTCTTGACCGGCGCCGTCACCCAGTCGCTTGACGGGGCGGGGGCCGGCCGTCCCAAATTATTGGAGCGCTTGCCGAAAACATAACGGCCCGTGTAAAGATCCTGGGTCAGTGTTCTCCGGACGGCGCTCGTCGTCCACGGCTTACCGTTTGCTTGTTTGAATGCACGAATGTTCAGCCATGCTTCGATCTGCCCTAGCCGCAACTTTTCTTCGACGAAAAGTTGGAAAATGCGGCGCACCACCTCTATTTCATGAAGAGGTCCCCGCACATAAACCACCTTGTCGGTAGCCAGTGCCTTGCGCTGGCCGCGCCGCAAAATCATCCGCGGCGTACCGCTCTCGTCGATAACTTGACGCCGCATGCCCAACGGGGGATCACCACCTTGCTTGAACCCCAGACCCGCTTGGTGGCGCTGAGCACGAGAAATTTTTACCGATAGCTCGCGGCTATACTCGGCCGCCATCACGCGCTTCATATGTTTCACAATCGACGACATCGCGTCGCCGTCATTGTCGAATGACTCCATGCAATAATGGACTTGGACACCGGCAGCACGGCACATATATTCATAATGCGCGGACTGATCGATGTCCTGGAACCTGCCCCATCGGCTTACATCCAGCACCAAAATGGCTCGAAAATCGGCCTCTCCCGAAAGCACGTCGGCAAGAAGTTCTTTGAGGGCTGGTCTTCCTGCCAACGTCAGACCACTTCGCCCGGCGTCAAAATAGGTCTCCACGATCTCGTAACCGCGAGCTTGAGCGAACGAGGCGATTGCTTCGCGCTGGCTGTCTGGCGAATATCGCTGATGCTCAGTTGACATCCGGATATACTGTGCTGCGCGGATCGATCCGCTCGGTAAGTTCCGAAAAACCCGTTCGTTCGACACGCTAACCCCAACTGACTTCGCTCCGTTTATAGTCTGCGCTCGGTTTCCTGACAGTTCGATGACGCACCGACAAACGCGGTGTCATCATTTTGGATTATGCTGTTCCTGAGCCACTTGGAGCGCTCAGCTGAGACTCACTGCGCCGACCGTCGGATCCAATAGCGGTGCCCGGCAAAGCGTGCATGAGTGATCTATCAAGAGAGCAGCGGCGTCCCGGTGCGCCTAAGGGGAGCAACGTGCGTTTACATCTCCTGCCAGCATAGAACATACTTTCCAGACGTGCGCGGGCCCGCACCGCGGGGCCAACACCATGTGCGACGGCGCTATTTTGCTGGACGATTTTTTACGAGGAGAAGATCAATTGATCGGTACAACGCAGTAGGGTAGCGTCCGGCCACAGGCTGTTTTCCGCCGTTCTTCGCTACGAGGAGAGAAGCGATGACCCGGCAATGTGATTTGAATGACAACGCTTTGCTGCCGCGCAGGAGCCGCCCGAATCCTGCCGTTCGTCAAATTTGTCGGCGAGGGCCGCAACACGCCGGGTCGCCCGTTCCGACACCGAGCGTTCGAGCGTTTCAAAGCAACGGCAACATCCTGCGGGTTGCACGGCGAATTAGATTGCCGAGTTCCGCAATCATATTGGGGTGACAATGATAAAAGGAATCTCTCATATATTGAACCGCGCAGTGATGCAGACCCTAGTCGAGCCCAAACGCTCAAAGGATTTTGAGAAGCGCACAGAAGCATTCGTTCATCGAACCTCGGACGGTCTTTTCTTCGAACTCTGGCCAAACGAATATGTTGATCGGGTAATCGCCGTGGAGGGAATTTTCGAGCGGCGGTTTGTCACGTACCTTCGATCTGTATTGCCTCGCGATGCCATAATGTTGGACATTGGCGCAAACATCGGAAATCATGCTATTTTCCTCGCCGGCGGATGTCGGGAAATACACTGTTTTGAGCCCAATCCGAAAGTAGCTGAGCGCCTACGCCGAAATATAAGGTACAATCATCTAGACGATCGCATTTCAGTTCACGAATTTGGGCTTGGGGATCGCGATGAGTTGCTGACTTTCGTAGAGAACAGCGACGGTAACCTCGGTGCAAGCAGATTTATCCGGCTTGACGAGGAAATAATACCTCGTCAACAGGCGATGAAATTAGAAGTGAAATGCGCGGCTGAAGCCATAGATACGCTTAAACTTGACCGGATCGACTTCATAAAAATTGACGTCGAAGGGATGGAGGAGTCTGTGTTGAAGTCGTTAAAGCAGATAATTGCTAAATACCGGCCAATTGTTGCCTTTGAACACCATGAGCAGTTGGCGGCGCCAGGCACATTTTCTCGAATCCGAAGGATTTTTGAGGGCTATCGATTGCTGGAGCCATGCTTCGCTCCCGAAGGCAGTGCTATGGATAAACTTGTCTGGAATCTTCGTCATGATGGCGGCCCCCTGCTAACCGAAGTGGTTGAACCGCAGCGTCGCACCTACGACAATATCCTTGCATTTCCGGTCGGCGAATAAGCGGAATAATGCGGTGCGCGTCTGGTCGTCGCCCGAACTGAACTCTACCGCTAGCAGATGAAGGTTGAGGTGGATTTCGAAGCTGTTGCGAAAATGCAGATAATAAATCAACAAATTAGAGCGGGTATTTAGGTCCCTGCTGCTCCTGCAATGCGGCGGATGAATTTTGCCGCCGAGCTGAGATGGTCTCGCCGATGCAAGCATGAACGTATGCCATAGTGCGTACCGGAAACTATTGCTCGAGGACATGGCCGCGAATGGCTATGTGCCGCAGCCTGGGCTTAGCATAGAAGCAGCCGACCGGGGTCGATCGGCTAACTGTAATTGATTTGTCCCGTGACTGACGCGGCTGCCTGACTATGAGAAGGTACTGGTTCCGGCCGGCCACCCCTCCTAACGTTAGCAAGATGAGCTTGATTGGAACGAGAATCGAGGAAACCGGCACGCTGCTACGTGATACAGGTGGTTTTTCCCTTCGCCGCGACCTCGGGGGTCGTTGGAAGCTGGACCTGCACCGCGTTCCGATCGATCACATCGAAAAGAGAGTCCGAATTACCGGAGTGATCGTTGCCGAAGATTTGGTCGACGTTGATCGCGTGGCGCCAGCGGACACTCTACCTTTACGTGCCCGTCGCTGATCGGGGTCGGATTTGCGCAACCAATCGGTCCAGCATCCGACAATCGGTCCAGCATCCGATTTTTTGCGGGATCGCGACGCGGCAGAAGTTTGCGCATGATATCGCCAATGCTTGCACGAGTCGGGAAGGTTTGCCGGTTGAGCTACTCGAAGCGATACGTTACGAAAGTGAACGAGCATTCTTGAGATAAGAAGACTCGAACCACCCCCAAAAAATCATTGTGTGCCACCATTGAGACCATCATTGTATCCAAAATGGATAAAGAAAAAACATTTCAAAATCATAGACTTAGCTATCGATTCCGGCCAGGGGCACCATCACATGACCGGCTTTTGGAAACCGCCGGTCACGCTCTTCCTGTTTGTTTGTTGAGGGGTTACGCGTTCAGGCGCGTATCTCCTTGGGCGGAGCAGGATAGGCGGATGGACGACGAACTTCGGATATTGAATGCGGCTGCGATGCCGGCGGCACTCGATGCGCTGGACGCGCGCGTCCTTGATGCGCTCGCGGTACGCCGCCGCGAGGCCGTCAGCTTGCGCCGGACGATGGTGATCGCGGCGCTCGTGTCGCTGGGCGGCGGCGTCATCGCGGGCAGCGCGCTCGTTCCCGATGCTGTGGCGGCGAACCCGCTCATGCCGCTTGTCCCCGACAGCCCGTTGGCGGCATCGACGCGGCTGGATGCCCGCTGATGGCGCTGCGCCGGATCTGGATCATCGGCCTTATCGCGTTTGTGGCGGCGGTGGCCGGCGTGTTCGTCGGGCGGCTGCTCGTCAATCCGCCGCGGGCCAGCGAGACCGAGTTGCATACGCTGCTGCACCGCGAGGCGAAGCTGTCGGCCGAGCAGAAAGCCCGTTTGCGACCGATCGAGGCGCGCTTCGCCGCGCGGCGCGAGGCGCTCGAGCTCGAAATGCGCGCGGCGAATATCCGGCTGGCGCAAGCGATCGAGGCCGAACATGGCTACGGCCCGCGCGTTACCGCGGCGATCGACGAGACGCACGATATCATGGGAGCGCTTCAGAAGGAAACGCTCCAGCATCTGTTCGCGATGCGCGCCGTGCTCGACGCCGACCAGACCGCGATGTTCGACAAGACCGTGGTCAAGGCCCTGACCGCCGATGCGAGGTGAGCCTCGACCTTTCGCAATGTAGCGACCGCGAGCTCGCCGCGCTCGCCCGCACCGGGCGCGAGGATGTCTATCGCGAGCTGCTGGCGCGTTATAAGGCGCCGGTCTTTCGCCTCATCCGCCATCATGTCGGCGACGCCGACGAAGCGATGGACCTGTCGCAGGAGACCTTCGTCGCCGCATTCGCCGCGATCGAGCGCTATGATGGCGATCGGCCCTTCCGGATCTGGATTTCGCGCATCGCGCTCAACAAATGCCGCGACTGGGCGCGGCGGCGCGCGGTGCGATCCTTTTTCACGCGCGCGCTGCCGCTCGAAAATGCGCATGACGTCGCGATCGAGGCGCCGGCGCCCGACGTCGAAGCCGGCGACCGCGCCGAACTGGCGCGGGTGCGAAAGGCGATGGCCGGATTGCCGCACAATTTGCGCGAGGTGCTCGTCCTGCGCGGCGTCGAGGACCTCAGCCAGTCTGAAACTGCGGAGTTGCTCAAGGTCAGCGAAAAGACCGTCGAAACGCGCCTTTACCGGGCCCGGGCCAAATTACGGATGCTGCTCGGCGAAAATTGAGATGAGGGACGGGCTGTCGCTTCGCGTATGTCCCTAGAGACAGATAGAGGCAGCCGGGATTTTTATGCAGATTGACAGGCGTGGGTTCGTGAACGGGGCACTGGGCGGCGGCGCGCTGGCGGCGTTGGCTTCGTGGTATCCCGCGTGGGCGCAGCCGGTCTCGTCCGGCATCGCGTCGACGCTGCCGACCGTTTCGGGGAACGACATCACGCTGCGTATCGCGCGGCAGACGATGCGCGTCGATGGGAAGGTCAGCCGCGCGATCGGGATCAACGGCACCGTTCCGGGACCGCTAGTCCGGTTGAAGGAAGGGCAGACGGCCCGGCTCACGGTCGTCAACGACCTCGACGAGGACAGCTCGATCCACTGGCACGGGCTGATTCTGCCGTTCCAGATGGACGGCGTGCCCGGCGTCAGCTTTCCGGGGATCAAGCCGCGCTCGACCTTCGTCTATGAATTTCCCGTCAAGCAGTCGGGCACCTATTGGTACCACAGCCATGCGGGGCTGCAGGAACAGATCGGGCATTATGGGCCGCTGATCATCGACCCCGCGGGCGTTGACCCCATCGGGTACGACCGTGAGCATGTCGTCGTGCTGTCCGACCACAGCGAGCTGTCGCCCGAGGCGATCTTTCGCAAGCTCAAGGTTAATCCCGGGCATTTCAACATGCAGCGGCAGACCTTGTCGGGGCTGCTCGCGGGCAAGGACCAGCCGCTGGAGGACCGCGTCCAATGGGGCGCGATGCGGATGGACCCGACCGATGTTGCCGACGTCAACGGCTCGACCTATCGCTTCCTCGTCAACGGATACGGGCCGCGCGACAATTGGACCGCGCTGTTCGTACCGGGCGAGCGCGTCCGCCTGCGCATCGTCAATGCGTCGGCGATGTCGATCTTCAACGTCCGCATCCCGGGGCTTCGCATGACGGTGGTGCAGGCCGACGGCCTCAACGTCGTGCCGCTGCCGATCGACGAGTTCCAGATCGGCGTCGCCGAAACTTACGATGTGGTCGTCACGCCGACAGAGGATCGCGCGTACAGCTTCGTGGCCGAGGCCAGCGACCGGTCGGGCATGGCGCGCGCGACACTGGCGCCGCGCGCCGGGATGGCTGCCGAGGTTCCACCGCTGCGCAAACGTCCGCTCGCGACGATGAAGGACATGGGCATGGGCGCGATGGCGCATGACGCGGCGCCCGGCGACGCATCGTGCGCGCCCGAGCATGCGGCAATGGGGCATTGCACCCCGGCGGCCGCGTCATCCGATCACGCCGCGATGGGGCACGGCGCCGCTGCCGGCGGCATGAACCACAGCATGCGCGATTTCTCCGTCGCGCCGCAGGTCAAGCGCGACCCGAGCGTCCAGTCGATCTCTCCGATGCCCGTCGACCGGATGGGCGAGCCGGGGCAGGGGCTGGAGGATGTCGGCCACAAGGTGCTCACGTACCGCGATCTCGTCGCGCTTGACCGGAACCCCGACGTCCGCGCCCCCGAACGTTCGCTCGACATCCATCTGACGGGCAATATGGAACGCTTCATGTGGTCGTTCGACGGCGTGAAGATGTCCGATCATCACGAGCCGATCCCCTTCATCGAAGGCGAGCGGGTGCGCGTGAAGCTGATCAACGATTCGATGATGAGCCACCCGATCCACCTCCACGGCCATTTCTTCGAACTGGTGACGGGCAAGGGCGACCGCGCGCCGCGCAAGCATACGGTGATCGTCCAGCCCGGCGGGATCGCGACCTTCGATTTCACCGCCGATGCGCTCGGCGACTGGGCCTTCCACTGCCACCTCCTCTATCACATGCACGCGGGGATGATGCGCGTCGTCAGCGTCCGTCCGCGCGGAGAGGCGGCATGATCCGCGCCGCGATCCTGCTCGCCGGCCTGTCGCCGCTCGCCTTCGCCATGCCTGCCGCGGCGCAGTCGCACCATGGCGGACACCATGAACCGGCGCCCGCGAAGGCGGATGCCGATCCCGCCTGTTCACCCGAGCATGCCGCGATGGGGCACTGCACTCTGAAACCCGCCGGGAATCCGGCGCCGCCGCCGCTGCCATCCGATCCCGATTGCCCGCCCGAACATGCGGCGATGGGGCATTGCACGCCCAAGGCCCTTCCGACCGACCGACCGGCGCGTGCCACCGGAACCGATCTGCCCGCGGGTGACGCACCCGCACCATCGCCGCCCGTCGGCTGGTACGCCGACCGCTACTTCCCGAAGGCGGAGATGGAGCATTCGCGCCACGCGATGATGATCGAAAATGGCGGCCAGAAGACCGCGTTCATCGCGATCAACCTCGCCGAATATCAGGCGCGCAAAGGGCGCGACGGCTTCCGGTGGGAGGGCGAGGGCTGGTATGGCGGCGACATCGACCGGCTGACGGTGAAGAGCGAGGGCGAGGCGGTCTTCGGCGAGGGCGTCGAAAGCGCCGAACTGCAATTGCTCTACAGCCGGGCGATCGGCCCCTATTTCAACGCGCAGGCGGGCATAAGGCAGGATCTGGGGCAACGGCCCGACCGCACTTATGCCGTGATCGGCTTCGAAGGGCTCGCGCCTTACTGGTTCGAGACCGAAGGCGCATTGTTCCTGTCTGACAAGGGCGATCTGCTCGGCCGGATCGAAGGTTCGTACGATCAGCGCATCACCCAGAAACTGATCCTGCAGCCGATGGCCGAGGTCAATTTCGCGCTGCAGGACGTCCCCGAAAGCGCGATCGGCTCGGGTTTGTCCGACGTCGAACTCGGCCTGCGGCTACGCTATGAAATCGTGCGCGAATTTGCACCCTATGTCGGGGTCGAATGGGCGCGCAAGATCGGCGACACCGCCCGCTTCGCACGGGCGGACGGCGAGGATGCCGACAGTGTCAGTCTGGTCGTCGGGGTGAAAGCCTGGTTCTAGCTTTACGGGCTGGCCCGCGCGCTATCATCGGCGTCGGGCGCGAGCTGGCGGCTGTATAGCCAGCCAATCCCGATCAGGCTGAAACCAAGCGCAACAAAAGAGCCGATCCGTGCAAGCCCCTCCAGTCCCGACGTGTCGAACAGAAAGACCTTGCCCGCCGCGCCGATCATCAGCACCAGCGACGCGATCCGCCAGTCGTGACGCTTTGTCCGGATGCCCCACAAGAGGAAGCCGAGCGCGAGCGCCAGGAGAAGGATCGATCGCAGGATATTTTCTGCGTCCGTGACGCCCGGATCGGTCAGCAGCGAGCCATGGAACAGCTGACGGAGCGTCGCCCACGCAAAGCCGGCGACGAGCAGCATCGCCGCGATCTGGACGACGCGATCGAGCCAGACCGGCGCGGCCGGGAACAGCCGTGCGATCCTTGTGAGCCCAAGCCACGGCAACAGGAACAGCGGGACCAGCAGGTTGACGATCGGCCACGACCCGACCGCCTGCGCCGACCACAATGGGTTGTGCAGCATCAGGCCATAGAAAAGGGCGTGCGCGATGCCCGCGATGATCAGTGGGCGGGCGATGCCGGTCAGACCGCGCACCATCGCGAACCAGCCAGCGCCGATCAACAACGCTTCCCAGATCAGCCGCTGGAGGATGCCCGTCGCGACGAAATCGTCACCAGCCATCGCCGCGAAGCCGATGCGGTAGAAAGAATGGATGGCGATGCCGCCGACGATGGCGGTGAGGCTGATGGCCGCGATCCACAGCCAGCGGGGGAGCGCGTCGCGCACCAGCCAGATCGGTATCGCGAATAGCAACGCGGGGAGCAGGAGCCGCAGCAACAGTGGTTCGATCGTGAGCAGCGCCGCGTCGAATTGCATGGGCACGCCGACGAGCGAGAGCATCGCCTTCGTCGACCATATACCAATCGGAAGCGCCGCCCACGCGAGGCTGAGCGCAGCCAGGCTGGCCGCTGCACCGTCGACACGGCCCAGGGGGATTTGTCGGGCGGCAAGCAGTATCGCCGCGCCGCCCAGTGCCGGAACGAGCATCAACGCGTTCGCCGGCAGGACCTGCGCGAGCGCGCCGTAAGCGAGCAGGGCCGCGGCAACCTGACCCAGCCGGCGTATGATGGCGCCTTCGCCGCGAACCGCGAACAGCAGCGCGGCGGCGGCAAGCCCGCCCCAGCGGACAATCGCCGTGCCATCGGC
>Ga0055531_10002270_pt1 | contig 13011 bp, 17 predicted proteins | sample AraplaCvi_mCL_r2_FD_55008 | JGI IMG/M metagenome (GOLD analysis project Ga0055531, IMG submission 55008) | Arabidopsis root microbial communities from North Carolina, USA - plate scrape MF_Cvi_mCL_r2 | ecosystem: Host-associated > Plants > Roots > Endosphere | place: USA: North Carolina...
CCGTCGGTCTACCGACATCAGTCTGCCCGTAGCTCAACTGGATAGAGCAGCTGCCTTCTAAGCAGCAGGTCGGGGGTTCGAGTCCCTCCGGGCAGGCCACGCATGGTCTACCGTGGGCACCAAGAGTCGCCAATAGACGTCGAATTCCCTTAAGAATCAACGATTTACCGCCAAAACGTCTGGCGACTTTTGGCGTCCTCAGTCGCTCCAACAGGACTATTCGGGACTGCACATTGCAATAGGAAACGCGATAGGCGCAGAATTTCTGCACCTCCTCTGCATTTCCTATCGCATCATGGCCCGCGACAAGATCACCAATCCGCAGTTCATCGACCGCGCCGCGAAGGCGTTCCGCGCCTATGAAGACAGCCGTCCGCTCGGTGAAGACGGCAAGCCTTTGCCGCGCGCGGCCGACGCGCCGAAAGCGCGCTTGAGCGACGGGCCCGGCCTGTACCTCCTGCTCTTCGCCGATGGCGGCTCGCACGGCTGGCGCTTCGACTACACGCTCGACGGACGGCGCCGCACGATGAGCCTCGGCACGTACCCCGACGTCGGTATCGCCGCGGCGCGGCAAGCCGCTGCCGACGTCCGCGAGAAGGTCGCGGCAGGTATCGATCCGGTCGCCAAGCGCAAAGAAGCGCGGGCGGAAAAAGTCGCGCTGCACGCGATCAAAAAGGCCATCGCCAACGGCGATCCCCTCCCCGGCACGTTCGAGGCCGAGGCGCGTGAATACCATCGGATCAAAGCGCCCGGCTGGAGCACAACCTACGCGGACAAATGGATCGGGCGAATGGAACTGCACGTGTTCCCCCACCTCGGCGGGATGAGACCGGACGATATCGAGCCGCCGACGATCATGAATCTGGTGCTCGATCGGTTGATCGAGGCCGGCAAACTCGAAATCGCCCATACCGCTCGGCAAATGATCGGGCAGGTCTACGATTGGCTCGTGCCTCGCGGCCGCGCAAAGCGAAATCCCGCGAATGATTTGACCAAGGCCGTGCCGCCGCCGCGCAAACGCAGCATGTCGGCCATCATCGATGCAACTCAAGTCGGCGTCCTGATGGCGAGCATCTACGTATATTCGAGCGAGCTGACCCGAGCCGCATTGAAACTGATCGCCTTCACGTTCCAGCGTCCCGGCAATGTCCGGATGATGGAATGGGAGGAAATCGACCTCGAACGCGCACTCTGGACGATTCCCGCAATCAAGATGAAGCGCCGCCAGCACGAAAAGCTCTATGGCGCGCCGCATTACGTCCCACTATCCAGACAGGCCGTGGAAGTGCTGCGGGCAATCAAGCCGCTGACTGGTCCGACTGGGTATGTCTTCCCTTCGATCATGGGGAAGACACGCCCCATGAGCGACGCAACCATGGGGAAGGCGCTGATGCTGCTGGGCTGGGGACGCGAGGAAATGTCGGCTCACGGATTCCGCGCGATGGCCCGAACGTTGATCCGGCAAGACCTGGATATCGAGGCCGACATCATCGAAGCGCAACTCGCGCACGCGAAGACCGAAGAACTGGGCAGCACCTACGACCGCGCCGAATTCCGCGACCAGCGCGTCGCCATGATGCAGCGTTGGGCTGATTACCTCGATCAACTCCGCGCCAAGGCGGTCAATGGCCAGGAGACGGAACGTGAAGCCGCGTGATCCCCGTGCTCGACTCGCTCAAGGAGTCGAACAGCTTGAAGCGTTAATTCGCCACGGTGACCAGTTCGCCAACAAGTCGGATGCCGCATGGATTGCGGAGCAGCTTCGCGGCTTTCTCGATGGAAAGGCCGGGTGTAAAACGCTCGACGGCGCATTTGGCGTCAAGCGTAAGGCGCGCCGCGACAACAGCGAGAAGGCCATCGCCGACGCGAAGAATCAAGCTTCCGGCATCGGCATGCAGAAGAGTGCGGATGGCTTGGACTTGGACAAAACAGCCCTCAAACGGATCCGCCGCAGTCCTGCGGGCGTGGAAGCTATCGCGCAGGTTATCGCGGAACGGCTAGACGCTCGCGCCGTGACGCCGAAGGCGCAACGCCGTGCGCGTCGAACGACTCGCCTGATCGCAAAGTCATTGGATGGGGACAAATCCGCTGAGTGATCTTGTCCCTGCCCCCGGGGCGGCAGGACGCGAATGATCGCGACAAGACCCAACCCGGAGACCTTCATGTCCGACATCGCAACCCTGCCCCGCACCCAATCCTCGCTCGACCCGGTCACCGCCAAACTGTTCGAACGCGTCCTGTGGCCGCGCCGTGAGTTGTCGGAACTGCTGGGCATGAGCGAGAAGAGCATCGAGCGCTTCGCCAAGTGCGGGGAGTTCCCCGCCCCCGTGGCCCTGGGCAACCGGGCAAAGCGCTGGCGTGCTGTCGACGTCGCCGCCTGGGTCGATCGCCTCGGCACGTGAGGGGAGCACCATGGACCGCCACAAGGCGGGCGCAGGGCCGGTTGCCGCCGACCCCGCCCCTAAGGACAAGACGCGCGCAAATGATGACGCCGACGGGAGCCTCGATGCAAGTCGAGCAGCCGACCTCTTTGGCCGGGCTCCCCGTGCGATGAATGCGGCGAGCAAGCCCAAACTTGACGCCGACGTGACTGCGCGCAAATTGGCGCAAGACCTGGCGCATCGCCTCTCCCCACGCACGGCCTTCAGCGTCGCCGAAGTCGCGCATCGTGCCGGCCTGTCGGTCCGCTCCGTTTGGAATGCGATCGAACAGGGCGCGCTCCGGGTGCACCGCCCTGGCGGCGTCAATCGCGTCGTCGTTCTGGCAGCGGATGAAACCGCTTGGCTGCGTGCTCGCGAAGGCGTCGACGCCGCAGCCTCCTCCAAAGGTGCAGCACTGCGTGCGAAACGCGGAGGCCGCCATGAGTGACGACGAATACGAAGAGTTCGAGCGCATGAAGCGCGAGGTCTTTGAAGAACTCGCCGCACTCGACGCACAGATCACGCCGCAATACGACAGGATCGCCAAGGCTTACGGGCAACAGCCGGTCGACCAGCCGACGAAGCGTAACGACGATGCGGAACGCATCCCCTTCCCTCTCTCAGACCTGGGCAGCGTGGACGATCCAATTCCCGAGACGACCTGGGTTTGGCGCAACCTGATTCCGAATGACGAAGTGACGCTGCTGTCCGGTCACGGTGGTGCGGGAAAATCGTTCTTGGCATTGGAGCTGGCGGTCGCCGTCGCAATTGGGCTTCCACTATTCCGCCATTCCACTGTCCGCACGGAAGTCCTGTTCTTCAGCGCGGAAGACAAGCTGCCTGTGGTGAAGCGCCGCCTGCGGACCATTGCGCAACATTGGTCGGTCGATTGGGCCGAGCTGTGCCAATGGCTGCACGTGGTGGACGTCTCCGAAGAAGCGTCAACGTTGTACTGCGAGCATGAGGACTCGTCCAAGCCGGGCGGCCACACGACGGCTTACTGGCGCCTCATGGACACTCTCTCGGAACATCCCTGCGGGCTGGTCATCGTCGATAACGCCTCCGAAACCTATGACGGCCCGGAGAACCATCGCCAGCATGTCCGGCGGTTCATCGGAGAGCTGAAGAGCCTGACGAACCCGCGCCGCGCCGTTCTGCTGCTCGCTCACGTCAACAAAAACGTTGCGATCAATGGCGAGAAGGCGGCGAACGGGGAGAACTACAGCGGTAGCACACAGTGGCACAACTCGGTCCGCTCGCGCATGACGCTATTCGCCGACAACCAGAAGTTGAAGCTCCAGCACGAGAAGAGCAACTATGGTCCGCTCGTCCCGGAAATCGAGCTGACCCGCGACCTCGACGGATTCATCGAAGTCCCGACCGCCACGGAGCTGCTGGCGGCCAGCATTGAACGGGCCAACAACATGCGGACGGTCTTGCGGCTGTTGATGGACGAGATGGAGCTGACACCGGTGTCGTCTACCGCAACCACCGGTCAATACAGCGCGTCTTCGCGACTCAAGCGCCGCCCAGGAATGCCGAATCTGCAACCGAAAGAAGTGCATTCCCTGCTGGACGCCGCCAAGACCGCTGGCTACCTCATCGAGACTCCGTCGATGCGGAGCGGCGGGAAGTCTTCCACCGTCTGGACGATCACGGAAAAGGGACGCGAGTTCGTGGCGAGCAATCGTCCAGCTACGGCCTGATCATCCTCGCCGGCTTCGCCAGCTCTTGCCGGCTTTCGCCGGCTCTCGCATCGAAGAACTGGCAGTGCCTTCGCCGGCTTTCCGGCTTTCCGGCTCCCTATAGGGAGCCGGATAAGCTGGCAAGCTGGCGGAGCCAGGAACAACCCAGTACGGAAATGGCAATCAACGGCGGTCGCGCTCCAAGCAGACGACGCCGTGCATTCCCCATAAAGACCTACCTTCCACCTTCGGGCCCTGCACGTCGCTGCACTGCCGTGCACGGATCGGTCGAACGATCTTTGGACAGACGCCACGCGCCCCGATAGTGACTGCATGACGTTGAATTCAACTGTTCAGGCGGAAGGCGGCAAGCAGCTCGGCGGTACGACCGGTAGGGGCTGGATGCCGGGCCAGTCCGGAAACCCGAAGGGCAGAGCCGGCGAGCGGATTTACAAGGGCAAGACCCTTCCCGAGCTGGCGCGCGCACTGACCGGCGAAGCTCTCGAAGTCATCGGACGCGTGTTGCGTGACCCGAAGGCTCCGCAGGCCCTTCAGATGCAGGCGGCAGCCCTCGTGTTGCAGCGCGGCTGGGGTGACGCACCGAAGGCTCCAACGAACGCGCTGGAAGGCGTGACGATCGTCGTGCAGCACCTCGGCCACCCGACGACTCCCGCGAACGGCGTGATCAGCTCACCGCTGTTGGAAGCCGTTCCACAACCTGCGCCGATCGCCTCCGAACTGCTCGACGCAGACGGCTCGATCATCACTGCGGAGACGCCATGAACACGCACGGCCTCCATACAAGAACTCGAAGCACCAGCATTCATCGGCACTTCGAGGCGATGACGCAATTCCTATCGCGTTTCCTCTCGCGGATTGAGAGCACCCGCCCCCACGGCGCAAGCCGGCCGAGTCAACATTTTGACCCCCCGGGGGGGTGCAAACCGGAGGCCGGGGGCAGCCTGAAATTGTGGTCCCTCCTCCGTGCCAGCGACTTCAATTTTCAGGAGCCCGCATGAGCGCCGTCCTCGCCCCGACCGCCTTCGCAGAGCAACTCGCCGCCTCTCGCCGCGTGCACAAGCTCGACGTCCGTTCCGAAGAGCCGCAAGAGTGCCCGGCTGCGCCTGCGCTCTCCGGTTTGGAGGAAGTTCGCGCGGCTGCGCTGGCGGTTGCGGAGGTGGAGGCCGAACAGGCCGCGCACGACGCGCATGTTGTGTGCCTGCCGATGCCGGAGCGCGATGCCATGGTGCCCGCATGGCAGGCCCTTCAAGACAAGCACGCCGATCGCCGCCCGCGTCTGCGCGTGGGAGTGCTCCGCGTGCTGGATGGCGAGATCGCGAAGGCCGCGCGCGAGCATCAGGCCGCCGCCGACATGGTGGCCGACGCAGCGGCACGCCTGGAAGGATTGGCGACCCTACGCGACGAGTTGGTCCGGCGCCCGAGCTTCGATCCGCTGGGCGTGTGGCCCCAGCAATCGATCCTTGCCGCGCCGCTGCATCTGCGGGCGCCCGGCTGGTGCGTGGTGCCGGACGCATTCGGTCGCGATGCGGCATGGACGCCGATGAGCGCGCGGCACGCCGACGCTGTCCGAAAGACCAAAGCCGCCTTCATCGCCGAGATTCAAGGCGCCATGTGCGGCGCTCGGTGGCCCTTCTGACCTGGGGATTCGCAATGAAAGTGACCTACTCCACCATCCTCGCCGCTTTGGCTTCACATCCGAACGCGCGTGCCTCCGAGGCAGCGAGTGGCCTGACGTCCGCGCAGGCCGCTGCGATGGTTATGCAGACGCTGGGGCACCAGTCGACGCAGGCCGGCCGAGATGCCGTTTTGCGCTCGGTGCTCGGTCATGTCGGCATCTACATCAAGGACGAGGCTAGCTTCGCCAAGGGCGCCGACGAACTGGTCGATCGCATGAACTCGGACGAGGCCCTGCATCGCGAAGCTGAGCGCATGAGCAACGACAGCCGCAACAGCCCGCAGTTCGTCAGTCCTGAGCGCATCGTCACCATGGCTCGGCAGATGCGGCAGACGGCGTTGACGCAGGGACTGACTGGACGCATGGATCGTGCAGACACTCGCCGCGAGCGGTACGAATCGCCGGCGGCTGCACCGTCTCGCCCGGAACTGCGGCGCGAAGCCGATGACCGTCGCGACCTGCGAAGCGCGGTCCATGCTGCGACCTGGAAGCACGGCTCGGAGTCGGGCCCCTTCGGTGGGCTGCGGTACGCGCAACAGGAGATCGACAGCACCGGCAACGCTCACATCGACCGACTGCGCTCCCAGGGCGGAGTCGGTTTGCGCGAATCACTTTCCCAAGCGTTCGACCTGGCCGAGCACTGGGAATCCGCTGCCGATCCGCTCGAGGATGAATCGCTCATCCGCGCGTCCGACCTCGGCTGAAAGGAATTCGTATGCAACTGTCCCAAGACCTGAGTGCGGCTGTCGCGCGAGCCTTGATGCCCGAATCGCAGATCGCAATGCAACCTGCCGCATCGAATCCGAGCGACAAGGAGCCCGAGGGATCACGTTCCGTGCTGCCGAATGCTCTCGCCAGGTTCCGCGCCGAACGGGAGCAGGAAGAACGTGAGCGTGCCGCTCTCGAAACCGCGTTGGCCCGCTTTGGCGTGACGCTCAATGACGTCATGGTCGCGCGCGAACTGCGCTTCACCATTGAGGACGCAATGCTGCCGGGCTCCGCACAACCTGAGGCGGCAGCCGTCGCGACCGAACCAATTCCACAGGAGGCCAATCATGGCGACTCCGTCGATTGAATCCGCCCTGAATCGATCCCTGGCGCTGAATGCCCCGCAGTGGATCAACCCCTACGACGCGCAGATCGCGGCGTTCCGCCAACAAATGGCACAGCCGCAGACGCCGATGTACTCGCCCGAGCAGGTCCAGCAGCGCCAGGACGAAAACTCCCAGCGCTACTCCCTTGGCCTGCTGGGGCTGCTCAGCGGTGATGAAGACCTTCGCGGCCTCGGCCAGCAGGTTTTTGCCAACGCGCTTGCCGCTCGCACGCCTCGCGTGACGGAGCTCGGTGTCGCCGATCCGATCTCGGGACGCTTCAGCTACTCCCCCGACTACCTGCGGGAGAAGGACGAGCAAACGCTGGCGGGACTCGAATCGCGCCGCGCTCAGACCGAAGCACAGTACATGGAAGCACGGCAGCGTGCGGTGGAGCGGGCCGACGAGCAGCGCCAGCGGTCCCAGGATCAACGTGAACTGCGCGCCGTCATCCAGGCTGGTCAAGGTCAGCCGCTGGTGCAAGCCCTGGATGCCAACGGGCAGCCCGTCTTCGTGCCCCGCTCGCAGGCGGTGGGCATGCGACCGGCGCCAACCGGCGGCGGCAACCCGAGCGAGGACGAGCGCAAGGCGGCGGGCTGGCTGCAACAGGCCACCAACGCCTACGGTCAGATGATGACCATCTACGGGAAGAGCCCCGCAGCGGCAAAGCCGAACGCGCAAGAGCTGGCGTTGACCAGGATCAGTCCAGACGCTGCGTACGCCGCTATGTCGCCGGAGCGCCAGCAGTTCAGCACGGCGGCCAGCTCTTTCAGCGAAGCACTGCTGCGGGCCGCCACGGGCGCGGGCATGAACGAGTACGAGGCCAAGCAGAAGGTCAACGAGCTGACGCCGCGCTACGGCGAGGCGCCGGACGTGACGATGGCGAAGTTCAAGAGCGCTCAGAACTACATCGAGAGCCTGAAGCTTCGTGCGGGCCGCGCCCTGCCTTCCAACCTCCACCCCTCTTCAAGCGGGACGAGTGCCGCGCCGGGGAGGAACTTCCCGAAGACGCTGGGGGGCCAGCAGAGCAATGCGCCCAGCCAACAGGCGCGCTACGTCGTCGACTTCTAAGGGGGCCTCATGCCTTACTCGATCGAGACCCGTGACGGCATCGTCATCGACAACATCCCGGACGAGATCGCGCGCGACTCCGACGTCTTGCGCCAGCGCGTCGCACAGGCGCGCGATCAACGTCAAGCTCAGTCTTCGGCGCAGGCGTATCGCGACGCCGCGGCGGAGCTGACGCCTGGAGAAAGGCGCCTCGCCAATATCGGCGCAGGCATGAGCAACCTCGGCCTGGGCGTCCGACAGCTCGCCTCCAAGATCGGACTCGCTGACGCGCCAACGGATGCTGAGATCCGTGATAAACGTGCTCGGGATGAAGCGCTGGTTGACGGCTGGGGCGATCGCGGCTGGCAGTTGGTCGGTGAGGTAGCACCGACCATGGTCGCTCCAGGCGGCTTGCTCGCAGGCTCAGTCCGGGCCGGAGCGATTGGGCCGACGACCGCCCTCCTCGGTACGGGTGCTATCAGCGGCGCGGCCAACGCCGCCCTCGCCCCTGTGACCTCGGACGAATCTCGTGGTGCAAACATGGCCGGTGGGGCCATGCTCGGCGCCATGATCCCCGTCGCGGGCACCGCCGTTGGTGCAGGTCTGCGCAAGGGCGCCCAAGCGCTCACGCAGTCGGGTGCGACACAGCGCGCATTGCAGACGATCTCCGACTTTGTGCCTGAAGCGCAGCGAGCCGCACTTGTGCAGCGCCTCATGGAGCAAGGCCGGCGCGGTGTACCCGAATCGGCCGCCCAACGCACCGGATCGGCAGAGCTGGCTCAGCTCGAAGCTGCATCCCGCTCGAAGCCCTCGACGCAACCCGGCTGGGCCCGTTTCGACGAGTCGCGCAATGCAGCTGTCTTCGACGATCTGGCCGCGCTCACGCCCTCCGAGCTGCGCATGGAACGCCTGAAGCTGGCCCGCGATCTCGCCACGGGCCCGATGCGCGATCGGGCTCTCTCCGAGGCGGCTCAAGCTGGACAGGTCTCCGCGCCGGTGCTGGCTCATGCGCAAGACCTGCTCGCGGGCGCTTCCGGCGCAAATCCGGCCGTCCAGCGGATCGCCAACTACACGCGCAGCGTGCTTGATGAGGGATCAGACCCTGCACGCCTCTACGAGGTCCGAAAGGTGTTGGCATCCAAGCTCTCAGGACCATCCGCCATCGGGGACGAGCTGAGCGCGGCGGCCAAGGGGGCTGAACGCGAGACGCGTGGACTCATCCAGGCGATCGACGACTCGCTCGAAGCCAGCAGCAGCGGCCAATGGAAGCCCTATTTGTCCGAATACGCCGAACGGTCGGCACCGATCAACTCGGGCCGGGCCATGCGCGATGTCGCCGACCGAATCGAGCAGAAGGGCTTGCTGGGCGCGACGCCGCAGGTCACGGCAACAGGGCTGCAAGCGGCGTTGAACAAGTCGGCTTCGGGGAAGTTCGGTTCACGCCTGACCCCAGAAGTGCAAGCCGCGACCGATGAACTCGTCGATATCCTGCGACGCGGCGAAGCGCCCGGGCGCACCCGCAAGCTCGCAGCGACGCAGGGCGGCGGTTCCATCACGAACTCGGATCAGTTGCTCGGGAAGTCGCTCGACTGGGCGCTCGACGCGGTTCCCATCATCGGCACGGCCAAACGCGTCGCGCAGACGCAGTTCGGAAAACTGAACCAGGAAGCGACCGAAACGGAGTTGGCTCGGCTGCTGATGGACCCGCAGGCACTCGGCAAGGCGTTCGCCTCACTCCCCGAATCGACGCGTCAACGTCTGCTGCGGCAGGCTGCAACGCAGTCTCAACTCGCTGCCGGACAGGCAGCGGCAGCAGAAAGCGCACGATGACCCGCATGAACATGGACCCCGACGAACTACGCCTGCGCACGCTCGAAGAGAAAGAACGCGCGATCCACGAGGAACAGGCTGCTGAACGGCGCACGCGCCTCGAAGAGGATCAGCGAAGGGCTTGGGCCGATGAAAGGGCCAAGAAGCAAAACGCCGATCTCGCTGCAATCGACGATGAGCGGATGGAGATCCTTGCTCGCCAAGACAAGCGCGCCGGCCAAGAGAACACCGAGGCCCAACGCATCCTTTTCCAGCGCCGCGCGGACGACCTTGCCGCTGAAGCCAACGCGCAGATGCGCAAGCTCGACGCGACGAAAGCGGAGCTGTCGGCAACGCTGGATTCGCTGAGCCGACTGAGCAATTAGGAGAAAGAACCATGCCACGCAACAGCTCTGGAACGTACGCCTTGCCGGCGGGCAACCCCGTCGCGCCCAACACGCTGATCGAAACGGCGTGGGCAAACCCGACCATGGCCGATCTCGGAACCGCGCTTACCGATTCGCTGGACCGGTTCGGACGCGGCAGCATGCTCGCGCCGCTCAAGCTCATCGACGGCACCGTGGCCGCGCCTGCGCTCGCGTTCAATGGCGAGGCCACATCCGGCCTGTATCGCGTCGGCCCAGGCAATATCGGGGTCTCTATTGCGGGGACGGAGCGCGCCCGCATCTCCAGCGCCGGCGTCAACGTCTTCGGCGGGTTGACGACCGTCAACGACATCTCTGCCGGCGGAAACATCTCTTCGACTGGTAGCTTGAGCGGCGCAACCGGCTCCATCACCGGCGCGCTCACGGCCGGCGCATCGACGCTGGCGTCGCTCACGGTGACGGCCAATGCGGGCGTAGGCGGCAATCTCGTTGTGACCGGCACGACTGGAATGAACGGTCAGGCCACCATCACGCGGCTGGGGGCGGTCAGCACCAATTCTTTCTTGAACTGGACCGACAGCGCGAACAGCACGGGCTATCTGTCGGTTCGCCCTTCCGGCGTGGGCATTGGGTCCGATGGCTACCTCGACTTCTCCACGGGTCAAAACGGCATCAGCAACGCGTTCAACCAGCGCGTGCGCTTCGCCAGCAACGGTCAGGTGATTATGGGCGGCACGTCGCCGAACGATGCCTTCTCCGTGCTATCCCTGATCGGTCCGAGCGGCTCCGCGCAGCTCTCCATATCGAACGGCGGATCGCTTTCATTCTTCGGTGGCGGTACTTCGACAGTGTCTGTTTTCGGCACGGGCAGCAATGTGCCGATCGACCTCTACGTGAACAGCGCACCCACGCAGCGGTGGGACACCAGCGGCAATGCGGGCCTGGGGACCCAGACCATCTCGACCTTCGGCCATGGCGGTACGAATCGAATCTTCCAGGTCAATAACTCCGGAACTGCCGTCAACAGCCAAGGCCAGCTCATCGTCTCGTCCGCGTTTACCGGAAGCGGAGTTTCAGCGCTCGGCACCTTGAGCTTTGCCACCACTGCTGCCGGCACCGGTGGCACGGCGCGTGTGGCCCACGTGGGCGGCGTGACTGATACGGGCCACACCTCCGGCACTCCAGCCGGAGCCCTTGAGTTGGCGACCAAGGGAACCGGGGATGCAACGGCACAAACCCGCGCGCGCATCGATAGTGCTGGGACCTTCACCTATGGCGGACTGGAGATTGGGTACCGCGATGTCCCACGCGTTACCGGCGGTTTGGAGCGAGGGAAATGCTTCGCAACTTCTGTCGGTGTGACCGTCAATACCGGAGCCACCGGGAATATCTTTTCGATCTACAACGACAGCGGCTCTCCGATTACCTTGACGCAAGGTGGCGGAGTCACTCTGCGACTTGGAGGCACCACCTCAACTGGTAATCGCACTTTGGCGGCTCGCGGCCTAGCTACCGTCTGGTACAACGGTAGCGGCGAAGCTATCGCGATGGGGCCAGGTTTGTCATGAAGTCAGGCGCCAGTGAGAACCTGAAGCATCTGCCGCAAAATATCGGACTGCGCAACATCCCACACCGTCTTGGCAAGCGACGCAACGTCGTTAACCAGGGCAATCTTGGAGCCGAATCCAAGACCTTCCGCTTCTGTTTGCACTTCGGAAACTGTCATCTCCGGACGAATCGCTTTCAGAAGCGAAACTACCGCATCAATTGGTGCCGTTTCCGGAAGCCCAAGCGCCCTAAGCACTCCAGATTGGTCGCGAACCAGAACGCCTACTCCAGTCCGGACCATATCAACCTTGCCAATGAATACTGCATTGGGGCCAATATCCGCAGGGACACTGGCCACAGCTCCGCAGTCAATAGCCGTCAGGCTCCCAATATGGATGCCGTAATTTGTATTGGTCATGATGACTCCAAGTATGAATATCTAAGCCATGCAAGTGCCATCCAAAGGATGTCGGCGCCCGACTATGCACTGTAGAAGCCATGCCTGCTTCAGCGCCTCCCTACAACCCCTAATGCTTGCCGGGACACGGAGCCCTACGTTCAATCGGCCTTTTTGCAGGGGAACGCTTCCTGCAATGAAAGCGCCACCAAGAGTGACGCCCCCTGATGCAACTTCTCTGGATGCCGGTTAATGTAATTCACGAATACGCGCATCAATTGACCATTTGATGCGCTATCGGGCACGCATGCGAGGGGCTTTGGCAAATATGGCTCTACGAGTTCCAATGTCCGCGTAGTACCCAAAATAAACCCGAGACAATGGTAGAAATCGCGGTCCGAGACGCTCGTAGTCTTATCCATGGCTGCGACGGCAGCCCTGCAACTTTCCTGCGCATTAAGTGGAGGGGGAGCTTGCTGGGCGGATGACGATAGCCCACTCAGAAGGCCAGCGAGCGCAATGACTATCCGCGTCCCGGCGCGGACCGCGTTTTGGGTGCAAGCCATGGTTCCTCCCGTAACCCTAGATGAACGATTCTAGGAGTCATCGCCGCCCAGCGGACGCCTTCATTCGAGCGGGTCTCGGCCACTGAGGCGGTGCGATAGGAATCGCAGTAGGCTGCACGCCGTAGATCCACCACCCTGTTATCCATCGAGGCTACAGGGTCTTTTCGAGTCCCTCCGGGCAGGCCACGTTGAAGTCAGCAGCCACGATACCGTTCAGCGACCACCAACGACGCGTCAGATCGTCACCGCCGATCGACAACGTCCGGGTTTCAGTCTGTCCCAACGTCCGCTGGTGGATTGCGTCGTTCGGCTGCCGCATCAAGAGCGGAACTGCTCGGTTGAAGCCGCATCATCTGCTCGATC
>Ga0055531_10002271_pt1 | contig 13010 bp, 7 predicted proteins | sample AraplaCvi_mCL_r2_FD_55008 | JGI IMG/M metagenome (GOLD analysis project Ga0055531, IMG submission 55008) | Arabidopsis root microbial communities from North Carolina, USA - plate scrape MF_Cvi_mCL_r2 | ecosystem: Host-associated > Plants > Roots > Endosphere | place: USA: North Carolina...
TCGGGCGGACCGAAGAGCAGCCCTGGCGACTTCAGAAGGTCGATCACCGCCTCCAGTTCGGACACGTCATGCGCTACCGGCAAGGGCCGCACCATCACAGCGACCAGCCGGCTACTTGCGCTGCTCGACGTCACCACCCGCTCATCCGTCATCGACCCATTCANGATCATCGCCACACCCTCTGCCAAGCGAGTCCACGACTCGAAGGCCACCAGTGTCTGCGTGCCGTTCACAAAAGAGAGCCCCTCCGAAGGGCGTTTCGACGGGGGATGCTGATCTCGGTGGGTCACTCCCCCTGCGCATACTGAGGAAGGTCATTGCAGCTTGAGCCGTGATGGGGTCAGGCCTTGCGCCCCTGCTCCGGACTGCTTTCAGAACAGCGACTGCTGCCCCTCCACCTTCGATGGCGGACGGAACTCGCTGAAGTCGAACTGATGCCGTTCGCGCCCCAGTCCCAGCCGCTGCGCCGCCTTGCGCAGCCGCTGCTGCAGCANCTCCGCCCAGATGCCCTCGCCCGTGAAGCGCGTGCCGAAGCGCGGATCGTTGTCCTTGCCGCCTCGCATGTCNCGCAGCCGCGCCATGATGCGCGCCGCCTTGTCCGGTTGATGCAGCCGCAGCCAGTCGTGGAACAAGGGCGCCACCTCCCACGGCAGCCGCAGCGGGATGCTGAANGCCTTGGTCGCGCCNGCCTGCGCCGCGGCCTCGAGGATGCGCTCCAGCTCCGGCTCGTTGAGGAAGGGAATCACCGGCGACACGCTCACNCCGACCGGCACGCCCGCCTCGGCCAGCGCCTTGATCGTGCGCAGCCGCCGCTGCGGCGAGGCCGCGCGCGGCTCCAGGATGCGCGACAGCTCCGGATCCAGCGAGGTCACCGACAAATACACCGACACCTGCCGCCGCTGCCCCATCGGCGCGATCAGGTCCAGATCGCGCTCGATGCCGCTGGACTTGGTCACCACCGAGAACGGATGCCNCGCCTCGGTCAGNACCTCCACCACCGCGCGCGTGAGGCCGAGCTTGCGCTCGATCGGCTGATACGCGTCGGTCGCCGTNCCCAGCACCAGCGGCGCCGGCCGGTACGCCGGCGAGGCCAGCGTCTCGCGCAGCCGCTCCGCGGCGTTGACCTTGGCGATGATCTTGGTCTCGAAGTCCAGGCCCGGCGAGAGGTTCAGGTAGCTGTGCGTCGGGCGCGCGAAGCAGTAGATGCAGCCGTGCTCGCAGCCGCGGTACGGGTTGATCGACAGATCGAAACCGATGTCCGGCGACTGGTTGCCGCTGACGATCTTCTTGGCGTGCTCCTCGATGATCTCGGTCCGCGGCGCGACGTGTTCCTCGACGGCCTCCTGATCCAGCGTGCCCCAGCCGTCGTCGTACTGCTCCCGCTCCACCGATTCGAAACGGTGCGGCATCGCCCAGGCGCTGCCCCGCCCCTTGAGGGCGTCGGCCTGGATGAACAGCGGTGGAGCGGCGATCTTGGGGGGCTGCGGCATACTGTCAATTTATACAGTATCGGCGCCGATTGCCAGTGCCTCTCGGGATGTGCGTCCTGGGCGCGGGCGATCCCGCACACAATGGCCGACTCCTTCACGACCCCGGACATGCCGACGATGGACCCGCTCCAGGACCTGCTGCGCGCCGCGCTCGCAGAGATGACCCGCGGCCGCCATGACCGGGCCGTCGCGCTGCTCGAGCCGCACGCCCAGGTGGCCTCCAACGAGCTGCAGCGCTATCTGGGCGAGTCGCTGCGCCGCGCCGGCCGCGTGCAGGACGCGATCGGCCCGCTGATGCAGGCGCTGTCGCTCAAGATCGATGACGTCGACGCCTACCTGCAGCTCGCCTTCGCGCTGCAGTCGCTGCAGATGAAGGCGGAGGCCGCCGAGTGCTTTCGCACCGTCGCCACGCTGCAGCCCGCCAGCGTCATGGCCCAGGCCTATCAGGCTCATGGCGACCAGCAATGCGCGCGCTGGCAGGACTTCGAGGCCAATCTCCAGGCGCTGCGCGCGGCGCTGAGCGCCAAGCCGGACGACGCCGGCGACGAATTCGGCGTCCCCTTCGCACTGGCCGCCCTGCCCCATGCGCCGGCGGACCTGCTCAAGATCGGCCGGCTGAGCGCGCGCTTCCTCAGCCGCAGCCTCCGCGCGCTGCCGCCGGTGCAGGCGATCGCGAAGCCGCGGCTGCGCATCGGCTATCTGTCCTCGGACTTCCACGCCCACGCCACCGCCGCGCTGATGGTCGAGGTGCTCGAGCAGCGCGACCGCGAGCGCTTCGAGGTGCTGCTGTTCTCGCACGGGCCCGACGACGGCTCCGCGCTCCAGCGCCGCATCCGCGCCGCCTGCGAGCGCGTCGTCGAGGTCGGCGATCTCGATCCGTCAGGCATCGCCGCGCGGATGCGCGCCGAAGGCGTCGACATCGCCGTGGACCTGAAGGGGCACACCGCCGGCAGCCGCTTCGCCGCGCTGGCCGCGCGGCCGGCGCNGGTGCAGGCCGCCTGGCTCGGCTTCCCCGGCACCTGCGGCGCGGACTTCATCGACTACGTCATCGGCGACGCCATCGTCACGCCGCTCGAGGACGCGCCCTTCTATTCGGAACGGATCGCCCAGTTGCCGCGCTGCTACCAGCCCGGCGACGCGGCGCGGACCATCCACCCGGTGCCGCGCGCGGAGCTCGGCCTGCCCGAGGACGCGATCGTGCTGCTGTCGGCGAATGCGGTCTACAAGATCACGCCGCCGCTGTTCGATGCCTGGATGGCGATCTTGCATCGCCTGCCCGGCGCGCTGCTCTGGCAGCTCAGCGGGGGCGAGCAGGCGGACGCGCAGTTGCGCCTGGAGGCGCAGCAGCGCGGCATCGCGCCTGAACGGCTGGTGTTCATGCCGCCCACGGGCATGGAGAAGCACTGGAATCGCCTCGCGGCGGCGGACGTGGCGCTCGACACCTGGCCGTGCAACGGCCACACGACGACCAGCGACGCCCTCGCCGCGGGCGTGCCCGTGGTGACGCTGCGCGGGGATGGCTTCGCCTCGCGCGTCGCGGAAAGCCTGCTGACGCAGGCCGGCTTGTCCGGACTGGTCTGCGACTCGCTGCAGGCGTATGTCGAGCAGGTCTGCGCGCTCGCCACCGGACCGAAGCCGGCGATCCGGCCTTGGATCGACTCCGCTCGTTTCGCGCGCGATCTGGAGGCGCTCTATGAGCGGATGTGGGCCCGCGCGGTCGCAGGCCTGCCGCCAGCGGAGCTGCCAGCCCAGCCGCTCGCTGGAGGCGGCGCCGGCAGCGCTGCAGTTCAGAAGGTGTAACCCGCCGCGATGTAGGCCACCGGCGTCGTCTTGCGGCGCGTCAGCGGGCTCTTCGCGGCATCGCCGACCAGGTGCTGCGCGCCGACCGAGCCCAGCACGCTCCAGTTCTTCGAGAACTTGTGCTGCCAGCTCGCGCTGGCCTCGACCTGGTAGAAGCCGGACTTGGGCGTGAACACCGCGTAGCCGGTGCGCGCGGCCTGCGCGGCCGTCACGCCGTGATAGGTCTGCAGGTACTTGGCGTCGCCCGCGTTGGCGCCNGCGCTCAGCACCCAGGTGTCCTTGCCGTCGTCCAGCAGCTTGGCCGACACGCCCAGNCCGTAGACCGCGCCGTTCTCGCGCTTGGTCAGCGGCTGCTCGGTGTGGACCTGCAGGTCCAGCCACGGCAGCACTGAATAGCCCACCGAGAAGTGGCCGGTGACGCTGCCCTTCACGTCGCCCATGCCGTTCAGGTATTTGCTGCCGCTGCCAAAGCCGGCGCCATCCTTCTTCTTCTCGTAGCGCGGGCCGCGATAGCTGATCGCGGCGCTGTAGCTCACCGGGCCCAGCCCGCCGCCGTAACCGGCACCGCGCAGCGTGCCGATGAAGAAGCCGCTGGGGTGGGTGTATTCGGCCGCAACCAGCGGGGCCACGAGCGTCTCGTCGGAGCCGGCATAGCGCGTCGTCACCGCGGCGCCGCCGCCAATGGTGAAGGTCGATTCCGCCGGGGGCGCCTTGGGCGGCGTGGCGGCCGGCGCGGCGGTGGAGGCCGCGGTCTGCGCCCGCACGGCGCAGGAGAACAGGCTCAGGCAGGTCAGCGCGGCGGCCAGCGCGGCGGCGCGCGGCAGGACGTGGCGGAGGAACAGCTCGGAGTTCAGGGATTCAGTCATGTCGACAACTCGGTAAAGGAACGGGACCTGAGGGAAACGGCAAGGGCCGGATTGCGGATGCAGTGTCGAAAGCGCCCATGAAGTGAACCTTTGGGCTGCATGAAGAAAGCATGAAGGCGCGGCGCGCATCGCCCATGGCCGGGCCGGCGCGCTGGTCCAATGCGCGGCATGAAGATCCTTCTCATCGAGGACGACCTGGACCTGGGCAACGGCGTGCGCATCGCGCTGGCCGATCAGGGCATGGACGTCGTCTGGACCCGCCAGCTCGCCGCCGCCCAGCGTCAGCTGGACGAGCAGCCCTGCGACCTGGTGCTGCTGGACCTGGGCCTGCCCGACGGCGATGGCCTGCATCTGCTGGCCAAGCTGCGGCGCGAGCACGGCACGCTGCCCGTGCTGATCCTGAGCGCGCGCGACGCGCTGCAGGACCGGCTCACCGGGCTGGATTCCGGCGCCGACGACTACCTGGTCAAGCCTTTCGAGCTGGCCGAGCTGCTGTCGCGCATCCGCGCGCTGGCGCGCCGCAGCTACGGCTTCGACGGCGAATCGCTGTCGCTGCGCGGCGTGCTGCTGCACGTGCCGACGCGGCGCGTNAGCGTCGACGGCCGGNCCGTGGACCTGACCGTCAGCGAATACGAGTTGCTGCGCCAGTTGATGATGCGCGCGGGCCGCATCGTCACGCGTCGCACGCTCGAGGAGCAGGTGCTGCCCGGCGGCGCCGGCAACGCGAGCAACGCGCTGGACGTGCACATGGCCAACCTGCGCCGCAAGGTCGGCGACGGCCTGGTGCGCACCGTCCGCGGCGTCGGCTACGTGATCGACCAGGAGGCCCCATGAACCCGGAGGCTCCATGAGCGCGCTCGTGCCGCCGATCGGCGAGCCCCACCCGCGCGGCCTGCTGCACCGGCTCGCACGGCTGCCGCGGCGCGTGGTGCTGTCGGTGCTGCGGCCCAGCCTGGTGCGGCGGCTGCTGGTGGCGCAGATGGCGCTGCTCACGCTGGCCTGGGTCTGCGGCCTGGCCTACCTGCTGAGCGCNGGCGGCCGCGCGATCCTGCTGCTCGAGTCCACGCAGATCTATCCCACCATCATGGCCATCGCCGACGACCGCGGCGGCACGCCCGAGCGGCGCCAGCGCCAGCTGGACCTGCTGCACTCGGCCATCGTCGAGGACTACCGCACCACGCCGGACCGGCAGCCCTCCTTCACCGTGACGCGCGGCGCGCAGTTGCTCTATCGCTCNCCCAATGCGCCGGACCTCCAGCCGCCCGCGGACACCGGCCGCCTGGTGCGGATGCAGGCGAACGGACGCGGACTCGGCGCCCGCAGCGAGGCCGGGCCGGACGGCNTGCGGGTGACCTTCTTCGCGCCCGATGATGGCTGGAACGTGCTGCGCACCGTGTACTCGGACGGCTTCTACCTGTGGCCGCTGCTCACCTGCCTGCCCTTNCTGGTGATGCCCGCCTGGCTGTCGATCGTGATGGCGATGCGGCCCTGGACCGCCGTCGCGCGCGAGGTCGCGCGGCGCGGGCCGCAGGACCTCGCGCCGCTGAACTACCGCGATGGCCACCGCGAGCTGGCGATCATGGTNGACGCGATCAATGGCTGGATGCGGCGTGTCGAGAGCAGCGCGCAGCGCGAGCGCACCTTCATCGCCGACGCGGCGCATGAGCTGCGCACGCCGCTGGCGGCGATGCTGGTGAACGTCGAGGCGCTGCGCGCGGCCACGCATGACGAGCGCGAGCGCCAGCTGATGACCGGCGTGCTGAGCAGCGGCCATCGCGCGACGCGGCTGGTGAACCAGTTGCTCTCGCTGATGCGCAGCGACGCGGCGGCGACGGAGCCGGTGGCGGACGTGGAGCTCGAAGGCCTGCTGCAGGACCGGCTGGCCGCCTTGGGCGGGCTGGCCTCGGCGCGCCGGGTGGAACTGGAGCTCGCCACCGAGCCGGGCCTGGCCGTGCGCGGTCAGCGCGGCGCGCTGGAATCGCTGGCCGACAACCTGGTCGAGAACGCGATCAAGTACGGCCCGCCCGGTGGCCTGGTGCGCGTGGCGCTGCGTCGCGATGGCAGCGAGGCCGTGCTCGCCGTCGAGGACCAGGGCCCCGGCATTCCGGAGGTGCTGCGCGAGCGCGTCTTCGACCGCTTCTTCCGCGATCCGGCGCAGCGCGAGCCCGGCAGCGGGCTCGGCCTGGCGATCGTGCGGGCGGTGGTNACGCGGCACGGCGGCCGCATCGCGCTGGCCGGCGGCACGGGCCGCGGCCTGCGCGTGACGGTGCGGCTGCCGCTGTCCGCGTCAGGATGAGCGCCGGCGCGCGGTGAGCCACTTGTCCGAGCCCAGCGGCTCGCTGCACAGGCGGATCTCGCCGATGCTGCCGAGGAAGCCGTTGGACGGCGCGCCNCCGTAGACACCGCCGCCCACGATCATCCGATCGGTGGCGCTGGTGACGGCGANGCCNTTCGTGTTCGACGCGTTGCGCAGGATGGGCGCGCCCTCGACGTACATGATGGTGCTGTTCTGCGCCGGGTCATTGACGATCGCCACATGGATCCAGCGCTCGGTGATGATCTCGCCGGAGAAATTGGCGGCCGGCGAACGGGTGCCCGGCGTGCTCGGCGTCACCTCCCATTGCACCTCGCGCAGGCTGGAGATCGCGAAGATCAGCGCGCTTTCATCGCCGTCGGCATCGGGGTCGATGCCGGCGATGTCGCCCCGACGGCCCTCGCGCTCCATGATGTTCATCCACGCGTTGTTCGAGGCCGTCCAGCCCGCGGGAATCTTCAGGAAGGCCTCGACGGTGTAGCCGGCATCGAAGCTCACGCCATTCAAGGGCGCGTTGACATCGGTCGCGAAGGCACTCATCCGCAGCGGCGAGTTCACCGAGTTGGCGAAGCGCACGCTGCCAGGCGCGGCGGACAGGTAGTGATGGTCGCTCGACCAGGTGAGGTCGCCGTCCTGCGCCGCGCCGCCCTGGGCGAGCGCCTGGCGCGCGATCGGATTGCGCCCCGTCTCGTCGTTGATGACCTGGCCCACCGGCACCACGGCGCCGTCGGCGCCGCCGAAGAAGCGCCAATGCGCGACGGTGCTGGCCACGAGCGGGTAGTCGGNCGTGCTCGAGGCNGGCGTCTTGGCGCTCGCGGCCGGCTCGGTGAAGTGGGACAGCAGCGCCGCCTTGGCGCGGTCGTTGATCGGCGCATTCGCGGCCGCCGGCGTGGTGAAGCCCGGATTGAAGCGGGCAAAGCGCTTCTTGAAGTCGATGGCGATCTCGAACTGATGGTTGGGCTCGGTCAGCACGGCCACATCGAACTCGTTGAGCGTGTCGGCCGGCTTCTGCGTCACCCACGGCGAGAACGACAGCACCTTGATCTTGTTGTTCGTGAGGTCGAACTCGTAGAGCCGCATCAGCCCGTTGCCGCCCATGTAGGCCATCTGGTAGTCGACCACCATCTCCTCGACGGCATTGCCGAAGTCGTTGGTCTTGGTCAGGTGNGCGCCGCCGTGGTAATGACCGTTCAAGGTCATGAAGATCTGGTCGTTGTCGCGGATCAGCTTCTCCCACAGCATCAGGCCGTAGGGCACTTCCAGCGGGCTCACGCCNTCGGCCGCGATGTTGAGCAACTGGTGGGTCGACAGGATGACCGGCAGCGTCGGATGCTGGGCGAGCACGCCGCGCGCCCAGGCGATCGCGGCGTCGGAGGCGCGCCAGGACATCGACAGCACCATGAAGGCGTTCCCGTCGACGTTGAAGACGTGGTANTCGTGGAAGCCCGACGGATCGCGGCCGCCGAAGGTGGCCTGCTGCTGCGCCCGCGTGGTGGGGAAGGCCTGCAGGTAGGGCTCCTTGGCGAGGTTGCGCTGCGCATCGGTGTTGGCCGACTGGCTGCTCGCGTCGACGTAGTCGACATCGGAGATGACGTCGTGGTTGCCGGCCAGGATGGCGTACGGCATCTTGGCGGCCTCGAGCACCTTCATCGCCGAGTCCGCCACCTGCCATTGCAGCGGCTTGCCCTGCTGGTCCACGACGTCACCCAGGTGGATGGTGAAAGGGATGCGCAGCGCCGCGGCGTTGTCGGCGATCCACTTGGTCTGGGCGACGAAGGGCGTCGAGCCGTACTTGCGCTGGAACTGCAGGTTCTCGTCGGTCGTCGCGTAGCGCGAGTAGAACTGCGTGTCGGGCAGCACGGCCAGCGCGAAGCTGTTGACTTGCGCCGTGCCGGGACCCTGCCCGGGATTGCCGCTGGCATCGCCGCCGTTGTCGCTGCCGTTGTCGCCACCGCCCCCGCAGGCCGACAGGACGGCCGAGCCGCCCAGGGACAGACCCAGGCCGGCGCGCAGCAGCAGCCGGCGCTGGCGATCGGGCAGGCCCTCCAGTTCACGCAGGGACGACANGGAAAGCGGCGTGGCGCTCGAGGGCTTTGAAGACATGGCCGAGGGGGTCGGGAGTGCGAAAGCCCGNGACCCTATCCAGGCGGGATGTCATCGGCATGGCGTTCCCGTGAAACGGGATGCGGGCGCCGTTAAGGCGGGCTCGGGCCCGCGCGAACTACCGCCTCCCCGCGCCCGCCCCGGCGCCGCCTGATGGCGACGGCGACGCTGCCGGGCCCTGCTGCTGTTGCTGCCCCTTGATGAAGGCGTCCGCATCCTCCAGGCCGGCGCTGAGTTCGACCTTCTGCAACACCCTGCGCTTGTCGAAGGTCCATTCCTTGAGCGGCCCGTCCGGTGACCGCGCCGCCTGGGCGGCCTGCGCCAGCACGGTGTCCCCCGCCGCGCGCGTGAGCGGGCGGAAGCTGACCTGCACCGCNGGCATGGACGGGAGCACGCCTCGCACGACCTCCAGGCCGCGCTGGCCGTAGCGCCACATCACGCGGCCAAGATCCGCGCTGCTCACACCGAAAGCGCGTTCGAACGCCGCGGTCGGCGACGCGCCGTCACCGACCCGCTGGAGATAGCGGCTCAGCCGCTTGCGCCGCTCGTCCGACGAGAACGCGTAATGCGTCAGCAGCCACGACTTCGCCTCGAACTCCAGACGCATGCCGTCCTCGCCGCCATGGCCGTGCGCCAGTGGCAGCCGGTGCTCGAGCACGTCTTCCCATTCGAGGTGGTATTTGCGCCCCGCATTCAGGAATCTCAGGTAGCCGGCGACGTCCCTGGGCGCCCGTCCCACGACCGTCTGCTGCGCCGAGAACCGCACGCTGGAGAAGTACTGCGCGAAGCCCTCGATGAACCACGCGGGCGCGCGGATGTCGGTATGGCGGTGGAGGAAGTGCCGCGCATAGGCCTCGAAGACATAGGTCAGCGAGTCGTTCAGCGGCGCCTTCTCGAGTTGCTCGTCACCCAGCGTGGCGATGCGCTCCAGATGAACGCCGAATCCCTGCGCGGCGCCCGCGTCGCCGCTGTACAGGCCGATGGCGTCGGCCGGCGTGCTGCCCGCGACCGCCCGCAGGCCCGAGAGGCTGGCGTGGTAGTACAGCGTCAGCTTCGGCTCCTGAGGGTCGCCGGACGCGCCTGCGCGCGGGGATTGCTCAGGCTGGGATTGCGGGAGCTGGGATTGCGGAAGCTGGGTATAGGCACGCAGCAGCCGATCCAGCTTCTCCAGGTTGTCCAGCAGCGGCGCGACGTCCTCTTCCCGGGTGTCCGAGTACACGATGAAATGCGGGCTCTCGGCGCGGAACCAGGGCGAGACTTCCGTCTTCCGTCCCGCCACCTCGACGCGCTCCAGGTTGGCCGTGCCGGCATCCTGGGCACAGGCGGCGCCGGCCGGGCATAGGCAGAGCAGCGAGAACAGGGAGAACGGGACAAGGGCCGCGGCGAGCGCGGCCCGGAATGAATGGGACATGAGTATCGGAATCCAGGCAGGGGCCCGCCGTGTCCGGGCGGGCCCCGATCCGCATCGGCGGTCGTTCAGAGCTCGTAGCGGCCCGTCAGGTAGTAGCTGCGTCCCGGGAAGTTCCAGCTCGAGCCCATGAAACCAGGGGTCTGCTGGAAGGTGCGGCGAACCGTCACGTTGTTCAGGTTGGTCACGCTGAGCGACAGCCCGAACTTCTCGGTGAAGTTGTACGACACGCCGCCATCCCACTGCCCGAAGGCCTCCTGGTACTGCGGCAGACCCCACCACGTGTCCTGCGCGCCGGCGCGCGCCGGATCCGCGCTCGTGCCGTTCTGGCCATTGAAGTCGACGCCGACATTCCTCAGCACGCGGCTGGTCCAGTTGTAGGCCAGGCGGGCGGAGAAGCCGTAGCGGTCATAGCGCAGCGCGAAGTTGGCCGCGTTCTTCACCAGGCCGGGCACCGGCAGCGCGCCGAAGGGCCTGCCGTTGGTGTCGCAGCCGTACACCTTGAGCGCGTCGCTCGTGATCGTGCCGCTAGGCGGGCAGAACTGCACCTGGGCGTCGCGGTAGAAGCGCTGGCTGCTGCCGAGGTAGGTGTAGTCCGCCGAGACGCCGAAGCCCTTGACCCAGTCAGGCAGCCGGTCCTTCAGGAAGTCGAAGTGGTCCAGATAGGTCTCGGCCTTGAGCTCGATGCCATGCACCCAGGCGCGGGCGGCGTTGCGCGGTCCCTTGATCAGGAAGGTCTGCGGGTTGCCGGCCAGGCTGTTGTAGTCGCGCGTGTAGGTCGAGTCGTAGATCACGTCCTTCACGTCCTTGTAGAAGGCCGTGACCGAGACCATCTGGCCGCTGCGCGGGTACCACTCGAGCCCCAGGTCGAAGTTGTCGGACGTCAGCGGCTTGAGCTTGGCGTTGCCGGTGTTCTCGCCCGTGTAGGTGATGCGGTTGTTGGCCGTGTCGATGTTCTGCTTGAGCGACACCGATTCCTGCAGCTGGTTGAAACCCGGCCGGTACACGCTGCGGGCCGCCGCGATGCGCCCCAGCAGCTTGTTGTCGCCCGTCAGGTTGAACTTCAGGTTCAGCGAGGGCAGCACGTCGACATGGTTGGCGTCGACGTTCAGGTTCTCGTTGATCGGACCGAAGCGCGGCACGTCGGGCGGCGTGCGGTTGTCGTAGGTCGCGTCGAAGGTCGTATGCCCGTGCGACGAACGTCCGGTGTAGACCACGCGCACGCCCAGGTTGCCGTCCACCGGGATCTTCCAGTCATCGAAGCCGAAGCGCAGGCTGCCGTAGACGGCATGGGTGCGCTCGGAGATGTCGCTGGTCATGTTCGGGTTCAGCCCGTAGTACAGCGTCGTGTCGTACTTGTAGTCGCTGGCGTTGCAGGTCGGGACGTTGATCTGGTTCTGCGGGTTCTTCGCGTTCTGCCCCTTCGCCCACGCCTGCGAGTCCAGGCACTGGTTGTAGCGGACGTCGCCGATCAGCTTGCTGTAGGTGTTGTAGTCCTTGAGGGCGCCATAGGTCGGAAACACCACGCTGGGCGGGTTGTTGCCNCCGAAGGGGGTGTAGTTGAACAGCTCCACCGGCGCGGCCGCCGCGTAGCGCGGATCGCTCAGGTAGGCGAAGTTGCCGCGCGACTTCCAGCTCTGGTCGTCAGTGGGTCCGGGCAACTGGCCCGGCGTGCTGGTCTGACGCACGGTCCACGGCTCGGCGATCGACTTCCAGCCCACGCTCGTCAGNTCACCCGCGTAGACCGCCGCTTCCCGCTTGGAGCTGCGGTAGGTGGTGCGGAAGCCGACTCTCAGGTCGCGCAGGATCGAGTCGTCGAACACGTACTTGCCGTCGACCTTCCAGGCATACAGGTCGGCGTCACCCTTGTAGCGGCCGGGCATGACCGACAGCCAGAAGTAGTTGCCCGGGTCGGCGAGGAAGTTGCGCGACCTCTCGTCGAAGCCGATCTGCACCGGCTTGCTGCCCGAGGTGGTGATGTCCATGCTCGGCACGAAGGTGGCCGTCTGCACTTCCTCGCCGCGGGTACGGAAGGTGGACTTCACCCACTGCAGGTCGTTCTGCAACGCGAAGCGGTCGTTGACGGCCCACTGGAAATTCCAGGCCAGCTCGGCGGTGTTGGTGCGGTGCTGGGTGAACGCGCGGCTGGTGCCCATCATGATGCCGCCGTCGGCGAACTGGTTCGAGCCCTTGCCCCCGTGGTTGAAGTCCGTCACGTTGCCGTTGGCATCGCGGGTCAGCTGCAGCGGATAGCTGTAGTGGCCCGACACCACGACGCCCCGGTCGTCGATCACCGGGTTGTCGACCCGCACGTTGTACGGCGACATGTTGAAGTTGCCGTCCGCGAAGCTCGGGTAGATGTTCGAGCCGGTGTTCTCCTCCCGCGACNTCGAGACGAACGCCGTCAGCGACGACTGCATGTTGTTCTTCTTCCACTGCAGCGCGCCGTAGAAGCCCTTGCGGTCGCTGTTGCCGACGTTCTGCCCCCAGTCCGCCGCGCCGGGCACCCACACCGTCCGGCCGGGCACCACGTCGCTGCGCGGGTAGTAGGGCTGGACCTCGAGCTTCTGCTGCTCATACGTCGAGTGGTTCATCGCCAGGTCGACCAGTGCGCCCCAGCGGCCGGACTCAGCCTCCCACCGCGTCGAGTAGAGCCCCGAGAGCGTCGGCGATGTCTTCTTCGTGCGTTGCTCGTAGTTGCCGCCGAACGAGACGACGCGCTTGGTGCCTTCGTAGTCGAANGGCAGCGCCGTGCGCAGGTCCACCTGGCCGCTGACGCCGCCCTCGATCTTTTCCGCCGAGGGATTCTTGTAGACGTCCACGCCCGCCATCAGTTCGGCGGGCACGGCGCTCCAGCTCAGGTCGCGGCCCGGCCAGCCGGCCGAGAACACCTCGCGGCCGTTGAGCGTGGACGATCCCCACGAGAGGCCGCGCACGTTGATGCGGTCGTCGCTCCCTTCGGAGAAGTGCTTGGGGTCGTTGTTGGTCGAGCGCAGACGCTCGACGGTCACGCCGACGATGCGCTGCAG
>Ga0055531_10002274_pt1 | contig 12995 bp, 2 predicted proteins | sample AraplaCvi_mCL_r2_FD_55008 | JGI IMG/M metagenome (GOLD analysis project Ga0055531, IMG submission 55008) | Arabidopsis root microbial communities from North Carolina, USA - plate scrape MF_Cvi_mCL_r2 | ecosystem: Host-associated > Plants > Roots > Endosphere | place: USA: North Carolina...
CAACACATCGTTGCCATAGCCGGCCTGGATGTAGTCATCGCCCGCAGTGCCGGTGACCGTGTCGTTGCCCACTCCGCCATCAATGATGAAGTTGCTCACGGTCATGGCCGAGAAGTCCAACGTGTCATTGCCTTCCGTGCCGAGGACCCGGTTGGTGTACCAGTCGCCGCCACCATTGAGCACCTGGATGTTCCTCAGGTTGGCGAGGTTGTTCGTTACCAGCAAGGTGTCGGGCTGGTACTGGCTGCCCACGATCTTGTTGATGCCCGCGCCGCCGTCATACTGGTCCAACCCGTCGACAGCTGAGCTGTCCGTCGGGTTGCCGCGCAGCAGGAAGAAGTCATCACCTGCGCCGCCGTTCAACACATCGTTGCCGTAGCCGGCCTGGATGTAGTCATCGCCTGCAGTACCGGAGATTGTGTCGTTGCCCACTCCGCCATCGATGATGAAGTTGCTCACGATGATGGACGAGAAGTCCAACGCGTCGTCGCCGTCCGTGCCGAGGATGCGGTTGGTGTACCAATCGCCTCCTCCATTGAGCACCTGGATATTTTTCAAGTTATCCAAGTGATTCGTTACAAGCAAGGTGTCAGGGTGGGACTGGTTACCAACGACCTTGTTGACGCCGGAACCACCATCGTACTGATCTAGCTCATCAATCGCGGAGTCGTCAGTCGGATTGCCCAAAAGCAGGAACGTGTCATCCCCGTCTCCGCCGTCGAGCACATCATTGCCACGCCCACCTTGAATGATGTCGTTGCCTCCAAGGCCGCGCACCACGTCTGATTCGTCGGTTCCGATCAGCGCGTCATCGCCCTCGGTCCCCGTAATAGCGTTGACAAAGATTGAATCGTCAAGAACGATGCTTTGTCCACTACCAACCAGCGTGACGCTGTCCACCCGTTCAGCGGTCGTCTTCCATGCCCAGATGGTGACGCTGCCAGCGGGCAGATTGTCCCTCGCCGAAATGTCGATCACCAGATCGTCGCCCTCAAGGTGGAGCTTCAAGTCATTCCGGACGATGTCGCCGGTGAACTCAATTGTTCCGGATCCTTCCTCATCAATCACAAAGTCGTCGCCATCGCCCCGCGCATAGCAGTAGGTGTCGTAACCGCCTCCGCCTTGCAACTGATCGTCGCCCTGACCGCCGGTGAGCCTGTTCGCCGCAGAGTTGCCGATTAGCGCGTTATCCAAGGCATTGCCGGTAGCGTCTATGGCCCCGTCACCCACCAAAGTCAGTTGCTCAACGTTGTCTGACAAGATGTACGAAATGCTTGACTGAACAGAGTCGTAGCCTGCGTCCTGAACGTTTGACAGATCCACGCCGAGCAGTGGTTCGAACGCAGCTTGCTGGTCGGCAACGATCCAAGAATCAGCTATGCCAAGACCGTTCACATAGGCAACTAGCGCCGGCCACTGGGCCGAAGTCAGCGTGTGGGCTCCGGTGGTCTGCGCATATGCCAGCACCGCCTCAACCACCCCATCGATGGAGTCGTACCAAGATGCATCGCCGGCTGCGTCTTGCAGATTACCTCGCGCCAGCTCAATGGAATCGATGACAGCGCGTGGTGCTCCAGCTTGTTCCACAACGCTGTCGGCAGTGTCATCGACGATGTACACGTCATCACCATCGCCGCCGATCATGGTATCGGCACCGGCCTGCCCGTCGATGAAGTTGCGACCCGCGTTTCCGGTCAGGAAGTTGGCCAGATCATTTCCAGTTGCCGTCAAATCCTCACTTCCAGTGAGAGTCAAGTTTTCAACGTCAGCCGCGAGTGCAAAGTTGGCGCTGGAAACGACGGAGTCCACGCCCTCATCTACGTCTTCAAAGACCTCATCAGATTCGTCGTCAACGTAATACAAGTCGTCGCCAGCACCGCCTATCAGGGTGTCGACGCCGGCCTGGCCATCGATCGTGTTGTTTGCGGCGTTGCCTTCGATGTAGTTATCGAGGTCGTTGCCCGTTCCGTTAATGGCATCGACACCGGTCAGGAGAAGTTCCTCAACATTCTCAGGCAGCACGAACGAAATGGAGGCTTCAACCGTGTCGACAGCTTCGTCGTCGGCGTCGCGAGAAAGCGGCAAGCCCCACAGCGGACTGAAGCAGTCGGCCTGTTCCGTCACGATTTCCGGGTAAGCCAGATCCATGTGGCTGATTACTTCGGCAACCTCCGTCCAGTCCTCCTTGGTTGCGACTCCTGCCGGCCGACGAGAAATGGCGCTGAGCACACGGTTCAGGATGGAACTGATCCCAGAGCGCCAATCAGAAGCTCCAGCTGCTTGCTCAAGGTTCGCGCGAACCAGGGCCAGCGCAGAAGTTTGTGCTTCTTCGCTGAATTCCACGACGTGATCGCCAGCGCTATCGACGACATAGGTGTCAGCGCCTGTACCGCCAAACATCGTGTCGTCTCCAGCACGCCCGTCGAGCCTGTTATTTTGGTCATTTCCGACCAATACGTTGTCCAGACTATTGCCAACGCCAACAGACGCATTGTCGGTCAGTTGAAGGTTTTCGACGTTGTCGGCAAGGACGTAGTCGATGCTCGAGGTCACCTTGTCAATGCCTTGGGCAACGCCTTCAACGACCCGGTCACCAGCATCGTCCACGACATACCGGTCACTGCCATCGCCGCCAATCATTCGGTCGGCCCCAGCTTGTCCGTCAAGCGTGTTGCTGCCTGAATTGCCAGTCAGAACGTTGGCCAGTTCGTTCCCGGTGGCGGTCAGGTCTGCCCCACCGGACAGCGTCAAGTTCTCGACATCGGCACCGAGTTGGAGACTTACTGCGGCAACGACGGAATCTGTGCCCTCGCCCGCGACCTCGAAGATTTGGTCGTCCGAGTCATCGACGAAGTAAGTGTCATCACCTGCACCGCCTTTGAGCGTGTCTATGCCTTGCTTTCCGTCTAGAACATTGTTTGCAGCATTGCCAATAAGGAGGTTGTCGAGCACATTGCCCTTGCCATCGATGGCGCTAGCGCCCGTCAAAATCAGCTGCTCAACGTTGTCTGCAAGACCTGCGACGGTCACAGACGACATGATTGAATCAGTGCCTTCGCCGGTTTGCTCCACGACGGTGTCGGCTGCATCGTCGACTCGATAAACGTCATCGCCCGTGCCGCCAAGCATCCGGTCAACGCCTTGGCCACCATCCAGCGTGTCAGCGCCGCCCTTGCCAATCAAAAGGTCGTCACCGGCAAGACCAGACAGCAGATCGTCATCATCCGTACCAATCAAGGTGTCGGCCCCATCAGTGCCAGAAGCGCCTGCGGAGTCCTGTGCCTTGAGCTGGAGTGCAGCGCGACTCCAAATCGTGCCATCGAGGAACTGAACAGTGTCGATACCGATGCCGGGCAGCAATCCGCCGACAATTCGGACGCTGCTATTAGCTGGCAAGCCCAGCAGGATATCGTCGCCATCCTTGGAAACACGCACGTCATCCGGACGCGTTTGCCCCGTCAGCAGGAGACGGTTGCGATCGCTGTCGCGACCCATGTCGATGATGCGGTCGTTCCCATGACCGGCGCCGATCACATAGGTATCGTTTCCGATACCGCCCATCAGAACGTCATTGCCGACGCCACCGATTAGGGTGTCGTCTCCGAACTCGCCAGACAACTCGTCATCGCCTCCGACGCCTTGCAGCACGTCATTGCCGTCACGGCCGTAGATGCGATCTGCGAGCGCATCGCCAGTGAGCGTATCGGCTGCGGAACTGCCGACCATGGTCCCGCCTCGTTCAAGCGCGTAGAACTTCGCAAGCAGGTCTTCGCGATTCCAAATCGTCCCGTCCGCAAACTTGACCTCGATGGCGCCTCGCGAGTCATCGAACCACTTGTCCAGCGTGATGCGATCAGCGGTTCCTAAGATCGTGAGGTAGAGGTCCTGATTGAGGACGCCTGCGCCTTCGCCCGTCACGACAATGTCGTCAGGCGAAATGTCCAGCGCAAACTGGATGCGGTCGATCTCATCAGCCGCACCGTACTGATCTGACAAGACTACGTCTGCTCCAAAGCCCCGCGCAAAGTAGTACGTGTCACTACCAGCGCCACCTTCGAGCTTGTCAGCGCCACTTCCGCCCTCAAGCCAATCGTCACCCGACGAGCCATGCAGGCTGTCGTCGCCGTCTCCACCAGAGATGACATCGTTGCTGTCGCCTGCCCAGAACTCGTCGTTGCCCTCGTCGCCGTACAACGAGTCCGAACCTGCGTCTCCCCTGAAGGTGTCGTTACCAGCACCTCCATGCAGGGTCTTGGGACGAGTGCCTGCAATCATCAAGTCGTCACCGGAAGTACCGGTCACGGGCAGCATGTCCCAAAGACGCGCTCCTTCCCAGACGGTGCCGTCTGCGAACTCGATCGCGCGGATGCCAGTTCGGCTGACATCGTTGTAGTAGTCAAGCATCCCGGCCCAGTATTTGAGCCGGATCTCGTCACCCGAGCCTACGGCGAGAACCAGGTCGCTCACCTTTCCGTCAATTGAAACCTTGAGGTCTGCGGGAGCGATGCCCTCGCCGAAACGAATCACCGATCCGACGTTCGATGTGGAAACCGTGATCGCATCGTGGCCATCACCACGCGCGAACTCAAACGTGTCGGCACCCCGCCCGATGATCCGATCGTCGCCAGTGCCGCCGATGAGGGTATCGGCATCACCACCACCGTCCAGCCAGTCGTCTCCGGAACCTCCGCGGATCAAGTCGTTGCCAGCGCCACCAACCAGGTTGTCGCGTCCCTCACCGCCGTCTAGGACATCGTCCAACGAACCGCCTTGCAACGTGTCTGGCCCAATGCCACCAACAATTGGATTGGAGGCATTGCCGACGAGGTCCATGACCTGGCCGTCGGCAAACTCAAGCCGTTCGATCCGGCCGAGCCCTTGGTTCGCGAACTGAATCGTGTCAGCTGTGCCCTTGATAGCGATGGTTGTCTGGCTATAGGTCTTCGTGATCACGAGATCCGACGCCTGGACTCCATCAGTGAATCGAATGACGTCCCGATTGAGATACGACCAATCATCACTTCTCTCGGCATCGGAAATGCGGTCCTGCCCCGAGCCTCGTCCAAAAACGTAGACATCTGAGCCACTACCCCCTTGAAGCACGTCATTGCCCGCTCCACCATCGAGCGTGTCAGCACCTGCACCGCCACGCAGAGTGTCATTGCCGGCGCTGCCAACAATCAAATCTGCACCTAGCCCGCCATAACGGAAATTGGCATTCGCGTCCTGCGCTGCAAGCGCGAGTTGCGACAGCTCTTGAGTCGACATCGTGGTCCCGTCAGAGAAACGCACGACGAGCGTGTTTTCCTTCTCCTGATCGAGCCAATAGGGGATCTCGATGACCGACTCGCTGCCCTTGTAGGAAAGCAGCAGCGAACTGCGCTCATTCCCGCCGCTTGACACGACGAGTTGGCTTCGCAGTCCGTCGAAAGCAATGACGTCAGTCTCGTTCCGAATGCCGCCCATGGTGTCTGGCCGAGCGTCGTAGATCGTGTCCCTTCCACTCGTAGAGGTCAGCAGATAGGTGTCGGAGCCAGCTCCACCAGCCAGGGTGTCGTCTCCCTTGCCGCCGACAAGCGTGTCATTGCCGCCGCCGCCCAGGATGTCTTCGGCGCCGTCGCTTCCCACAATGGAGTCGTCTCCATCAGTGAAGCGCAGGGGGTCGACCCTGCCGAAGATTTCTTCAGTGGACCAGACAGTACCGTCGTCGAACGCGAATTTGAGAAAGACCTTGGCTGGATCGCTACCAAGCCCGCCCCAAATCTTGATGGAGTCACCGGCTGACCCAACTTTGATCAGCAAGCCAGGCGGGTAGTCCGCGTAAACAGTTGCGAAGCTGATGTCGGAGGGCTTGATGCCTGCACCAAAAACGATGGTGTTACCCGGCCGAGTTGTGGCTGCCAGCGAAATCGAGTCCTGGCCGTCCCCGAGAGAAAACTTGAAAACGGCGTTGTCGTCGTACGCACCGATAGAGTCGTTGCCAGCGCCGCCCTCCATGAAGACGCCACCAAACATGGTGTCGTCACCACTGCCTCCTAGCATGAAGCCGTCATGCCTATTGACATTGTTGGTCAAGTAGTCGCTGCCCGCCCCCCCAGAAAGGACGTCCACGCCCGCGAAACCGCCATCTAGCCAGTCATCGCCAGCTCCGCCGCGGATGACGTCGTTTCCGATCGTGCCAAGCACGGTATCAGCGCCGGGGCCAACTCTCATCACCATTTGTGCGATGGTGTCAGCCGTCCAGACCGTGCCGTCGTAGAAATTGATTTGCTGAATCTGGTACTTCGGATCCGGGTCGTTGGGCTGGCTGAGCCAATGATCAACTGTCAGCGAGTCGCCACCAGGAAGCTCGAGCTTTAAGCCCACATCCCAGCCGTTCAAAGCATTCACCAAACTCACTCGGACGTCACTCGGATTCAAGCCCGGCGCCAAGACGATCTTGACCTTGGCGCCAGTAGCACCGGTCACGTGCACTTGACCAGAGCCTGGCCCGAAGAAGACTTTGCCCTTGCCCAGCATTTCTTCGATGGAGCCCATCGAATCAAGGTACTCCTTCATCACGGGGTCGCTCGCCTTCTCGCGGGCAACCTCTTCCTTGAGCAACGCGTAGGCATCCCAGCCCATGCGGTCCAGTTGGACTCCATATTGAGCAAGCGAGATCAGGCTCTTGATCGCGAGCTTGGGATCGTTCGACTTGAGCATCTCGTAGCCGCCCCAGTCGAAGCCGAACGAACCGTCCGGCTTTTGGACTAGCAGAAACACATCAATGGTGCTCGACTTTGTTACTCGCCCAAGCTCCAGGTTGTCACTGATGTAGTCAGTTAGGGCCTTGAAGCCAGCCTCGATGACGGGCGCAGCCCGCGGCCCAGCGTTCGGACGCTCGTTGTAGTTGCGGTCATAGGCAGCGACGCCAGAGGCGATGTCAATTGCAAAGAGGTGACGCTCGTCGTAATACGGGCTGTCGATTCCAAATTCAGCCTTGTCCGCGCCGGTCCACCGGATCGCAATTTCGCCGGCCAAGCGTGAGCGGAACGAGGCATCGGTAGAACCCATGAACATGGTCACCATTCCCACCAGTTCGCTGTCCTTGGCCATGGCCTCCTGCAAGGTGTCCATGGCACCCATGCCCCGAAGGTTGGGCAGCTGACGGATGACATCCGGTATGTCTATGACCGACGCGATGGCTTGTGAATCACCCTTTTCAAACCATACGTCGTGAACCTGGTGCTGGATGCCCTGGCTATCGGCGTAGGTGCCAAGCTGACGCCTGAAATTGCCCTGGCTGTCTACCTTGCCAGAAGTCTCGTAGGCGACCGAGATCCAGCCGATCGACATGTCGGCAACGCCGACCAGCTCGCCGCGCTCGGAGATCCCGTTGCTGTTGAGGTCGCGCCAAACAAGCAGCTTCGAAAAGATGGGGTCGAGCTTATCAATGCGGCCGTCATGGTTGGCGTCATACTGCTTGAGGGCCTCGAAGCCATTGGCCGCAAGCGAGCCTCCAGGCAAAGCGGTGTTGTCGCCAAACAATTCCCTGCCGCTGTTGATCTGACCATCTCCATTGACGTCAAGCGCGAGCAAGCCGTCATCTGAACTCACCCAGCCAGTTGACTCAGTCAAACCGTTGGCATTGTGGTCGAAGAGCACCCCCTCGCTGATGGCGATGCTTTCAACGCCGTCGCCGTCCAAGTCAAGCACGAGCGGCGAGGCCACTTTTTCAAAGATGTCCTCCGCTTTGTTCCGGTTGGTAACGACGTCAGCGATGGCCTTCTCTCGGCCGATTTCAAGGAGATCCTTGCCCCAGTCCTTGGGGAGAAGGAATGGAACGCCCGCGGGCACGAGCGGACTATCGGCTGCGGTCGGCAAGACAAGCTTGTCTTTGCTGACACTGTCTCGATCGACGCCAGGCTTGGCCAATGCACCGAGGCTGCCAGGGCCAAACGTCGTGGTTGTAGCCCTACCGGAAGCATCGACAGTCGTAACGGTCCCACTGCCGTCCGCGTTGTACTTCGTCGTCGTGTTCGACACGACACCAACACCATTCGGACCGTACATGGTGTCGATCCGCGTTCCGCTGCGATCGTCCGAAGTGATGCGGCTGTACACGCCATCCGGAGCACCTGGGTACGCGCCGGTCTTGATGGTCACGGCACCGTTCTTGACATAGGTGGCCGTCGAATCGATGCCGCTGTCAGTGCGGCGCGAAACGACAATGTTGCCCTCAGGCGTGATGACTGTGCTTCCTTGTTCGCCGGTCTTGGTGGTCTTCCAGGTTGATTCCTTGAAGCTACCGTCCTCTGCGTACGTGGTCGTCGTGAGGGTTGACGCATCCGCGGATTGCTCACTACGCGTGTAGCTGCCATCTGCCTTTTGAACAAGGCCGAACATCCGGCCATCGGCGGAGCGCTCGGACATGCCACGGCTGCCGTCGCTCTTTGTCCAAGCGTCGCTCAGTACCTGGCCCTTGCCATCCAGCCTGCGCTCGAACTTGTTGCCCTGGTTGTCGTTGGAATACTCGTAGACCGACTTGTCGAACGTGTTGACTTCGCGGCCCTGCACTCCACCGTTCTCGTAGTGCTCGGTACGCGTCGTGCCGGCTTCGCGATCGAGCCAGACCTTCTCGCGCACGACACCGGCACCATCTTTAAGCGTGCGCTCGGAGTTGCGGTCGTTCTCACTGAAAGTCAGCGTGCTGCCGTTGGGCAGATGCGCCTCACCAGTAGCGGTGCCGGCACCGTCGACGTTGTACTGCGTCGTTCCATGAGAGCCGTCTTGCTTGGTCCAGCTGTCTGACTTGGCCTTATTCTGAGCATCGAGCAGCGTGATACGTGTGTTGCCCTGGTGGTCGTCAACGCTAAGCGTGCTCTCACCCGTGACTGTGTTGATGGCGCGCTCTTCCGTAGCGCCAGTGGTCTTGAGCGTGGACTGCCAATTCAGCTTGCCCGACGCGTCGTAGGTAGCATTGATCTTGTCACCGTTGCCCATGTCAACGTGAGCGGATTTCATCGTCCCATCCACCCGCTTTTCGATGGTCGATGAGTTCCCGGTTTGCGGGTCGAACTGATACTCACCACTGCCTAGCGCACTGCTCCACTTTTCCAGGAGCTTGACACCCCGGTTGTCACCCCAGGCCTCAACACGGTAGCCCACTCCATCTTCCTTGACGTTATGAGTTCTACCGTCGACCGCCCGCTCAAAAGTTTCAAGGGCGCCGGTCTGCGGTGTAGCTCGCATCCACCCTGAAGACCCATCGGCGTTAATCCAGTCTTCGGCGGTCTTCTGTCCATTAGCGTTCGTTTGGGTCGAAATGGAGTTGCCGGCTGCGTCGCTGTGACTGAACGTCGTGGTGCCGTCAAGAAGCTTAATAGTTGAACTTTGTTCGATTAATCCACCATTCTCAGCCTTCCGCACCACTACGGTTGTCGTCTCTGTAAACGTATCTTGGTCGAGATTGAATTTTTGCTCGGTATATTTGCCATCAACAGTAAATTCTTTCAAGCTAGAAAGCAGTCGGGACTCTCCAGGTTTCCCCTCCCATTCATTCCGCGAAAGGCGCGACTCCGCACTGTGTTGAAGCACCTGGATTGTGCCGCCGCCATCCTTAGGAAATTGCCAGATCCTGTCGTACTCGATATTCGGGGAATTAAATTCCCGATAGATGACGGCATTGGGATCATTGGGGTACTTCGAATAAACGTAGGTTACATCGTTGTCTGTTTTGACAATTGTGGGTGCCAACCCCTCGCTGCTCGGCTTGAGCAAATATTCAACAGCCTTCTCTGTCAGAATTCCGGCAAATACACTGACCCCGATCGCGGCGATAAGGGAAAGTGGGCCGGCCGCCACGGCCGCTCCCACAGTCGCGATTGCACGCAGCCTAGACAGCGCGAGCGCACCTTCAAACACAAAATCGCCTACCGCCAAACCGGCCGCCAGCTTGGAAAACTGATCGGCCATGTACTTTGAAGCCTCTTGAGTCTTGCCTGCGTCGACCAACGCCTGAGTCTCTCGAAGTATGCTTGTTACTTGAAGCCCATAAACCCCGACGGCGAGCGTAGTTCCGAGCATTCCGATAGTTGCAAAACCATTCATGTTCGGATTGCGCTTGACTGCGTCGGCAATGAGCTGCTGAGCTCTTTCCAAGTCTGCGGGATCTGTCTTGAACAACCCGCCCATGGCTTGCTCGAAAGCTGAGATATTCTTGATGTCCGCAACCGGAAGCGAATTCAGCTTGGTCGACAGGAAGTCTAGATAGTTCGTTGTAGACAAGCCCGTCAAACTGGCTTGATATCTAAAAATGGCAATAATGGCATCGCGAACTGCCGTCTCCGATGCTCCCGACGCACTTGCAAGGCTCTTCCATTCAGAAATGGAAATGCCACCCACTGTTCCAGTTGCGCGCTCCAAAATTCCCGGAATCTCAGACTGAGCCAAGACGGAATTCGGAGAGAGGCCGCTCGCGGCGATGATCCGAATGTCGCCGATTGCCTGCTTCGCGTAATTCTTTGAAACTATGTCCCAAAGCGTATTTGTTGTCCTCACGCCGTCAATTTCGACGCCGTTATAAACAGCTCTAAAACGCTCTTGGATTTGCGACTGTTGCTCGGCTGTAAGGCTCTGGAACGGGTAGTCGGCCGGCAAGCCCATTTCAACCTGAATGGCCATCACCACCGCCTTCTTGGTTGCGATGTCTTGGACGAACATCGCAGCATCGGACGCCCCTAGGTGGGTGATTTTGGATGCCGGCTGGTCTCGAATGATCGCCTTCACGAGGTCCGAAGACTTGCTACCGTCCTCCAGAGGCCCGGAGTACAACAAGAAAATAGTGTCCGCGGTTGCTTGCGATGGAACTGCATTCACTTTGCCAGCAAGGGCGATTAGTTCATCGATTGTCAGGGGCTTGCCACTGGCAATCGCGTCGGCGATCTCTTTTAGTGCTGCGGTCTTATCCATTTATGCGACCTCCAACGAAAGTTGAGCAAACGTGCCGCTGGTATCGCCTTCACCTTGATATCCGAATATTCCAAATGCTTCTCGCATACGAACTGCGAGCGCCTTCAAATCGTGTTCGGTCAAATCGGTTGCTCCCAGCACAATGATCGTCGAGTCAAACGGTGGATTAGCAAAAATCTGATAGAGCCTCGCGCCGCACTTGAAGTTATACGGAACGCGAAGATCGTCTGTGGTGACGACGCCGCCGTGCCCTTCCACCAAATAGTCTCCGGTTACGGCATCGCTCATCCAGCGTCGATGTAGATCGGCCGCCTCATTAAGATACCAGGGCCTACCGTCCTGGCTTATTAAGTTGGATACATCTAGATTAATAGCTGCGATGTCCGATGCGGACAAAGTCTTCAATTCAAATTTCATGATTTCCACCTGTGATAAATATGCCAGATACGAGCCCAAGGGCTCAGTCAAATTTCCTAATGCCGTCTTGAAAATTGATGGCTTAAGCTGCCCGCTGTGGTCGGGCCTGACTTTCGCCTAGGCAGCAATCAGTCAATATTTGAGTGCCCGAGCAAATTCCATAAGCCTTGGCTGACACAAGAGCGTTGTTTCGAATCGCTAACTTGGCCGAGTTGCCCGTGATGAATTCCAACGCCTGAGATGCGATGCCCTTTGTGTCAAAAACTCCCACCGACCGCCCATTCACGCCATCCTCCAGCACCTCCCGCACCGGCGCCGTATCCGACCCGATGACAAGGCACCCCGTGGCCATCGCCTCTAACATCGACCAGCTCAGCACGAACGGATAGGTCAGGTACACATGCGCCGCCGACACCTGCAGGATTCGCTTGTAGCCCTCGTAGGGCACCTTGCCGAGGAAGTGCGTACGCGTGGGGTCAAGCTGTGAGCCGACCTCCCGCAGCATCTTTTCGCGCCAGTGTTTGGCGCCCTCAGGCTTGCGGCCGTAGCTGACGTCGTCGCCGCCGACGATCACCGTGTGGGCCGTCTTGTGCTCGCGCTGGATGGCGGGCAATGCGCGCATGAACTGGTGGAAGCCGCGGTAGGGCTCCAGGTTGCGGGCGACGTAGGTGATGACGGGGTCGCCGGCCTTGAGCACCGTCCCGTTGGGTAGCTTCACCACCGCATTGGGGTTGGGGCCCAGGTTCTCGGTGTCCACACCCTCATGAGCGACCGTGATCTTGTCCAGGTAGGCCTTGGGGTGCTGCGCCTTCTGCCAATGCGTGGGGCTGATGGCGGCGTCGCAGTTCTCCAGGTTCAGCAGGTGCAGCGCGTTCCAGGCGCGGATGCGTGCGCGGTCGTCGAAGCTGGCGGGGAACTCGGGGTCGAAGCCGATGTCGGCGCCTTGCCAGTTCGGGTCCAGCCCGTTGCCTTCGGCCGGGGCGTTGTAGAACCACTCGCAGAAGTGCACCAGGCGTGCGTTGGGGAAGACATCCTTGGCATTGAGCGTCTCGCCCCACCCGGGGTGGGCCAGGATGACGTCGGGGCTGAAGCCCTTGGCCTTGAGCTGCAGCAGCACGCGCGCCACGGCCTGGCCGTGCAGCACGGCGTCTTCCATGCGGCGCAGGTAGTGGTGCTGGGCCTTGTGCACTTCGCGGTGGGGCTTGTAGCGGATGAGCGTGAGGCGGCCGGCCTTTTCGAGTTCGGGCATGCCTGGCGCGGTGTCGCGGCCGATGCCCACGACCTGCCAGCCGGGTCGTTCATTCCACGCCTTGGCAACGTGGCGGAACTGGCCGGGGAAGTTCTGGTGAATGATGAGGATGCGCATGGGCTGGCTTAGCTTTCCCGGATCAACGTTCTTTGAGGCTTTCATCCAGGTGCTGCTGTACCGGGCTGAGCAGGTAGTCGATGACGCGGCGCTTGCCGGTCTTGATCTCGGCCGTGAGGTTCATGCCCGGCGCCAGCTTGATGCGCTTGCCGTCCACATTGAGCGCCGACTGGTTGAGCACCAGGGTGGCCGGGAAGATGGCGCCGCGCTTCTCGTCCTGCACGGCGTCGGCCGTGATGCTTTGCACCTGGGCTTGCACGGT
>Ga0055531_10002280_pt1 | contig 12978 bp, 10 predicted proteins | sample AraplaCvi_mCL_r2_FD_55008 | JGI IMG/M metagenome (GOLD analysis project Ga0055531, IMG submission 55008) | Arabidopsis root microbial communities from North Carolina, USA - plate scrape MF_Cvi_mCL_r2 | ecosystem: Host-associated > Plants > Roots > Endosphere | place: USA: North Carolina...
GCATGCCGCAGCCACATGTGGGCGCTGCGCTGCTGCGAGCGGCGGTGCCACACCGCATCCACATGCACCGGTGAAACGTCAAAAGGCAAGGGGCGCAGCACCAGTTGCTCGGCAATCCCGGTGACGCGCACAAAGTGGCGCGGCAGCACGGTCAGCAGGTTCGAATTGGCCACCACGCGGCCGGCGGTGAAGAACTGGTTCACCGTCAGCACCACCTGGCGCTCGCGGCCCAGCGAAGCCAGTGCTTCGTCCACAAAGCCATAGGGCCGGCCCGAAAAACTTACCAGCATGTGGCGTGCGGCGCAGAAGCGGTTGAGCGTGAAGGGGCCTGTGGCCAGCGGATGGTCCTTGCGCATCACGCAGACGTATTCGCCGTCATAAAGCCGCTGGTGCTGAAACGGCAGCGGCTCACCGCTCTGCGCGTGCGCGGTCAGGTCGGCCAGCAGCGAGGGAAAGTAGCCGACGGCGAGGTCGCAGGTCTCTTCATCCAGCAGGCGGCGCGGGTCACGGGTGGTGAGCGGCACCACCCGGATAAACACACTGGGCGCTTCCTGCTCCAGCGTTTCGACCAGGCCCGGCATCAGCTCGGCGGCGGTTGCATCGGCCATGGCCAGCACAAAGGTGGTGTTGGCTTCGCCAGGCACAAATTCGTTGGGGACCAGCGACTCCTGCAGTTGCCGCAGCGCCTCGCGCACGGCCGGCCAGATGGCAACGGCGCGCGGCGTGGGGGCCATGCCCTGGCCGCTGCGCTGCACCAGTTCGTCGCCCAGGGTTTCGCGCAGGCGGCGCAAGGCATTGCTGACGGCGGGCTGGGTCAGCGACAGGTTGCGCGCCGCCCGCGTCAGGCTGCGCTCGGCCATGACCTCGTCGAACACGCGAAGCAGGTTCAGGTCCAGGGTGCGGAAATTGAGGGTATCCAAGGGTTGGGTCGGGAGTTTGGGTGTAAGTTATCACTGTTATGAATGAATCACATCATAAAGATAAAGTTGAATAACATCAGTGATAACCCTAATATCCCTGTACCCGCTGAGATATCTTGTCCCGGTGGGGATTACCAATAACGGGAGTTCCTCATGACCAGCTTCGTCAATATCAAATATTCCACACAGCACCCCGGCGTTGTCCGCGCTGAGTCGGCCTTTGGTGCCGTACGCCAGCTGGGGCAGGCATTCTCCGGCACGCGCGGCCTGGCCACGCTGCTGCTGTCCGCCGTCGCGGCCGCCATCATGGTGGTGGCTTACCAGGTGATGGACAGCGTCACCGAAGGCCATCTGCTGGTGATGTGGATCGCGCTGTGGGCTGTCGCTTTCGCCGTCCTGGCCTTGTTCGCCGGCACCGCACGCAACCTCGCCGCCCGCGTCAAGGCCGGCCTGGACGCCTGGTCGCGCAGTCTGGCTGAAGCCCGTGCCGACCAACGCCTCTGGCAAGCCGCCAAGAATGACCCGCGTGTGATGGCCGACCTGCAAATGGCCCTGCAACGCGCGGCCGATGCTGAGGAAGCCGTTGTTGCTCCCGCCGTCGTCAAGGCAGAGCGTGCCGAGCCCGCCGTCGGCGCCACCGTGCTGCGCGCTTACCATCGCAGCTACATCTAAGCGTCCTTGCGGATGCCGGCCGCCCAACGCGGCGGCCCATAAAAAAAGCCACCTTGTCGGGTGGCTTTTTTTTGCCCCGGTGCTGGATGGCTCCGGGGCACGCTGGTTTGCCGGTCAGGCTGCCAGGCGGCGCTCAATCGCGGCTTTGGTCTCCCCCAGCTCTTTCGGCAGGTGATGTTCGAGTTGCTTGAACAGTTCGGCGTGCAGCTCCAGCTCCTTGAGCCAGGCGGCCTTGTCGATGCTGGTCACGGTCTTGAACTGCTCGGCGCTGAAGTCCAGGCCGGTCCAGTTCAGGTCTTCGTAGGCGGGGCTGATGCCGGTGATGTGCTCCGAGCCCTTGCCCGTGCCTTCGATGCGGTCGATCATCCACTTGAGCACGCGCATGTTCTCGCCGTAGCCGGGCCAGACGAACTTGCCGTCTTCACCCTTGCGGAACCAGTTGGTGGTGTAGATCCTGGGAATCTTCGCGCCGCTGGCTTCGAGCTTTTTGCCCACGTTGAGCCAGTGCTGGAAGTAGTCGCTCATGTTGTAGCCCATGAAGGGCAGCATGGCGAAGGGGTCGCGGCGCACCACGCCGGCCTGGCCGGTGGCGGCTGCGGTGGTTTCCGAGCCCATGGTCGCGGCCATGTACACGCCTTCGACCCAGTTGCGCGCCTCGGTGACCAGGGGCACGGTGGTGGAGCGGCGGCCGCCGAAGATGAAGGCGTCGATCGCNACGCCCTTGGGGTCGTCCCAGGCGCTGTCNAGNGCCGGGTTGTTGGTGGCNGCCACGGTGAAGCGCGCGTTGGGATGGGCGGCCTTGGCGCCGGTCTCCTTGGCGATCTGCGGCGTCCAGTCCTTGCCNTGCCAGTCGATCAGGTGGGCGGGCTGGCCGCCGGTGTCCTTTTCCATGCCTTCCCACCACACGTCGCCGTCATCGGTGAGGGCCACGTTCGTGAAGATCACGTTCTTGTCCAGGCTCGCCATGCAGTTCGGGTTGGTATGGAAGTTGGTGCCCGGTGCCACGCCGAAGTAACCGGCTTCGGGGTTGATGGCGTAGAGCTTGCCGTCGGCGCTGGGCTTGATCCAGGCGATGTCGTCGCCGATGGTGGTGACCTTCCAGCCGTCAAAGCCGGCGGGCGGCACCAGCATGGAGAAGTTGGTCTTGCCGCAGGCGCTGGGGAAAGCAGCCGCCACGTGGTACTTCTTGCCCTCGGGGCTGGTCACGCCGAGGATCAGCATGTGCTCGGCCAGCCAGCCCTCGTCGCGGCCCATGTTGGAGGCGATGCGCAGCGCGAAGCACTTCTTGCCCAGCAGCGCATTGCCGCCGTAGCCGGAGCCGTAGGACCAGATTTCGCGCGTCTCGGGGTAGTGCACGATGTACTTGGTCTTGTTGCAGGGCCACTTCACGTCCTTCTGGCCTTCGGCGAGGGGGGCGCCCACGGTGTGCACGCAGGGCACAAAGTCGCCGTCCACGCCCAGCACGTTGAACACGGCCTGGCCCATGCGCGTCATGATCTTCATGTTGACGGCCACATAGGGGCTGTCGGACAGCTCGATGCCGATGTGCGCGATCGGCGAGCCCAGCGGGCCCATGCTGAAAGGCACCACATACATGGTGCGGCCCTTCATGCAGCCGTCGAACAGGGGCTGCAGCGTGGCGCGCATTTCAGCGGGAGCCATCCAGTTGTTGGTCGGGCCGGCGTCTTCCTTCCTGGCGGAGCAGATATAGGTGCGATCTTCCACGCGGGCCACGTCGGTGGGGTCGCTCTGGGCCAGGAAGCTGTTGGGGCGCTTGGCTTCGTTGAGTTTCTTGAANGTGCCGGCGTCGACCAGCTGCTGGCACAGGCGCTGGTATTCGGCCTCGCTGCCGTCGCACCAGTAGACGTTGTCGGGTTTGCACAAGGCCACCATGTCGGCGACCCAGGCGATCAGTTTCGCGTTCTTGACGTAGCTGGGTGTGTTGAGCTTGAGGCCTTGCATCACGGGTTGGTTCATCGAAAAAACTCCAAAGTTAAAAAGCGTTATTTCGAGAAGCGTCGCGCGGCAAGCCGGGTGGCTGGGGCATCGGGACGTTTGTCGAAATAAGGCTTGGGGCCTTCCGGAAGCGGGCCTTTCAAGGCCAGAAACAGGGCAGCTCACGCATCAACCAGGTCCCGGTCGGCGGGTGGAAGCAGCAGGCCTGCAGAGGCTGTTGCACGAGGTCAAAAAGCACCCGGAAGGGCTGCTTTTAAGCCTTCCACGGGTCGGCCAGAGAATTCATTTTAAGAAGATAGTCGTGGGTTACCTTGTGGTTACCACCAAAAGTTATGCAGAACTTGCATGAGGTTATGCATAGATAATGCCAGGGTTCGGGCAGCCATGACATGGGGGTACGGAATGCCGCTCAGGGGGCGTTTGGGCCGCAGTTTCGCGGCGCTTGCGGCGAAANGGGCTGGGGAAAGCACTGGGGATTGGCGCTGGGGCCGGAAACAAAAAAGTCCGCGGGCTGCGGACTTTTCAGGGGAGCGTNGGATGCTCAGGCCATGTAGATGGCGATAAAGGCCAGCAGGAACATCAGCACGCCGCCGACCACGGGCAGGACAATGGGGATCACAGGGACGATGGCGTCAACGGCTTCCTGCTCCTGGGCGGGCGTGGCGCTGTCGTGGGCGGCATTGGTGGTGTGGCTGGCTGAACTGGACATGGGGGTTCCTGAGTTGCTTGAAAGTCAGCGCGGATTTTACCTGCATGCCGCGGAGGGAGGCCAGAAAGCCGTACTGGAACCCCAACGCCCCAGTTGCGCTACCCTTTACCCATGAAATCTTCCACCCACTTTCGATTTGTTCCGGCCCTTGTGTTCACACTGGCGCTGACAGCCTGCGCCACCGGCGGGCCCAACAGCGCCTCGGCCAGGCCGGTGCTGTATCCCAATGCCACGCTCAACCGCGTGGGCGATGCGCAGGGCCAGGCGGAGGTCAATGCCTGCATGTCGCGCGCTTCGGCGGCTGGGCTGAGCCCGTCGCAAAGCGGCAATGAAGTGGGCCGCCGGGCCGGTGAAGGCGCGGCCGTTGGCGGCGTGGCCTCGGCCGTCGGGGCCTTGATCACCGGGCGCGGTGGCGAGGGCGTGTTGCGTGCGGGCGCCGCGGGTGCGGCCGTGGGCGGCTCGGCGGGTGCGGTGTCGGGCGCGTTTCACAACGACAAACCCAACAGCACCTACCGCAGCTTTGTGCAGCGCTGCCTCAGCGAGCGCGGTTTTGAGGTGATAGGCTGGAACTGAGCCGCCCGGCGCCTGGGCTCAGTGCTGCTCTGAAGCTTCATAACCGGCCGCGTTGAGCGCCGCCAGCACTTGCTGGATGTGGTCGCGCCCGCGCGTCTGTATCACCAGTTCGATCTCCACATTCTGGGCCGAGAGCATGGTGAAGGCGCGCTGGTGATGTACCTCATCGATATTGGCCCCGGCATCGGCCACGGTGGCGGTGATCTTCGCCAGTGAGCCCGGGATGTCGCGCACGCTGACCTTGATCTGCGCCAGGCGCCCGGCGCGCACCATGCCGCGCTCGATGATGGCGGCCAGCAGCAGCGGATCGATGTTGCCGCCGCACAGCACCAGGCCGACCTTCTTGCCGGCAAAGCGCTCCGGGTATTTGAGCAGCGCCGCCAGCCCGGCCGCGCCCGCGCCCTCCACCAGGGTTTTTTCGATCTCCAGCAGCATGACCATGGCCTGTTCGATGTCGCCTTCATCCACCAGCACCAGGTCGTCCACCAGTTTGGCGATGATGGCTTGCGGGATGACGCCCGGCGTGCCGACGGCGATGCCCTCGGCGATGGTGCTGGTGCCCTGCGGGTGCCTGGTGCCCTTGATCGCATTGACCATGCCGGGGAAGCGGGAGGTCTGCACGCCGACGATCTCGATGCCGGGCTTGAGGGCCTTGGCCGCCGTCGCCATGCCGGCGATCAGGCCTCCGCCGCCCACGGCGATGACCAGGGTGTCCAGCTCGGGCACGGCATGCAACATCTCGATCCCGGTGGTGCCCTGGCCCGCGACGATGGCTTCGTCGTCATAGGGGTGCACAAAGACCAGGCCTTCGCGCTCGGCCAGCATCAGGGCATGGGTGCGCGCCTCGTCCAGCGTGTCGCCGTGCAGCACCACTTCGGCGCCGAAGCCGCGCGTACGCTCAATCTTGACGCCGGGCGTGAAGCGCGGCATCACGATCACCGCGCGCAGGCCCAGGCGCTGCGCATGGTAGGCCACACCCTGGGCATGGTTACCCGCGCTCATGGCGATCACGCCGCGGCGCCGTTCGTCGGCTGACAGTTGCGCGAGCTTGTTACAAGCGCCACGCTCCTTGAAAGAAGCGGTGTACTGGAGGTTTTCGAACTTCAGGAAAATCTGCGCGCCCGTCAGCTGTGACAGCGTCTTGGATTCCACGCAGGGTGTATCCAGCAATTGGCCCTGCAGGCGCTGGGCGGCCTGTTGAATGTCTGTAAGGCTGAGCATGATTTCCTCTGTAGCTTCTCTCGGTGGCAATGGTCAGATTGTGCCGCTACATTTTCCGTGCGATCGTTGGCGTTTCTGTGGCGCATTTCACACGGGAGCGTACAAGTAGCGTCTTCCATGATGCTTCAAGCTGCGTTATGGTGGAGTCTCGTTGAACCCTGCGGCGCCCGGGCGCTCATAAGGGGTTCAGTGTCCAGGGTCATCCAGTCAATGAGGCAAGTCGCAAGGTCCACAGGCATGTCAACCAGCGGTGTAGTTGCAATAGCAATAGGGAGGTTTGTCCATGGGCAGGCGTTCCGTTAGCGAGCAGCAGTGGCTGTTGTCCCCCGGGCTGAAAGAAGCGCCGGTGCTGGACCTGATGTGTTCGCACTTCGTGCTGACGCTGGCGGCCCGCCAGGGCGCCAAGTTCAACGTCAGGCGCGACCTCAACAGCCTGCTATCGCTTTCGGGCCGGCACCTGGTCTGGCCGCTGCCCGCGCTGCAGCGCCTGCGTGAATTTCTGGTGCGCCGCTGCAAGGACAACGAATTCTGGCGCGGCCATGAGAGCCTGAGTGACGCCGAATTCATGGCGCGCCACGGTGTCTGGCGCGGCCCCTATGAAGAGGGCACGCTGTTCTTCTACCTCGACGAGCACGCCAAGGACCAGCCCAAGGATTTGCTCTCGGTGCTGGCCGCCACCGGTGAATGGCTCACGCACGCGCTCAAGAAACAATCCACCCTGGTCGAGAAGAACATCGACGCGCTCGCCAACCTGCTGCAGCTCAACCGGGCCGAACGCGCGCTGCTGCTTTACGGCACGCTCGCGCGCTACCAGCGCGACCTGCGCTCCCTGCTGGTCGAGTTCAAGGTCAACAACGCCCCCGAAGCCTATGCCGCCATCGCCGACGTGGCAGGCGTCAAGGCGCCCGAAGTCGCCGAGGCGTTGCGTGCGGGCTCACGGCTTGAACGCATCGGCATGGTCGAGAACCTCATCTCCGAACACAACATCACCGATCTTGCCGACCTCATGAAGGTCAGCGAGAAATTGCCGCCCGTGCTGATGCGCGAGTACCGCGACCAGAATGAGCTCATGGCCGTCTTCACGCGGCCCGCCGCGCACAGCAGCCTGGGCCTGGCCGATTTCGCCTTTGTGCAGGAGGACGCGCAGGTGTTGGTCGCCCTGCTGCGCAATGCCGTGGCCACCAAGGAGCAGGGCGTCAACGTGCTGCTCTACGGCCCGCCAGGCACCGGCAAGACCGAGCTGGCCAAGGTCGTCACGCGGGCCGCGGGGCTGGACCTGTTCGAGGTCGAATACGCCGACCGCGACGGCAATTCGCTGAGCGGGCGTGACCGCTACCGCTCGCTGCAGATCGCGCAGGTCTTCCTCAAGGGCAGCACGCACTCGGCCTTGCTGTTCGATGAAGTCGAAGACGTGTTCCCGCCCATTTCCAATGAAGCCGCGCAGCTGATGGCGCGCTCCGAGCAACTGCCGGTACCAGCCAGCGGCTCGGTCAGCGGCAAGGCCTGGGTCAACCAGATCCTGGAGTCCAACACCGTACCCACGCTGTGGGTCACCAACCGCATTGAGCAGATAGACCCGGCCTTCCGCCGCCGTTTTGCCTATCACCTGGAGTTGCGCTCGCCGCCGCCCGGCGCGCGCGAGGTCGTGGTGCGCAAGACGCTGGAAGGCGTGCAGGTCAGCGATGCCTTTGTGGCCAAGCTCACCGCGCGCAAGGGGCTCACGCCCGCGCAGATACGCACCGCCGTTCGTTTTGCCCGCCTGGCCAGCGCACCCGAGGAAAAAATGGATGCGCAGGTCGATGGCCAGGGCATGCAGGCCATACTGGCCGGCGGCCGGCCGCTGCTGATGGAGTCGCTGATCGAGCGGCAGCTCAGGAACGCCGATGTCGCGCTGGGCAACAAATCGGAAACCGCCGCCCGCCGCAGCGTCACCACCTATGACTTGTCCATGCTCAATGTCGAGTCGCGGTTTGAAGTGCCGCGCATCGTCGAGGCGCTCAAGAGCCGCGGCCACGGCAGCCTGTGCTTCTACGGCCCGCCCGGCACCGGCAAGACGGCGCTGGCCGAACACATCGCCAGGGCGTTGGACCTGCCCTTGATCATCAAGCAGGCCAGCGACCTCATGAGCAAGTACGTCGGCGAGACCGAGCAGAACATGGCCGCCATGTTCCGCGAGGCCGAGTCCGAAAAAGCCGTGCTGCTGCTTGACGAGGCCGACAGCTTTCTGCAGGACAGGCGCGGCGCCCAGCGCACCTACGAGGTGACCGAGGTCAATGAAATGCTGCAGGGCATGGAGCGCCATGCCGGCATCTTCATCTGCACCACCAACCTGTTCGACAGCCTGGACCAGGCGGCGCTGCGCCGCTTCACCTTCAAGATCCGCTTCATGCCGCTGACCCGCGAACAGCGCGAGGCCATGTTTGTGGTCGAGGCATTGGCCGGGGATGCGGCCCTGCTGGGCGGTGAACTGCGCGAGCGCCTGGGCAGACTTGCCCAGCTGTGCCCTGGGGATTTCGCGGCGGTCAAGCGACAGGTGGATATCCTGGCCGCCGAGTTTTCAGCCGAGGAATTCCTGGCGCAGCTGGAGGCCGAGCACCGCATCAAGCCCGAGGTGCGCGAAGGGCGCAACATGGGCTTCCTGCAGTAATTTCTGCAGGCGGCTGCGGAAGCCGTTGCGTGAGATTAAACGCAGGCCAGGCTGGCCGCGTGTTTCTGCTTGATGGCCTCGCTGACCTCAAGCTGCGCCTGCCGCACGATGCGGCCTTCTTCCATCCACAGCAACTGCCCCGGCTGCATCTGCTGCCAGTTTTCATTGCGCGTCAGTGGCTGGGTCGCGACCACGCAGAGGCGGTCTTCCGGGTTGTTGGTCTGCGCGAAATCCATGCTGAGGTCGGCATCCACCAGGCTCGCATTCGAGAAAGGCCATTCGCGCACCAGGTACCACAGCCGGGTCGAGCAGTGCGCGTACAGCGACTGGCCGTTGGACAGCAGGTAGTTGAAAACACCGAACTCGGCCGTGCGCTCGCTCATGGCGCACAGTGTCTCGAACACGATGTCGGCCGAGCAGGGCTCGCGCGGGCTGATGCGCTTGAGTTCTTCCATCAGCGCGCAGAAGGCCCGCTCGCTGTCGGTAGTGCCCACCGGCTGGTAGTTGCCGGCGCAGTCCGGCCGGTAGTCGATCAGGTCGCCGTTGTGCGCGAACAGCCAGTGCCGGCCCCAGAGCTCGCGGGTGAAGGGATGGCAGTTCTCCAGCCGCATGGGGTCACCCTGCGTGGCTTTGCGGATATGCGAGACCACGTTGCGCGACTTGATCGCGTAGTGCTTGAGCATTTCGGCGACCGGCGAGGTGGCAGCCGGCTGGGCGTCCACAAACAGGCGGCAGGCCTTGTCTTCAAAAAAACCGATGCCGAAACCGTCCGCGTGATGGTCCGTGAGGCCGCCGCGCGCGGCGAACCCGGTCAGCGAGAACCGAAGGTCCGCCGGCTTCGCTGAATTCATTCCCAGGAGCTGGCACATGGGGGTAGTTTAATGCCCCAGAATTTTGGACAGGAAGTCCTTGGCCCGGTCGGTCTGCGGGTGGTTGAAGAACTCGGTGGGCGTGTTCTCCTCGACGATCTGGCCCTGGTCCATGAAGATCACGCGGTCGGCCACCGCCTTGGCAAAGCCCATTTCGTGCGTCACGCACAGCATGGTCATGCCCTGGTTGGCCAGCTCCATCATCACGTCCAACACTTCCTTGATCATTTCCGGGTCCAGCGCCGAGGTGGGTTCGTCGAACAGCATGATCTTGGGCGTCAGGCACAGCGCCCGGGCAATCGCCACGCGTTGCTGCTGCCCGCCCGAGAGCTGCAGCGGGTATTTCTGCGCCTGCTCGGCGATGCGAACGCGCTCGAGCTGGTGCATGGCGCGCTCGATCGCATCCCTTTTGGAGAGGCCCGCCACCCAGGTCGGCGAGAGCGTGAGGTTCTCCAGCACCGTCAGGTGGGGGAACAGGTTGAACTGCTGGAACACCATGCCGACCTGGCGGCGCACCGCGTCAATCGCCTTGATGTCGTCGCCCAGCACCGAGCCCGCGACGGTGAGCTTGCCTTCCTGGTAGTCTTCCAGCGCATTGATGCAGCGGATCATGGTGGATTTGCCCGAGCCCGAAGGCCCGCAGATCACCAGGCGTTCGCCCGGCTTGACCTGGAGGTCGATATCGCGCAACACATGGAAGTTGTTGCCATACCACTTGTTGACCTTGTCGAATTGGATGGTGGGTTCACTCATTTTTGTATTCCTGTTCAACGGGCTTTGCCCACGGCGATACGGCGTTCAATCCACAGGCAGTAGCGCGACATGGCGAAGCAGCAGGTGAAATAAATAGCGGCGATGAAAATATAGGCTTCGATCTTGAAAGGCCGCCAGTTCGGGTCCGAGCCCACGGCCAGCGACAGCGCGCCGGTGAGTTCGTACAGCGAGACGATGGTCACCAGCGAGGTGTCCTTGAAGAGCGAGATGAAGTTGTTCATGATGCTNGGCACCACCGTNCCCAGGGCCTGCGGCANCACGATCTTGATCTGTGTCTGCCAGTAGCCCAGCCCCAGGCTGGCGGCCGCCTCGGTCTGGCCCTTGGAAAGGGANTGCAGACCGCCNCGCACGATTTCCGCCATGTAGGCCGCGGCAAACAAGGTGATGCCCACGATGACGCGCACCAGCACATCGGGCGACTGCCCTATGGGCATGAACAGCGGGAACATGAAGCTGGCCATGAACAGCACGGAGATCAGCGGCACGCCGCGTATCAGCTCCACGTAGATGACGCACAGCGTGCGTATNGCCGGCATGTTGGCGCGGCGCCCCAGNGCCACCACCACCGCGATGGGAAAAGCAATGGTCATGGAGATCACCGTGAGCATCACNGTCAGNGGCAGGCCGCCCCACTGGTCGGTCGTCACCTTGGTCAGGCCCAGGATGCCGCCGCTCATCAGTGTGAAGAAGGCGGCCAGCACCACCACCCACAGCAGCGCCAGCCAGGGCTTCCAGAACCAGCGTATACAGCTGGCCACCACCAGGCCCAGCAGCAGCAGCGTGGCGAGCTCGGCGCGCCAGTGCTCGGGCTGCGGGTAGCGGCCCAGCAGGATGATGCGGCCCTTTTCACGGACCACGCCCCAGCAGGCGCCCAGGCCGCGCGCGGCCTGGCAGGCGTCCGGGTCCGCCGCGGTGACGGCATGGATGATGCCCCACTGCGCGATGCCGGAGGCGGCCCACACCAGCAGAACCAGCACGAGGAGGGACACCAGCGAATTGCCGATGCTGGAGAACAGGTTGTTGCGCAGCCAGGGGATGAAGCCCTCCATCTTGACGGGGGCGGGGCGGGCTGCGATGGGAACAAAGGTTTTGCTCATGGCTCAGCGCTCCTTGATCGCGGCTCGGCTGTTGAACCAGTTCATCAGGCCGGACGTCGCCAGCGAGGTGCTCAGGTAGATCAGCATGATGATGGCGATGCACTCCACTGCCCGGCCGGTCTGGTTCAGCGAGGTGTTGGCAATCGAGACCAGGTCGGGGTAGCCCACGGCCACGGCCAGCGAGGAGTTCTTGGTGAGGTTGAGGTACTGGTTGGTCAGCGGCGGGATGATGACCCGCAGCGCCTGCGGCAACACCACCAGCCGCATCGAGTGGGCGCGCGACAAGCCCAGCGAGGCGCTGGCCTCATGCTGGCCCAGCGACACCGAGGCGATGCCGGCGCGAACCACCTCGGCCACAAAGGCGGAGGTGTAGAGCACCAGGCCCAGCAGCACGGCGAGGTATTCCGGCGACAGCGCGCCGCCGCCTTCCACCTGCGATTCGGTCAGTAGCGGCATATTCCATTCGTTGGGTGCGCCGCCCGCGAGCCAGCCGAGCAACGCGCCGCCAATGATCAGCGCCAGCGATATCCAGAGCACCGGCCGCGGTTTGCCGCTCAGGTCAAACTGCCGGCGCGCGCGCTTCGCGTACAGCACGCTGGCCACCACACCCACCAGCGCGCCGGCGAGCGCCAGCGTCTGGCCCAATCCCCATACCGGCGAAGGGTAGGAGATGCCGTTCTTGCTGACATACACCCATTTGCCGATGTGCAGGGCCTGGTCCACGGCCGGCAGGTATTCGGTGAACAGCAGATACCACATCAAGAGCTGCAGCAGCACCGGGATGTTGCGGAAGGTCTCGACATAGCCGTAGCACAGCGCCCGCACCAGCGCGTTGCGCGAAAAGCGCCCCACGCCCAACAAGGTGCCGAGGATGGTGGTCAGCACGATGCCGACCACCGCCACCCGCAGCGTGTTGACCAGGCCGACCAGGAAGGCCTTCCAGTACGGGTCTATGGAATCGTAGCTGAGCCAGCCTTCGCCGATGTCGAAGCCCGCCGGCTGCATCAGGAAGTCGAAGCCGCTCTGGATGCCTCGGGTCTTCATGTTGGCCATGGTGTTGCTCACCAGCAGCCAGACCAGGAAGACAATCAGGCTGACGGCCAGCACCTGGTAGACGAGGGCGCGCGCCTGTTTGCTGCGCCAGGAAAAGCCCTTGCGCCGCTGGGCGGGCGCCGGGCGCGGTGGGATCAGGGAATGCTCGGACATAAACGGTGTACCCAAAAAAAGCGGGCCGCTCGACAACGGAGAGTTGCGAGCGGCCCGCTTGCGTTCAACGCATCGGAATCAGCTGATCAAAAGGCGATCAGCGCACCGGCATGGCGTACATCTGGCCGCCCTTGTTCCATTGGTTGTTCTGGCCGCGCGGCAGCGCCAGNGGTGTCTTGGGACCGACGTTGCGCTCGAAGATTTCGCCGTAGTTGCCGACGGCCTTGACGGCGCGCACCAGCCATTCCTTGTCCAGGCCCAGCAGCTTGCCGGTGTCCTCGCCGCTGCCGGTCAGGCGCATGACCACGGGGTCCTTGCTGTCCTTGGTCATGGC
>Ga0055531_10002286_pt1 | contig 12962 bp, 7 predicted proteins | sample AraplaCvi_mCL_r2_FD_55008 | JGI IMG/M metagenome (GOLD analysis project Ga0055531, IMG submission 55008) | Arabidopsis root microbial communities from North Carolina, USA - plate scrape MF_Cvi_mCL_r2 | ecosystem: Host-associated > Plants > Roots > Endosphere | place: USA: North Carolina...
TCACATGCCGGCGGCCGTCCCAGCCGTTGAAGTCGCCGACCACCGAGACGCGCTTGGCGTTCGGCGCCCAGACGGCAAAATGGAAACCCTCGACGCCTTCGTGTTTGAGGGCATGGGCGCCCATCTTGTCGAACAGCCGCAGGTGCGAGCCCTCGCGGACGAAATAGTCGTCCATGGGTCCGAGCACCGGGCCGAACGTGTAAGGATCGGTGACCGCCCATTCGTCGTCGCCGCGGCGGGCGCGGTAACGGATGGGTTGAAGCTGCGTGGCGTTGACGAGGCCTTCGAAATATCCGGCATCGTGGCGGCGCGTCAGTTCGCCGAGTTCGGCGCCACCAAGCGAAATCGCGGTGACCGCTTCGGCTCCCGGCACGAAACAGCGGACCCTGAAACCGTCCCCGAGCTTGTGAAGCCCGAGGACGGCGAAGGGGTTGGTATGCCTGCCTTCCAGAATCGCCTCGATCTCGGATAACGGTATTTCGCCAGGGGCTCTCCCGTCATCGACGCGCGGCGATTTTTTCATCAGGCTCTCCAGATTTCCGACGCATACTGACGAATAGTCCTGTCCGAGGAGAACCATCCCATCCGGGCGGTATTGCGAATTGTCTTCGAATACCAGGATTTAGGGTCTGACCAGATTTGGTCAACGTTGCGCTGGGCTTCCGCATAGGCGTCGAAATCGGCAGCAACCATGAACCAGTCGTGATTGTAGATGCCGTCGATCAGGCTGGTGAAGCGCGAGCGGTCGTCCGGCGAAAACACGCCCGATGCGATCGCGTTCAGCGCCTGGGCGAGTTCGCGCGACTTCTCGATGATGGCGCGCGGCTGGTGGCCTTCCTCGCGNACCTTGGCGACCTCGTCGGCGGTCATGCCGAAGATGACGATATTGTCCTCGCCGACATGGTCGCGCATCTCGACATTGGCGCCGTCGAGCGTGCCGATCGTCAGCGCGCCGTTCAGCGCGAACTTCATGTTGCCGGTGCCGGATGCTTCCATGCCGGCGGTCGAGATCTGCTCCGACAGGTCGGCGGCCGGGACCATGATCTCGGCGAGCGAGACGTTGTAGTTCGGCACGAAGACGATCTTGAGCAGGCCGCGGACGGCCGGGTCGTTGTTGATGGTGCGGGCCACGTCATTGGCAAGCTTGATGATCAGCTTGGCGTTGTGATAGCTCGGCGCCGCCTTGCCGGCGAACAGTTTGACGCGCGGGACCCAGTCCAGTTCGGGATGCGAGCGGATCTGGTCGTAGAGGGCGACGGCCTCGACGATGTTCAGAAGCTGGCGCTTGTATTCGTGGATGCGCTTGATCTGGATGTCGAACATCGCCGACGGGTCGATGCGAATGCCCATGCGGCTGCCGACGAGGTTGGCGAGCTGCACCTTGTTGGCCCGCTTCACGGCGGCGAACTTCTCCTGGAAGCTCCGGTCGTCGGCATGNGCGTCGAGTGCCCTCAGCGCTTCGGTATTGTCCAGGAACTCGTCGCCGATCGCTTCCTGGATCAGCGAGGTGAGGCCCTGGTTGCACTGCATCAGCCAGCGGCGGGGGGTGATGCCGTTGGTCTTGTTGTTGATGCGGGCCGGATACATCGTGTGCAGGTCGGCAAACACCGTGACCTTCATCAGGTCCGTATGCAGGGCCGAGACGCCATTGACCGAATGNGAGCCGACGAANGCGAGATTGCCCATGCGAACGCGACGGTCCCCGCTTTCGTCGATCAGCGAGATCGAGCGGATCTGGGTGTCGGAGAAGCTCTTCTGCTTGCGCGCCTCGATCAGGATGATGGCGTTGATCGCATAGACGATCTGCATGTGGCGTGGCAGGAGGCGCTCGAACAACGGCACNGGCCAGGTTTCCAGCGCTTCCGGCAGAAGCGTGTGGTTGGTGTAGGAGAAGGTCTGGCGGGTGACAGACCANGCCTGCTCGAAATCCATGCCGTGGATATCGGTGAGCAGGCGCATCAGCTCGGCGATCGACACGGCCGGATGGGTGTCGTTGAGCTGGATCGCCACCTTCTCATGCAGGTTGGTGAAGTCCGGATATTGCTGCAGGTGGCGGCGCAGGATGTCCTGCAGCGAGGCCGAGGAGAAGAAGAATTCCTGGCGCAGGCGCAGTTCCTGGCCGGCCGGGTTGGCGTCGGCCGGATAAAGGACGCGGGTCAGGCTTTCGGCCTTGTTGCTTTCGCGAAGGGCGCCGATATGGTCGCCGGCGTTGAAGGCATCAAGCAGGATCGGGTCGATCGGCTGGGCCGACCAGAGGCGCAGCGTGTTGACGCGCTTGCCGCGCCAGCCGACGGCCGGGGTATCATAGGCCATGGCGATGACCCGTTCGGCGGGCTTCCAGACGTAACGGGGCGTCTCGTCGTAACCGCCGACGGTTTCGACCGTGCCGCCGTAACCGATCTCGTAGGAGCTCTCGCGGCGTTCGAATTCCCAGGGGTTGCCGTGGGCGAGCCAGCTTTCCGGAAGCTCGACCTGCCAGCCGTCGGCCATCTGCTGGCGGAACAGGCCGTGGACGTAGCGGATGCCATAACCATAGGCGGGGATATCGACGGTCGCCATCGATTCCATGAAACAGGCGGCGAGTCGGCCGAGGCCGCCGTTGCCGAGCGCCGCATCGGGTTCCAGAACGGCGATCACGTCGATATCGACGCCGAGCGAGGAGAGCGCGTCGCGGATTTCGCCCATCAGGCCCATGTTGCTGACGGCGTCGCGCATCAGCCGGCCGATCAGGAATTCGAGCGACAGGTAATAGACGCGCTTGTCGCCGGTCCGGTAGACCTTGCGGGTGCTCTCCATCCACTTGTCGATGATGCGGTCGCGCACGACGAGGATCGTGGCGGTCAGCCAGTCGTGCGGCTTGGCCACCTTGGCGTCCTTGCCGATACGATAGGTCAGGCGCTCGATGATCTCTTCCGCCATGATTTCGGGGCGGGAGCTGCGGGGGGCCGGCTGAGGAATTTCGACCGGAGAAGAGGTATTATTCATATGTCGCCAACTTTCTGGGGAGCGGGAGGAAGGGCGTCCGATTCAGTCCATCTGGCATGATGTATAGAGACAGTTTATGCACCGTTATGACACTGTTGCAATGCTCGATTTATCTTTGGGCATTTCGATCGGAAAGGACCAATAAAAAACGCCCCGCCGGTAAGGGCGAGGCGTCTTTGCGACCGGTTTTGGAAATGGGTCAGTTGGTCAGGCGCGTGCCGGTCTTGGCAGCCTTGCGGGCGATCTCGCCGAAACTTTCGACCAGCGTCGTCATGTCGTCCGGCTCGTAATAATAGTCCTTCTTACCGCTCGAGCAGTATTCCAGCAGGCTCTTGCCGTTGTCGGGCGCCATGAAGGCGATCGTGTAGATCTTGATGCCGTCCTTCTTGGCGTCGTCGCAGATGCCGCGCACCTTGGTGTCGAGNGTCTTGTTCCAGCTCGAACTGTTGCCGGTCATCTCGCCGTCGGTCATCAGGACGATGAAGCGCTCGAACGAGGTGTTCTTTTTGCTGTCGTGGGCGGTCTTTTCGGTTGCGTTGGCCGCCTTCAGCGCGGCAAAGGCGTTGGTCATCGCGCCGCTTGCATCGGTGCCGCCGTCCGGGACCGCCGGCAGCTTGTTGACATAGGTCGAGACGGCGCTGGTGCCCCACGCGATCTTCTGTTCGGCCTTGGTCTTGTCGTCGTAGCTGTCGGCGCCGACGCGGATGAGTTCGCTGTTCGGATCCGCCTTCTTCAGTTCCGCGAACATCACCGCGGCGGCGGTCTTCAGCGAGAGCATCTTGGACAAATAGTTCGGCACGTCCCTGGTGCAGGTCTTGTACTGCCACCGGGTACTGCAGTCGTAGGATTCCTGCTTGGTCGGGTTGCTCGGGTCGACCGTGGTCGTATCCCAGGCCATCGAGCCGGATTCGTCGAGCGCCAGATACATGGAAAGCGCATTGCCTTCCCGGCCGCTTGCAGACTTGCTGTCGACGGCGACGCGCATGGTGGTGAAGCCGAGGAGCGAGGTGAGCCCGGTCAGCGGCACGTCGTAGGCGGACGTCATGGTGACTTCATAACTGGCCGCCGTATTCGAGGTCGTCGAGATGGTCGCGACGGCAGCGGTGTCCTTTTCGAGCTTGGCGATGGCAGCGTCCTGCTCGGCGGGGGAAAGACCGGAATTCCTGATGTCAGCCTTCTTGGGGCCGAGCAGGAAGGTCTTGGCCAAGGTCTGGGCCTCGTCCGCCGTCATGGTGCCCTTGTCGGCCATTGCAGCCGCGGCGGCGAGCGTGGCGCTGTCGGCCAGCGCCTGAAGCTTGTTCTTTTCTTCCATGACGTGCGTGAGGTCGACCGCGACGCCGCCGACCGCGAGCAGGACGGGAAGCGCGACCGCCGTCATGATACCGAAATTGCCGGCGCGGTCCTTTGCAAGCCGCGCAAAGAGTGTGTGCCTCATCATAGCCCCCAGATACGTTCAAATCATTTGAACTCTAAGGGCATGATCTATTCCTGGCGGGTATAGGAAGGCCTAAGCCATTCGCTGCAATTTTACCGATCGTAAAGAATCAGCGTCAAAACGAGGCGGGACGTCACGATTTCAGCGGAATGACGTCGACGGCCTGGACGGCCTTCTGGTTTCCGTAACCTTTGAGCACGCCGATGACCGGGGCGACATCCGAATAGTCGCGGCCGTAACCGACGACGATGTGGTCGCTGCCGGCGGGGATGTCGTTGGTCGGGTCGAGTTCGACATAACCCATGGCCTCGCCGCACCAGACCCGCACCCAGGCATGCATGGCGTCAGCCCCTTCGAGCCGTTCCTTGCCCGGCGGCGGAATGGTGCGCAGGAAACCGGAGACGTAACCCGCCGGGATGCCGAGGCTGCGGAGCGCCACGATCATGATATGGGTGAAATCCTGGCAGACGCCGCGCTTCAGCCGGAAGGCCTCTTTCGGCGTGGTGTCGACATTGGTCGCCTTGGCGTCGTAGGTGAAGTCCTTGTGGATGCGGGCGCAGACGGCGAGGGCGATCTCAAGCACCGTCTGGCCGGGCCTGGCGATCTCGCGGGCATAGGCGGCGATCAGCGGCTCTTCCATAAGGCGCGGGCTCGCGCCCGTCAGGTGATGCGGAGAGCTGGCATCGACCGACCAGAAATCCGCTAGTTCTTGGCCAAGCGTATCGAGTTGCGGCGACAGGTCTGCCGTCATGGAGCTGGCCTCCACCATGACGCGGGCCTGCATGCGGATGTCGAGCTTTTCGTGGGGCGCGCGCAGCAGAACGGAGGTCGCCTGCTGGCCGAAGAAATCGATGAATGTGGTGCGCTCGTCCGCGTTCGGGCCGACGGTGATCGAGCCGGCGATCAGGCGCTGCCGGTCGGGCAGCGACAGCGGCAGGAGGCGGATGACGTGGCGGGCACCGGAGGCCGGCACGTCGTAGGTATAGCCCATGTGCAGCGAGAGATCGTAGAGCATCAGCTGAAATAGGTCTGGCCGAGGATATCGGACAGCTTCTCCATCTCCTGTTCGAGCTTGCGGTAGGTTTCCTCGCTCATCGCTTCCGGGGTCATGACGGCAAGGCCGGAATGCAGCCGCATCGCCTCGCGGTAGAAGGGCGACATCTGGCCGTTGACGAAGGCGTTCGGCAGCTGCTCCACTTCGGTGCGGATCTCGTTCAGCTGGAAGAGGATCGAGCGCGGGTTGAGCGGATCGAGCGCCAGCAGGTCGGCCACCGTCAGCCTTGCGGTGGCGACGTTGTAGCGGCGGCGGTGGGTCATGACGCTGTCGCCGATCTCGAGCAGCATGTCGAGCGAACCGTCGGGCGCGTCCGGGCCGGACATGTGGCCGAGCAGGCGGGTCATGTGCATGCCGCGCTCGAGATGGCGGCCGATCGACAGGAAACGCCAGCCGGTGAAGCGATACATGTTTTCATGCACCAGACCGGCAAAGCCCGCGAGCTTGCGGAGCAGGATGGTCATGGCATGCGAGGCGTCGTCGCCCGCATGCACGGTGTCGTGGAAGCGGCGGGCGGTCTTGGCAAGGTCGGTCAGCGCCAGCCAGCCATCGGCGAGAATCGGTCGCGGATATTGCTCGCCGAATAGATGGCGCTGTCGATATTGCGCAGAAGCGGTGCCGGCACCGCCTTCACCATCTCGATGTCGATGCCCTTCAGGTAACGGGTGACGTCGGCCAGCAGCGGCGCGTTGGGATCGGCGGATTCGGCATAACGCTGATGCCAGGCGCGCAGGATGCGCAGCGCGCCTTCGGCCCGCTCGATATAACGGCCGAGCCAGTAGAGATTGTCGGCGGCGCGGCTCGGCAGGCTGCCGGGCATGTTGCGGGTAAAGCTTTCCTCCGGCGGCAGGAGCGTCGGCCTTGCGACCGGCTTGTCGGAGACGATCCAGACGTCGGCGGCGGCCCCGCCGGACTGCATGGCGATCGCCGCGACGTCGTCGCCGGCGCCGATGCGGGCAAAGCCGCCCGGCATGATCTGCCAGCCGTGTTCGGTGCGGGCGGCGAACACGCGCAGCGACATCGGCCGCGGGGTGAGCTTGCCGTTGACATAGGCGGGCGTGGTCGACAGCGTCACCACTTCCTGGCCGACCAGCTTGGCCCCTTCCGTCGCCAGCCAGTCGCCGATGGTGTCCTTGGCGGTCGTGCGCAGCGACGAGCCGAGCACCGACTGGCCGTTGTCGTCGAAAAAGGGTAGCCGCGAATAGGCGGGGCCGATGACCATGCGCTCGATGTTCTTCGCGACGTGCTCGCGTTCTGATCTCTGCCCGCACCACCAGGTGGCGATCGAGGGCATGATCAGGTCCTCGCCGATCAGCCGCCGACAGACGGTCGGCGCGAAGGCGAGCAGGGCGCGAGTTTCGAGAATGCCGGAGCCGAGCGCGTTGACGAAGGTGAGCGCACCGGCCCGCAGCGCCTGCACCATGCCGGGCGTGCCGATATGGGAATGCTGGTTGAGTTCGAGCGGATCCGCATAGGCCGCATCGAGGCGGCGCCAGAGCACGCCGACCGGTTTGAGACCCGCGACGGTGCGGACCATGACGCGGTCGTTGACGACGGTCAGGTCCTCGCCTTCGAGCAGCATGAAGCCGAGATAACGGGCGATATAGGCGTGTTCGAAATAGGTCTCGTTGGCGGGGCCGGGAGACAGAACGGCGATACGGTCGTCCGGATATTGCTTGTGAGACTGCAGCGCATCGCGGAAGGCGCCGAAGAAGGAGGCCAGCCGGTGCACATGGCTTTCCGCATAGATATCGGAGAAGGAGCGGGTGGTGGCGACGCGGTTTTCGAGCGCGAAACCGGCGCCCGACGGCGCCTGGGTGCGGTCGGCCAGAACCCACCAGTTGCCGTCCGGGCCACGGCCGATCTCGAAGGAGCAGAAATGCAGGTAATGGCCGCCGACCGGCTTGACGCCGACCAGCGGGCGCAGGAACTCGGAGTTTCCGGCGATCAGCGCCGGCGGCAAAAAGCCCTCCTGGACCAGCTTGTTGTCGCCGTAGATATCGGCGATCAGCGCTTCCAGGAGATCGGCGCGCTGGATGAGGCCCTTGCAGACCGTTTCCCATTCGCGGCCGTCGATCAGCACGGGGACATGGCTGATCGGCCAGTTGCGCTCGCCGCTCCCCTGAGCGCCGTAGGTCCGGTAGAAGACGCCGGCATCGCGCAGGTAACGGTCGGCACGGGCGAAACGCTCGCGCAGCTCGCCCTCGGTCATGCGGCCGAGATGGGAGATCAGGTTGCGCCAGACCGGGCGGATCTGGCCGTTCGCGTCGAGCATCTCGTCGGCAACGCCCGGCAGCGCGGCATAACCAAGCAGGGGATCGCGAGCGATCCCCTCTTTTGCCTTGCGTTCGGTTGCCGGTGCCTTGGACATCGACTTGTTCAGACTCCTTGCGGCCGGCGCAGATCGAGCGTCAGCGGGAATTCGGGCGAGGGCGTTTCCGCCAGAAGCGCATAACTTCCGGCGGTATGACCCCATGGTTCGAACCGCGCGAGCCGGCGTGCTTCCGCCTCGTTGCCGTTGACCGGGAACGTCTCATAGTTACGCCCGCCCGGATGGGCAACATGGTAGATGCAGCCGCCGATCGAACGGCCGGACCATGTATCATATATGTCGAATGTGAGCGGCGTATTAACCGGCAGGACCGGGTGCAGGCCGGCGGCCGGCTGCCAGGCCTTGAAGCGGACGCCGGCGACCGAAACGCCGGACGTGCCGGTGCCCTTGAGCGGAACCGCGCGGCCGTTGCAGGCGACGGTGTAGCGGGCCGGATTGGTGGTTTCCAGCCGCACCTGGAGACGCTCGACCGACGAATCGACATAACGCACGGTGCCGCCGATCGCCCCTTGCTCGCCCATCACATGCCAGGGTTCGAGCGCCTGGCGCAGCTCCAGCTTCGAGCCTTCGTATTCGACCTCGCCGAAGAAGGGGAAGCGGAATTCGAGCTGCGCCTCGAACCATTCGGGGCGAAGGTCGAAGCCGTTTTCGCGCAGGTCCTGGAGGACGTCCATGAAGTCGGCCCAGACGTACTGCGGCAGCATGAAGCGGTCGGCGAGTGCGGTTCCCCAGCGCACGAAGCGGCCCTGCAGCGGGTTCTTCCAAAAGCGGGCGATCAGGGCGCGGACGAGCAGCTGCTGGGCAAGCGACATGCGGGCGTTCGGCGGCATTTCGAANCCGCGGAACTCGACGAGGCCGAGGCGGCCGGTCGGACCGTCCGGCGAGAACAGCTTGTCGATGCAGATTTCCGAGCGGTGGGTATTGCCGGTGACGTCGGTCAGGAGGTTGCGGAACAGGCGGTCGACCAGCCAGGGAAGCGGCGGTACGCCCTGGCCGGGTGCCGGCACCTGGGCAAGGGCGATCTCCAGCTCGTACATCGAATCGTGGCGGGCCTCGTCGATGCGCGGCGCCTGCGAGGTCGGGCCGATGAACAGGCCGGAGAACAGGTAGGAGAGCGAGGGGTGGCGCTGCCAGTGCAGGACCAGGCTCTTCAACAGGTCGGGGCGGCGCAGGAATGGGCTGTCGTTCGGATTGGCGCCGCCGACCACGACATGGTTGCCGCCGCCGGTGCCTGTGTGGCGGCCGTCGATCATGAACTTGTCGGCGCCGAGGCGGCTCTGGCGGGCTTCCTCGTAAATCGCGGTGGTGATGCCGACCGTTTCCTTCCAGCTCGCGGCCGGATGGATGTTGACCTCGATGACACCCGGATCGGGCGCGACGCGGATGACGTTGATGCGCTCGTCATGCGGCGGCGCGTAACCTTCGATATGGACGGGCAGGCCGAGCGCGGTCGCCGCATTTTCCGCCGCGGCGATCAGTTCGAGATAGTCCTCGATCCGCTCGACGGGGGGCATGAAGACGCAGAGACGGCCATCGCGCGGCTCGACCGAAATCGCGGTGCGCACCGCCCCGCCGATCTCGCCGATCGTCTGTTCGACCCGGCCCGGATTGGCGGCATCCCCCGCCTTGAACGAGGATTCCGGCATGGCACGGCCGGCCGGGACGATCACGTCGGGCAATGGCTTGCGCGGTATGGAGGGATCGGCCTCGTGGATATAGGGGAACTGCGACGGGGAAATGTAGGGCAGGGTGCCGAGCGGCAGGCGGTAACCGACCGGGCTGTCGCCGGGCACCAGGAAGATGCGGCCGCGGCGGGTGCGCCATTTCTCGCTGATCCAGCGTTTGCCGCTGGCCTGCGCGTTCCATGCTTGAACAGGGAGTACATAACCGCTCGGGCTGGTCAGGCCGCGCTCGAAGACACGGGCGATACGGTTGCGTTCTTCGGGATCCTTGAGCTTGGAATTCGACGGATCGACATTATCGGGCAGACTGCCTTCCTTGATGATCCATTCGGCCGGATCCTCATAGGCCGGCACGACCATGTCGGGGGTAATACCGAGTTCGGCGGCGATGCCGGTGAGCAGCTTTTCCGAATCCTGCTCGCCGATATCGTAGTCGCGGCCTTCCTCGGCGACGAGGTCCGGATTGCTCCAGATCGGCCGGCCGTCCTTGCGCCAGTAGAGCGAGAAGGTCCAGCGCGGCAGGCTTTCGCCCGGATACCACTTGCCCTGGCCGTAATGCAGGAAACCGCCGGGGGCGAAACGCTCGCGCAGCTTGCGGATCAGGACGTCGGCCTTTTCACGCTTGGTGGGGCCGACGGCATCGGTGTTCCATTCGCCCGATTCGAAATCGTCGATCGACACGAAGGTCGGTTCGCCGCCCATGGTGAGGCGAACGTCCTGGGCATGGAGAACCCGGTCGACCTGTTCGCCGAGGTCGTTCAGCGCATTCCAGGATTCGTCGGAGAAGGGTTTTGTGATGCGCGGATGTTCGGAGACGCGGTTGACCTTCATGTCGAAGGCGAAGGAGGTTTCGGCCTCGCCGAAATACCCGCCCGAGATCGGTGCGGCGTTGCGGTAATGCGGAGTTGCTGCAAGCGGGATATGGCTTTCGCCGGTCAAGAGCCCGGAGGTCGGGTCGAGGCCGACCCAGCCGGCGCCGGGGAGATAAACTTCGCACCAGGCATGCAGGTCGGTGAAATCGACCTCGGTGCCCGACGGGCCGTCGAGCGCCTTGAGGTCCGGCGTCAGCTGGATCAGGTAACCGGAGACGAAGCGGGCGGCGAGGCCGAGATGGCGCAGGATCTGGACGAGCAGCCAGCTTGTGTCGCGGCAGGAGCCCATGGCGGAAGTGAGCGTCTGTTCCGGCGTCTGCACGCCGGGCTCCATGCGGATGACATAACCGATCGCCTTCTGCAGGCGGGCGTTGATGCCGACCACCATGTCGACCGTCGGCTGGCCGGGGGACATGTCGAAGGTCTTCAGGTAATCGGCGAGCGCCGGTCCCGGCGGCTCCGGCGTCATGTAGATCGACAGGTCCTCGACCAGTTCCGGCGGGTAGGCGAACGGCCATTTCGTCGCCTCTTCCTCGACGAAGAAATCGAAGGGATTGTAGACCGTCATGTCGGCGACGAGATCGACCTCGATCTTGAACTCGGTGACCGGGTCCGGGAAGACGAAGCGGGCGAGATAGTTGCCGTAGGGATCCTGCTGCAGGTTCACGAAATGGTTGGACGGCGTCACCTTCAGCGAGTGGCTGAGCACCTTGGTGCGGGAATGGGCGGCCGGTTTGAGGCGGATGATCTGCGGTCCGAGACGGACGGGTTTGTCGTACATGTAATGGGTAAGGTGGTAGATACTCGCCTTGATCGACATGCTGCCCCTTCGGCCGCCCCTCTGGCTGCCCTTGCCGGCCTTTCGTGGCCGGTCGATGATCGTTGCAAGGATTTTGTGCAATGCACGAGAATAATGCAAGGCGGAATCCGGGCTTATCGCGATGCGGCAACACCGGCGAAATACGTAGGTTTTACCGATCTCAATCCAGCGTACGGCGGAACCGGCGGACCGCGATCAGCATGGCGACGGCCATCAGGCCGGCCAGCGCCAGCGTGTCATAGGCAAGGGTCTCGATACTGGCGCCCTTGAGCATTACCGCGCGGACGATGCGGATATAGTGGGTGAGCGGCAGCGCCTCGCCGATCCACTGCGCCCAGTCGGGCATGCCGGCGAAGGGGAACATGAAACCGGAGAGAAGGATGTTCGGCAGGAAGAACATCATCGCCATCTGCATGGCCTGCAACTGGTTGGCGGCAATCGTCGAGAACGTGTAGCCGATCGACAGGTTGGTGACGACGAAGAGCGAGGTCGCCGCCGCCAGCGACACGGGATCGCCGAGGATCGGCACGCGGAAGACGAGGATGCCGACGCCGATGATGACCAGCGCCTGGATCAGGCCGATCAGCACGTAGGGCGCGATCTTGCCGAGCATGATTTCGAGCGGCTTGATCGGCATGGAGAGCAGGTTTTCCATCGTGCCGCGCTCCACCTCGCGGGTGACCGAAAGGGCGGTGAAGATCAGCAGCGTCATGGTCAGGATGGTGCCGAGCAGGCCGGGGACGATGTTGAGCGTCGAAGAGCCGGCCGGGTTGTAGCGGCGGTGCTGGACAATCTGGAAGGCGGGTTTCACCGGCTCGGTGAAGGCGACCTCGCGGTCGTTTTCGAGCGCGGTGGAGACGATGCCGGAGAGAGCGCCGAGCGCGGAGCTTGCGGCGACCGGGTCGGTGGCGTCGGCTGCGACCAGGAGCGAGGGAGAATCGCCGCGGCGCAGCGACCGTTCGAAACCATCGGGGATTTCGATGACGAACAGCGCCTCGCCGGATTGCAGCAGCGCATCCATGTCCTCGGCGCGGGTAATGACGGATCTGACCTCGAAGAAATCGGTATTCTTCAGCGCGGCGAGGATGGAGCGGCCGACATCGCTGTTTTCGCGCATCAGCACGGCGGTCGGCAGGTTGTGCGGCGTGGTGTTGATCGCAAAACCGAACAGGAAGAGCTGCATGATCGGCAGCATGACCATGGTCGCGAGCGTGATGCGGTCACGGGTCATCTGGATGAATTCCTTGACCGTCATCGCCCAGAAGCGGCCGAAGGAGCCGCCATTTCCGTTGCCGTTCATGCTGCCTGGTCCCGGGGTCATTTGAAATTGTCCTCCGAGCGGCGCATCAGGTCGATGAAGGCGTCTTCGAGCGTCGGCTCGCCCTTTTCCCATTTGAGGCCCGACCTGTCGCGATAGGGGGCGATCGCCTGTTCGAGGGCCGCCGCATCGCGACCGGCGACGTGCAGGCTGGTGCCGAAGGGGGCGATCATGTCGATGCCGGGCCGGTCTTGCAGTTCGGTCTGGAGATGATGCACGTCCGGGCCGGAGACGGTGAAGGTGACGAGGCCGGTGCCGGCGATCACTTCGTCCACCGTGCCTTCGGCGAGCAGTTTTCCATAGGCGATATAGGCGATCTCGTGGCAGCGCTCGGCCTCGTCCATGTAATGGGTGGAGACGAGCACCGAGAGGCCGTCGGCGGCAAGCGCGTGGATCTCGTTCCAGAAATCGCGCCGCGCCTTCGGATCGACGCCGGCGGTCGGCTCGTCGAGGAGGAGGAGCGC
>Ga0055531_10002303_pt1 | contig 12902 bp, 9 predicted proteins | sample AraplaCvi_mCL_r2_FD_55008 | JGI IMG/M metagenome (GOLD analysis project Ga0055531, IMG submission 55008) | Arabidopsis root microbial communities from North Carolina, USA - plate scrape MF_Cvi_mCL_r2 | ecosystem: Host-associated > Plants > Roots > Endosphere | place: USA: North Carolina...
ACGTTCGGTCAATGGCGCCAGCAGATCCGGCTCGTCCGCGCCCTCGAACGCCTCGCCCATGGCGAAAAGGTCATCGACGTAGCGCTGTCGCAAGGCTACGCCAGCCCCAGCGCGTTCACCGCCATGTTCAAGAAGCGCTTCGGCCAGCTGCCGAGCCAGTTCTTCCAATAACGCGAAACGTCTGGCGCGAAACGGTACTGCCCACGGTGGTGCCGACGGCCCTGCTGACGGTACTGCCGACGGTACTGCCGACGGTAGTGCCGACTGTTAGTCGGCAACTCCCGTCAGCGCCCGTTGGTCTTCGGCAGAAACGCAGTAGCCAACCCCAACAGCGGCAGGAACGAGGTGAGGTGGTACACCCACACGATGCCATGGATGTCCGCCAGCTTGCCCAGCCCAGCCGCGCCGATGCCGCCGATGCCGAACATCAGCCCAAACATGAGCCCGGACACCATCCCGACACGCCCCGGCACCGCTTCCTGCGCGTACACCACCAGCGCCGCAAACGCAGACGACATCACCAGCCCGACGGCCACGGCCAGCACGGCGGTGCCCATCAGGTTGGCGTAGGGCAGGGCGAGCGCGAACGGCGCCACGCCCAGGAAGGAAATCCAGATCACCGCCTTGCGGCCGATCCGGTCGCCCACCGGCCCGCCCATGAAGGTGCCCAGCGCGATCGAGGCGAGGAAGATGAAGAGGTACATCTGGCTCTGCTGCACGCTCAGGTGGAAGCGCTCGATCAGGTAGAAGGTGAAGTAGTTGGTGATCGAAGCGATGTAGACGAACTTGGCGAACATCAGCACCGCCACCACGGCGATGGCCTGCACCACCTTGCCGCGGCTGAGCCCGATGCCGTGCGAGCGGGCCAGGCTGTTCATCTTGGCCTGGCCATGCCGTACGGTCCAAGCGGTCAGGCGGAACAGCACGAAAATCGCCACGGCGGCAATCAGCAGGAACCAGCCGATGGCGCGTTGGCCATGCGGAATGACCACGGCGGCGGCCAGCAGCGGGCCGATCGCCGAACCGGTATTGCCGCCGACCTGGAAAGTGGACTGCGCGGTGCCGAAGCGGCCACCCGACGCCATGCGCGCGACCCGCGACGCTTCGGGATGGAAGGTGGCAGAGCCCACGCCGACCACGGCGGCAGCCAACAGCAGCATTTCGTAACTGTTCGCCATCGCCATCATCGCGATGCCGACGAAGGTGGCCACCATGCCCGAGGGCAGCAGGTAGGGCAGCGGGCGCTTGTCGGTGTACATGCCCACCCACGGCTGCAGCAGCGAGGCGGTGAACTGGTAGACCAGCGCGATCGTGCCGATCTGTCCGAAGCTGAGCGCGAACTGGCTCTTGAACATCGGGTACACCGCCGGCAGCACCGCCTGGATCATGTCGTTGAGCAGGTGCGCGAAGGCGGCAGCACCGACGATGCGGATGGCAAAGCCCTGCTGGGTGGCGTCCGCGGCAACGGGCAGCGGCGCGGCAGCAGGGGCGGCAGGCGAAACGGACGACGGGGTTTCAGTGCTCATGGGACCAGTTCGACAGCAGCAGCGATCCGGGTGGGCCACGCCTGTGGTGCGGCGCGCTCCCGCCTGGACCTGTGGGGGCAAGCGAAGGCGGAAGCGTAAGGCGGGCGCGGGCGGCCGTCTCGCGCGATTGGGGCGGCCATCGTCGCATTCCGGACAACGGCATGCTGTGCCGGTTCTGGCGTCGTAGATCAAAGCGCCCCTCACGCGCGGGCTGGCACGATGGCACGCGTTCCCCACGATCCAAAGGAGACCACCGTGTCCTCAACGCCCGTCGTGACCCGCCATTGGGTCATCCATCCGTTCCATGCTGCCGTGCTCGGCGGGGTGCTGCCGCTGTTCCTGGGTGCACTGCTGGCCGATTATGCCTACTGGAACACCTATGAGATCCAGTGGAGCAACTTCGCCTCCTGGCTGCTGGTCGGGGCGATGGTGATGACCACGCTGGCCCTGGTGTGTGGCCTGGTCGGGCTGGTGCGCGGCAGCCGCACCGGGTTCTACGTCGCGGTGCTCGCGGTCACCTGGGTCGTTGGCTTCATCAATTCGCTGCACCACGCGCGCGACGCGTGGGCGATCATGCCGGGCGCGCTGCTGTGGTCGGTCATTGCCACCGTGCTGGCACTGCTGGCGACCTGGCTGGGTTTCGCCAGTGTCCGCGTCCGCGTTGGAGGTGTCCTGTGAATCGCGCATTCCCCAAGGTACTGTCGCTGTCCATGCTCGCCGTGGCCGTGGCCGCCTGCAGCAGCAAGGCGCCGGACATGAACCAGCTCGGCGCCAACCCGGAGCTGCCCAAGCCGCACCGTGGCGTCATGCCCGACATGACCATCGCCAAGCCCACCGCATGGGGCGACCAGGTGCCGACCGTACCGGCCGGTTACAAGGTGTCGGCGATCGCCACCGACCTGGCCATTCCGCGCCAGACCCTGGTGCTGCCCAACGGCGACATCCTGGTCGCTGAAGGCCGTGGCGGCAGCGCGCCGAACCTGAAGCCGAAGGACGTCATCGCCGGCAAGATCAAAGCCAAGGGCAATACCCAGGTGAAGAGCGGCAACCGCCTGACCCTGCTGCGCGACGCCGACGGCGACGGTGTGTACGAACTGAAGACCGTGTTCGCCGAAAAGCTCAACGCGCCCTATGGGCTGGCGATGATCGGCAACGCCCTGTATGTGGCCAACCAAGATGCCCTGGTCCGCTTCGACTATGTAGAAGGCCAGACCAAGGCCAGTGGCGCGCCGACCAAGGTCACGGACCTGCCGTCGGCGATCAACCACCACTGGACCAAGTCCCTGGCCGCCAGTGCCGACGGCACCCATCTGTACGTGGGCATCGGCTCCAACAGCAACATCACCGAGCGTGGCATGGCGGCCGAGGTCGACCGTGCCCAGGTCTGGGAAATCGACGCGCAGACCGGTGCCCACCGCACCTATGCAAGCGGCATCCGCAACCCGACCGCGCTGGCAGTACAGCCGGGCAGCGGCACGCTGTGGGCGGTGGTCAACGAGCGCGACGAGATCGGCCCGAACCTGGTCCCCGACTACCTGACCTCGGTGCAGGAAGGCGGCTTCTACGGCTGGCCCTACAGCTACTGGGGCAAGCACGTGGATTCCCGGGTGATGCCGCAGAACCCGGACAAGGTCGCCTCTGCGATCACCCCGGACTACGCGCTGGGGTCGCACGTGGCGGCGCTGGGCGTGTCCTTCGCCAACCCCGCGGTGGGCGGCGCGTTCACCGACGGTGTGTTCGTGGGCCAGCACGGCAGCTGGAACCGCAATCCGCCGGTCGGCTACAAAGTGGTGTTCGTTCCGTTCCGTGACGGCAAGCCGGCGGGCGAGGCGGTCGACTTCGCCACCGGGTTCCGCACCGAGGACGGCAAGACCCGCGGCCGCCCGGTCGGGGTCACCGTGGACCCGCGCGGTGCGGTGATCGTCGCCGACGACCTGGCCAACACCATCTGGCGGATCACGCCGCCCGCGTCCGCGCCGACGCCTCCGGCGACGCCGGCGACGCCGGCGGCGCCCGCGGCAACGCCTGCGCCGGCAGCAGCCGGCCAGTAACGCGTTCGACGGCAGGCGCCTGCGGCATCCCCGCAGGCGTCTGGCTACCGCGGATCTGCAACAAAAAACGGCGGCACCGGAGTGCCGCCGTTCGTTTGGACAGAGGGCGGGCGATAGCGCCCGCCCGGAGCTCAGGCTGCCTTGGCCGCCTGCGCGCCACTGCTGCCCTTGGCGATCAGCGTGAGCTTCTCATCGGTGGCCTTCTCTTCCTGCAGCGTCGCCAGCAGCAGCGGCAGGGCATCCTTGTAGCCGAGCTGCTTGGCCAGCGCGGCGATGGTGCCGTACGACGCGATCTCGTAGTGCTCCACCTTCTGCGCGCCGCCGATCAGGGCGGCATCGCGGACCGGACCCTTCTCCACTTCCTCGATCACTTCCTTGCCTTCCTCGACCAGGCCCTCCATCGCCGCACACTTGATGCGCTTCAGCTTGATCCCCAGCACTTCGACCACCTGGTCGATGCGTTCGACCTGGCCTTGGGTTTCCTCGAGGTGGGTCTCGAAGGCGGCTACCAGCTCAGGGTTGCTGGCGGCGCGGGCAAGGCGGGGGAGGGCCTTGGTCAACTGCTTCTCCGCGCTGTAGATGTCGGAGAGTTCGTGGATGAAGAGGTCTTCCATTGTTTTGATCGCCATGCTGGGGCTCCTGGTGTTAGAGAGAACCCATTCTCTACCGTCGTTCGTTACGCGCCGTGCTGTTTCCGTGATGCCCGGCGCGAACATGGCGTGAGTCCCGCCTTGACATGCGGCTGCAGGGCACCGGTCTACCGTGCAATGGACCGGGCAGTAGAATGGGGAGAGCAGGGCAATGGCAAGGCGCAAAAGGCTGCGGATCGCTACGTTCAACGTCAACGGCATCCAGTCGCGGCTGCCGCACCTGCTCACGTGGCTGGAGCGCGAGGCGCCGGATATCGTTGCATTGCAGGAACTCAAGGCCAGCCAGGACGCTTTCCCGGAGGCTGCCATCCGTGACGCCGGCTACGGCTGCCTGTGGCAGGGCCAGCGGGCCTGGAACGGGGTGGCGCTGCTGGCACGCGGCCAGGATCCGATTGAAAGTCGACGCGGGCTTCCCGGCGACCGTACGGATGACCAGAGCCGCTACCTTGAAGCGGCCGCACATGGCGTACTGGTCGGCGGCCTGTACCTGCCCAACGGCAATCCCCAGCCTGGACCGAAGTTCGATTACAAACTGAAGTGGATGCAGCGCCTGCATCGCCACGCTGCCGGGCTGGTGGGCCTGCCGCATCCGGTAGCGCTGATCGGCGACTTCAACGTCGTTCCCACCGATGATGACATATACGACCCCACCTCGTGGCGGCGCGATGCGCTGCTGCAGCCGGAAGTGCGGCAGGCCTACGCCGACCTGCTGGCGCAGGGCTGGACCGACAGCCTGCGTCGGGTCCACGGCGACGCCCGGATCTACACGTTCTGGGATTACTTCCGGCAACACTACCAGCGCGATCGCGGCCTGCGCATCGACCATCTGCTGCTCAACCCGGTCCTTGCCGATGGCCTGAAAGACGCCGGCGTTGACCGCTGGGTGCGTGGACTGGAGAAGGCGAGCGACCACGCGCCGACCTGGATCGAAGCACTCGCTCCGCAGTAGATGCGACGAACGCGTGACAGCGGCGCGGGCGGGGATGAAGGATTCAGGTGCGCGCGTGGGTGCACGACGCTCATGGTGGGAAAGCATCTGCTTATAGCGCTCGAGTAGCGATATCGCGCACAAAACGCGGCATTTCAGGCGCAATGCGTGTGCGACGCGAAGCCGGGTCACGGACTTGTCGCATCGAGTTCACGCGTTGTTTATTCCGCACACAGGTAGATTCGATCCAAGGTTCGCGCGCGACGATTCCGGCGCCGCACAAACCCCCGCCCTTGGCGCAATGCCGATGGCACCCCCACCGCGGTACCACCTACGAGATTCCCCCCATGTCGCATGTGCGTCAGATCGCTGTTCCCGTGGCTTTGCCCGTTCCCGCTGGCGACGAAGGCGGTGCACGCGTTCGCCGCACACCCCGGCTGCGCGCCGTCGAGACCACCTCGCCGCCGCCGCTCGGTCGTGTCGATCCAGGTCGACGCGTCCTGTTCGTCACCTCCGAGATGGCGGACTACGTCAAGGCCGGCGGGTTGGGCGATGTCGCCGCTGCGCTGCCACGTGCGCTACGCACCCGGTCCGACGTGCGGGTGCTGATTCCGGGCTACGACGAAGTCATCGCCGGCGCACCGGACCTGCGCCTGGTCGGCCGCATGCCGGCACGGGCCGGGATCCCCGCCTGCGACATCGGTGAGACGGTTGCAGGCGGCCTGCCGGTGCTGGTGCTGGTGTGCCCGGGGCTGTTCCAGCGTGGTGGTAGTCCGTATGTGGACGGCAGCGGGCAGGACTGGAGCGACAACGCGGTGCGCTTTGCCGCGCTCTCGCGCGCCGCGGCGGTGATCGCCTGCGGCAACGCCGGCATGGAATGGCAGCCGGAACTGCTGCACCTGAATGATTGGCCGTGTGCACTGGCCGCGGCCTATCTGCGCTGGTACGGCTCGGACGTGCCCGCGCTGTTGACCGTCCACAACCTGGCCTACCAGGGGTTGTTCCCGCTTGAAGACGCTGCCGTGCTGGGTGTTTCGCCGGAGCAGGCCGAGAGCATCACCTTCCATGGCCGGCTGTCGTTCCTGCAGGCGGGCATCGTGCATGCCGACCACGTGAACACGGTCAGCGTGAGCTACGCGCGCCAGATCACCGGCCCGGAACAGGGCTGCGGACTGGACGCGCTGCTTTCCGGGCATGCTGCGAGCGGTCGCTTGAGCGGCATCGTCAACGGCATCGACAGCAGCTGGGACCCGCGCACCGACCTGCACCTGAGCGAGCACTTCGACCTGCACCGCTGGGAAGGCCGGGTCGCCAACAAGCGGCGCGTGCAGCGTGCGCTGGGGCTGCCGCACAGCGATGGGCCGCTGTTCGCGGTGGTCTCGCGACTCGTCCACCAGAAGGGCCTGGACCTGAGCTGCGCGGTGGCGCACCAGATCGCCGCCGCCGGCGGCCAGCTGGCCATCATCGGTGGCGGTGAACCGCGCATCGAAGCGGAAGTGGCCGCGCTGTCGCGGCGGTTTCCCTCCTGCGTGGGCGTGTACCCCGGCTTCGACGAAGGCCTGGCCCGCAAGATGTTCGCCGGGGCTGATTTCCTGCTGATGCCTTCGCGTTTCGAGCCGTGCGGGCTGAGCCAGATGTATGCGCAGCGGTTCGGCTGCCTGCCGATCGCGCACGCCACCGGCGGCTTGATCGACACGGTGGAGGACGGCGTGACCGGCCTGCTGTTCAACTCGGCCGACGCCGACTCGCTGCGTCGCTGCGTGCAGCGCGCGTTCCGCACCTACCGCATCCCGGGCCTGCTCTCGGCCATGCGCCGCGCAGCCATGCTGCGCCCGAGCAGCTGGGACCTGGCCGGTACGGAGTACCTGAGGCTGTATGAGCGCGTGCTGGATGCACGCGTGCAGGAGCTGCAGGCATGAGCGAGCACGCCTTCGTTGCGCGCGACGCCAGCTTCGCATCCGACCCGACCGAATCACCCAGCCGTACGGGCGACACTGCGCTGACCCCGGCGCAGCTTGACGCACTGCGCAGCGGCGACCCGGACGCCGCCCGCCGGCTGCTGGGCGCGGTGGCTACCGACAGCGGCGGCGTGCGCTTTGCGGTGTGGGCCCCCAATGCCAGCCGGGTGGCGGTGGTAGGCGATTTCAACGGCTGGGATGCGGAGCGGCACCCGCTGCGCCTGCGTCCCGAAGCGGGGGTATGGGAAGGGTTCGTGCCGCGCGTGGCGGCCGGTGCGCGGTACAAGTTCGCGGTCACCGCGGCCGACGGAAGTTCGGTGGCGCTCAAGGCCGACCCGATGGCGCGGGCCTGCGAGCTGCCGCCCGACACCGCCTCGCGCGTTGCGGGTCCGGCCACGCATGCCTGGCAGGATGGCGCGTGGATGGCCGCACGCGGCGTGGCCGAGGGCCAGGCCATTTCAGTCTATGAAGTGCACGCGGGTTCCTGGCGCCGCGATGCGGACGGCCAGCCGCTCGGCTGGTCGGCGCTGGGCGATACATTGATTCCCTACGTGAAGGCCTTGGGCTTCACCCACATCGAGCTGCTGCCGGTCAGCGAGCATCCTTTCGGCGGGTCCTGGGGTTACCAACCCCTGGGCCTGTTTGCACCGACTGCGCGCCACGGCGGGCCGGAAGACTTCGCGGCGTTCGTCGACCGTTGCCACATGGCGGGCTTGGGGGTGATCGTCGATTGGGTGGGGGCGCATTTCCCGAGCGACGCGCATGGCATGCAGCGTTTCGACGGTACCGCGCTGTACGAGCACGAAGACCCGCGCCTGGGCCTGCATCCGGACTGGAACACGCTGATCTACAACTACGGGCGCACCGAAGTGGCCGGGTTCCTGATCGGCAGCGCGCTGGAGTGGATCGAACGCTTCCACATCGATGGCCTGCGCGTGGATGCGGTGGCTTCGATGCTCTACCGCGATTACAGCCGCGCCGAAGGCGAATGGCTGCCGAACGTCAACGGAGGGCGCGAAAACCTGGAGGCGGTCGCCTTCCTGCGCCAGTTGAATGAGGCGATCCGGACGCGCTTCCCGGAGGTGCTGGTCATGGCCGAGGAATCCACCGCGTGGCCGGGCGTCACCGCGCCGGCCACCGCGAACGGCCTGGGCTTCACCCACAAATGGAACATGGGCTGGATGCACGACACCCTCGCGTATCTGCGCCGCGATCCGATCCACCGTGGCCACCACCATGGCGAAATGACCTTCAGCGCCATCTACGCCTTCAGCGAGCGATTCATCCTGCCGCTGTCGCACGACGAAGTGGTGCATGGCAAAGGCTCGCTGCTGGCGAAGATGCCCGGCGACCGTGCCCAGCAGTTCGCCAACCTGCGGGCCTGCTATGGATTCATGTGGGCGCACCCGGGCAGCAAACTGCTGTTCATGGGCGGCGAGTTCGCCCAGCCGGCGGAATGGAACCATGACGCTGCTCTGGACTGGGACAGCGCGGCGCAGCCCGAACATGCCGGCATCGCCCGGCTGGTCGGCGACCTCAACCGCCTGCTGCAGCAGGAACCGAGCCTGCGCCTGGCCAACGATGACGATGCCGGATTCGAATGGAGCGTCAGCGATGACCACCAGAACAGCGTGCTCGCGTTCGTGCGCCACCCGCCGCGCGGCGAAGGCCGGGCGACGCTGGTGGTCTGCAACTTCACCCCGGTGGCGCGGCATGGCTACCTGCTGGGCGTGCCGTCCGCCGGTGACTGGGTGGAGATCCTCAACACCGACAGCGCGTTCTATGGCGGCAGCAACCTGGGCAATGCCGGTCGCGTCGCGACCATTGACCAGTCGATGCACGGCCACGCGCAGTCGCTGCCGCTGACCCTGCCTCCGCTGTCGGTGCTTTACCTGCAGGCCAGGGAATGAGTGCAGCGCAGGTGCGGTGGGGAGCCTGGCAGGATGCTGATGGTTGCTGGCGTTTCGCGCTGTGGGCACCGGCCGCCACGTCGGTGGATCTGCTGCTGGAGGACCAGGTGCTGCCCATGCACGGCAGCGACGATGGCTGGTTCGCGCTGACCGCGCCGGGTGCGCCGGGCATGCGCTACCGCTACCGCATCGATGGCGGCGAGGCGGTGCCCGATCCGGCCTCGCGCCAGCAGCCTGAAGGCCTGTTCGGGCCCAGCGCGCTGGTGGCCGACGACTTCGACTGGCAGCATCCCGACCGGTCCGGCCGGCCGTGGCACCAGGCGGTGATCTACGAGGTGCACGTGGGCGCCGCCGGCGGGTCGTTCAACGCCGTGCGCGAACAGCTGCCGCAACTGGCCGACCTGGGTTTCACCGCGATCGAACTGATGCCGGTGGCCACCTTTCCGGGTGACCGCAACTGGGGCTACGACGGCGTGCTGCAGTACGCGCCTGCGCCCGCCTACGGCACGCCTGACGAGCTCAAGGCACTGGTCGATGCCGCCCATGGCCTGGGGATGATGGTGTTGCTGGACGTGGTCTACAACCATTTCGGGCCGGACGGCAATCCGCTGCCGATCCTGGCGCCGGCGTTCTTCCGCAGCGACCTGTGCACCCCGTGGGGCAACGCGGTCGATTTCCGCCGCCCCGAGGTGCAGCGCTACTTCATCGACAACGCGGTGATGTGGATGCGCGATTACCGGTTCGATGGCGTGCGCCTGGATGCGGTGCACGCCATCCATCCGCTGGCGTTCCTGAACCTGCTGCGGGACGAGGTTCGGGCGGCGCTGCCCGGCCGGGAAGTGTTCCTGGTGCTGGAAAACGAGAACAACCAGTCGGCGTTGCTGGCCAGCGGGTTCACCGCGCAGTGGAATGACGACTTCCACAACGCATTGCACGTGCTGCTCACCGGGGAGCAGGAAGGCTACTACGGCGACTACGCCGACGATCCCTCCGGCCGCCTGCGCCGGGTGCTGGCCGAGGGATTCGCCTGGCAGGGCGAGACTACCGGCAGCGGGCGGGCACGCGGCGAACCCAGCGCAGGCATTCCGCCGCAGCAGTTCGTGGTGTTCTGCCAGAACCACGACCAGACCGGCAACCGTGCGCAGGGCGAGCGCCTGCTGCAGCTGGTAGGGCCGCAGCGGACCGCGCTGGCGATGGCATTGACCGCCTTGACGCCGATGATTCCGATGTTCTTCATGGGCGAGCCGTGGGGCGCGCGGTCACCGTTCCTGTATTTCACCGACCATCGCGCGCCGCTGGACGAGCAGGTGCGCCAGGGCCGGCGCGACGAGTTCGCGCACTTCAGCAGCTTCAAGGACGAGCACCGTCGCGAGCTGATTCCGGATCCGAATGCACCGACCACGCTGGCCCTGTCCCGCGCGCCCTGGCCGGCGGAGGACGATCCCGATGCCGCGGCCTGGCTGACCTGGTTCCGGGACCTGCTCGCGGTGCGTGCGGCCTGGCTGGCCCCAGTCGCCAGCGCGCAGTCGCTGGGCGCCGATGTGCTGGCGCCGGGCGTGCTGCGCGCCGGCTGGCAGCTGCCCGGTGCGCAGTGGTGGATCGCCTTCAACGCCAGTGATGCCATCGTGCCGGTGCTGTTGCCGGCCGGCCGCGAAGTATTCCGGCTTGGCCCGCCGGCCGATGACGACGGACTGGCGCCCGACAGCCTGTACGCGGTCGTGGTGGCTGCACCATGAGCGCGCAACCGGGAGTGGACGCATTGGCGGAGGCGGTCGGACTGACCGTGGACTGGGTGGATATCGCCGGGCGTCCGCAACGCGTGGACGACGCGGTCCTCGGCGCGATCCTGGACGCGCTGGAGATTCCCAACGCCACGCCCGCGCAACGCCGCGAGGCGCTGTCCGCGTTGGGGTCGCGCCGGCAGGTGCCGCTGCTGCGTACTGTCGTGGTCGGGGCGCCGGTGGATGCCGGCGCCGCGGATGCGCCCTGCGTGTGGGAACACGAGGAGGGCGGCCGCGAGGACGGCCGCACCGACGCGTCGGGCCAGGCAACGGCCCCGGCACGTCCGGGCTACTGGACCCTGGCCTGCGGTGCACACACCCAGCGTGTCGCGGTGGCACCGCCGCGGTGTTTCGGCGTGCATGATGCGGTGACCCGCGCGCATCCGTGGGGCCTGGTCCTGCAACCGTATGCGGCCCGTGGCCAGCACGATGGCGGCACCGGCGATACCGCTGCCTGCGCGGACTGGGCGCGGCAGGCGGGCGCGGCTGGCGCGGACGCGCTGGCACTCGGGCCGGTACATGCCGCTGGCGGCATGGACGCGCACTACAGTCCCTATTTCCCGGGCGACCGGCGCTTCCTGGAGGCGGTGTATGCCGCCCCTGTCGAGCAGTTCGGTGATGTAGCGCTGCAGGTGCTGGAGCGCCACCCCGCGCTGCGCGAGCAGCTCGCCGCACTGCGGGCCGCACCCCTGATCGATTGGCCGGCGGCGGCGATGGCCAAATGGGCATGGCTGGGTGCCGTACGCGGCGCGATCGCCGATGACGCCGAGGCGACCGCCGACCTGCAGCGTTTCGTCAGCGACGGTGGCCCGGCGCTGGCGCGGCATGTGGCGTTCATGCATCCGCGCCTGGGTCTGTCGTCATCGCTGTACCTGTTCGGACAATGGATGGTAAGCCGTGGCTGGCAGCGCGCACAGGCACAGGCACGCGCCAGCGGGATGGGGCTGGGCCTGATCGCCGACCTCGCGGTGGGCTTCGACCCCGCCGGCGCAGAAGCCGATGCCGCCGGCGGCGCCCTGCTGCGCGGGCTGGTGCTGGGTGCGCCGCCCGACAGGTTCTGCGCCGCGGGCCAGGTCTGGGGCGTGACCAGCTATTCGCCGCACGGGCTGGCCGAACAGGGCTTCGCACCGTTCATCGCGCTGCTGCGTGCGGTGATGCGCGACCGTGGCGGAATCCGGATCGACCACATCCTCGGCTGGCAGCGGTTGTGGGTGGTGCCCGATGGCGCCGGGGCAGGGCAGGGTGCCTACCTGCGCTATCCGCTGCAGGACCTGCTCAACATCGCCGCGATCGAATCGTGGCGCAGCCGCTGCATCGTAATCGGCGAGGATCTCGGCGTGGTGCCCCCGGGCATCCGCCAGGCGCTGGCCGCACGCAGCGTGCTGGGCATGGATGTGCTGCCGTTCGCCCGCGATGAGAACGGCGGATTCCTGTCGCCCGGGGCATGGCGCGCGGATGCCGTGGCGATGACCGGCACCCACGACCTGCCGACCCTGGTCGGCTGGCGGCGGGGGCTCGATCTTGGCTGGCGGCACCGGCTCGGCGAGCTGGATGAGGAGGGACTGCGGCAGCAAACCGCCGAGCGCAGCGCGGATATCGCACGCCTTGATGCCGCCATGAAAGGTCGCGCCCTGGATGAGATCGCCGGCCGCCGCGCGGCACTGGAATATGTCGGCGCCAGTCCGTCCGCGCTGGCGCTGCTGCCGGTGGAAGACGCGCTGGGCATGGCCGAGCAGGTCAACCTGCCGGGCACGTTGGGCACCCACCCGAACTGGCGCCAGCGGCTGCCCACGGAAGGGGTCGAGCACACATTGGAGGATGCCATGGACCGTTTCGCCGCCGCCCGCGCGCAGGTGCGCCCATGAGCCGGGTGCGTGCCACCGCGCGCCTGCAGCTGCATGCGGGATTCACCCTGGACGATGCCGCGCGCCAGGTGGATTACTACGCCGCGCTCGGGATCAGTCACCTGTACCTGTCGCCGATCTGGCGCGCCGTGCCCGGGTCGACCCATGGCTACGACGTGGTGGACCCGACCGAGGTGAACCCCGAGCTGGGCGGCGAACGTGCCCTGCGCGCGCTTGCCGGCCGGGCGCGACAG
>Ga0055531_10002307_pt1 | contig 12888 bp, 9 predicted proteins | sample AraplaCvi_mCL_r2_FD_55008 | JGI IMG/M metagenome (GOLD analysis project Ga0055531, IMG submission 55008) | Arabidopsis root microbial communities from North Carolina, USA - plate scrape MF_Cvi_mCL_r2 | ecosystem: Host-associated > Plants > Roots > Endosphere | place: USA: North Carolina...
CGCCAACATGCTCCACATCGCGAAAGGCACCGGCACCAGCCTGATCCGCGTCTCGAGCTGAGTGGCGATTTCCTGGACGAGTTCCCGATAGGCATAGATGCTCCGGTGTGCTGAATTTTCTGGCCGAGGACTGCGCTCGAGGCACACACTTGCTCGCGCGGGGAGAAAGCCGCCTGGCAAGGCGGCTTCCCGATATCGAAGTGCGACTACTCGGCGGCCTGCCTGGACNCCTTGGGGTTTGCCGCGGCTTCGCCAAGTGCCGTCAGCTTCTGATCGGTGGCGATCTCCTCCTGGAGATTGGCATCAAGGAGTGCGACGGCTCCATTGAGGCCAAGCTGGGCCGCCCATGATTTGAGTGTTCCATAACGGGCGATCTCATAATGCTCGACGGTCTGGGCCGACGAGATGAGGCCGGCATCAAGGGCGGCGGTGCCCTTGTATTCTTCCATGATCTCTTCGCCTTCGGAAATCATCCCTTGAATGGCTTCGCACGTCTTGCCTCGGGCCGGTTTTCCGATGATCTCAAAAACCTGACCAAGCCGCTCGATCTGGCCTTCAGTCTCATCCCGATGCTTTAGGAAGCCGGCCTTGCCTTCTTCAGACTGCGCAGCCCGCGCCATCTTCGGAAGTGCCTTGAGGATCTGCTTTTCAGCGAAGTAGATGTCTTTAAGCGTATCGTGAAAGAGATCGCTCAAGTCTTTCGTCTTGGGAGTCATTGGGTAATCTTTCTCCATTTTCGAGTTGGACTTCAGGGAGTTCAAATCTCGAACAGTCAGGTGGGGGTCACCAAGTCATCAATCCGAACGATGTCAGACAAGCCCAAACGTTGCGGCGCCGGGTATGTTCCGAATTTGGTGTGGGGAGATCGAAAACTCGCAGNATTAAAAGGAGAATGACTGTTCGGTATTGAATGTTTTCATCCTGTCTCCAGACATCATTTTGCTTTCTGCAAGATGCCTTTTCTCTNTGACAATTTTCGCCTTAGCGCCGTTTGAGGTGCGGCTCGCAAGGAGAATTGGTCTCGATTCAGGGATGCACCCAGCGCCGCGCTAGTCCTGAATACCTCGGTCAAGAATTTAAAGTTGCCACGCAACTGGAACAAACTGTGTTCTCGTCGGTTGCAAGCCACGACTATCAGAACCCTGACAAAAACAGATTCCGTTTCCCAAAACGCGATCGTCGTCTCGACGTTCGCGACCGTAGATGTGCGAAGTGAGTAATGCGAAAGATCGTCGTCATCAGTGATTTCCAGGACGGCTGGCCACCGGTTTCACANGCCCCCACCAAGACGGAACGTTTGGCGGCCTGGGCATCCCGTTTCAAGGATGAGATGGCTGCTTGGCCAACGCATGAAAATGTAGTGCACGTGTCGGGCGGATATCTGGAGCGACTGCCACTGGCCAGCGTGGCTGACGGCCTAGTCGATCGGGCGGAGATCTGGAGCCATTGGCGGGCCAGCAACCCACCCCCTGAGGTTAAGGAGAATTCCTTCCTTACGCGACGCTCCTTTTACCTCGATGGAAGTACTTCCCCATTTTCGTCGGACGACATGCTTGCCCATATCGAGATTTATGGCGCTCCAGATATTCTTTGTGTCTGGGGCCTGGGGGTTGGTGAGGAAATCCTCCAGGCCTGCCAAACCAGCTTCAAAATCTATAACTCAATCGACGCGCCGGCGCTGCGCGTCCCTTCGACCACAAGCCGCCATTTCGATCTAATCCTGACAGGATCAGAGGAGCAGAGCCGCGACGTCGAGGCACGTCACCCGGGCAAACGCACCGCGATCCTTCCGATCGGCCCGGAATTTGCTGCACCGTCGATGTTCTTTCCCATCGAGGGGGCCAAGGCTTACGACATAATCTATGTGGCTGCCGCGCAAGCCTACAAGCGCCACGATATCCTGTTTCACGCGCTCGCCAAGTTGCCCAGAACTGTGCGGGCACTTTGTGTATTCGGCTACGGCGATCAATCCGAGCAACTGCGTCATCAAGCGACAGAATTGGAGCTTAACGTCGATTTTGTCGGACCTCCTGGCGTCTCCTTCGGGGAGGTCAACAGATTGATGAACCTCGCTCGGATGGGAGTGGTGTGCGGTGTCGATGACGGGGCGCCGGCGGTCCTGACCGAATATATGCTCGCGGGCTTGCCGGTGCTCGTCAACGCCGAATTGCGATGCGGCCAGCAATACATCACTCCGCAAACCGGGGCCACCGCAAAGTCGGACAAGTTTCACATCGGCATTGCCGGGATGTTGTCGCGGCTTGCGGACTTCAGCCCACGCGCCGCAGTCCTTCGATCTTGGACTTGGCCCCACTCCATCAAGAAACTTCGCCAGCTAATTCGAGCCGAACAGTCAGCCAAGAAGGAGGCGCGCGGCAATTGAAGTTGTTTCAGCCTACGAACAGCTCAGCGCGGAATGAGTATGGATATTCTAACTGCAGTTCCAAAGACCAACGACAATTCCAGCAATGCTTGCGCACCGGTGATTTGTTTTTCACACCTGCGCTGGGATTTTGTCGTGCAGCGGCCACAACACCTCATGGAGCGCTTTGCTCGGGAGCGGCGCGTATACTTCTTTGAAGAGGTCATTCCGACCGATCACCATCTTGCCTACCTGGAGATCCATTCTTTCGCGGGCACGACCGTAAAAGCCGTTAGACCCCGAATCCCCAGAGGATGGACCGAGGCGCAACGAAACTCCGGTTTGGCGGGACTGCTTGACGAGCTTCTCGAGCTTGCAGGTCATCGCAAGCCAATCTTGTGGTTCTACACGCCGATGATGTTTNCGTTCGCCCGGCATATCGATGCGGCCGCAATAGTTTATGACTCCATGGACGAGCTCGCCAACTTCAGATTTGCTCCGGCAAATATCGGGGAGCTGGAGCGTGAGCTGATGCAACGGGCTGATGTGGTGTTCACGGGCGGCCATAGCCTCTACGACGCCAAACGCCTCATGCACGACAACATTCATCCCTTTCCGTCCAGCGTGGATGTGCGNCATTTCCGGTCGGCACGCAAGCAGCCGATCAATCCGCCGGATCAGGCGGACCTCGCTGGCCCGGTCCTCGGTTTTTGCGGCGTCATCGACGAGCGTCTTGATCTCGAACTGATCAGAGCCTTGGCAGATCACCGGCCGTACTGGTCAATCGTCCTCATTGGTCCCGTGGCCAAGATCAAAGTCGAGGACGTGCCACGCGCACCCAACATCCATTATCTGGGCCAGAAGCACTACGCGGACCTTCCTGCCTACTTCTCCGGTTGGGACGTGGCTCTGATGCCGTTTGCCCTCAACGAAGCAACCCGATTCATCAGCCCCACAAAAACGCCGGAATACCTGGCCGCCGGGCTTGCCGTGGTCACCACGCCGATCGTTGATGTCATGCGCCAATACGCAGACATCAGCGGCATATTCTTCGCGTCTGATGCGGGTAAATTCGTAGAGGCATGCGAAGCCGCTCTCAAACTCAAGCCCAGGTCAGGAAAATGGCTGACGGGCGCGGACGAACTGCTGTCGACGTTTTCCTGGGACGAGACGCACCGGCGAATGAACGGACTGGTGCAGGAGGCGGCTGAAACAAACGCGCGTCCGCCGGTTGCCCCCGCCTCGCGAAGGACGGCAAAATCGACGTCGAAACGCCGTACCTATGATTTTGTAATCGTCGGTGCCGGCTTTGCGGGATCTGTCCTTGCCGAGAGGCTGGCAAATGAGGGCAAGCATCATGTCCTTATTTGCGATCGACGATCCCACATTGGTGGCAACGCGTACGATTTCTACAACGAGCACGGCATTCTTGTTCACAAGTATGGCCCGCACATTTTCCACACCAACAGCGAAATGATCTTCGACTATCTGTCGCGCTTTACTGCTTGGAGGCCTTACGAACACCGCGTGCTTGCACAGGTGGCGGGTAAACTCTTGCCGATCCCGATCAACCGCACAACCCTCAATGGACTTTACGGACTTGAACTTAAGGACGACGCCGCGGCTGCCCAATATCTCGCCTCCAAGGCGCGGCCGATGGATCGGATACGCACTTCGAAGGATGTCGTTGTCGCGCAGGTCGGACTGGATTTGTACCGGACGTTTTTCGAGGGCTACACCCGCAAGCAATGGGGATTGGATCCTTCCCAACTCGACAAGGCCGTTACCGCGCGCATTCCGACCCGTACGAACACAGACGATCGCTATTTTCAGGACACATTCCAGGCGATGCCGAAGGATGGCTACACGAAAATGTTCGAAAATATGCTGGATAGCGATCACATCGACATCCGGCTCAATACCGACTTTCGGGATGTCCGAGAACAGTTCCCCGACGCGCATATCATTTTCACCGGGCCGATCGACGAGTTTTTCGATTATCAGTACGGCCGGCTCCCTTACAGGNGTCTGCGGTTCGAACACACGACTTACGACCGGCGGCGACTTTTGCCCGTTGGGGTCGTGAACTTTCCCTCGGAGAAGGTCCCCTATACGAGGGTTACCGAATTCAAGCACATCACGGGGCAAGTCCACCCCAAGACGAGCATCTGTCACGAGTTCGCCTGTTCGGAAGGCGACCCTTACTATCCGATACCCAGACCGGAAAATCAGGAGCTCTACAACCAGTATGCGCTTCTTGCTCGCTCGCGAAGCGATGTAACCTTCGTCGGAAGACTGGCGAGCTACCGCTATTACAACATGGACCAAGTCGTCGGTCAGGCACTTTCGACATTCAGTCGATTTCAGGCCAGGGAGACGGCGCAGGTCGGGTTGGGTGTCCGTTGACCCCGCCCCTTGAGCCAAAGCGGAAACTCATCCTTGCGACCGATAGCTCTGACGCATCTGGCATGGGCGCTCATATGCTTGTTCTCGGCGCGTGTTTGTGCGATCGCTTTGAGGTTACGGTAGCTGTGCCGCGCGGGTGCGAAGGCAATCTTACCTCGACAGCCTTCGCGCTCGGCCTGGCCGTCAAAGAGTTCAACGACATCACAGAGTGCGGCTTGTGGCTGCAGTCGTTTGACGCCGATCTCCTCCATGTGCACGCTGGCATTGGCTGGGAGGGGCATGGGCTTGCGCACGCCGGAAAAGCCGCTGGTGTTCCCGTTATCCGAACGGAACACTTGCCGTTTCTCCTCACCGACGAGGATCAGAAGGCGACTTTTCGGGAGGGCCTCGGCTCCGTAGAGCGGCTAATCGTCGTCTCCCGCACGGCGGAGTTGACGTTCTCGAGGGAGAGCATCGATCCAAAGAAGATCTCTGTTGTCCGCAACGGAATTCCACGGCTTCCCGAGGGAATCCGCGTGCGGTCGCAGTGGGGTGGCCAACGAGCAAACACCCTCATCTCGATTGCTCGTTTTACACCGCAGAAAGATCATCCGACATTGGTAAGGGCGATGCCCACTGTCCTGGAACAATTCCCGGATGCGGTGTTGCTGCTGGTTGGAACTGGTCCTGAGGTCACCGCTGTGAAGGACCTGGTCGTGCGGCTCGGGATTGAACAGGCGGTGCTGTTCGCGGGGCAGCGCAACGACATAGCTTCGTTGTTGGCTTCAGCGGATGTTTTCGTTCTCGCCTCGCTTTTCGAGGGGCTGCCACTGGCTGTTCTTGAGGCGATGTCCATTGGAGTGCCAGTTGTTGCGACCGCCATCGGAGGCACGACTGACGCTCTTGGTGACGATCACCCCTTCCTCGTCGAACCGGGTAGTCCGGAAGCACTTGCTGAGGGAATTATCGCCGTCCTAGGCGATCCGATAGCGGCCGCTCGCACAGGAGAGGCGGAGCGGCTGAGGTTCAAACAACACTTCACCGCAAGGCGGATGGTCGAGGAAACCGAGGAAATTTACCGAGCCGTTCTCCATGCGGGGGTCGGCAACGAAAGAGAGCACCCAGCCATGGAACGCACGCGCATCGGTTTTATTGGAGCGGGCGGGATCGCGACCCGCCATCTCGATATTCTGGCGGGATTCGACGACGTGGAACTCGTGGGGTTTGCCGATCCGGACATGGAACGCGCCAGGCACGCGGCAGGCCGCTTTGGCGCCAGAGCTTTCAGTTCCTGCGTCCAGATGCTGGACGGACTGGAAATTGATGCCGCCTATATTTGCGTTCCCCCGTTTGCACATGGCGATGTCGAGCGGGAGCTTATTGCCAAGCGTATTCCATTTTTTGTCGAAAAGCCTGTCAGTCTGCATCTTGATCTCGCACAAGAGCTCGCCGCCGCAATTGCCACGGCCGGTCTGATTACCGCGGTGGGCTACCATTGGAGATACCTCGACATCGTTGAGGAAGCCCGCCAACACCTGGCGGAGAACCCCGCACAGCTCATCTCGGGGTACTGGCTCGATCAGACCCCGCCGCCGCGATGGTGGTGGAAGAAGGATACCTCAGGGGGGCAAACGGTGGAGCAGACGACGCATATCGTCGATCTCGCGCGTTACCTTGTCGGCGATATCACCCGCGTTTTCGGCCAGACTACCCATAGAAGAAGGGATGATTTTCCTGATCTTGATGTCGCCACATCGAGCACGGCCAGTCTTTCATTCGCAACCGGCGCAATCGGAAACATCGCCTCCACCTGTGCCCTGAGGTGGGGGCATCATGTCGGATTGAACATCTTTGCCGATGGGTTGGCGATCGAACTGACAGACCATGACATCATGGTAGACGTCGGAGCAGGGAGGCCTGTTCGCCGGGCGGAAGGAGACCCGGTGTGGCTGGAGGATCGCGACTTTGTTGATGCGGTGCGGGGCGGCGAAAGTCGCATCCGCTGTCCTTACCACGAAGCGCTCGCGACCCACCGCATTGCACTGGCCCTGACCAAGTCTGCCGAAACCGGTCAGCCGATCGACCTCCACAACTTTTAGGAAGTTATGCCGATGTCCAGCCGCACCATAAGATCACTCGGCGTGGAACGCCCCGGAAAAATGTACTTTTTGGATTACGATGAGGAAGCGCCAACCGATGGCCAGGTACAACTTGACACGCTCTTTACCGGGTTTTCAGCCGGGACCGAGTTAACGTTCCTCAAAAACACCAATCCATATTTTCGCTCACGTTTCGACAACGAGCGGGGCGTTTTCATCGAGAAGGAGCCTGACCTAACCTACCCCATACCGTTTCTCGGTTACATGGAGGTGGCGCGGGTCGCTCACACAAGCGCCGTTGGCTATAAAACAAACGATATCGTTGCGGCGACCTATGCGCATAAGACCGGCCACCTGGCCGACCCGTTTCGCGATCTTCTCGTCCCGCTTCCCGTCACGATCGATCCCGTGCTGGGTATCTTTGTCGCACAGATGGGCCCGATCGCGGCGAATGGCATCCTCCATGCCGATGCGGATGCGTTCGGACCGGCAGTGTCGTTCCTGGGATGCGGGGTCATCGGTCGACGCGTGCTCGTTATCGGAGCCGGGACTGTGGGCTTGCTCACGGCGCTCTTTGCCAAGACCGTCGGCGCTACGCAAGTCGTCATCGCCGATCCTTCAGAGTTCCGCCGGGACAAGGCAGAGGCGATGGGCATTCTTGCGATGACCGAGGAACACGCGTGGCAGCATGCCAAGGCNCACTGGCACGATGGCGTGGCCAACCGCGGGGCCGATCTCGTCTTTCAAACTAGAGCGCATTTGGAAAGCCTCAACGTCGCGCTCAAGGCCGTGCGCCCCCAGGGGAGCGTCATTGACCTGGCATTTTATCAGGATGGTTCCGACAGACTGAGATTGGGTGAGGAATTCCACCACAATGGCCTCAACATCCGNTGCGCGCAGATCAATCGNGTTCCGCGCGGNCTCTCACCTCATTGGAGCCGACGCCGGCTTGCGGGCGAGACAATCGAACTCTTGTTTCTCCAAGGTGAACTGATCAAACAGCACATGATCACCCACGTGGTTCCCTTTGAGGGTGCACCGGAGTTCCTTTCAGACCTGCTGGAGNGGCGGTTTGAGTTCCTGCAGATCGTCTTTAAGGTGCAGCCATGACGGTGCCGAGCCCCAAGACCGTCCTCTTCGTCTTCGGCTGGTTGGTCGTTGGGGGAGAGGAGACGGAGGTCCGTCTGCTTGCTGCCAACATCGACCGTTCCCGCTACAAGATCGATGTGGTTGCTTGTCTGCGCAAGGACACCATGCCCGTGCAGACGCATGACCAGCTGCGGGCTCTGGGAATCGAGGTGGACATTGCACCCTATTCGATGTCCCTGGAAGAAACCGTTGCCTATCTCGCCGACAAGATCNCTGCTTATGACGTGGTGGTTTCGTGCCAGAACGTTGCCGACATCTATCCGGCACTCGAACGACTGCACATTCGTCCGCCNTTGATCGAACATGGTGGTCTGGTCCTGGAAGCTCTGAGCGGCCCAAAACACTTTACCAGTCGCTACGTCGGTGTCTGTCGCTCCATTCGCGACGCAGCCGCCTCCCGAATGCCCGGGCGGGAATCTCACGCCAGAGAAATTCCCTCAATGGTCGATCTCAAGGAGTTCCAGCCGAGCCGGCGGCGTGCCATGCGCCGGCAGCTTGGCATCTCCGATGATACGATCCTGGTCGGCTGGGTCGGGCGCCTCGACGCAAAAAAGAATGTGGAGACTTTCATCGAGGCGGCCTCGATCATACATGCCGAAGATGGGGGCATGCGCTTTGTGATCGTTGGCGGACCAGATGCCTTCATGCCGCAATATGCGCTGCAACTCAATGCTCTCTGTAACGAGCGTGGACTGGATGCTGTCTTGAGCTTCCTCGGCGACCGCGCCGATGTTCCGGATCTGCTTGCAGCGCTCGACGTGTTTGTCTGGCTGTCCCGGGACGAAGGCATGCCCCATGTCATTTCCGAGGCCGGGGCCGCCCGCCTTCCAGTGATTGCAACGGCCGACAACGGTTCGAGACAACAAATCAAACATGGCCTCTCGGGCTATTTTGTAGGACATGCCGATCCGCAGGCAGTTGCGGACGCCATCACATTGCTTGCCGGCTCGCCGGAGTTGCGCGCCAGCCTCGGTCTACAGTTGCGCAGGCACGTAGAGGAAAATTACAGCGTCGAAGCGGTCGTTCCGCAATGGGAGGCGCTGTTTGATGAGGTCCTTACGGAAAGAGCGCCATGCGGTCCGACCGGGCTATTTCAATCTTTCTTCCTCGGCGGATTTGAATGCTCGACGCACCGAATCCGACCACCGGGCGGCACGGGTCTTGGTCGGCGGCTGGACATGATAGCCTCGATAAAACACGAGCAGCATGCAGAGAATGACTACCGTCAGTTGGCGAGCCATTATATCAGCAGTGTAAGGGACGGTTTCCGCTGGCATCTGGTCGAGCGATTACCCGGAGCATATGACTGGGACAGCGTTCTACCCCTGATACGCGCGGCCCGGACGACGGGCACGCAGGTCATCTGGGATCTGCTGCACTACGGCTGGCCTGATGATATCGATATATGGTCGCCTTCATTTGTAAGACGGTTTTCGCGTTTTGCCGGTGCTGCCGCGAAACTCCTGCGAAGCGAAATCAACAATCCGCCGTTCTTTGTGCCTGTTAACGAAATTTCGTTCCTTTCATGGGCGGGCGGAGACGCGGGTTACCTTAATCCATGGGCGGGGCGCCGAGGCTTCGAGCTGAAAGCGCAGCTTGCGCGCGCCTCGATCGCTGCGATGGATGCCATTCTGGAGGTCGAGCCTCGTTCCCGATTTGTCCACTGCGAACCCGCCATCAATGTTGTTGTCGATCCCGAGCGTCCAGCCGACCGACCTGCTGCTGAAGGCCACCGATTGGCACAATATCAGGCTTGGGACATGATTTCGGGACGCTTGTGGCCCCAGTTAGGAGGCGCGGAAAAGTATCTCGATATCATCGGCGTCAACTACTACCATAACAATCAGTGGATCCACGGCGGCCCGACGATCGACGTCGAGCACCCCCTCTACAAACCATTGCGCAAAATTCTTGTCGAAACCTACGCTCGATATGGAAGGCCGATGCTGATCGCAGAGACGGGTATCGAAGGCGATCGCCGGTCCGATTGGCTGGCGTATGTGGGGGAAGAAGTGAGGGCTGCGATGAAGTGGGGAGTGCCGATAGAGGCTGTGTGTCTTTACCCCATTGCAAACCATGCAGGGTGGGACGACGATCGGCCCTGCGAGAACGGCCTGCTATCAGCGGAGCCCACGCCATCTTTTCGCAAGGTTTATCAGCCGCTAGCCGATCAGTTGGACAGTCAGGTAAAAACGATCGAGGCTTTCCTGAAAGAGATTGAGAGCAAACACGATATTTTTTCGCGAGACACGCGTGCGTCACATGTGTCGTGAAAGAGAGTGGGTTCAACCGTGAAGACAGGGTTCGATGGTCAACAGCCGGTAAGGAACAAATACCGCCCTCGAAAACTTTGCGACCATGAAACGCGGTAGGTTGTCAGGTGGTGGAACGCTCTCCAGAAGATCTTGCTAAACGTCGTGCGCTGCGTGCGGAGCGCAGACAAAAACAGCGGCTTGCGAACATCGAGCGCGCCGAGAAGATGCATGCGGCGAGACTTGTGCATGAGGTGAATGGTGGCTCGGTCACCGCTGCCCGGACTCCGTCGGATGGCTTCCATATCGGCTGCTCGGGTTGGTATTATTGGCATTGGAAGGGGCAGTTCTATCCTGCAGATGTACCTTCGAGCCAGTGGTTTTCCATCTATGCACAACAGTTCAAGACGGTGGAGCTCAACGCGCCGTTCTATTCCTGGCCCACAATCGCCACGGTGAAAACATGGCTGCGACAAGCAGAACCCAGCTTCGTTTACACAGTGAAAGTCTGCGAGCTCATTACCCACGTCAGGCGCTTCGACGACACCGGCACCTTGGTCAGTGACTTCGGCTACATAGCCGAACTGCTCGGCCCCCAGATGGGTTGCTTTCTGTTTCAATTGCCGCCGAGCGTTCGGTACTCCGACGAGATGCTCCACGTTATCCTAGCTCAGCTTGAACCTCGCCGTCGAAACGTTGTGGAGTTCCGCCACAAGAGTTGGTGGAACGAGGACGTCTTCAACGCTTTTGAGAAAACGGGGACTATCTTCTGCTCTTGCAGTGGCCCTCGGCTGCCCGACGAACTGGTGAAGACGTCCGATGATATCTACGTGCGGTTTCACGGGACCCACCAATGGTATCGACATGACTACAGCGAGGCTGAATTGATGATTTGGGCCGAGCGCATACGTCAATGCGGAGCGAAAACTATTTGGGCTTATTTCAACAATGACCGTGATGGTCATGCGATCAAAAATGCAAAGCTCTTGTCGGAACTGCTGGTCGGGCAAGCACAAGCGTGCGTTTCTTGCGACTAGATGATCCTATGTTTTGGGTGGAGGAGCGACTTGCCTGCCCTGCTGGGAACTGTTCGCGTCGCGCTTGGCTGGATCGCCACCAAGAAAAGTCGCGACCAGCGGAGTAAGATCCACACCGTCCACGAGCGGAACCCCGACAAGCAAGCGCGATCAAAGCTTGCCGCCACGAGTGCCTCTACCAATGCGGCATGCCTTGCTGAGCGCGCAATCTGCTCAGGAAAAAAGCGATCTCCATTGAGAATACGCGGTCTCAAAGCTTGAGGAGCGGACCGCTGAGCCCGTTGACGACATTGCCGCCATCAAGGAAATCGCGGCATCCCTGCTGACGGCGCGAGAGAAGCCTGCTGGGTTCAAGACATCTCTGGCAACGACCGGCTATTCGGAGACCTGACCGGCGGAGTTCAGGCGTTAAGCGGATGGAACCTAATCTAGACTGAATGGTTCGCAACGTATGAAAGACACAGACCGAAAAGCCAAGGCCAACATGAGCGGCTTCGTCGTAACAATCTCGGCAATTGCCTTGTTGCTAGCCGGCATCTACGTGGTGTTTTGGACGCCGGGTGCAATCGACAACCAACCGGCGTCCACCGGTTCGGGACAATTGGAAGAAGACAATTAATGAGGGCCGTCCCGAGAGCTGCCGGTCCGACTAATGTCTCCTGGATGGGTCCGGCTCCGCCGATTACATTACTGCCGGTGCTTCGGCTTTTCGGCAATGTTGGGCACTCGACCGACGCGCAACGCTGTGGTGCTAGCAAGAGGCAAACTCGATCCGGATGTAACCGTCTGGGCCGCCCGACCAACGTCATGCCCGCATTCCTAGCGCCAACTACCGCTGCGACCGGCGACCTCATCCATCCGATCGATAACGGCAGATCAATCTGGGCTTTCCCGCGCCCTCGAAAACACTGGCTGGCGGTGCTTTTTCGATCGCAGGGCCTCCGGCTCAGATAGAAACATTTCAAACCGGTCCAAAGCTCTAAGATTCTTGTCAACGCTAATTGAAAGCGCCAGCATATGACGTTCCCGTTTAGCAAATCGATATCGCGAGCTTTCAGAGCGCAGAGGAAAATTGGTAAGCTCGTCGAGATTGCTCTGAAGGTTCCCCGCGGCAAGACCAGGAGCGTCCGGCACACCGCTTACGATGCGCGGACCGGCGCACTCGAAGATCGAAGCACTCGTGGCATTCTGCCCCGCGGCCAAGCGGNTCNCGGCCTCCGCCACGTCCTCGACATGAACCGGTTGCAAGCGAGTGCGGCCGTCGCCGAACAGCGGATAAATCGGGAGGAGGCGTACCAGCCTCGCGATCGTTGTGATGAATGTGTCACCGGGGCCGGCCATGACAGCGGGACGGACGATGATCGCGCCTGGAAATGCCGCCTTCACAACCTCCTCGCCGCGGCCCCGGGCGCGGATGTAGTTAGAACGGGACTGCGGATCCGAGCCGATGCCCGAAATCTGGACGAANCTCTCGNCGCCGGCATCGCGCGATGCGGTCGCCANATCGGTCGCAGCTTTGACATGGACGCGCTCGAAGGTCTGCTCACCGCGCTCAACATAGAGGCTGACCGCATTCACCACCGCGCGAGATCCCACCACGGCAG